>Ga0247741_1001689_pt1 | contig 12237 bp, 13 predicted proteins | sample UWRJL213509R2_FD_180945 | JGI IMG/M metagenome (GOLD analysis project Ga0247741, IMG submission 180945) | Plant litter microbial communities from Arlington Agricultural Research Station in Wisconsin, United States - UWRJ-L213-509R-2 | ecosystem: Environmental > Terrestrial > Plant litter >... | reverse complement strand
CGGATTAGGCCGAGACGTCAACCTAGACGAAAGGCATCCTACGTCAACATCCGATTTGCAAGCTGGTCCTTCAACTATTCCTGGACGACTTCTCCCATCTCACAGCCCACCGCCTTATTCCGATCTGGGCGAAGGCGAAGGTCCTTCCACGTCGCTCTCCCCTCGTGGTACAGCACCTCCGGAAATGTTTGTAGACGCCAGCGCCCACGGAATTGGCCTCGTCTTTGACAAGATGTGGCTTGCCTGGACCTTCAACCCCAGGCACAAACTCATCCCATGTGGCCCAGATCGAAAACCCATCATGTCCTGGGCGGAGCTCATCGCTGTCGAGCTGGGCGTCCGAACCCTGCTCGCAGCCAACTACCGCAATGTTTCCGTGACTATACGTTCCGACAACGAAGGAGTAGTTCAGGCGTTCAAATGGCGGAAATGGATTCCGAAGTTTGGGTTACACGCGATTTTGCAGCGGATCCTCCGGCTGTGCGAACGTGGTGGGATCCAGTTGAAGGTGAAATGGGTTTGGACGAAAGTCAATCCTGCAGATGGGCCATCGAGAGGGTTGTATCCCCCCTCGACGATGAGGCTAGCCCATTCCCCAGATATTCCTCAGGACTTGGTCGGTATGATCCACGAGGTTGTCGAATAGGTCATCCATTCCCGAGTCAAGAGTCTGTGATGTACTTACTACTAGCATCGCTTTATGAAAGCAGTCTTTCCCCTCCTTCTGACCCTTTCTTCAGTGAAGAGCTCCATTCTGACCTTTGGTTCAATTCATTCGAGGAGCGGCGCTTAAAACAGGATTTGAATAGCGCCCATCAATGCCTCCAGGTAAATTGTCAACATGGTATATGCACGTCTGATCCAGGATGCTGTGAGTGTCCGACTTTTTATTGAGGCACTGCCATCATGTCCATTTTTATATCGTCGTCGTCGACAGGTGCGTGTTATCACTGCTTGTCAATGCCTTGTTCTATATTGGGCCCTCACATATGACATTAAATGTCTTGGCAGCCAATTGGCACCCACCGCCTTCATATTCTCGATGGTCACGAAAGCACTATTAATACTCAAGCTTGAATACACAAGCGACCCACCGCCCTCACTCCGTCTGACTCGCCTCTGCATGGTGCAGCTTTCGTCGCAATTTCAAGACCTTCTCAGATGGACCCAAGAACGGGCCAAGAACCTATGCATTCCCGAACCAGCAAAGAAGCGTGCCCTACTAATTGGAGTGTGCCAAGGACGGGTTCGCAGGTCAGATAGTGAAGATATAAGTGATGGACGAACGATCAAAGGTCCATTGAAGGATGTTCAAGATATGAGGTCGCTCTTGATTCGTAAGCTCGCGTCATGCTACTGAATCATAGCTAACATTGATGTGCGTGCTGCAGACACCTACGGCTACGCTCCGGCAGATGTAGTCACTCTTCTCGATGACCCCTCGCGCCCATCGTCAATGCAGCCAACCAAAGCAAACATTGTGCGTTCAAGTTGTATACTTAACGTCGCGAATGAAGCTCATATCAATTACTCTTACAGTTGGAGAAGATTGTTTGGTTAGTGCAAGATGCGTCAGAGGGGGATCAATTCTTCTTCCACTGTAAGTCTCTATCACTTGCGCTTGTCATTGGATGGTTTGGATTTTGATGTTTTTTTTGTCAACCACAGTTTCTGGCCATTCCGATCAACAGACCCCTATCGATGTCAAAGAAGAAGATCGGAAGAACGAGTGTGAGCTACGCCCCTGAACTTTTCATATATGCTCTATATAAATATTCCCATGCAGATATTATCACGTCGGACGGGTACCAAATCCTTGACAATGTACGATGAATAGCTTTATACATTGATGACCAAACTAATGAGCGATACTTCTAGGATTTGAACTTCCTTCTTCTCAAAGACCTTCCACCAGGGTCGCAGCTCATTGTGAGTTTCCACATGGACTAAGATTACTCCGTTGCTGAGCGCAGGTCAGGCTGTTTTTGACACATGCCACTCGGGTACAATGCTCGATCTGGAGCATTTCCGTTGCAACAGGGTCTTCCTCCCCTGGCTCAACAAAGGGAATCGAAGGACCAAGACACTGCGTAATATTGTTTGTGAGTCTTACGCGTCAGTCTGATGAAGTCACCGGAACTTATTATTCTCACTCCCAGCGCGCAGAATGGCAGTTGTACCGCCAATCGAGAAGTCTGCATCAACCCCCATCGTCAACAAGCCCAAGAATGTCACGATGATTCGCCGCGAAGTCAAGAGGCACACCATCCTTTCCAATGGGGCCATTCATTGCAAGCAGCACTCTTTCGGACAACTTAACAACAACCTGGCAAGATCGCATAACTTGACCTGCGATCCAGTCAATCTCAGGATGAAGACCTCCATTACCGACAAAGCAGATCTCGAACCGCGTGACACAGTTTGGATGCTTGGCGAAGAGATAGCGAGGTGTATGTCCCCAGAGCAAATTTATTGTGATGGGTTGAAATGCGGGGAGTCTGAACGCCATCGGACTCTCAAGGCGGATGTGGTACGTTTCATACGATGAGACCGGTTCATATACAGTGGCTAACAAGAAACTTCCAGATTTGCTTATCTGCAGCTGAGGATGCGCAAGTCGCTTGGGAGAGACCGGACGGAAGCGCTATGACTGCGATGCTAGTCAAGATCCTCTGTAAGTTCAGCATTAACGTGAAGCCATTGTGGTATGCTGAACCCTTTCTGTAGCGGAGAACCCTTATCCGACTGTGACATCGCTGCTTGAGAAACTGAGGTACGAACCATAAATGAACCTTTAGGAGCTCTCAATCTCACACTTTGGCTAGCTACGCAATCTACGAGCGTTATCTTCAACTGCATGAAATGACGAAGACTCACCGACGCGAAGTTCTGCTGAGAAACACGAAACGGATCCAGAAAGGCAAGGCACCTGTGGAAGATCACTCAGGCGAAATGGATAACTTTCAGCTTCCTCAGGTATGCATAACTGCTTCCCTCTATCACTGGAACAACTCTGAGACCTCGGCCGCATCCAGTTATCCAGCCACTATCCTTTGGTAAGCATCCTCTATCTCAAACGGGAACTTTCCAATCCTCACCTTCAATATTATTCACGACAGAGACGAAGCAAAGTCTTTTCTCCGTAGCCTCGATCATATCATTTTCTCGCTGTTTATTTATGACCGATGTTTGCACGCTTTCGATCTGCTTTCTCACTTGCTCTCTCCTGTTTCACTCGTTGTTGTACATTTTGTTCTCGCTATTCGCAGCTGTACATGTTTCTACATACCCTGTACATTACACGATACCAGAATTCTAGCTCCACCCAACCTGTTCGGCACAAAACTATGGCAAGCCTCAAGTTGGACTCGAGATACTAAAATACGTCCCCCCGAAATCTGTCATGAATGAATCAGCCAGAGGATGTCATGGCGGTCGCAGCTTGTAAGGGCCTAAGTACCAGTAACAGGTGATGGAAGACCTCTGAATCGGAAGGTAAGCTCTTGTATTAACCATGTCTTTCAAATTCAGTCGTTTGCATAATGTCTTGCAGAAAAATTGTGTGAGTTGTTTGGTCTTGTATCACCCAGGTCCAGCCCATCGATATATTCAATCTCCCTGTTTCTAACAACGAGCTCGCATCAAACATAGCGGCGAGTGACAGAACATCGATTGTAAGTGAAAGGCTCATCTTATAAGATGCCAAAATCACGTGCGTCGCACTTGAATTCACTCCCTGCTGCCCACCAAAGTTGTCTGTGCTCTCCAAGAGCTTCATAAATAGTATGCCCTGTACTGGTCTCCCCGAGTAAAATTTATGGTGGGGAGAAACAATATTTTTCAGCCAGCTGATCTTGCTCTCCATTGTAAGACGCCGCGGCGGTATCTTTAGCCTTATATGGCAATTTCCCGACACGCATACTAGCTACTTCCGAAAGCGGATGTTGGTTTGATGCCTCTTGCATCACGGCCCGCGATTTGGGCTGGGCTTTAGCCAGCCATCCGAGCCGAAGGCGGAGTGGCAGCAGCGTCGAGCCGAACGGCAAATAAGAACCAAGCAACTGTAGTCCGTTCTCACGGCACCTCTTGATTGTTCCTCTCATCTCGACCGCTCGCAGTCGCTTTGCCTTCTCTCGCTCGCCTACGGTTACCATATTACCCTTCTAGTTAGAGGCGGTCACACGCCCGTTGACCACCTCTAACTAGAGGGGTAATGTGATAACCGTAGGTGCATTTTGTTTTTCGCCGCCCACCCGCCCCAGACGTAGATATCATATCGCTGTAACGTACTACGGTTTTGAATCGTTATTTAACCTGCATACCTTGTGCAGAATGTTGCAGTACTGTTGAATCACACAGAAAACTCGTTGTCATCGTACTCGTAATCACAGAGGCCAAAGTTGGCACCAAGATCTTGGCAAACGCTAGGAACTTCAGCTTCAGTATCAACTAATCATGAGCACTATGGGAAAATCTCACAGCAGACGGTTCCCACCCACCTGGCGTCCGCGTCCGAACTGAGCTTCGTTCAGTCCAACCCAACCTCAAATCGTAGTGGTCTTGGTTCGGTGATAGACGAAGCTGGAGGACCTTAGCCAGAATTGCCCCGCTGCGTTCTGCATGTGGTTCAGGGCGCATCAGCGGATCAGCGTTAAATTAAAATAATGGGCATCTCTGATGATCCTCGGCAAACTATCCTATAAATTTGCACTGATCGAATTGGTCGAGATCCTTACTTTCTTCACCTCCCCAGCCCCTAGCTAGAGTGTACACCAAGGATGAACACTAGCGTTCTTCAAGAGTCTGTGGGTATCATTGGTACTGGGCCCGCAGGCTTGATCCATGCGCACATTCTACTTCAGGACGGGTTCAAAGATGTGACTCTCATTTCTCGAGACAGGTCCGCAGGAGGAACATGGGCTAGAGAAAGAGTCTACCCTGGACTATACATAAACAAGTAGGCTTCGCAATAGCCTGTGCGTTCTTACTACTGAGATTCGTTGTCTCCCATTCAGCGTCTACGGTGAATACCGTTTCTCGGCGCTGGAGATGCCCCCGCCTGAGGAATCTTCTCAGAGCGGGGGCCATCTAACAGGATTGGACATGTGCAACTACATGGAAAATTTCAGCTCGACATTCCTCAAGGACAAAGCTAAATTCATATTCGGGACGGAGGTTTTGAATGTGGACCGCGCTACTCAAGGAGGTTGGAGCGTAGAAGTCAAGGATTTGGAAAGCAACGTCAATCGAACCTTGTCATTTTCGCGCATAATTCTTGCAAGCGGAGTAAGTTCCCTCATAGACTCTACCAGTTCACGGCCATCTAAAGCCGACCAACTACTTTAGGGTTGCAGTAACCCATGTGTTCCAGAGGCACTATCCCAGGACGCGGCTAACAAGGCGGGATTCAGAGGTCTGGTCGTACATTCGTCGCAATTCGCCTCCCATCTGGACGATGTTCTCGAGGCCGTAAAACCCTCATCAAACATGGGTGGCAATGATCCAGGCGTAGTGCTCGTTGTAGGAGGTGGGAAGTCGGCCAAGGAGTAAGCTAAGCTTCAAAACATCTTCAACGACTTGCCATTATTAAAGCAATGTAAGCATGTCCGAGAAGCTCACGAAGGAAGGTCGGAAGGTGATCGTGGTTTACGACCGTATCGACGGATTCCTTGCTTCGAAAACACCTCTCCCGGACTTTATCCGTAAAAGCAGGTGAGGTCCAGCCTGCTTAAGCCGTCAATTACTGATCTTATCATACATCTTTTCCACGAAGACTACTCGCGGTACTGAGTGGTCATAGAACGCTTCGAACCCGCCTTGAGTACGTCCCAGAGGAGTTCGTTTAAATACTTATAGCTCACTTTTCTCAAGGCGATTTCTTCACACAACGACCATAGGAAGCAAGATTACTCATGTAGTGTGGAACAAGATCGTTGCCGATGCCGTAAAAAATTTAATCAAACCAAATGTATATTTATACGCTGACCTTTGGATAGTATGCCGCCTACGATATTCCAAAAGACTCCCCTTTGCGGCTGAGTCACCCAATGTTCTGGGGAATACGAATTAGTGATGATGGGATCCCACGTAGAGACTGTTTCACGGAGCTAGCCAACGCTGGTGAAATACGAATTATTGCGCCAGCACGTCTTCTGGGATATGCAGAGGATGGTGAATCAGTGCATCTTAGCGATGGTACAACACTGAAGCCCAAGGCAGTTTTACTCGCCACTGGGTACCAGTCGTCATGGTCGAAAATCTTCAAACGTACGTTGATATTCTATTGCTCTTTAATTTTACACCTAACACCATGACCATCTTAGCGGAGGTCGCCGCAGAACTTGGAATAAATCGCCACGCTCCACAGACAAAAGTCATCAAAACGTGGGCGTACAAGACCCTGCAAGATCCTCCTCCATCAGCACCTGAGAACGAGAAATGGGTCACATCTATCTACCGTGGTCTCGTTCCTGGAAAAAACATCGATAAGAGAGACTTTGCTATAGCTGGGTCCTTGGTGAATACTGCTACTCGTGACTCCAATCGACATGCTTATTGTTTATTCGTAGTTCACGGTAAACCCTGGGTATACATATGATGTTACTGCTCATTGGATTGCATCTTACTTCCGTGGAGACCACATGCAGCTTCCATCGTCGCCAGCAGAAGCAATCGCGAAGGCCGAAGAAGAGGTCAGCTGGATGAAAACAAGATACCCGAACATGCTTTCCTATGCGAACGAGAGCTACAGTGGAAGTTTTGATTTCATGAAGTGGGCAACTATTGTTTTGCGCTCAGTACCCTACAGTCTAACGTGCACTTCGACAGCTACGCCCAAGCTGCGGACGACTTGCTTGAGGACATGCATCTCCCCATCATACGCAGTGGCGGAAACTGGTTTAATTGGGTATTCAAAACTATCAATATTTCTGAACTCGCGAGCTTGACGCAAGAACGTGCTGAAAAGCGGGCTAATGTAGGAAAGTAGACACTTTGAGAGTAGCCTTTGAATACCTTGATAATGCTATCGCACATGTGGAGTGTCGAGCTGTTCCTCAGCCCACATAGTTCATCTGATCTATTCCACAATTATATGTCCTTCAAATGGAGTAAGTCGGCCTGGTTCATAGCAATGACCCACTAAGTCCACACTTTGCGGCGGAAACGTACCGTAACGCCTCGTGGATTTCATTTTTCAACATTGTGATGTGTGTCCTGTGCCTTACACCGTCATTTTGGCCCCACATGGTACCAACCTGGGAGCAAGAAGATGGTGGGAAGATATTTCCATGTGTGCCCATTACATCACCACGTCGCCACCACATCAAAATCGGACTAATACCAGGCTGGGGCCAGGTCCCGTGGCCGCGACGTGGGCCGCCACATAGCAGACAGGTATGGCTCAGGTAGGACCAGGTGTGTCGCACATTGAGGTATTTGCTTTCATATGGATATTCCGCGAATATATATATATGTTTGGGTATCCTCATGTGGCAGAAAGAGTGGGGTAAATCAATATATTTGCATTACTCTACACTACATCTACACGTATAGAGAAAGATTGGGAACGCAAACTACTAAATGTTCGTGAGCTAATTATGTACATGTGCTCTCGGTATTTACATGAATCCCTCAACCAAACTCTGAAGCCCACCAACCAAGAAAGTGTCTGTCAAGATAGAAGTAGATGAGCATTCGGAGGTGGGTTAATCGACGAATGAACTTACAGTTAAGGGCATGCTGAGGAATGGGTACTCCTGGTGGTATGAGGGGGTGAGTATTCGGAGACATGTAATATTGAAGAGTGGAAGCTCACTCAGATGGGTTCCGAGGCTTGAGGTGCAGAGCGGGCTCCGAAGGGATTTCACAAAGCTATGAATGGGACATTAAGTTAGAGGTCCTATGAGAAACAATGTTACTCACCGTCACCGTATACCAAGCTCTCAGCATTGCAAAAGTGGGTTGGGATTTGTGCGCTTAGTACCCGCTCCGGTGGACATCGGCTTGTTGCAAAAGGCGCGGAGGTGGGAAGAAGGAAGAGGCCAGTGAGTTACCCATCAAAACACACTCGTTATTTGAGTGAGCTGAGTTGGTCGGAGCTTGAACGGACTTATCAAGTTTGGATCCTTTCTATGCACTAACCTTTCTTGTTGGTAACAAAAGAGACTATCGACGGCATCTCAAATTATGCGATATGCTTAAAGTACTTACAGTAGAAATTTTACACACTTATGGGTAGAAATATGGAGCCTACCCCAAAGAATGTTGATTCTTCTGAAAACCTGGCGACGACCTTTTAGATCAAGCTGGTGCCAGGTTGCATTCCACCTGGCCACGGCGTGGAGACTCCCAGCTCTGTCAAACCTGGGAATGGCGTGATTTCTGGGAAATTTTTGATGTGCGGATCAGAAGTTCGGCAGCCTGGGAGGATCCTGAGACCAAGTTGGCGGTGTATCTAACACGTCAAGCTCCCGGCCAGATGAACACGGGAATCCAAGGCCGTGATCGTCTGCTCTAATTCATTTACATAAGAAACACAACGGTCCCGACCGGTCCCGGTCAAATCTAATTATCTCCTACAGCCTTGTGGGCGCCTACTTGTGGGGAACTCGCGTCACTATCAATCCAATGATCCGGTAGCAATCTCTCCATGATGGAGTCGTGAGTTTCACATTCGAAAAAGGGAACTCCTCCCATGACACTTACGAGGTCCCTTGTTTAAGTGAGTAACAAAATACAATGCTTGCTTCTTTGTCCAGCAAAGGCCTGCTCCTGGAAGCTGCGTCAATCCGCGAAGGCAGATGTCAGACAAGGATAGACCCTTTCAACCCAGCAATATGGTCTTCTGACCCGAAGAGGTTGGTGGGCGACACGCTCAGTCTTTCTCCTTCCACTACAGCACCCTCTGCGACCACCTTGAATCTTTGAAATTCTTCATCATGACTAGGTTGTCCGTTTGCTATGTCTTACCCTCCGCCGCCGCCACCAACTTGGGGAGGTACGTTCGGATTGATTTCACGGACGTTCAAGATCATTGACCACTTCTCACATTGATGAAGCCTACCTTCCCAACCCGTATATCTCGAATACCCCGCAGTATGGATTCGCACAAAGCCTCGGAGGAGCATCTCCCACTGCCTATGCACCTCCTCACCAGAATCATGGTAACTCCACACAAGCCGATGCCGATGTTCGCGCGAGAATAGCAGCGTTTCCCTATCCTATGTACCCTAACGGTGCTTTCAACCATACGGGGTACCCACCACCAGACATCGATCCAGCCTTTCTTCCACCACCAACTCTCGATCCGATGTGGTTCCCTCAGCCACCCCAGCACCATCACACCCCAGCAGCGCCTTATCCGGTCATGGATCCACGTTCCTACCCCCATGCATATCCCCACCCCCAATATCACACTAGTACCGTCAATTGCCCACTCTTACCACTTCCTAACGTCGATCCAGCCTTACTCTCACAACCTAATCCATCTCAACTGTCTCGTGGTAGAGGCTATCCGACACCGGCCCCGCCAGCTGCTGCTGCGATGCTTCCTGCAACTGCTGCCAACCAGATTCCGTCCCTGGATAGTCTTCTGGATTGCAGTATAGATCGCTTTCCCCGTCTTGATTGGATAATCTCTAAGAACTTCTCACAAGCTCGTCAACTCATTGCTCACGATTCTCCCTCCCCGATTAACTACCGGAGTCTCGCGGTTGATCCCCCAGTGCACAATCTTCGAATAGGCACCCGGATGCGGGACACTCCCCTTGTTCAAGCATTCCACCGATGGGGTTTCATCGAGGTGAAGAAGAATCATTATATCACAGTTGGAGATGTGCTCTATCATATTTGGGCGTACTTCTACGAGTTACTCACCGAGAGCGATAAAGGCGCGTTGGCCATGGCAAAACAGGAGAACGCTCTTGTAGATCGATTTTGCATCCAAAGATCTAACGCCCAAGATTTACCCCTCCACGACCGTCAGAAAAGGAGGTGTGATACGCTGTACGAGTGGTCGCGGTACGCTGGGCTTGTGGTAGACGCGGAATTTTCGCGAACCAGATTGTTGTGCCTCACCCTCGAGAAAGAGAACTTTTGATAATAACTTCAGGTCCATGTTGTAAACATGTCGTAACCAGGCGGTTACAGGCAATCTAGCGTACTCCTTTCGAACTTTCATTTCTCCAAAGTTACTGAATGACGTTAATGTATGCAAGATATTAAGGTACCCTAAAAGTGTTGGAATATTCGATGTCAATACGAGCGTGTGCGATGTACCGCGCGTCGCGTTGATGTAATTCCTTGTGTCTCGATTACAGAAAGTGTCATCCACTGGGATCGAAGTTCGGCGCACCTCGAACCTTGGACCTCGAACCCACTGAACCCGCCCCGACGAACTTCGAACTCACCCAAAGCTCACCTGGGTAGACTTCAGAGCTTCGCAAACCTCGAACCAACCTTGAGCCCAGGTGTTGAGCGACTCACACATTACCCGTATAAAGCAGTAGAAATCAATTTTTTGGTTCTTAAGCATAGGAAAATAGGGAACTGAAGTGGTGTAGACAAAAGATAAAATTCGTGAAATATTTTATACTAGCACGGGCACAAGAAAAGTGCGAAATATAGGCGATTTAAGCTCGGGTTTTACGATTATTGTGGCTGGTGAACCTAGGTCCGCCGTCTTGAATGGCGCTGCGAACGAGAACTCATACCTACCTAGAAAATTCGCAGTTCGCAGTTCGCACCTCATGGTTCGCGGTTCGCCGAACCTCATTCCCAGTGGATGACATGCCCCCCTGTAATGGCCTACTTGAGCTCAGCAACTAGTTTCCATCAAATGAGTTCACCGAGTGTCAGAGGTAACGGTATTGGACTGGGTCCAAGAAAAGTCAACGAGTTAGAAGCTGCAGACACATCGGAAAGTCCACAACTTGTCCGAGAATATCGCTAGTTGGCCTAGGTGAGTTCCCCGCATAGAAGCTGTCGTGTATTCCTCCTTGATATAATGGTTTTGACACCTGCCCATAAGTCGGGGTGAAAATGACCCTTAAGTTCTTCCGTATTGGGTCGGGTAGACGTAGGTAGCGTTCATAGGTAGCATTCCCAGTATGAGACGAAGTTGTGTGAAGATAGCCGAGGAACCGAGAATGTTGAATCTTGGTGTTCTAGATAGTTGGATGGCCAGATATCCGAGTAGAGGTCTAGGCGATACGAGTTAGAGATCGGATATAAAATATATAGAGGCATAGGAGAGGATATCATCCTCATTCCGTTGGCGAGCCTGGGGTTGATTCCGTGCTGCCATCAATTGACGAGATATAGATGCTTTTCTTAGAATTTTGCGCACTAGGCTCAAAGCAGAGAACCGGGGACTGAACCGCGGCGTACGCAAGTAATAAGAATGCAGAAAATCACGGCTGGCAGAGGACATAGGAGAAAGAGAATGGGAATGTGGCGGCATTATTGAGCTTGACTTTTGGGCGATTAGATAAACACACTAAGGTCAATACTCAGATAAAGATTCAATTCATTGGAACTCGCTCAACAATGCTAATGTCGAATTCAATTGAGATTCCATAAATGACTGAACGATGATCCGACCGACACGAAAAGCAAGACGCGCCAAGGCGAGCGCTGAACAATGACGATTACCTTCTTCAGATTTGCTTAATAATAAACAGATAAGAAGGTTTGGAAATGTGTTGATTTAGGATACACCCAAAGACTAAATATGACCGAGAAAGACGACCAGGACGAGGCCTAGCAAAGGCGTGTAGGCATGACCAGAATCTCCCGGGAGGTACATGCCTCCGGGGAGACGCGGTGTCTTCACGTCTTTCTGGCCATCAAAGAAGTCAAAGACGCCGAAAGATGGGCCTGCTGTTTTCCTGATCAGTAACTACCCGCAAAGAGATGTTCCGTTTGCCATACAATCAGGTGGGCTTTGATTGTGACGTCTGTCGGATTGGCTGTTTTGTTCACCCGGACGCCAATCTGGGGTTTTGTGTAAATTTTCTATATAACTCTTTATCACGGTCAAACTTGAATGACGATAATTTCCTGCCCAGGACCGCAATGACAATCACACCTACTTTCGCTACGAAAAATGGCGCAACTCTGGTTGCGGCCATGATCAACATCTGGTGAACTGTCTGACTTTGTTTCCACCAGAACGTCTTATTGATTCATTCGATATACTAGGCTTTTTGGTATGGCGCTAGTGAGCGTCTTTATTTC
>Ga0247741_1001688_pt1 | contig 12237 bp, 13 predicted proteins | sample UWRJL213509R2_FD_180945 | JGI IMG/M metagenome (GOLD analysis project Ga0247741, IMG submission 180945) | Plant litter microbial communities from Arlington Agricultural Research Station in Wisconsin, United States - UWRJ-L213-509R-2 | ecosystem: Environmental > Terrestrial > Plant litter >... | reverse complement strand
CTGGTGATCAGGTATCCAGTGGCTCGAAGACAGTGTTCTAATCATGTCGATCCTCCCCACGGATCGCGTTCCTCATTCCTCGTCGCTTGATCCTTGGTCGTCACTCCGAATAGAACGTGCATCTTCTTTTCCACTTGGTTCTGAACTACCAAAAATTCCAGCTGCAGTGTATCTCCCTCTTCCCTAAAGAAAATTCAGGCCTTATCTACGCAACGAAGATACATTGTAAAACTCGGCAGTAATCAACACATCCGCGTGTCCTCCCCACAGAGTTGATAACGAAATCTCCTCTCCTCTCGTCGTCGTCGACTGAGCAACGTTGATGCTGACGTCGAGTTTGAGTCCTGCGCATTAATATCCGACGAGAGGTACGTCCGACGAACGCGAATTTGAGGCTTAAACCTGAGGCTGAAGCTGAGGCTGGAGTCATGGCTGAGGTTGGTATGGTAGGCATGGAACCCGAATCCGAACGGTAAGCAAGAGGGCGAGGATGGACAATGGGAAATGGGAAATGGGAAATGGGAAATGGGAAATGGGAAATGGGAAATGGGAAATGGGAAATGGGAAATGGGAAATGGGAAATGGGAAATGGCAGATGGAGCTGAAGCGAGTTGAAAAGGAACCAAAGCCGTCTATTGTTCACTTTTTACACAACGAACGTCGTCTACCAGCGTGAGTAAGCACAAGGTATGCGGACGTAGATTACGAGGACGTATACATACCGATCTGTTGCCATGTATGTAGGCTTTTCTGATACAGCATTCCGGTCCTCTCGAGGTCCAAGTTAGAAATGTTAACGTTAAGGCGGACGTGAATGGCCGACGGCAGCTTGATGGTGGATAGTGGTTGAACGATGATCGACAATTTCCTCTCGTTGTTGTCGTCGTCAACCGACCGACTTATATGGACCTTGATATTTTGGCTGTCTTGATGTTGGTTGTGGACCTTGATGTTGACCTGGAGTACCGTAAGTCCGTGGCCAACGAATGGAACGTCTGATGAACGGACCTGGGCTAGCTCGAACTTGAAACTTGAGCACCGAGGGTGTAGGTGTGGCTAAGCGTAGCCAGAATGAGAATCCGAACGATGAGGACGAGGATATGGTAACAATTTGGAGGTGAGGATCCCAGATCCCAGATCCAGAGCTCTGGTCGAGCCAATAATGAGATGCCAACTGGATATGTTCCAGCAGCGGCGGAGAAGATTGAAGCTTTAAGCTGCAAGATGCGGGTTGAAAACCAACTCGGAGAATCAAGCTCTTGGTTCACTGTGCACTTTTCGAACGCGAACGACGAACGTCCACCCACACCGTCTGCAAACCAGCGCGAGTTAGCACAAACACAAGGTGGGTAGAACTCGGATACATACCGATCTGTTGTCATGGCCAGGTTTTATTCAAAGATAGAGATTTCATTCCGAACCTCCGCCTCCGCCCAACTTCCCTCTATCCCCTCCCCCCTTTCATGCCCCCCTCGCACCTTCCAACCCCTCCCGCCTCTCCCTCGCATGTTGTATGTCGTACATTTTCCATGGCGTGGGTCATTCATCCCCCCACTGTCCGGACGTCGATCAAAACGTCCGACCGCAGAAACCCCCGACATTCGTGCCTCCAGCTTTAACAGACCGTTCGGCCCTCCTTCCGAACACATAGAAAGCTCAGACGACATCCAGATAGATGACTCCGGCGGAGAGGCGTGAGTAGGACAGCGGTGCACACGTCGAGTGATAGGTGCATTCTGTGCACAGCTCCATGGTGGAAAGGTTACGACGCGTCGAGGTTGACGTTGCGAGTACAACCACTTGCAGGGTATAGAAATATGCAAGCCTTCTACGCGTCTGGAGGTCTGATCATCAACGCCACCGTTGATGCCGATCTCAGACCATGCTGGTGCTCAGAGACGTTGAGACGACGCTGAGCCATAGTATGTGCTTCGACGATTCGAAACTGGTGACGATAGAGTGAAGTGGCATTTACGTTATGAGGATGAGGACGAGAGTGTATCGGTGACGATGTGGACGTCGGTCCTTGGTCCTGAAGTCGGCTTGAGATGGGCAGTTCAGTTATGTGTGGGCTGCTGGTGTGTCGCTCTCATGTTGTAGGCAGACATTGACGCAAGATTGGAACGGATTGATAGCCTTGTAGCATGAGCAGGCCTTTGAACACCTTTCGTCCAGAGAGGGCCGGGTCTCCTGCCACCAGAAGGCGTGGACGCCAGAATCTACGCTCCCTCTACTAACCTCCGCCTTCAATTTCGAATTTCAGGCGCCTATAGCATAAGCATATGCTTACGGTGAACCGACACGACCCAGGTATGAGCGCCCGAGGTAGAAGGGCGCCTGAGGTTGCTGTACAGCGTATGCCGACGGAGGAAATCTGGTGCCAAGAAAAGGGAAAGATGCGATTGAAAAATCCGACAGGGCACGAAGCTTACGTCACTGCTGCGGAAATCTAGACACGGTAAACTACAACAGCCGCTCTGACAGGATCGTCCCGAGCCACGAACTTTCCCTCTCCTTTCTTACCACCTGGTTCTGCCAACGACAACGTCAATGTCAGCTGTACATGTTTTCTGCCATCCCTGGGAAATTTCAAGTTTTATCCATGTAAAAAAATAGGGATTTTACAAGTACACTTCGTCAGGGTATGTGGCATTGGCTCTAAATCACACGACACATACTGGTCAAAGGTACAAATGAGTGCCTACTAAGCCCATATGATACAAAGTTGTGAATACTTATAATACGAGGCGATGCGCTGCCGGAGGTATTTAACCCACTTGGCACATAATTCACAGGCGGCGAGCGCCATGGCCCATGATTCCATCATTACAAGGCATATATAGTGTATGCAAGTGACCTAAGTTCAACATCTACGTGAGCGATATAATCCCCACTTTGAACCACCTTCCCCAGGACATATCTAAATGAGTACGTCCCTCCTTCCATAGTTTTCCCCTCCATATTTTTAAACGCCATTAAATCTTACAGATAATATCCCTAAATTCACCAAAGAAGACGTGTCCCTTCTGGAGACACCTAACCAGTTCCTACCTTTCATAACTGGAAACGAGGCAGGAGACACCACTGGTAATATCCAGGTCAACCGTGACAGTCGAGGTGAGAAAGCTGGTCAGCACGACCAGGTCTGCCGAATAATTGCCTCATCTTTGCAAATTTTAGATCCTACGTCCGAGGCCTCTGGACTCATTTTGGGCGATCAACGTGCGCTTGATCATAGCGTGGCGTCTAACGAAGACCTTTCCGAGAGGCCAATGTGCCAGTTAGAGGGTTTAGGTGGTGAAGCTGCTGATACCACTGCGAATGTCAGATTCTACATCTCGGGTAAGTTTATCGGCCAAACGAAGTGTCCTTTCTTACAATTGTCATGTTCAGACCTTCAACTACAATACGCAACAAAAGGGCCTGACTTTCCATCCCTCGATTCGGTCAAACTCGTCATTTTTGGATCTGCGGCTGAGGGGAAGGTATTGTCACCGGATGGGGACTCGCCGAAAACATGGAAGCAGACGCCACCTATTGAATTGTAAGAATTCGATGGCATAAATGAATTTATTCTTATTCTTGACGCCGACTGCGTTTCAGAGATGTGAACATGGACAGCCTAGAAATCGTGGTTACATCTGAAGAATGGGGGGACTTTGCGTTCATGACTTTGACGAACGATGAGTTGGCTTTAGGGTTAGAGACTCGTAAGTGTATAAGCTGGGTGTTGCTTAAATGATTGCTGACTCGGATTTGACATGGCCAAATATCAGAAATAACCAAAAGCTTCACGACTGAGACAGACGTGCCGGCACTTGAACTATCATTTATAGTCGCCAGTACTGCTCAAGAAAAGCAGATACAAGATAGTGACGATACACTTCTAGGTAAGCTCAAACTAGGATTCCGAAAGGAAAGTACGAGCGCTAAAAGATGTGCAGCTCAGGAATTGTCCATCCGTAGTTCCGAATTAAGGGATAGCTTTGAACGCACGGGCAATCTGGCCGACAAGCTCAAAGCCATCTCCGTGGACCAACAGGTTGTTCTACTCACCCCTGACGGGCATCCTGACAAGCCCAGACGGATGAATAACCTTGGAGTCTCATTTCAGTGGCTCTTTGAATGTACAGGCAATGTCTCTTGCCTTGAAGAAGCCATCTCGGTTCAGCAGCGGGCGGTCCAACTCACCCCAGATGGCCACGAATTTATGCCAGTACAGTTGAATAACCTTGGAGTTTCATTTGGGAATCGCTTTAAACGTACAGGCAATCTGTCTGACCTCTCGGAGGCCATCACAAACCTCCAGCGCACATTGCAAATCATCCCTATTGGCCATCCTATTATGACTGCATTGATAAATAACCTTGCGAGTTTATTGCACAGTCGCTTTGAAAGTACAGGGAATCTATCTGACCTCTTAGAAGCCATCTCAACCCAACAGCGCGCAGTCCAACTCACCCCCAATGGCCACCCTGACATGCCAGGGAGACTAAATACTTTTGGAAATCTACTTCTCACTCGCTTTGAGTGTACTGGCGATCACTCTGACCTTTCGGAAGCGATCTTAAACCAGCAGCAGGCAGTCCAACTCACCCCCGATGACCACCCTGACATGCCTTCATGGTTAACTAGCCTTGGGAATTCATTTCGAAGTCGCTTTGAACATACAGGCAATATGTCTGACCTCTTGGAAGCGATCTCAAACCAGCAGCGCGCTGTCCAACTCACCCCCAATGACCATCCTGACATGCCAGGAAGGCTGAATAGCCTTGGAGGTTCACTTCACAGTCGCTTTGAGCGTACTGGCGATCACTCTGACCTCTCGGAAGTCGTTTCAAACCAGCGGCAGGTGATCCAACTCACCCCTGATGGCCACCCCGACATGTCAATGCATCTGAATAACCTTGGATTGGCACTTCACAGTCGCTTTCAGCACATAGGCAATCTGACTGACATCTCAGAAGCCATCTCAAGCCAGCAGCGTGCAGTCCAACTCACTCCCGAAGGCCACCTTGAAAATCCAACGGAATTGAATAACCTTGGAATCTCATTTTACACTCGCTTTGGTCGTACAGACAATCTGGCTGACCTCTCGGAAGCCATCTCAAACTTGCGGCGAGCAGTTCAACTCACCCCCAATGGCCACCCTGATATGCCAATGTGGTTGAATAACCTTGGAACCTCATTTCAGAGACACTATGACAGTACAGGCAATCCGTCTGACCTCTCAGAAGCGATCTCAAATCAGCAGCAGGCAGTCCAACTCACACCCGATAGCCACCCTGAGATGCCAATACATTTGCATAACCTTGGAATTTCATTTCACAGTCGCTTTGAGCGTACTGGAGATCACTCTGACCTCTCGGAAGCCATCTCAAACCAGCAGCAGGCCGTCCAACTAACTCCTGATTACCACCCTCACATGCCAGGACGGCTGAATAACCTTGGAGTCTCATTTCAGAGCCGCTTTGAATTGACGGGCGATCTCTTTGATCTCTCGCAGGCAATATTAATCAAGCAACAGGCAGTCGAGCTCACCCCGGATGGCCACCCCAACGTGCCGATATGGCTGAATAATCTTGGGACTTCATTTCAGAGACACTTTGAATGTACGGCAAATCTCAAAGATATTTGTACTGCAGCATCAACTTTTCAAAAATCTGCCACTTCCTTTGGACCTCCGTCAGTTCGATTCCAGTCTGCTCAAGAATGGGCCAAGCTCTCAATGACTCACAATCTTCCACATCCCTTGACGGCTTACGGACTTGCAGTTGATTTAATCTCGGAAATTGCGGGTATGGACAGCACTATCGAGCAACGCCATACACATCTCATCGACATCTCGACTCTAACCACATCCGCCGTTTCGGCCGCCTTCACTCTGGATGAGGCTACGAAAGCTCTGGAATGGCTTGAACAAGGTCGTTGCCTTGTCTGGAACCAACTCAACCAACTTCGTACACCCCTGGACCGTCTTCGCGCACATGACGAGCATTTGGCTCGACGTTTTTCGGATATTGCAGGCGCATTGGAAGTTTCTGGGTCTCGTAGTGGATCTGGAGGTTTTAGCGCAGATGCTCCTCTGTCGCAAAAAATTAGCTTACAAGACGAAGCTCACCATCACGTCATGCTCTCACGTCAATGGAGTGAACTCCTCGACGAAATTCGCAGAATTCCCCAATTCCACAGCTTTCTTCGACCCCCTCCGACTTCAGACCTTTTGAAACACCTCCCACGGGACGGCATCGTAATTCTCGTCAATGTCGATGAAGATCGCTGCGATGCCCTGGCTCTCGTCTTCGGCTCTGACATCCCCATCCACATCACTCTTGATGATTTTACTCACAAGGAGGCGTCTGATCTCAGAGAGCGTCTGCGGCGCTTCCTTTCATCGCACGGGGTTCGTATGAGGGAAGCTGATCGTGGCGGACGCCCAACTCGGCGTCCCGATTCCGAAAAGCAAGGTGAACTACATTTTGTTCTCGAGGCACTCTGGCTCCGTGTGGTGAGGCCAATCTTGGATGGTCTCGCTTTCTCCGTGAGTTTTTCTCGGTTCATTCTTGGTCATTTTATTGATATATTTCCCTAAGACTACTCCACCCTCAGACGAGTCAGACCTAGCCCGAATCTGGTGGTGTCCAACGGGATCCCTTGCATTTCTTCCACTCCATGCCGCAGGAATTTATGGGCAGAAGGAGCAATCTCAACTAGGCTCCTGCATCTCTGACTTTGCAATCTCCTCGTATACACCTACTGTCAGCTCACTTCTCCAGAAGATCAAAGTATCTGATGATGTACAACAGCCCCCGTCGTCAAAACTTCTTATCGTCAGCCAACCCAACACCCCAGGCTGCACTCCTATCCCTGCAACCACAGAGGAAATGAATTGCGTTTGGAAAACGATTGGGATCTATAACGGCGAATGTCGTCGCATTGAAGGAGAATCCGCCTCCGTCAACCAGGTAATACTCGAGATGGAATCGCATGGTTCAATTCACTTCGCATGCCATGCCAGCCAGTCTCTCGAAAACCCTCTCAAGAGCGGCTTCTACCTCCATGATGGACGATTGGAGCTTTCAGAAATCATGAAGCAGAAGTTTGCCGTTCGCGAGTTGGCATTTTTGTCAGCGTGCCAAACGAGCACAGGCGACGAGAAGCTTTCAGAAGAGGCGGTCCACCTGGCGGCTGGAATGCTTGCGGCTGGATATCGGAGCGTGGTGGCGACTATGTGGTCGATCAAGGACGAATTTGGTCCCGTTATAGCGGAAAGTTTCTACAAGGATCTTATGGAGAGGGGACAGATCTCGGGACAGCCAGGGCTCGATAGCAGGCATGCCGCACGCGCTCTTCACCGTGCTATTCAAGACATACGAATGTCACTTGGTGATACGGAGCAAGCTCTTCTTACTTGGGTACCGTACGTTCATTTTGGCTACTGATTTCATTTTTATCTGAGTGTAAGGATTGCGCTGCTCGTACAATCACATTTTATGTATGTCTTCGCTCCTGGTATATCCCTTCCTCAACAACATTGAGCCACTTGATAGTTCACACAAACCCAACGGCCTGAGATATGTGGAATATGACCTGATATCCAGGTCTCTACGGGAGGTGTTGTACTTTGATATAAACTGGAGTAGCGTCGGAGTTGTGGGGGCAATGGTCGTGTCCATTAGAGCAACTGTAAACGATAACATAATCGATCGAGCCTGTGTAAAGGTCGAGCCGTGCTTTAGACTAATTTTCGAGCTTGATTAGATAGAGCATAAAATTACCGAAGATTTTGATCATTTATACGGGCTCCAATCTTCCTGACTCCTCAATGACAAAATCGCTGTATAAGCTGACCAATGATATTGTCCAGTACAACCTGCGTGCATATTCTGCTACCTCGTCCACCAGCAAGCCGGAGGTTTATCGTGTTAATGCCGATCTTGGATGCATCCGCCGTATGTAATCCAACCAACATCTGCTGCTGGGTCGCTTTGATTGCCACTACCAGAATTAGCCAGTCATCGGCAGCTGGTCATCAACAACACGACGATCGAGAGCGGTAGCAGCTGCTCGTGTGATCGAAGTTGATCATCGGAGTTGAATGCCACTAGAATCCGTCCACATCCCGAGAAGAAGATTCCAGGCGCATATGAAAACCTGAGGGAAAGGTTGGTCAGATACGCGATATGTCGTCGATATGGCTGAGAAGACTTACGTCGAGTGCCGTCTGGAGGTTGTATACCAATATGTCAAGAGCCCAGGCACCCACTTCCCAGGTTGGGCTCTGGTTCGACACGGAGAGCGAGAGTTAGAATTTCGATTGACGTGAAGGAATGAGCGTCTGTGGATACGAGGATATGCGTTAGGTGATAGATATATTCCACGACAGTCATGGTGGAAAGTAAAGGCGCGTCGACGTTGGCTTTGGGTGTGTTTCAATGTGTTGGTAGAGTGCAGAGACCGGTTTCAACGACTAGGGCTCGCTTAGCTCGGTCGGCCGGTTATAGACGTGACTGGCGGACAAAGACAACCAACCGCGCCAGTACGTGAGTTCGCATTGCGCGTTGAGCTCATGCAGAGGTACGAAATCAGGACGACATTTTTGATGAGTCGTCGTCGACCGACCGACCAACATGGACCTTGATGTTGACCTAGAGTACCGTAAGTCCGTGGCCAATGTAAGGAACGTCTAATGAACGGACCTGGAGCTCGAACTTGAAACGAGCACCGGGGGTGTGGGTGTGGCTTATCGTAGCCAGAATACGAATCCGAAAGATGAGGACGAGGATGGGGTAACAACACGGGGGTGAGAATCTCGGATCGCTCTGGTCGGGCCAATAACGAGATCCAGCTGGTATGTTCCAGCAGCAACGTTGGCGAAGAAGGTTGAAGGTTGAAGCTGCAGGACGCGGGTTGAAAACCAACTCGCAGGATCAAGCTCCCGGTTCACTGTGCACTGTTCGAACGCGAACGACGAATGATGAACGTCTGCCAATGAGCGCGAGTTAGCACAAGCACAAGGTCGGCAGAACACGAGTACATACCGATCTGTTGCTATGGCCAGGGTTTATTCGCAGATAGAGATTTCACCCCCGACTTCCTCCTCTGCCCAACTTCTTTCATTCCGTCCTTCCTTCTATCATCTTCCCTCTTTCGTGCGCCCTCGTTCTTCCCGACCCCCTCCTGCGTCTCCCTCACAAGTCGTACACCATTCACTTTCCATCGCATGGGGCATTCATCCATCTAGATGTTAGTCCAAACGTCCGAACGCAGAGAGCACAGGCCCTAGGTGTACAAACATTTAGCGCTGATGCCTCTAGCCTCAGCAGAACCGCCCAGCATCAGCCCGTTCGGCCTTCCGTTCCGAACGCATGCAAAACCCAGACGACACCCAGAGAAATGACTCCGGTGGAGCAAGAGGGCGGGGGCACACGTCACGTGACAGATGCATTCTGTGTAGCACTTCATGGTGGAAAGGTTACGACGCGTCGAGGTTGGCGTTGGGAGGTTGGCGTTGGGAGTCTGGCGTATTGTAGCGAGTATGGGTTACTGCAGCTGGATTGACGATTCAGATAATCAGGCGACCATTGGGTGTTGAGCAAAACCACTTGCAGAATATGCATCTCGAGGCCTGATCGTCAATAGGCGTTGATGCCAACGATATCGACTTTGGCAGTCTCGGACGGTGCAGAGGTGCGGAGATGAGGGTGAGCATGTGCGATGAACGGCACAGCCCTCGACGACTCTGAGATTGGTGACGATATCCGGAGTGCAGTGGGCATTCGCGTTATGAGGATGACGTGGGTGTATCGATGAGGAGTGGTTGAGGAACATTGGACTTTGGTTCCTGAGTAAGCTTGAGCGGTTCAGCGATGCGTAGGCTTCTGGGGTGTTGTTCTCTGCTCGTGGGTAGGCGCTGACACAAGATTGTGACGCATTGATAGGCTTGCGCCAAAAAGCATGGGCAGGCCTTTAAACACACTTCGTCCGGAGGTCTCCTGCCGCCAGAAGGCGCAGACGCCAGCATATACACTCCCTCTACCTCCACCTTCGATTTCGAATTTCAGACCTGACCCATTGGCCAAGTATGAGCGCCCGAGGAGGGCCGGGAGGCCAAGGACGGGGTCATCGCGTGCGGGCATGGTACAGGAGACGATGGCGTGGCGTTTTCTACAGGCAATAAGGGTGCTTGAAGCCTGCTGCTGTATGCCAACGGAGGAGAACCTGGCAGAGGGCAATTGAGAAATCCGAGGGAGCTTACGTCACTTTTGTGCGAACTTTCCCTCCCCTTAAATTTGGTTCTTCACCAACGACAACGTCAATGCGAGCCTGTAGCATGCTTCTACATTCCCCAGAAAAATTCGTTTTATCTACATACCAAATAATCTATTTTATAAGTTATATGCCGCCCAATGGTACAAGTACTTAGTACATATCATGCGAAGTTACGAAAATTACGATTTGTAGAGGCGATGCGCTGGAGGCATTTATATACTTGGCAGATAGTTCACAGCCTTCAAAAGGCGTTGTCTGCGCGATCGATATCCCAACGTTGAACCACCTTCCCCAGGACCAAGTGTCAAATACCTTTCATAACTGACAACGAGCCAAGAGACGCCACTGGTAATACCCACTGGCAGGTCAATCGTGATAGTTGAGGCGAGAAAGCTGGTCAGCACAACCAGGTCTGCCGAATGAATAACTACCTCATCATTGTAAATTTTAGATCATACGTGCGTTTGATCATAGCGTGGCGTCTGACAAAGACCTTTCCGAGAGGACGATGTGCCAGTTGGAAGGTATTGGCAGTGAAGCTGCCGATACAACTGCGAATCTCAGGCTCTACATGTCTGGTAAGTTTATCGGCCAATCGAAGTGTCCTGTCCTACAAACCGTTATGATCAGACCTTCAACTACAATACACAACGAAAGGGTCCGATTCCCCATCCCTCGACTCGGTTAAACTTGTCATTTTTGGATCTGCAGCCGAGGGGAAGGTATTGTCACCTGATAAGGACTCACCGGAAACATGGAAGCAGACGTCGCCTACTGAACTGTAAGGATTTGGTGGCAGAAATGAATTTATTCTTATTTTTGACGGCGACTGCGTTTCAGAGATGTGAACAAGGACAGTCTGGAAATTGTGGCTACATCTGAAGAATGGGGGGACTTTGCGTTCATGGCTTTAACGAACGATGAGTTGGCTTCAGGGTTGGATACTCGTAAGTATATAAACTGTGGATTGCTCAAATGATTGCTGACTCGGATTCTACATAAAAAATTTTCAGAAATAACAAAGAGCTTCACGACTGAGACAGATGTACCGGCACTCAAGTTATCATTTCTAGTCGCCAGTACTGCTCAAGAGAAACTGACACAAGACAGCGAAGATGAGGTGCTAGGTAAGCTCGAACTGGATCTCCGAGAAAAAATATAATTGCTAAATGAATATAGCTCAGAAATTATTCAACCGTGGTGTCGACTTGATTCGTATCTTCCAGAGCACAGGAAATCTGCGCAGCCTGTTCACAGCTATTTCTGTGAACCAGCAGGTTGTTCGCCTAACCCCTGAAAAGCCCATACGGATGAATAATCTTGGGGTCTCCCTTCAGTATCGCTTTGAATGTACAGGCGATGCTTCTGACCTTGACGAAGCCATCTTGATCCAGCAGCGGGCTATCCAACTTACCCCGGATGGCCATTTCACCATGCCAATGCAGTTGAATAATCTTGGACTATCATATCAGATTCGCTTTGGAAGAACAGCCAACCCATCCGACATCTCAGAAGCCATCTCAAACCAGAAGCGCGCAGTCCAACTCACCCCCGATGGCGACCCTGACATGCCTACATGGCTAAATAGCCTTGGAAATTCATTTTGCAGCCGATTTGAAAGTACAGGGAATCTGTCTGACCTCTCAGAAGCAGTCTCGAAGCAGCTGCAGGCAGTCCAACTCACCCCAAATGGCCACCCTGACATGCTAGGAAGGTTGAATGACCTTGGAGGTTCACTTCACAGCCGCTTTGAGCACACAGGCGACCACTCTGACCTCTCAGAAGCCATTTCGAACCAGCAGCAGGTGGTCCGACTCACCCCCAAGGGCCACCCTGACATGCCAGGGCGGCTGAATAACCTTGGACTGTCATTTCGCAGCCGCTTTGAATATACAGGCGATCTGGCTGATCTCTCGGAAGCAATCTCAAATCAGCAGCGCGCAGTCCAGCTCACCCCCGAAGGCC
>Ga0247741_1001687_pt1 | contig 12244 bp, 10 predicted proteins | sample UWRJL213509R2_FD_180945 | JGI IMG/M metagenome (GOLD analysis project Ga0247741, IMG submission 180945) | Plant litter microbial communities from Arlington Agricultural Research Station in Wisconsin, United States - UWRJ-L213-509R-2 | ecosystem: Environmental > Terrestrial > Plant litter >... | reverse complement strand
GCCACGATCCAGTCCTCTTCATAACCCATATGGTCTTGGAGAATCGTGATGATGTGCGTCGAGCCAGATGTTAGCTTCGTTGGAAATTTGAAAGTGCCCTCGTAGTCACTACGGACTGCGTTGCCTTCCCAAGAACCGATGAAAGTAGCGTCAAGCCACACTGAGTAGCCAAAGGCTGCACCACCCATGACTTTGACTTTGAATGCTGTTTCAGCCGAGGATGCATTAAAATGGCCACGCCAAAGAATATTGCCAGTATGGTATCCATATTCGCCTGCATATAGCACCACGGGTGTGGACAGCCCAGCCGGGTTGATTGTAGTTGTGAGATTTGCGACAGTCCAGGCCGAGTCTGAGTAATTTGACAGGATTTCAGGCAGACTGCTGGCTGTTTTCTGGAACCTAATGAGCAGGTATCAAACAGACGCGTTGCATCACTCACCCATGCCAAGTTTGACAACGTAGGAAGAGCGATTTCTGGTAGCGACACCTCCCTTTTGGACGTCAAGGTGCCATATGAGGTCCGGGTAAGAGGAAGGTTGACGCCGTTGAACGTCACAGATTTGGAATTAGCAGCCGGAGCTATGATCTCAAAACTAGCAGTACTGTTGAGATCCCCCTTTATCGCTAAAGTATCTCCGTCGACATCAACGGATCGGAGAAGATATCCGCCTTTGACGATGATGGGGTTTTCGGTGCTGTAGAAACCGGACGTTTTTGAAGGTGGATGGAGGACCCAGAATTGGTAGGCAGTTGCACGGTCTATATGAAGATGAAGATGAGCAGGACCATTGCAGTTGTGGCCCAAAAGAGCGACACCCACCGACTATGTAGAGAAGGGCGGAACCAACCTCGACCACTTTTTGTCCAGAAGTCGTGTATTGCATAACCACAACACCGTCTTCGAGAGCTTCCTGTCGCAACGTCCCAGATCCAGAAACAACCTTGAAAGTAGGCACGGTCGAACCCGTGTACTTTATGGCTGTTTCGTGAAGCTCGCCAGCGTTGCCGTAGAGAATGATGATATCTCGCCCGTCAATCGTAGCCCTATCGTCATTGTTCAGCACAAGGTCCGATAAATTCAAGGGTCTCTTGTAAGCTTACCATGTCATAATCTCAGCTGTAGAGTACGGCAAGTTCGTTGTTCCGGCCTGATAGTTAACGACATGGATCTTTGAATCCTTTCCGGAAAGCGCAAGATTGCCTCCCAACCTAGGAATGGAAGCTGACCCTAGGCTCGTTGACACCGTCAAGTTGTATTTCTGAACAGCATTCGATGATGCGTCGGCCTGCCTGTTATTCCATTCGAATGAGTGAACCGCCAATAAGTATGGTCTGGTGTTGATCGCACCTCACGACATAAAATGCTGTTTCATTGCCTACCATATCGTGTACTCGCATAGTTTTCAATGCCGAGTTCCTGGTAAATGCACCCTGGGTTGTGTTAACATTCATAGGCCGAGTCGTGAGATATGCTGGCGAGACTGCGAGGAAGTTGGCCTGCAGTTTGAGTTCGTAGTATTTCTCTCTGAGGGTCCTGTCTTCGGCAATGGCAGAGCCCTAAAGTGGCGGTCAGCTTTTTTGTTGTAGAAAAAATACCAAGCTCACATAGTCATACGAGGTATATACGCCTGTCGCAATATCTCAGCATGTGGTTTGGTTACGATAACGACTTAGCAGACCTGGATGAGCAATTCCACCCCAATTTGTTCCACCAAAGATCATGTACAAGTTCAAGAACGTCGTGGACATAGCGAACTCATTCTTGTAGAAGACTGGACTCGATCGTCAGTAATTCAGAGACGCATGCTTTCCAGTAAAACACTAACCCCTCTCAAATTCCGGTCCGGTGAGCACTGCACAAGTTTGGTATCCAGAACCGCCCCTGCGGAGGTTATCAGCTTTCTCTTGAATAGCTACACTGGTAGCTCACATACCATCCGTCGAATGCACCTCCTTGAAACTCGTAGACAGCATTCACTAGATCGGGGGTGTACTTCTCGTGGGCATTCCAAAGCCAACTAAGTCTGCATGTCAGAGTGCTTTTTAAAACCCAGGTATATAAGATGCACGTACTCTGGAACAGCGTTTGTCGACCAAGTATAAGGGTGAGAGCAATCAAAGCCATTGGGATAGGAATCATAGCCGTAGACATCGACCGAGGTATAACGGCCGCCCGGAGAAGCATCATTTGTTGTAATTGGAACAGTTATTCCGGCATCAAGCTGCCAAGGACATTAGCAAGGACTTGCCGAAATTCTCGAGGGCATTCTCACCAATGACTTTATGAGCAAATCTTCGTAGACAAAGTCCTCTGAGTATGGTGCCTTCCAACCGCTGTATTCATTTTCTGACTGAATATATGGTCAGCATTTCTTTGACGGGACCATAAAGAGTCCTTTACTTGAACCAAAATTATAGGCCCTCCTTTGGTGATCTCGTTCTCTGCGATTTTCGTACCGATAGCCTTCATGTAGTTCGTGTACGCGTCCACATATGTCGAGTTGGATGTTCGCCATATGCCTGGAGTATAGGTCGACCATCCAGGAAAGCCACCTGCAGTTGTTTCCGCGTTGATGTATGGTCTATACAGAAATCAGATGAGATATCGATGTGTTTCACAATGAAAGCAAACCCAGGACGAGCAATGAGGTATATCCCTGCCTTCTTTGCAGCATCAAAGAATGGTTGGAGGTCTCTGAAGCCTTCGAAAGAGATTTCACCCCGCTTTGGTTCGTGAATACCCCAGAAGACGTAGAACGAAACCGCATTGAATCCCATCGCCCTGAAAGGCATCAGATCCCAAGAAGAGTTGCATCCGCGAGACATATATACTTGATTTTTTGGAGAACATCGAAATGCAGACTTTGCACGGGCATTCTTTAAGTTAAGTAGCTCAGAAATATAATTTTCAGGCGGAAATCCGAGAGACTTGTTACCGGTATGGGTGAACCTCGCCACTGAACAGCATAAGCCGTTTTCCATTGATCATGAACGAGTATTCGTCCCAAGTGACCTGAACCATGGTCAACGCAAATTCTGAAAAAAAAAAAATCGATCAAGGACATACATTGGTCTGAAGGCCGTTATTTTTTGTGTCTCGTTGAATGATACGTCGGTAGCTCTTCGGGTTAGGTGCACGAGCATTGACCAGAAGAGGTACGAGCAATGCAAGGCATAGCAATGATAAAATCTTGTAGAAGAAAGCCATGTTGTCCACGGCTCAACAGGCTCGTTCCCCATCCTTATCCTTATATACGGTGAGCATTGACCTTCGATCAAGATATATTCCCGCTCTCGAGCCAGCTGGACTCCAAATCCACAAGCCTCATACGGTTGCAATGGCACATGACGATCGACGAGTTCTTCAAATGACATCAAACGGCATGCGACGCACTGAAAGGAAGACGAAGCGCTGTCTTGTGAGAGGATGTCGTCTTGAAGAAGTCAATGTACCGCGAATCAGGAATTTTAAAATAGAGAAAGCTCACGTGCGGACAGGTGAATCACACTTATTTCGAGACGCGACGCGTCGTAAGAACACGGAAAGGTGTTTTACAAAGGATTCATTTCAGCAGAAGATACTTGAGCTCGACCTTATGCCGACTCAGAATCACGGAAGCTTGTGTTCAGATTGCAGCATTGTTGAACCAGCTGTTACTCATTCGTTGGACCGTTCCCCGATATTCCCCCGTTGAAACATAGTTCTTGTAATAGTCACCTAAGATATAAAAACGTCAAGTTGACTTCATCGACGTTGTGAGTCTCTCCACCCACGATTGAAGAGGTACTCACTGTTCTGCTCGTGTCCACATCCTCTCGCACAATGAGACCTCTCCTCGATTGTTGGAATGAAGACTTTCACAGATAGCGCCAGCATCTAGACCTCTTCCTGCAACGTTCTGACTAGAGGCAACAACAACGGGTATAAATTAGGATGGTGGTGGTCAAAGAGAGCTGGCGCGGAGTCTGTAAGGGAAAATGCGAATGATACCCAAGAAAGGAAGTGACGTAGCATCGCGATGAGATTGGCCAAGGGCGCAAGCGAGTGTATGGACAACTCCTAATCCTGATCCTCTCTCTAACTCCTACTACCATGGCCTCCATATCCGCTGTTCAGTACGAAAACTCGCAGGCGGTGTTCGACCTTCTCGAGCACCAATTTACTCTCAATCAGGACACCCTCGTCGGCCTCACGGAGACTTTCCTCAAGGAGTTCAAAGTTGGACTGGGGAACTATGGCCAACCCATGGCGATGATGTGTGTTTTTGGATCCTTCAATAGAATCTTAATCTAATTATGCTCCTAGTCCATCTTTCGTTCAGGGTGTTCCGGATGGCACTGAAACCGGGTATCTCTTCGCCCCCTGATCTTTGTAGCTGCACAATCACTCACTCTACGGGACTCCAGAACCTTCCTCGCTCTCGACCTAGGCGGAACAAATTTGTGCGTAAAAGTGGACCCATCCCGCCTCTTTAACTTCGCCTTAACCACGCAATCATTTAACTCGACAGGCGTGTGTGCGAGGTCGTCTTGAACGGAGACAAAACCTTCAATCTCGTCCAGCAAAAATATAAAGTATCAGAGGCTCTGAAGACAGGCGAAGCAACTGCCCTCTTCAGTTAGTACCTTCACAAGTTTTGGTCGTCGTGTTCAATATAAAATTTTCCTCAGATTACCTTGCCGACTCTGTGGATGCCTTTTTGACCTCACACGCGACCACCGAGTACACATCGCCAACAGAAGTCGCTGACGGGGCCACGGAAGCAAAAGACGTTCATCTCGGTCTTACATTCTCCTTCCCAGTCGAACAAACTGCTCTTGGATCAGGAAAGATTCTGACCTGGACAAAGGGTTTCTCAGCCAAGAACGCTGTTGGCAATGATGTTGTCAAACTTCTCCAGGATGCGTTCGATAGAAAGCGTATGCGCGTCAAGTGTGTCGCGTTGGTGAACGACGTATGTCTATATTCAGTTATTGCAGCCTTTCAGCATTGACGCATTTGTAGACTGTCGGAGCGCTCCTTTCGCGCGCCTATCAAGCAGGCGGCTGCATTATCGGAGCCATCTTTGGTACGGGTACCAACGGAGCTTACATCGAGCAAGTTTGTGAGTTATCCTAGATCCGGTGAACTTGTGCATGTAATGAACGAAAATGTTGTCCAGCCAAGGTAACCAAGCTTGCTGGGTCAGAGGTCGCAAAGAAAGGCGGCCTGATGGTTATCAACTGTGAATGGGGCGCCTTCAACAATTCGGTGGGTCATTTATCATCTCACATCTACTCATTGCGTTAAAATCAAACCCAAGCGTACACATCTTCCCTCAACACCCTACGACAACGCCGTCGACCGCCTCAGCATCAACCCCAAATTCCAAGCATTCGAAAAATTCATCTCAGGCATGTACCTCGGTGAACTCGTCCGACTTATCCTAGTCACCCTTGTCGATGCTGCCCCTAAACCCCTGCTGTTCTCTGGAAAATCCACTCCTACCCTGAACCAACACTATGGGGTGGATACGAGCCTGATGAGTGCGACGGAGGAGGCGTGGATCGGGAATGATAAGAGTGAAGACGCGTTTGCGCTCCCGCCGTTGGGTGGGGAGTTTAAGAAGGAGGACTTGGGACCAAAGGTCGTCATTAAATTGGAGAAGATTCGATCTGTTATCATTCAACATTTGGGTTTGCCGGATGATTCGGTGTCGTTGAAGGATGCTGCGGTATGTGCTAATCATTGGATTCTATTTTGGGACGAGGCTCAACGATTTCCAGATTGTACGCTGGATTAGCTCTCTAGTGGCGAGGAGAGCAGCCCTGCTGAGTGGAGTCGCAGTCGCAACTGTCTTAATTCAGACAGAAAACGCAAGTCTCCTTGATAAAACCAAACCAGCTAAGGGTACGAGCGAGAAGCTCGGTGTCGGTGTGGATGGAAGGTAAGTGAACGGACCCATGATCACCTTCCACCATTGCTAACCTTTAAAACTCAGTCTCGTTGAACATTACCCCAACTTCAAAAATATGCTGAGAGAATCTTTGCGGACACTCGTTGGTGGAGATGTTGAAAAACGTGTCGACATTGGTCTGGCGAAGGATGGTAGCGGCGTTGGAGGTGAGCAATATTCATTTTGTGTCCTATTTGCTTATGCTGAAGTTTTATGAAATTTTGTAGCGGCTCTCTGCGCTCTGATGGCACTAAAGCACTCTTAGATCCCTGACAGTCGGACTCGAGCGCGAAGAAATAAACAGAAACGTACCTGTGATGTATTATCATGTCAGAAATTATTTATACTATAAGAGAATGCATCGAGTATTTCATGCCACGGTGACGAGAAAGGAACCACAATAGACCGTAAATCATGAGTCACCAACACGTTGATAAGGATGATATCGACATACTGTAGGCCATGGGATATGTTTTAATCTGATCAGGTCGTTCGCAGATTGTGATAATGCTGACGACGGTCAAATTTGTAACTCACAAGAACAGGTAATAGTTATTCGGTTCAAAACAACCACAAGCGACCTATCAATCAATGAAGCGTCTGGCGGGAAGAAGGCCTGAGGACTATTCATCACTGGAGAATCCAGGAGTTTATTGACACTTCCAACTGAGAGTAATTGTGAAATTATATTGCCTACTTTAAGACTGCATAAACGTATCAAATTCCATATAAAAGACAATTAACGGAGAGGAGACCATAAATAAATCCTCGCCGTGTATTACCAGTGCCAGTGGACAGGTACCAAGGTAGATATGGGCTGGACATATTCAATTATCTTGATCGGTTGTGTTGGAGTACCCTTCGTATGAATGGAAGGGCTGAGGATCAGACGAGAATTTTCCAAACCCATCTAAGGTACTCTCGTAACATTGCACATCAGGGTCGGTCGGATGCAGGATGCCTGCGGACGAGCCGATGCCTTGCTCAGGACCATGTTGCTGTCCAAAAGAAAAATCCGAGGGAGAAGCGAGGGAACTATTCCAGTATTGTGAACACTCTCCGTGATTGACTGAATCTAGTAAAAGTGTAGGTGGGGCGGGTAAGTAGGAGGTGTTTGGAGAATGACTTGATGAGGAGACGCTAAGCGCTGGCGGTGCGCGAGAGCGACTGGAAGCGTCAACCGGGCCTCGACGTTGATCGGTCGTCTGTATAGGCCGGTTTTGATTTGGCATATAAGTCCGAGGTGGATATGGGGAGGATTTCAAACGACATGGTTGGTCAGCGAAGATAAGTTCTTGGTAGGAAGGATTTGACTCCGATAGCGTAGTTGGGGCGTATGAGTAGGAGTGAGTGGATGAGGAAACGCTAATTGCTGGCGGTGCGCGAAATCGGCTGGAAGCGTCAACATGGCCTCTATAACCGTCGGGCGTCTGTAATGCCAGTGCCGGGTCTACATTTCGCATCGAGGTCGCGACTGGATATGTGGGGGATGTCAAAGGAGAGAGCTCATGAGCGAAAGGACCTTGGTAGGATATGTTGTGTCCCGTATCCGTACCGGATAACGTAGATGCCATGTATTGTGAAACGCTAGAGCTCATATTGAAGTGCTGACCAGGAACTTGTCGATCTTGGTTTCGTGTGGAATATTGTACACTGGAGGAAGAAGGTGCCTGGGCAGGATTAGACCATGCCGAAGCAACAGTGGGAGGGTACCCCATGCTCTGGACTCCAGAATTGGCAAGGACTGCGGCAATTCGATGCGTCTCTTGTACACTCTGTGGCCACTGTTCATATCTGCCAAGATCCAATGTGGTGCTTTGGGGTAATTTAGACGCAGGGGGCATATGTCGCCCATTACCTCGAGAGGCCTGGGGTGAGAAAACATATTCACGCTTCCTGGGCACCTGAACGGCAGCATGTGTTGGTTGAGTATCGCACGACATAGACGCGGAAGGAGTGTCCTCTTTGTGCCCAGAGATTTTTTGGCTTTCATCGTCCTGAATATGAGAGCGATGGGAGCTGGGACGACGATCATCAGAGTCCTGAAAGTAAGGACTTTGGGTGGACGTTCATACCTGGAATCCGAGGATAGATCTAACGTCGGGTTTTCGAAAAATATCTTGTACCGTATGCCATGTTGGAAGAACTAGAGTTCTGTGGTTAAATTGGAGCCCAGGGGAAAGAGAAGGAACTTGTTGACATACTTTCAGGTCATTGGGATCATTGAGAGCTTTCACGACCTTTTTCGCCAAAGGGCGGGGCGCCTTCCTAGTGTTCTTGCCTACTTTTTTCGCCTTCGAGGATGATTTATGAGAAGTCATGGAAGTTGGGAGGGATAATGAGACGATCCAGATGCACAATATAAATACCTCCGAGTCTGCCTGCTTTGATCCTGGATCATTTTTGGCTTTAGCTTCATGAGGCCATGGGAGTACGTTGAACTTCGACAATGAATCGACCCTGTTATATTCGAGTGAGTACTTTCAATGCGGCAGGAAACACCCAATGGGGATGCGTTCGAGAATACCTCACCAGACTCATTCACGTCCAGACATCCCCAGGCCAAAAGCGTGACCGCAATGCCTGAGGAGACAAGTGTCCGATTACTGTACTATCAATCAATTCGTTAGTCACGCACCACGGCCCTCTCAAAATTCACGAAATATCACCCAGGTCACGCCAAAATCCTCAAATATTACCCGATATAGTAATTTAACGAAACCAAAATTTCGTTTGAGCGGTCACCCTACCTAACGAATTGATTGGTTTACTACAGTATGCTCAAGACAAAGGCTTGACCATGATGGGGACCGGGTACCCAATATTCATATCAGGCGCCTGATAGTAGGAACAGTACGTACTGGGCGTTGAGGCGAACAAGCCCAGGATAACTTGTAAGTCTAGATTAGGAAGGTGCGAGAATTATTCAGGCGACGGACGAGCGACGACAACGGAAAACCGATGGGCCATATGAACTTTGAGCTTGGCAATCAGTCATGGACTTGAATACCGTTATCCAGGCTAACTGACTTCTATTACGAGTTTGAAATACCGCTGTGAAAACCGCGTTTCTAAACGTTGTTGGTGGGTGCTGGTTGTCTGCCGATGCATCCCGCCCCTAGGTCCCCCAAATTTGGGTTCTATCCCACCCATCGGGTGATGACATCTCGTGGTTGAGTACTTGAGTCTCCGACGCTGGCACCGCGTCAGGGATGTTAGGAAATAATCTGCGTCTCCAAATGCTACGGGAAGTCATCCAATCAAATGCACTCGGTATCTATGAAATGGTATCCATTGGCTGATCAAGGTGGTTTGCGGTTCTTATTTGTGACCTAGACTTCCAAGTAATTAAAATGGATGCATCCAGACTCCAGTGGTCGCCTCCTATAACAGCAGGGCCTTTTCGCCTCCGATTCTTCTCGTATTCTGGATTTGTCATGTTATTGTCTTAATGTTCACTGTAGCACTTCGAACCTCATTTGGAGTGGTAAATTCTCGTTCCGGACAATCCTTTCAAGTCTTATTTTCAGACTAGATGCGCAGATTCGGCGAAGAAATTTCTCCAGCCGGTTCTCTCGAGCGTCGTCAGTTAGAGTTATCGTAGCGCATCCCTCGGCCATTTGTCGCCTACAATGTAGGCATCGTGGATAGGAAGTAGCGCGTTGTCCTTGTGAGGTCTCTCTGTGTCGTTCCTATCCAGAATTCAGCTTCGGTGGGCGTTTCACCGTGAATTTCGTTTGCTCATTACACGCTTTCTCAACGGTCTCCACAGCGTGCCTCGTCGACTATGACAATTTCCCCTTCATTGAGGGGGGATTTTGGATAAAATTTTGGATGCTATTTAGGTGGTAGGAGACTCAGCAATTCCATAGCTTTTGGATCAAGCCCAGGATTAGCGCCCACCAGCCTAGGCGCGGCCAAGGCTGACCGAGTATCACATGACCAAATTCTCACGACCCATGGACCTGTGCCGCTGTGCGCCACACTGCCTCTGGTCAGGAACACTACGATAGTATTTTAAGAGTCTGTTTGAATTCACAACAGAATTGTAATGTCTTGAATCTTGTCCATATTATATACAGGATCGTAGAAACGGTCTCAGTACGGAGGACAAGTTGTGTATACTACGAGTGTATTGAGAGCTAGGGAAATATTGGATATAGCGAGGTGGTATACCAGACGTGATTACACAACCATTCTACAGGGACGATTGATGAGAAACATGAGAAGGGTAAGAGAGCATCGTGAACTTTATAAGGAACAATCAATGGACCTCTTTCCCCCAGCTTGACTTGAGGAACGATCCGACTGCATATGGATGTAGTTGACGCCACGGTAACTTTGAAGCAGTACAAGGACAATACATTATATGAGAACCAATAAGCTACGAGTATACAGAAAGCTAGAGAATATAGAGAGGTGGTATACAAGATGTGGATACACAACCATTATACAAGAACGATTCGAATCGAGAGACGAGAGACAGGGCGTGAAATGGTAAGATAGCGTCGTGAAGAATCATCAATCGGCCCTCTAATTGAACCTCCTCCCCTCGGCAGCAGGAACGATACGAGCGGCTTCTTCGGTACCGGCTGGACCATGGAGTGCTGATAGCTTTGCGTTGCGCTCTTGCTGTAGGTGATATAAGGGTTAATTGACGCAGCCAGCGGGCGTCTATGATAGAAATAGACTCACAGTATGCTGCTCATGCGCTTTCAACGCCGAATCAACGGATACTTTCTTCTGTTGGAGGTCTCGCTGTATTTTAGTGTAGTTCTTGGATGTTGCCTGTAAAGAATAGACGGCCGTCAGAGATGTACAAATGTGGATAGAGGTGAACGGTAACGTACATCGAGCTCATTCTGTGCACGATGGACGTTCGCAAGAGCGACGTCGTGGGTGTGTTCGGCTTTCTGCAGCTTTTTAAGCGTCGAGTATTCGTTTTTCTCAGTTTTGTTGAGGATCTTTTCCGCTTTGACTGCGTTCTGTAAAAGACGAGATCAATACCCAGTCTGTATACAAACCAATCATTGCTGACCTTGTGCGCCTTGGATTCAGACTTTTCAGTATGCGAAAGGTCGTTGATGACGTGCTTGAGATTAGCCTCTTCCCTCTTGGCCTCTTTTATGATTTCCTTCTCGACCCTTTTGAGGAGGTCGGGATTGGTAGAGGCGGAGGTTGTGGATCGGGAGACGGGGGCTGATTGCATGTTGACGAAGTGATGGGATGTGGTGTGGTTCAGGTGGGTGGTTTATTCTGAGGCGCCCCATGGCGGACGCGCCTTTTATCGTAGGGTAGAAATGAATAATGAAAAGGGGACGAGTTGGAGTTCAGACTGGAGTGTGACTGACGTCATTAACACCAAGGGACGGTTGTGTCTCCAAAAGGAAATAGCATGCTTGATGATGACTCTCCACGATGCTCTTGGCTGAGGATCGACCGGCTAGGAAACTATAGACGGACCGGTGAGCTTATGTTTTGTTTTTAGCATGCGACCCCAAATGTAACGGCAGCTCCACATTGCAGGCTTGCATGGGCCAGCATGAAAAACTTTCTGGGGTCCAGTGGTGGTTGAACTTTACACTGGCTGCTTGCTCAGAGACTCTGAGTGCGTACCGTGCTCGCGACTCGTCCTTGACGTCAAACGGACCATCCCCGGTGGCCAAGAGCAAGAGCTATAATAACAACCCATCTTCTGAGCTTCTCTTTCTTCAACTATATTCGACTTGTCGCCCACGGAACTACATCGATCCCCAACCACTCGAGTACTAGTGTTTTCACCATGCTCGGGCAGGATCATGCAAAAGAAAAAGATCGTGGACGGGGCAGGGAACGAACTCGATCCCGATCCCAATCGCACGATGCACTCGCTGACGTGGCTGGAGACAAGAAACAAGCCAAAGTCCAGTTCCCTGAGGATTTGAATAAAGCCTCTGGTCCTACAACGACACTGCCCTACCCGTTCATCCGCCAGGACTCGGACGTGTTCAGCTCCCGCGCATCTTCCATCGGGGGTACACTAACAGACGACGATGTTTCTGAAGACTACGATTGGTCCGATGAGGAGGATCTGGTGGATGAAGAAGCGAAATTTGAGAAGAAGATGGGGGTCAAGACGAAGAGGGAGGGTTGGGGGTTCAAGAGGTTTGTCTCTTTTCCTATCTATCTTCAATCGACCAACCACCTCTACCAGAATAATCTCCCTCCTATTCACATCCCTCCTCGGCTCCCTCCTCCTCTCCGCCCTCATCCTCACCCCCGCCCTCCTCCTGCACTACTTCTACTACCTCCCGCACCCCACCCCC
>Ga0247741_1001686_pt1 | contig 12246 bp, 10 predicted proteins | sample UWRJL213509R2_FD_180945 | JGI IMG/M metagenome (GOLD analysis project Ga0247741, IMG submission 180945) | Plant litter microbial communities from Arlington Agricultural Research Station in Wisconsin, United States - UWRJ-L213-509R-2 | ecosystem: Environmental > Terrestrial > Plant litter >... | reverse complement strand
ATAATCAAGTGAAGCGGAGCTCAAGCGCTTGAAAAACTTTAGCCTTGCTTAGCCTTTTTTGCTTTATAAAAAGCAACTAAATGACGAGTCGAGGCATCGTGCTTGGGATTATCCACCGCACCCGCAGCCAGTTCAGGCTGGATAGCAGACGCCAACACCTTGCCCAATTCCACGCCCCATTGATCAAACGAATGAATACGCCAGATGATACCCTGAACAAAGATTTTATGTTCGTAAAGCGCGATCAAGGCTCCCAGAGTTTTAGCATCTACTTTTGGCAACAATAAGGTGTTCGTTGGGCGATTACCCTTATGAACCTTGTGCAATACGATCTCTTCAATTCGTTGCGGACTGATGCCTTTAGCAGCCAATTCGCGACGCACCTGATCGGCATCAATACCTTGCATCAAAGCTTGAGTTTGCGCAAAAAAGTTAGCCATTAATGCATCGTGATGACCTTCAACGGCCACATTTGGCGTTACCGAACCAATAAAATCCGCCGGGATAATATCTGTACCCTGATGCAACATTTGATAAAACGCGTGCTGGCCATTGATGCCCACTTCACCCCACACCAAAGGCACGCTGCCGTAGCTAATTTGCTCACCGGCCCAGTTCACGTGCTTACCATTAGATTCCATTTCCGCCTGCTGCATATAAGCAGGAAAACGGTGCAGGCATTGGTCGTAGGGCAGAAGCGCCTGCGCTGGATAACCCAGGAAGTTGCGATTCCAAATGCCGACCAATGCCATCAATACCGGTGCGTTATTTTCGAGTGGGGCTTGCTGGAAATGCAGATCCATTTCATAAGCGCCCTGCAACAAATCTATAAAGCCTTCATACCCCAAAGATAGAGCAATTGGCAGGCCAATCGCTGACCAAAGTGAGAAACGGCCACCGACCCAATCCCACATATCAAAAATGTTTTCTTCCGCGATGCCAAAAGCAGTTACCAACGTACGGTTAGTAGACACGGCAACAAAATGCCTGGCGATAGCGCCGTGATCTTTCGCTGCTTTCATAAACCACTGCTCTGCCGTTTTGGCATTGGTCATGGTTTCTTGAGTGGTAAAGGTTTTGGATGAGATAACAAATAAAACAGTTTCTGGATTCAAACCTTCAAGAACTTCTGCAATCTGAACGCCGTCTACGTTAGAAACGTAGTGCATATTCAAGGTTTTACTGCCGTAGGTTTTAAGTGCCTCGGTCACCATTAAGGGGCCGAGGTTAGAGCCGCCGATTCCAATACTTACTATATCGGTAATGGTTTTACCGGTATAACCTTTCCACTCGCCAGAACGAACTTTTTCAGACAACTTGCGCATGCGCTCAAGCTCGGCATTAATCGCCGGGCGGACATCTACACCATCAATAATAATTGGATTGGTTGATCTATCGCGTAAGGCAACGTGCATAACTGCACGATCTTCGGTGGCATTAATATGCTCACCGGCAAACATCTTGCTGCGCCACGCTTCAACATCAGACTCTTTTGCCAAAGCCAATAAAGCGGCTTTGGTTTCATCAGTGATAAGGTTTTTGGAGTAGTCGAACAAGATGCGGGGTAATTCAATCGAGAACTTGTCAAAGCGGGCGTCATCTTCAGCAAATAAATCTTTGATATGGCGAGCTTTAAGTTGTTTGGCATGGGCCGTTAAGGCGCTCCATGAAGGTAAATCTGTTGGCCGAGAAAATGAGGTGAGATTAGTCATTTATCGCTCCCGAAAGACAATAACAAACGCGCATGGTTGATTCCTGTTTTATTAATTATCCCGATTTGTCGGAGAGTGAGTCGCTGCTCACTTCTATTGTTCCAGATACCCTAACTCTCCGGAAACCCGCTGGAATATATGATGCGCAAAAAGGCCGCTATGATAGGCACATGGTCAGGGGGTGTCAATTAATGCGCCTACTTGGAAGCACGAAAGAAGTGCAAAATCTGACCCTATATTTAAATTTATTTAAGATTTAGACTCAACGCTAAATTAAATTAAAAATAAGGCTATTTTGTGAACACAATTGACACGCCTTCGCTTGGAATAATTGAAGGCTTTTTTGGCCGGAGTTGGAGCTGGGCAGAACGTAAATCCTACGCCAAGTTTCTTGCACTAAATAAACTCAGCTTTTACATCTACGCCCCAAAAAGCGACATCCATTTGCGAAAGCATTGGCAGCAAGATTGGCCAACAAATATAAAATCAGAGCTCGATACTTTACGTGAGGATTATCAAACAGCGAATATTGATTTCGGTATTGGCCTTAGCCCTCATGAAATCTATGTGGATAACTCGCGAGATAATCGCGAACAATTGCACAAACGTGTAAACCAAATAAATTCTCTATCACCCGATATATTATGTTTACTATTTGATGATATGCGCGGAGATATCCCTAACCTCGCCAACATCCAAATAGATTTGATGCATCAGGTCGCTGAAATCTCAACCGCAAAAAAAATTATTTTTTGTCCAACCTATTACAGTTTTGATCCCGTTTTGGAAAAAGTATTTGGAGCGATGCCAACAAATTATTGGAAAGATCTGAATACTAACCTTGATAAAAATATTGATATTTTCTGGACAGGAGAAAAGGTTTGCTCACGCGAATTTTCTGTTCAACATCTTGAAAAAATTACTGAGCTTTTAGGGCGAAAACCTTTTTTGTGGGATAACTATCCTGTCAATGATGGTGCAACTATATCCAAGCATTTGCACTTGCGAGCAGTGGGTGAATCCCACGGCAAAATTCAAAACCACGTTGCGGGCCACGCGTTAAACCCAATGAACCAACCCTCATTATCGCAAATTGCTTTGGCATCTTTGCCTCATGCTTATCGAGAACAAGCTAATTACCATCCCGAAAAAGTATTTGCAGAAATCACTACAGAACTTTGCGGAGAAGACTTAGCAGAGGCGTTAATAAAAGATCTGCCGCTCTTACAGGATAAAGGATTGGGTAAAATCACCGCCGAAGAGAAAGCGGATTTGCTGAAGCGCTACGTAGAGTTTCCGAAGAATCCGTTTTCCAAAGAAGTTATTGATTGGTTGAATGGTGAATATACGTTTGATCCAGCGTGTTTGACGGATTAAACAGGTGTTGTGAAATCAATTTTAATTTAACGTTCACCCTGAGCGCGCAGCAGTCGAATGGCTTCCAACTGAACTTACGCGAATCAAAATCCTTCGACTGCTGCGCGCTCAGGATAAACGGAGTTTTTAAAACAGAGAGATTAAAACCTTTCAGCTAACCACTTACCAATATCATTCAATTGCTCAAGACAAAGCGTGTGTTCCATTTCATAAGTTTGATATTTCACTTCATAACCACGATTTGATAACTCACTCTTTGCTCGCTGCCCCAAGACTTCAGGCACTACCGAATCCTCCGTTCCATGTTGAATCAAAATCGGAATATTTTTATTCGCAGCATTTTCAACAATTGATTCATGAGTTGCAAAATAAGTTGAGAGAGTTAATAAACCTCCTAATGGTTTTGGATAAGTTAAAGCCGCTTCATAAGCCACCGCACCGCCTTGCGAAAAGCCCGCAATAATAATATTTTCGCTACTAAGGCTACACTCAATTTCGCGGTCAATCAAATCGTGCACTTGCCTTGCGCTGTTTCGTAGCTGATCAACATCAACTTTGCGATCTAAAGATAATTCAAAAATATCGTACCATGCGGGCATCACGTAACCGCTATTAATCGTAACGGGTATTTCAGGCGCATGAGGAAAAATAAATCGAATATTCTGCTCCACCGGCAAATGCAATTGTTTTGCAACCGGAACAAAATCATTGCCGTCCGCACCCAAACCGTGAAGCCAGATAATTGCACCGGTCACGCCAATTTTCGAATTTGATTGAAGCTCCACGCTAGGTAAATAAACCATAAATTGCTCGCTATTCATTTTTTAACAATATGTTCTGTCACTTTTGGAATAACCTTCCATTCACACAAGTGTCATACAGGCGTCATATTATAAATTCATTTCATATGTTATGTGACCGTTATGAGTTTCACGCCCACAATTGATATTCCAGATCGCAACGGTTTAATTTGCGGCTTTACATTGGATGCAACACTCAAAGCCAAACCGCTTGCACTCTATATTGCGAATGAACAAACGGCGCTTCCGCCCTCCGCGCATTGGCTTCACTTTAATTTGGCCGATACACGCGCCACTAATTGGATTCACTCGTGCACATTAATTCCAGAAGATGCGCGTGAATTATTACTCGATAGCGACACTCACATCAGAAGCGAAAATTTTGGTTCAGGCTTAGCGCTTGTTATCGGCGATTTATATCACGATTTTAGAGACGATCCAGAACACTTGGGCGTGTTACGTCTGTATCTCGATAATAATCGCCTGATTACGGGACGCGGCCATCCTCTGAAATCTGTTGATCGTTTGCGGCATGAATTATTTGAAGGGATGGTTATTCCCAATAGCATAGATTTATTCGCACGTTTAATTTATGACATTGCTGACTCAATACACACCGTTATTAAACAATTGAATGAACGTGTTGATGATGCCGAAGACCAAATTTTAGCAGGGCACTTACAAAATCAAGGCAGCAAGCTGGGCCAAATGCGGCGTTTATTGGCGCGTTTGAGGCGCCACCTTACCGCCAACCGGCAAGCGATGCAGCTTGCCCTGCCCCATATTTCGCGCTGGAGTAAACATGACACATCTGAATTGCGGCAGGCAGTGGAGCATCTTGATTCCACCATTCAAGATTTGGAATTAGTACAGGAACGCACACGCCTGCTGCAAGAAGAAATCGCTGGGCGCATGAGCGAAGCGACAAATCGTAACTTATACGTGCTTTCTATCGTAACCGTGACATTGCTGCCGATTAATTTAATTACCGGTATTTTTGGAATGAATACCGGAGGTTTGCCATGGGGGCAAGATGATCCGTCTGGGTTTTGGTGGGTTATTTTTTTTATGATTATTGCGGTGATTGCCGCCTTAAGTATATTGCAGAAAAAACGAATCTTGTAATCGGCCAGATCAAATTTTGCTCAATCATTCGCAATCATTCATTCGATAGTTTTTGCATTACATAAAAATGACAATTCCACGAATTGACGCCAGACAAAATCCTCCAAAACCCTCTACACTTCTATATGACCAAATAATGAATCCTGTAACCTTATGTATTCATTGAATTCACTAATGCGCATCTTCCGATGCTAAAGAGTCTACATGTCACAACATCACCCTTATAAAACTGCTCCAGTACAAACCAGCGGCAATAATTACAAAACTATCAATGCGACTATTTCTCCACACAATCAATTAAATATTTTATCGCGAGCTGAAGTCGCTAAATTACTAGATTCCAGCCAAAGCGGTCTCTATAAATTATTTCGCAATTGTTCACTTGCTGTGCTCAACACAGGTAATGATCTGGACGACGGCAAAGAATTATTAGAACGTTACAGCGATTTTGATATCAGCATTGTGCAGCAACAGCGCGGTATTAAATTAGCGGTAAAAGGCGCACCAGAAAATGCGTTTGTCGATGGCAAAATGATTAAAGGTATTAGCGAACATTTATTCACAGTATTGCGCGATGTTATTTACAACCATGAAGAAATTGATGCCAAGCCTGCAAAAGTTGCGACGAGTGAAGCCATCACTGATGCAATTTTTAATATGTTGCGCAACGCCAATTTGCTACACCCCGGTTTAGACCCAAATTTAGTGGTATGTTGGGGCGGCCACTCTATTAGCCGCGGCGAATATGACTACACCAAAGAAGTGGGTTATCAACTGGGGTTGCGTGCGTTGGATATTTGCACTGGCTGCGGGCCGGGTGCAATGAAAGGCCCCATGAAAGGCGCCACCATCAGCCATGCGAAACAACGTATTAATGGTGGACGTTACATCGGTATTACTGAGCCTGGAATTATTGCTGCCGAAGCACCGAATCCTATTGTGAATCAACTCACCATAATGCCCGATATTGAAAAACGCCTTGAGGCATTTGTGCGTCTCGGCCACGGCATTATTGTATTTCCCGGTGGTGCGGGCACCACGGAAGAAATACTTTATATTCTGGGAATTCTGTTGCACCCCGATAACAAAGATATCCCCTTTCCATTGGTATTTACCGGCCCGTCTACTTCAGCAGAATATTTTGAACGAGTTGATAGATTTATCGGCGATACCTTGGGTGCAGAAGCTCAGTCGCATTATAAAATTATCGTTGACGACCCAGAGGCTGTTGCCAGAGAAATGGTCGATGGCATCAAAAAAGTTCGCGATTTCCGCAAACAAACTGACGATGCCTACTACTTTAACTGGCAATTAAAAATCAGTGCCGACCTGCAGCAACCTTTCATTCCTACACACGATAATATGCGCAATCTTGAACTGCATAAAAACCAGCCAAGCCATTTACTGGCTGCTAATTTACGCCGAGCTTTTTCGGGGATTGTGGCAGGCAATGTGAAGGAAGAAGGGATTCGCACCATTGAAGAATTTGGCCATTTTGAACTGCATGGCGACACGGAAATTATGCATCCAGTCGACGAATTACTGGAGTCCTTCGCCAAACAAAGCCGCATGAAGTTGCCTGGAAGAGAATACAAACCCTGTTATAAGGTATTTAAGTAGTCAATGTCTGCGGCTGACTGTAGTCAATATCCTACAAGAAATAGCGTCTTTAGCGACTATCTGTAAACTGCCGTTCTCAGCATAATGGCATCCATCAGGAAGTAGACAGTGATGTAAACAGGCCAGGCAAGGTCAACGGAAGCGTCCTCTCAACGGAGAAGTTAGGATGAAGCAGGAATAGGCCAAGAATGGATTGAATGTGGATGAATGGCTAATGGATTAATCTCGAGAGGGTAAGCAAGGACTGAGACGGAACCAAACACTGACTATTACAGAGTTTATGGACAATATCTGCCAAGGGCCGCGTAAGCGGTCCTTTTTTTTGTCTAGCGAAAACCGCTATTTATCTGTGGCCAACAAAAAATCGATTACTTTATGCAAGCCTTGTGTCAAAGAACGAATTGATCCTTCCATGTCCCAATCATCGTTGCCGATTTTTACCACATTAGAAATACTGCGTAGCTGTAAAAACTTTTGTTGCTCCGCCAAACATACCTGAAAGAAAGCCGCACCTTCCATATTTTCAATATCAATACCAACCGCATCAATAAACGGTGCCATGGCCGCGTTCATTGAATTACTTTTAGCGACAGGTAACATTGGACTAATGGGAAGATAGGGACACTGCCACTCCTTTGTTACGGAGAATTCCATGTCCAACTCCAAGTCGGCAAGATGCGTAAAGCCAGTTGGCGTAAAAAATCCCAAATCACATTCACACTCAGACGTAACCAACACCACATCATCAACGGCAAACGTCGAATGCTCATAAACACCGGCTATACCCGCCATAATTATCCAATCGGGTTTATGGTGTGCAATAATTTTGCTGGTACGATAAGCCGCTGTAGATAAACCCACACCGCAAATTTCTGAAATAACATTAGGATGCGAGAAAAATTGCGCTTCAGTTGACGTTGGAAATACCACGACTATTTTCATTGTTTAATCCACTGCTGTTGTCATTCAATTAGCCACCTGAAAAATATTATAATCAAACAACACGTTTCTTTACATTTAAACGCTACGTAAGCTAATTCTCATCATCTAAAATGCGCGACATCTTTTAATAGCCAGCTAATCATTATTTTTATTTATTCACGGGGCACACAATGATCACTAACGAGCCAAATCCCATTTATGTAGCTAATCCAGAACGCTACAACACTATGAAATATAAACGCTGTGGTAAAAGTGGCGTGCAACTGCCGCGTTTATCGCTTGGTTTATGGCAAAACTTTGGTGCAGTCGATTCTCTTTCAAATGCGCGTGCCATGTTACGCAAAGCATTTGATTTAGGCATTACTCATTTTGACTTGGCAAATAATTACGGCCCTAATTTTGGTTCAGCCGAAATTACTTACGGCACAATTCATAAGCAAGACTTTGTACATTATCGCGATGAATTAATTATTAGCAGCAAAGCGGGCTACGACATGTGGCCAGGGCCTTACGGTATTGGCGGCTCACGTAAATATTTAGTGGCAAGCTGCGATCAAAGTTTAAAGCGTACCGGTTTGGAATATTTTGATATTTTTTATCATCACTGTATGGACCCGGAAACTCCGCTCGAAGAAACCATGCAAGCACTGGATTATATAGTTCGCTCTGGCCGCGCTCTTTACGCAGGCATCTCAAATTATCAACCGGAACAAACCAAAAAAGCAGTAGATATTTTGAAGTCTTTAGGCACACCACTGCTGATTCATCAACCGCGTTACAATATGTTTGATCGCTGGATTGAAGATGGTTTAACAACTGTTTTGAAAGATGAAGGCGTTGGTTCCATTGTTTTTTCACCGTTAGCCCAAGGCGTTTTGACCAACAAATATTTAAATGGAATTCCCGAAGGGTCGCGTGCGTCTCGTCCCGAATTAATTTATTTGAATAACAAAGATATTACGCCAGAAAAATTACAAAAAGTTCAGCAACTTAATGCAATTGCTGAAACTCGTGGACAATCATTAGCTCAAATGGCAATTGCTTGGACATTACACAACGATGCTGTTACGACCTGTTTAATCGGCGCAAGCCGCCCCTCACAAATTGAAGATTCAGTTGCCGCACTAAATAACCTTGAGTTTAGCAGTGACGATATCGCAAAAATTGATGCAATTATTCGTTAATTAAAAATCTGGCGAGATAAATATCTCGCCAGATCAAAACTCCCTGCAATCCATTAAACACGTTCACACTTATCAATTTCTTTTGTCCTTCCAATCCGTTGTTTGCATCTTTCATGTCACACAAAAATTTTATTAAAAAAGGATCGCGCTTAAGCTTTAGTAAGACTAAGCAGCTACTTTTTCTATTTTCCCTATAGAGTACCAATCCAGTTTGCGAGTTAATACCATAAACACACCTAGCAAACCAAATAGCAATAGAGAGCCCATTAGCAACGCGTAGTCTTCTGCACTCAGCAATCCGTATAGCAAACCATAAAGCGATGCGAGCAACCCGGAAAAAATCGCGCCACGAATAATGCTTTGTAAAACGTAGGTTACATAAAATCCGATCAACAAAATGCACGCGGAGGATGAGATTAAATAAGCTGTAGCAAAAGCAATATGCTCAGATAAAGAAACTAGCAAAAGATAGAAAAATGCGAGAGCCAAGCCAACCAACCCATATTGCACCGGATGAATTACCAAGCGCTTAAGTACTTCAAATAAAAAGAAACCCGCAAAAGTTAATGCCACAAACAACAATGCATATTTTATTGCGCGATCACTTTTTACATATTGATTTACAGGATCAATTAAACCCACCCCAAAATAACGACTTTCAAATGCATCGCAATCGTTAGCAAAAGCGCATTGATTGAAACTTTCTTCCAGATTGCTTGAGAAATAGGAAGTACGCCATGAAGCGGTAAAACCGGTTGCGGTTACCTCCCGTTTAGCGGGTAGATAATCTCCCATAAAACTGGGGTGCGGCCAATCTGAACCCAAGTCAACTTGCGAATCACGACCTATGGGAACTATGCTCAAGGACTCTGTGGCTTGCAAAACCAAATTTAATTTGAAATGCAGAATAGATTTTTGCGTAAGCTCAGGATATTTAATTGTCGCATGTACACCCTCACCCAACATTTTAAGTTTTGAGCCAGGCTGCATATCCACCAAATCATTATTCACCTGAATTTTTAAACCATTTTCAATGCCGCGAATATCCTTGATGCCCATAGAAATGTAGGGTAAATCAAATTCGTAATCAGGCAGATCTTCAACTACACCGTAATTAATTGGAACTTCGAAATGGCCAGAAATATTATTATCAGCGTGGTACAACCGCGCTTCATAAATACCGCGAGCTCGTCGTTCAGTCTTTAATTGCCCGTCTACCGCAAATGCCGATGGTAAAAAATACAAATGTCCATTTTTTAGTTCTTCTGCCTGATAACGCACCTTGGTGTCAGGGTCTATCTTCCACTCTCTGATCTTTTTTACATAGGGAACCACCAACACTGGCCCCACTAATTTTTGGCTGTAACTGGAGCTCTTCGCAATCTCGTCCACGACTTCGCGCTGGGAGGACTTTCCTTCGTTAATAACTCCATTAATCATGCTGATGGGGATCATCAATAACAGCATTAGAAAAGCAATCGTAGCCAATTTAAAGAGTAAGGGACGCTTCATAAATTTCTCCTGTAGGTTGTGTAGGGGAAATTATCTAAAACGAATGTGAGCGTTTTATGTGGTTAATATGGAGATTGGGTGAGGTTTCGGCCAAGCTAATTAACAGCATTAAAGGTAATGGAAGCCTCAACGCCAGCATCAATATTGCGTAGCTGCAATACAGCATTATGTAAGTTCGCAACTTCCTGTACGAAGTTCAAACCCAAACCAGTACTTTTTTTGCCTGTTACTGGCCGAGGTAACGAATAGAAGCGCTCCGTTAAGCGGGCAAACGCAAAATCGGGAATATGTTCACCCTGATTCTCTATAATAATTTTTTGCCCTCCATCTAACCGCTCCAGGTAAATTCGAATGCGACCACCATCCGGCGTAAAGTCCAGAGCATTTTCAAACAAGTTAGCAAATGCTTGTCGCAACAAAAATTCTTCACCGGTTACATGAGCATCTGCAGAAATTGTATTTTCACAACGGATTGCGTGTTGCAAAATGCGAGCGGATTGCATTTCAATAAGCTCGTCCCACAGTGGTTTTAAGACTACTACTTTTTGCTCGTTTAATGTTTGCTGCTGTTCGACTAATGCAAGATTCAATAACCGCTCAATAAGCTGCTGCATGCGAGTACTTTCAGATTCAATATTACTGACAAAACGTTTATGTTGGTCATCGTTCATCGGTGACTGCAATAATTCTGCAGCTGCGCGAATTCCAGCGAGTGGGCTTTTTAGTTCATGGGTAAGAGTTTGAATGTAACGTTCAATATAAGCTTTACCATCCAGTTGAATACGCATAGATTCAAGCGCACTAGCCAATTGGTTCAGCTCACCACTCGCTATTTTACTTTCGGGTAATACTGCCCGCCGCCCTGCACTTACGGCCAACGCATATTTGCGCAGCCGACGCAGTTCAGCACTCAACCACCACGAAAATAAAATACCTGCCAGTAAACCCAAGCCAATAATAATTCCACCAAGCGTTGCAAGATGATTGCGCGAGCGATCAATAAAAGGCTGCATGGTGCGATTCGGTTTGGCGACGGAGACTACGCCAATAATGTCGTCACCATCCATAATAGGTGCAGCCACGTACATGATGCTTGACATGTCGTCGCCAGGAATTTCTGCCGTAGAACGAGCACCATATTTACCGCGTAGAGTCAGGTACACATTATTCCAATGCGAGTAATCTTGCCCTATTGCGGTATTTGTTGAATCAAGAATCACTACGCCATTTTTATCGGTAACGTATATTCGGTGATTGATAACTGTTTTATCAATGCCCCAAATTTTTGCCTGCAGTTTACGTTGGCCATAGGCAGCGAGTAGCCTGGGGAAATCACTGTTTTGTAGAATATTATTTTTTACTGGCTCGCGCAGAATTTCTGCCAACAAATTTGCAGTATCTACCAAATTTTCTTCCGTAGATTGGCGCACTCCAGGTTTAATTTCTTCTACGACGGTATTCAAAATAAAATAGCTACTTAACCCCACAAAAATCAAGTAAACCAAAAATATTCTTATACTGAGTGACATGTCTACCGCCCCGGTTGATAACTGTAACCAAACCCACGTTGCGTTTGTATGGGTTCGGCATCCACGGCAACAGCTCGCAATTTTGCTCGCAAGGTTTTGATATGGGTATCGACACTACGATCATAGCCGGCATCCGTTGCTGCACCTACGGCATTTAATAATTGCTCGCGACTAAATACCCGTTGTGGTTGTTCGACAAGTGTTTGCAGCAGTTTGAATTCCACTCGTGTAAGTTGCAGAAGCTGACCATGATAAAAAATTTGTAAATTTTCATTATTAATAATAAAAACGCTTTCAACCGTAGATTTCGCGGGAACAGAGGTTGCTATCGGCATCACGCGTTTTAAAATAGCTTTGACGCGTGCCGCTACCTCGCGAGGACTAAAAGGTTTTACAACGTAATCATCTGCACCAATTTCAAGACCAACCACTCTATCTAATTCCT
>Ga0247741_1001685_pt1 | contig 12247 bp, 23 predicted proteins | sample UWRJL213509R2_FD_180945 | JGI IMG/M metagenome (GOLD analysis project Ga0247741, IMG submission 180945) | Plant litter microbial communities from Arlington Agricultural Research Station in Wisconsin, United States - UWRJ-L213-509R-2 | ecosystem: Environmental > Terrestrial > Plant litter >... | reverse complement strand
TCACGTTGACCGGGACACCCTTCGTAAAGGTAATTCCGCCCTCCGTGACAGTCTGCAAGTGCGGATCCTCGTCACCGAGCCATTTGATCTTGGGCATTGCGTTATCTCCTAATCAGGCCGGCTGTTCTACTAGATACGACAGCATCGCGACGATCGTTGCCGTGGTGGCACCGGTGGCCGGGTTGGCTGCCAGCGTCAGGTAGACGGGCGTCTTCGCGGTGGTGACGAAATCGCGACCGGTCGGGTTCATCGTCGTTTCCGCGCTGTCGCCCACCACACGACCTACGTTGGTCGATGCGTTGAAGAACAGCGTGGGCGTTGCAGCCGTGCCCAGGTTGACCGTCACGGTAGGCGAGCCGTTGCTGTCGAGCTGGCCGGTGGACTTGATGAAACCACCCACGATGCGAGCGCGCGGCGGAAGATAGAACATCAGCACGTTGTCTGCCGTGGTCAGTGCGACCGTAGCAGAGAACTGGCCTCGTTCGTGGTGAGCGGTGCGACCGTCCAGACCCACCCCCGAGATGGGGGCGAGGCGCGGGCCGATCGTCTGAAGCGAGAAGTAGTTTGCCATGGGTGCCGCTCCTTATGCGTCGTCGCTGGCTGCGGTGATGATCTCGACCACGCCATAGTTGATGCCCTGATACGAAACCTTCTTCTGGCCTCGCAGCTCTTCGATGCCGACGCCGGGGCGGAACTCGTAATCGTCATCCTTCGCACGGGTCGGGCGCGGATCCTGACCATATGCGACCGCTACCGCCGACTGACCGCACAGGAACGAACGACCCAGCTGGATACCAGCAGCGCCGGCACCCGGAAGCAACATGCCGTTCTGCGCCGTGAACTCGGGAATTTCCCGGATGATCACGCCGTTATACATCAGGTCGCCATCCTGGAAGAGCGGGTTCTTGCTCATCCCGTCGCCCTCGCGAGCGCGAGCCTGCGTGTTGGCCTGAATGATCGTCGTGTCTGCGTTCAGATCGCGGAACACATTGCTCGGCGTGAACAGCACGAACCATTCGCGGCCAGCCGTCATGTCCGACTTGAACGGGCGGATGTTCGTGGTGTTGCCCGTGGTGCCGGCAGTGCGCGCGATACGCTTGGCCATCGTCACGGTCGCTGCGGTCATCTTGCCGGTAGCGGTCGAAACGTTGCCCAGTGCCGTCGCCCACACACCCGAAGAGGCGTTGGACTTGGCGTTGCCGAACAGAATGCGATCGGCGTTATTCACCAAGTAGGTGTTGCGCTGGCCGGCGGTGGACGATGCGTAAGGCACCGAGCTGTCCGTGCCCGCGATACCGTTGGCGTCCGCCACACCCGGGATGATGATCGAGCCCAGTTCCTGGATCACGTCATCACGAAGGCGCTCGGCGTCCCACGTACGAAGCTGCGTCTTGGCAGCATCCAGAAGGTCGATCTCGGTGCGGTACTGCGTGGACTTCGGGACGCGAACGCCGTTACGGATCCAGTTCACGCGGACCTGATCGTTCCAGTTGTTCAGATCGTCTTCGTTGCCCGAGAGCACCTGAGCGCCGGTGACACCAGCCCCCTTGAGGCGGCCGATGAGCGGGATGTTGATAGCCACGCCGGCCTGCGTCTGAAGCTCAGACCTGATGCGGATGATCGAGGTCTCCGACGTGCCCATGTAGGGCTGAAGACCGGATTCACGGACGTATTCGAGGAGGAAATTCTTGACCCAAATCTGCTTTTCAGATGCTGTAGCAAGCTGAACTTCTGCCATTGTCTATCTCACTTGAAGACAGACCCCAATGCAGACATAGGACCAGTCGGCACGTCGATAACACCACCACCCGATCCGGGTGCGCCTGCCAGCGAACGCGGCGGCTGGGCTACGGCTGTCGGAGCCGGTTGACCCATGGCCGCGACTGGTGCCGCGACCGCTGCCGGTGCGGGTGCCCCAAGTCCAAGTTCGGCTGCACGCTTCCGAACCCATGCGTCCGGATCATCGCCAATCTGTGAAATAAGGCCGTCCCGCTTGTGCTGCTGGACGATCCAAGCAATCGGGTGCGGCTGACTGCCCAATGACATGTCAAACGCTGGGTCCTTCGCCGCTCGCTCCATAGCCCACTGACGGGCAGTCTCGACGGCCTCGGCTCCATACTGCTGCGTTGCAATCTCCTTGCTCATCTCGAAACGCTGGGCAACCAGCATCTGTTGAGCTTCGGCACGCATCGCGGCGGCAAACCCGTTTGGATCATCGACGGGGTCTGGAATCTCCTGAGCCTGAGGCTGCGCATTCTGGCGCGCTTCAAGCTCCTGGTTGCGACGCTTGATCTGCTGCATCTCGTCGCGGACCGAGAGAAACGCGGCCAATGGTACGGCCTGCTCTTTCGGCGCTTCGGGCACAGGATCAGGTGAGACTGGCGCTTCCGGCTGCGGCTGGGCTTCTGGCGCGGGTTGCGCTTCAGGTTCCGACTGCGGCTCAGGCGCTGGCTGCACCTCGGCTTCTAAAACAGGCTGCGCCGGGGCTTCGAGTTCCGGCTTGTTGAGACTGTCGAAGATGCCTTCTACGTCCATTCTTTCCCCATCCTGTTCGTGTCGTGAACAGCAACCGATGCACCCGTTAACAGCGGTGGCCTGCTCAACCTTATCGGGGGTTGATCCCGTATCGCCCGAAACCCGGCGGCGGCTGACGCATACTCTACATTATGTTAAATCTTGCTGCAATAGCCCTAGTGATCGTCCGTGTTGCCGGTCGGGTGGGCCAGCATGATCGCCGTCTCGACCTGCTTCTTCTGCGTGTCGGCAGCCTTGTTCTCTGCGGTGGCCTGCTCGGTCGCAATCTCAGCCTGAGCCTTGCTCGCCATAAGCTCCTTGGCGATCTGCTCCTCTTGAGCCTGCTGCTGGGCTTGCTGTGCACCGGCTTCCTGCTGCTCAGCCATAAGTTGCTTCACGCGCTCGATCGTCTGCGCCTTGTTAGGCATGGGAGACAATTCGATTGCCACCAGAAACAGCGGGCTGTCGATCGGGATCGTCTTGGCAAGGTCCATGAGATCCTTCCAGACCTCCTGCTCCAGGTTGGCAGTGTCAGGCGCCGTGTCGAGGATGAGATCCACATCCATCTCGGACACCTGATTCTCATAGCCGGTGATTTCGATCGATGGAACGATCTGGGTCAGCGGCATCCCTGTTTCAGGGTGGAGCGCGGGCTGTCCAGTCCATGGATCGGTGACCGGAACCTCGCGCTGCACGATGCCCTGAACCGGCTTGTTGATCTGAACGAATTCAGCCGCCTTAGTATCGTGCGTAATGCGAATGAACATCTCCGCATTCCAGAACTGCTTGATGCGAAACCATACCTGTTTGTAGACCCGAAGCTCCCAATCATCAATTCGGCCAAGCGGGCGGGCCAACTCCGTCATGCCGGCCTCTTGGAGAACCTGACGAGCGCGACCCGACTGTGATTCAGCGCCAGTTCTCCCAAGGATCGCCGGGGTTGGCCCCATGCGCTCCATCTCAGATTTGGCCTCCTGGCTCATCTCCAGGTTGCCTTGCTGCATCTGAGTCGTTGCCACGATCTGCCAGCCAGCGGGAATAACGCCGTCAGCCTTAGATGCTTCCAAGCGCGCAGTCTCGCTGTCTACCGGTGCGGCGGCTGGATCTGACTGCTGAACCTGACGGCTATTCGTGAGATGCAGGCCACGCGAGCGACGGGCGTTGATCTCATCCTGGATGGGGATCATATCTTCAACCGCGCTATAGCGATTGTTCTTGCGATCCACGTAGCAACTAATGGCCTCAATGGGGCACACCGTATGGCCACGGTCATCCTTGTACGGACTGATCGTGTCTTCGAATACGCCCGCCCAGCAATACACCACACGAAACCACTCAGCCGATGCGTATGGCGGCTTAGTCTGGTTGTAATAACACTCCACCATCATCATGCGGCGCTGCGTCGGATCCACCCATTGCAGGGTATTTTCAGGACGGTCGTTCCAAGTGGACTCAACCACCCCACCCATGCCAGCGATCGGATCACCCATAGCCGCGTAACGATCAGGATATATCGATCTCACGTCTTCAGCATACATCCACTTGGCTATGCCTTGGTACTTTGCATCCTTGAAGTCGTTGCGGCGCGAGAAGGGATCGTAGAAATGCTCCTCGTAACGGATCTGCGTGATAAGGACATCCTGTCCCGCAGCCTCAACGATGACAGCGCCCGTACCTTCGATCAGGAAGTTTTCGGCCACATCCAGCTTGATTGAATTGAACTGGCAAGTATCCGCCACGAAGCGCAGGCACTTGGTTGCCACATCGGCCTCGTTGTCCTTGTCAGGGGCACGGGACAGGGCGCGCGGGTCGCTGCTGCCAGCGATGATGACACCCAAGATGCCATTGACCGCTGGCCTAACCCGGTTCGTATAGATTGGAGGCTGCTTACGGGCAGCCAGAATGGTCCTGACTTCGCTATTGAGCTGTTCAGGGCCATCGTAATAGTCCCTGCGCTTCTCCGCCTTGAGCCTGCTCGCATTGGTCTGCCAGCGTGAGTTATCGAACATCTTGCGATAGCGTGCGATATCTTGATCGATCGCAGACCGCTGGTTGGGCGGGAGCGTGTCCTGGTTGCCGCTGATCGGATTGCCGCCGATGTTGTCGATGAGGAGCGCTTCAGCCATCCTTGCGAAGATCCTTCAGCGCTGTCTCGATAGCCTCAATGCGTTCCTTGTAGCCGCCCTGTCCAGCCATGCGCTGCGATGAGGCTAGCTTTGCCTCAAGCCGGGCGATCTCTGCCTTGCGTTCGTCCTCGGTCATGCTCATGATTTAACATAATGTTGCCGTGCGTCGCAAGCCTCCGAAGTCAGCCGGGCATCGTGGGCAATTTGCATGATGCTTAGGCCGTCATCGCAATGCTCCAGTGGAACTTCCACGAAATTCAGCGGGTCATCACCCCACTCGACCCGCATTCCGCCATCCGGCCTAAACAGCCAGCGATACGATACTATGTTCAACTCCATGCGCTTGCTCCCTCATGTGGCTTGGCAGTGGTGTATCCGTCACGAGGCGCCGTGGCCACCTTGATCACTGGCGCAATCGCAGGGTGAGCCTGATCCAGTGCCCGCCCAATCTTGGAGCACGCATCCACCTCGTCATCGTACTTGCCAGCTGGGAAGCGTAGCAGCTCGTCAAGCACGGCCTCACCTTCCGCCGTATCCGGCAACCATACCTTGCGCATCGATGCACGCGCCTGAAACCCTCGCGCGCTGGTGGGCTTGTCAGCGATCGATGGCAGCGGCTCCATGCGGGCGTAGCACTTGCGCTCACGCATCCGACGCATCAGCGCAGGCTCCACAGCACGGTAGATAGGTCCCATCTCACCGAACCAAGCTATGGGCTTGTGCTTCTCGATGAGGTCGCATTGGCGCTCGATCCACACATCTGATGTGGTCTGCCCTCTCCACCTGTCGATCAGGTACAAATCACCCTGAGGGTCTATCCCCCATATTTGATGAACCGTGTAATCCCCCGATCCGTCCTTCGTCGCGTAATCGCTCGTGCCGTACTTGTGGACCAGTGGAACATTCTGCCAGCGGCGGCCGTCGAACCAATCCTTCTTGAAGTACGTGCCCTCGTCTGCCGTTGGGCTCTGCTGATAGAGCGCCTGGAAGTCACGCGCCGGCAACGCCTTCTCGATCTTGCGCAATGCCTCGATCGGATATTGCTCGGCCCACAACGCCTTTCCATCCGGCGATATGGCGGGGAGGTTGAGCACAACCCAATCCTCATGCTCATGCTCGCTCAGCAGCCACCCGGACAGATCATCCTCGTGCCAGCGCGTCTGAATGACAACGATGCGCCCCCCAGGCATCAAGCGGGTGTATGCTGTCGATGTATACCAGTCCTTTGTCTTCTTCCGGATGATCTCGCTGTCCGCATCCTCACGGTTCTTCACAGGGTCATCGATCAACAGGAGGTGCGCGCCGCGTCCAGTCAACGGCCCACCGATGCCCACCGCGTAATAGGCTCCACGCTGCGTGGTCTGATGCTCAAACCCTCCCTCTCCCATTCCCTCGATGTGGAACCGCTTAGCGCTCTTGCTATCGTCAGCCAGTCCAACGCCGGGGAAGATGCGGGCGAACGATGCATCCTCTATCTGGTTCTTCACCTTGCGGCCGAAGTCGTCAGCCAGATCCTGCGCATACGTTGCCGTCACCACGTAATGGTCAGGGTTTCTCCCCATGTACCATGCAGGGAAGAACTCACTCGCCAGCATACTCTTGCCGTGGCGAGGGGGCATGGTGATCATGAGGCGCGTAGTCTTGCCGCTCTCAACCTCCTCAAGCGCTCTCGCAATCAGCCTGTGGTGCGCTGCATCCCGATATCCGGGCCATTGGTACGCCGCATACGCAATGAGGCGGGAGTAAGCGTAGTCCTCAGCCTCTAGAGCTTGAGCTATCACTTGTCTGCGCGAGTGGCGGCGGCCACGGCAGCATCGCGGGCCTCCTTGGTGACGATGTGTACAGGGCTGTCCTTGTCACCCGCCAGAGTGAGCGGAAGCACCTTGCCTATCAGCGTCATGAAAGCGGCGGGGTTCTTCTCAGCCTGCTCCGTCAGATATTTAATCCCTCCGGACTTATCGAGGGCTCCAAGGATCATGTCCTTCAGCGCTGTTGTAGTGCGGTTAGGGATGCCCGGCTTGCGCCCAGCACCGGGGCGGCGCCCACCCTTTGAAACAGGTTGATTGTTTTTGATCTCATCCACTTTAATCAAATACCATCTGGGTGTGTGATAGTCTAGGGCTTCGCGATGGTGGCGAGCATGGCGCCCCAAACCCTCTGAACTTCTGGGCCCGAAAGGCGCAGCGGGTCCGATGCAGCAGCCTCAACCATCGCCTCATCTGGCTCGGCTAGGATGGTGAGGATGGCGTCTAGGGCGATAGTTGCTCGCGCTCGGTACTGGTCACCAAGTCGTGTGCCCGCCCATCTATCGATAATATCTTCGCCAAAATCGTTAGCCAGTTGAGCCCGCGCGCCCGCCTCGACCAGCCTCGCGCGCATGTCACTCATACCGATACCCCGCCGCATAACCTTCAGCCGTCAGGCCGTTACCGTCCACGATCATTACACCGTTGATCGTGATCTTGCCAAACGGGCTGAGCCGTAAGCCGGGGCCGACGATCGTCTTATTCTGATAGGGAGGCCTTTCCAGCGCCCCACCTTCAGTAATTTTGGCCATGTCACTCTGCATCGGTGAGGTCCTTGGGTGGGAACTTTAGATCCATTTCGGCTCGACTCATCGAGTAGAATGACATCGCACAGTTTTCAAAAAGCCAGATATCCCCCTCTCTCCATTCTGGAGGATCCAGCGGCACGACCATCAGCTCACTCTGCATCTTGGTTGCTCCCGGATAGGGCGATGTCTTGCGCTCGGGTTAGGGTGAGTCGAAAATCACGACCGTTGATGACCAAATCTTGGCTTCCGATGACGCGATTTTCCGGGGTGAACTTCTCGGCAAAGCATATGCGCGAATACATACCCATGATAATCTCCCTGGCTTCATCGGAGGGCGGCGGCGCTGCCTCCTTTCGCTGCAGACGCGCGCGCGTCAAAACGCTTCCCACTACCGCTCCATTTAGGAGCAAGATAACCACAGCTATGATCCCGCTCACCATATCCAATCCTTCCAGTCGTCCTGATAGATAGGCTCTTCGTAGGGGGTGGGTGGGGAGCGTAGGATCGCCCAACAGCCGGCGAGCCATGTGAGGAAGCGATTCATGCCGGTATCCATTCGCAATAAGCCCACAATGCCAAACACGCAGCCGCGCAGCATCTCATTCCAAACAGCAAACCAGACGCCCTGGCCGGCCGCATCACATCCTCGCTCATGACTTCAACAGCCTTCCTAGTTTGATGAGGGTTTCGTCGGAGGCGGATTCAGCAAGAAGCCTAGCCGCCATAGACCCCCTAGCTGGACTTAGGGACAGCAGAGCTTCTCGGACTATGCGGGCTTGGCGGGATGTGTTGGCTTCTTGGGTCAACGCTTCATCCCTTCGCACTTGCGCGCCACTGTAGGCGGATATTCTCCACGCTTGACCGGCCATGCTCGGCAAGTTCTACGAAGCCTCAACGACCACACCAGGCTCATCGCGAAATCAAGGATACGACTTTCCGTCGAGATAGCCTCATCGGGTAAGCCTTCGGGCCAGATGACCTTGCGCATCATCCCAACGCCTCCTGAGCTATAGCCCTGATACGTACCGCCATGGGCTTCTCGTTGCCGGATAGTTCGGTGATGATGGACTGGAGTGCTGCCACCATGCGTTCGCGCTTGGCTTTCTCTCGATCCCGGTAGGCGGCTACGTATTTGGCGTTGCTCATGGTCAGGCCTCCGAAATTGAATGACCAGCCGCCGACTTTCCATAACGGCATTCTCGCCCATCGGAGTTAATCCACACCCCCAAGGCAACGCTGAAACGAAACCCTTCATCTGCCAACCAGAGAAGAGCTTCGTTCGCGGTCTTGAAAAATACGGTACCCATCTGAGCCTCCATCGTCTGTGCATCCTTCCTAACGACATGTCGGAGCGCCGTCAAGCATCTAACGTAATTATTTTGCCCTACCCGCGGCCTCAAACATCGCACGGCATCCCTTGTAGAAACTGGCCAGCGCCTTGTCCTCCAGAGGCAACGCCCAGTATTGCGTAACGATGTAGATCACCCCCAGGTACAGGTCTGTCGCTGCTCGGTTGGGCTGTGACGTAAGGGCCATGCTTGCCTGATCTCTTAGCCATAGCATTTCAGAGCGGGTGGCTAGGGGCTTTCCGGTGATGTGGGGATGGGCGAGCTTGACTATTGGCTCGTAGGTCTTGCGGGTCAAGATGACTTTCTCACAAGAATACGCCAACCGAAAAATCGGAATACGGTAGGCGTGTAACCATACCTCTCACTGAATAGTGGCGCCCTCCATGGAGCCCTTATAGTGAAATAATTATCCCCGATCCATAATCCGATTATTCCACGGTTCAAGCTAAAGCAATTTTTTCGGTTGCCCTTCATGCTGCTTTCCTTCCCTTGGCTCGGCGAATGTTGCGGTGCTGTATGAACCCAAGCACTTCAGGTGTTGGTTTGACCGGCGACAGGCTTGACGTGTTACGGGGCGCTGTGCCGAATTTCTCCTGCGTGAGATGCCATGCCCACCCATCCTGCTTCCCTTTCGATCGGGCATAGAACAGGGCGCCGCGGTAGAAATTCTCCATCTCCACCACGCGGGATCTTTGCTCGACAAGCACCCCGTCTCTCTCCTCAATCTTGCTTTCCTTGGTCGGGACGAAACTGCATTGCGGACATTCCCGAACCTTAGGCGGCTTCAGGAAATGACACTTCGGGCACTCCTTGGGCAGCGCTTCGGGCTTCACGTCCGGTTGCGTCTCGGACTTCTCTCCGGGCTTGCTGGTGTCCAGTGTCGTAATCAGCGCATCGATGTCACACGGGAAGCCAAGCCTGTTGTGGTTGCCGGCGTGATCGAAAATCAGCAGATCATCCCATTGGTTCATACGCAGGCCGCGGCCGTCGCCCTGCACGAGAAGCATCTTGCTCTTCGTGAACCTTGCCCAGATCAGCGCGCCAAACGCCCAATCGATGCCCTTCACCATGGCGTCCACCGATGAAACGCCCTTGATCTCTCCAGCATCCAGTTGCCGCTTGATCTCCTTGCGCTCATGCCGCTCTGTGAAGCCATCTATATACCCCCAGCCGATCCCAGCCTGAAGGAAGCGCGCCTGGATCTTCGCAGCGTGGGCACGATCGACACAGAACGCCAGCGTGGCCCGCCCTTCAGCCTGAGCCTTCCACGTCTCTACGATATCGGCAACCAGCTCGTCGGTTCCGAGGATCTCCGCCTGCCCATTCTCGTCGTAATCCATGCCCATGCGGGTCATCTTGGTCTTGAGCTTGCGGACCTTAGCTTCCATGCCGTCGATGTAGCCGGGGGAGAATATCCGATACGGAGACATGTACGGCTTGCCACTGTCAGGGTTGATGGTGGCGATCAGATCCTTCATCGAGCAGGGCATTATCAGGTCGGTGTACGTGTTCCCGAGGCCCTTTGCCCACGGTGTTGCGGACAGCCCGATCACCAGAACGTTAGCCCACTCAGGCCGCTCTAGAAGCTCCAACAGCCATGTGCTCTTGCAATGCGCCTCATCGATTAGCATCACGTTTGGAATAGCTGGAAGGACCGGCCGGCGCTGGATTGTCTGAACCGAGCAGATTTGAAGATGCTTCGTGAAGTTTGTCATCGGGTGGTCTGCTTGGATCACGCCAATGTCGTAGCATCCTTCGGCATAGAAGCTCTCGACGGTCTGATCGATCAGCGTAATCGAGTCGCATACAAACCAGACTGACTTTCGCCTGTCGTTGGTGTTCCTCGATATCACGGCTGCAACCAGTGTCTTGCCGAACGCCACAGGCGCCTTGAGCATGATCCGCTTGTGGCCAGCCTTGACGCTTGCTCGGAGCATATCGAGGGCTAGGGTTTGATGGGGGCGGAGTTGTTTCACGGGTTGACCAGCTTCATGTGCCGCTTGGCAATTAGAGCCCTAACACTGGCGACTGAAGCAACCCGACGATAGGGGCGCGCCATTGGCTCATTCTCGGGATTAAACCAAGTCCGATAGTAGGTGATTAGCGTGCCAGACTTTCGCGTGTCGATAACTTCGTGGATGCGCAATTCAAGCCATCCGCAACCATCCTCATCGTCGCCAAGGTCGCTGGCAAATACCCAATTCTCCACGGTGGGGTCACCCCGACTGTCGGGGGAGTGCGTGATATTCATCGGAACAGGCGAGGACTTGAAGATCTGGCCCTCCCAAATTGCTGGTGTCATCCTGCTCATTCTTCCCTCCATCAGATGGGTTGGTTAGGCTCAAGGTTTAGGGATGGGGTGCCAAGCAACAACCCCATGCAGCCTACCGGGGAACTCCTGATAAAAATTCTCGCGCTCCACTCCGTCAACAGCATAAATCCCCTGCCAGTGCCCCGCGCAACCATCCCACTCAGCAATGAAGCGCCTCCCCTGCCGATCCAAAACGATGACAGGCTCCGTGTCCTCATCGGGACGCTCGGCTGTCGATATGTCCTGCCACTCACTCATCATTTCCTCCATTATTGGGTTGGCGAGCCTCATGCAGCCCGAGATTGGCTTGGCGATGTGTCACTTCCACGGACTGGAGTATCCCATCTCATCGGCGGCTTGGGCTATCAGCTTGCACCAGAACACGTGGCGCTCGATCGTCCACTCCGGACCTGAGAATGCCGGCTCTGGCAAACCCGCATCATCCCATCTCGCCCGAGCATACCTTGCGATTTGGCGCTTCGCTTCGTTATCCCACACCATCACGCTAAGCCCTCTTCTGTATTACTACTCCGTAAGGAGAGTAAGGAATCGTAGGCCACTGTGGCACTTAGGTAGGTGACTGTGTGGCACTAACCCTAAGTGTCACTCTGGCACCTTGGGTTGGCGGTTCAGCTTGATCAAATCGCTTGTCCGGCCGGCCGCGCTACTGCGTTTCTTCCGACTGATGTGACCCGCCTTCTCAAGCTCCTGCATGGCCCTCTTCACCGTCCTGAGTGACAATCCCGTTCGCTCTGCAAGCCACGCCTGCGAAGGAAAACATTGCCAGTTCTTATCGCACCGATTGGCCAGAATGATCATCAGCAGATACTCGTTTGGCGGCAGGCCACACATTGAGAGAACGTGCCTTACAGCGCGGAATGTCACCCTGGTTGCGCCAACATACCAAAACAGTTATTCATAACGCGCAGCCACCTCCCTTCAGGCTGTAGGGCGGGTTGAGCGCGTCAACGCTCCCCGCCCAACCTTCATATGCCTATCGATTTATTCCCGCAAGGGCATTGACGCAACAAAATGGAACATGCATAGTCCATGCGTCAGATGGAGGACAAACATGATCACCGCTCGTCAGGGCGAGCTGCTCAGGTTCATCAAGCAGTATTGCCTTGAGAACCAAGGCACTCCGCCGAGCTACGATGAGATGAAGGAGGCATTGAACCTGTCTTCTAAATCAAGCGTGAATGCACTGATTACCAGCCTTGAGGCTCGCGGTTACATCAGGCGCATTCCTTATTTCGCCCGAGCAATCGAGATTATTCGCATGCCCTGAGGGGCTAATCCTCACACCATAGATGGAGGGAAATATGGGTCTCAATACACAAATCTGGGACACGCTAGGCAAGACCGATCCCAAGCACACGAAGCAGTTCAACCG
>Ga0247741_1001684_pt1 | contig 12247 bp, 14 predicted proteins | sample UWRJL213509R2_FD_180945 | JGI IMG/M metagenome (GOLD analysis project Ga0247741, IMG submission 180945) | Plant litter microbial communities from Arlington Agricultural Research Station in Wisconsin, United States - UWRJ-L213-509R-2 | ecosystem: Environmental > Terrestrial > Plant litter >... | reverse complement strand
GGTACCCACAAATGGTGGGGGTGGTGATATGGGGACGAATGTCGAAGACGCGTAATTGGTGTTGTCGGAGGGTTTACCTGTAGCTGCATCGTTCAATGGGTCTACGTCGCCGCCGCACATGCACACGGACACGGACACAGAACATATTATCGACCTCGACGTATCGCGCTCAGCCCACGAGATCAATTCACATTGACGAATGGCAGACTGGTGCTACTAGATTTCTGGATAGAGTTGGTCGATTGGAGGAACATAAACGTAACCAAGGAGCAGCCGAGGGTGTTCAGGCTGGAGTTTGAAAGACATATATTTGGACGGTTATATGTGCTTACGTGCCATCTTTGATTCTGAAGAACTGGCAGGTCATACCATTCACATTTCTGTACGAAGATATGTACTATACGAGGGAGATTCAACACTTTTGCATGCGACGTCTGAGGTTATCAACTTGAACTGTTATGTCTATGCATGCGCAGAGCCAGTTGAGCTGTAACTTATATTTCTCTCCAACCAGGAATGTTTAAGCTTGGTTAATCACGTTCGGTAGCAAGTATCCCTTAAGTGACTTATGGCTAAAAACACGCGAAAAGGATGTGATTAAGATGAGATTCGACGTCCATTTCCATAAACCTTAGCGAACATGTAGGCGAAGACTTCCAGCCTGCGAGTAACATGATTGCAGCTCGGTCAAGTGCCATTGCTACGCACAACCACGAGCGGTATTCCGAGACATCGGACGTGACCAACTGCACAAGACTCTTGATTTTACCTTGAAAACCGTCGCCATTCAGAGGCTAGGAATACAATCAAATAAATACAGCGGCCACCACGAAATGAGATGACGAGCGCACACCTTGTGGATCATTGAAATTCCAGCTTGAGGTGGATGTCGACGTGAATTATGGCCAGGCAAAGCCAAACCCGATGGATTAGTACTTGAGGCGAGACTTTGCCAATACCCTTGAGAGACGCGGTGGAAGTTCATACACGCCACCTCAATCTAGGAGCCAAAAGTCTTCATCAGGCCCAGTGTACATTCAAAGATGAAGGAAAGAACTTACCATCCTCATGAACGTACTATTCACGATCTCGAGCCTCAGGCTGAGCGGAGTGGGGGGCCATACCGGGTGGTTGAAGGTGTTGCAGAGGATGAACAGACACACCTCTCCTTCATCCTCATCCGCCCCTTTTCCTATCTCACCGCTCCGACCTCATTCAATTCATCTGGAGCGCCGTTGCCGAATGGAATAGACAGCAACTTATCGCTCCTTACGTGATGTTGCTGATCAACCCGCTGATGAGCTTTATCAGTGTAAGAGGGATGGAAGCTGAGGGGGGATTTGGAGGAGAGTCGGAGGCGAGAGCGGTATGGGATCGAGTATGGCGGTACCCACAAATGGTGGGGGTGGCGATATGGGGACGAAGGACGAAGACGCGTAATTGGCGTTGTTGGAGGGTTTACCTGTAGCTGCATCGTTCAATGCGTTTACGTCTCTGCCGCACATGCATATGGACACGACTATACTCACGGACACGGACACAGAACATATCATCGGCCTCGACGTATCGCGCTCAGCCTACAAGATGAACTCGCATTGATGAGTGGCACTCTCGGGATCGTGAATGGAGGAAATTAGGGATTCGACCAGGACCTGACTTTTTTGGACGGGTTGGAGTCTGGTTAGATTTTCGGTGACCGGGATGACAATTAAAACCCAGGTCTATCGTAATATTGCGGGGACCGATTGGAGGATTGACGATAGTTGAAATCTGTGTCAAGTTAGTAACACAAAGATCAAGCTCGGAATAGCACCTACCAAAGACATTTCGTGTTGAGAAATTTGAAGCTCCTACTTCAGCATCTGTCGTATTTATACCCTTTCAACCTTGATGAATCTTTCTCGAGAATCTCTCAATAAATCGACTTTCTGGCGAGTAAGTCGGATGCATCGAGACAACAAGATTAGCACTCAATGTGACGCCGTAGCTAGCTGAGTCGGCTAGTGGTAGCTTCGTCAGAATAAACAGATTTCGATCCACTCACTGGTTGGATCCTCTACCTCTCCACCATCAATCGAGACATTTTCATCACCAGCTATCCACCAGAATCCACACTTGCAATAAGAGATGCGTCAGTGGCGTTGTCTCAATGTGCAAAGAGAAATGCTAGCCCTCACGTTCCATGCGCAGTAAAGGGCTGCGCAGATCAAATTATTTGAGCTCCTTCAATCCAGACTTGCCGAGAAGAGATAAGGGATAAGAGTATCTGCCGTTGAATCTGAGTCATTTTGGAAGGATACTCGTTCATAAGGGCCGAGAGGAATCAACGAGTACTTACCGCGCAGGTAACTGGCCATTGATTCCATATCAAGGGATCGTCAGTGTATGTCAGGAAGAGTACGAAGGAGGAAGTCCGACTCCCCAGAAAGCTTGAGATAGACACGCGGCATGTGATTCAAAACGATTAGATTAAACCCACATGGGGACTCGTTCTGCCGTGCCCAAGGGCAACGGCCTTCATCACCAAGTTGGAATGTGGAATAAGTATGAAAGACGCTCCACATCCCAACATCTACATACTCAGAAAACACCCGGGGCTGGAAATGTTGAGTACCGAAGAGGTAGGTTTGGATGACGAGCAGGAGGATGGATCCAAGGACATGAACGATCAGGACAATCAAGATGATCTCTGGTCAGAATAGTGGGAGTACGAGTCTTCAATCGATATTTATAAGTAGATTATGGGCATGTCAAGATAAGACCTTTGAATGACGTTCCATTGACTTTTTTTTTCGACTGAACAGCGCCAAATATGATGCGTGGTGCCGCTGTGAGACACTACATATTGTATTCTGGTGACTACAAGGTGATGAACTCTTGACCTCGACCGACCACCGTGAGACTTGGTTGACTTTCCGTTTTTACTGATGCTGAAGCCTGACGGTCTATCTATTTCTAGATAGTCACAGCTCTCTGCAGTGAGATTGACGGGTGACAGACGCCTCGCTGCGTTTGCGGCTGTCGGAAAACGTAAATATGCCATATAAGGCTAAAAAGGCCGCTAATGCCGCGGCGCCTTGTAAGGCATTACACTGGCCCGGGGAGAGTAAGATTAGCAAGATGAAAAATATTGTCTCTCCCCACTATAAATTTTAGCTGGGGAGACTCGTAGAGGGTTCTAATATATTTCTGGAGCTCTCAGAGAGCACAGACAAATTTGGTGGGCAGCAGGGAGTGAATTTAAGCGCGCTGCACTTGATCTCGGCATCTTACAAGACGAGCCTTTCGCTTTCAAGCGCGGTTGCAATTGCCGGCGTCGGCATTGTAAGGCTATCACATTATAAGGCACTTTTTGGTTTTCCGACATGCAGACTGCATTGAATTGGATCACACGTGTAGGCCTTGAGTTTGCACCCATAGCGGCTGTGAAAGTAGTCGTCCTGGACTTCACCCTTCGTACCACCATACTCTAGCGCCGTTACTCAACTCATGAGCCTTTTCTCTAATGCTCAGCACACCCAGATACATGTTCATGATGCGACGCTCACTGCTTTTGGTGGGGATCAGAACCATCACGCCAGTGGTTCCGTGACGGTAGCTGGCCCTCATCATTTTGCTGGGAATCAGAACATTTACCAGGGGTTATCGCTGGAAGGTGCATCGTTGCTTCTAATGCTCTTATTCCGACTATCTAACTTCCGAATAACACCCTGCCAGGCAAGAATCTCCTTATTGAACGAGCTTTGCCAGCTGCTCTTCCAGATAATGAAGCCAGAATCGATCAGCCTAGGTGCATGGAGGATACTCGAGTAGAGCTGGTGAAGGAGCTGGACGACTGGGAAAGGAGCAAAGTCGATTCCGCCACCATGATGTGGATGTATGGAGGCGCTGGCACTGGGAAGACCGCACTGCTGCTCACGTTTGCAGACTTGTGCAGACTGCATGGACGTTCTGCTGGGGCCTTCTTCGCTTCGAACCGGATCGCCAACTGCAACGACGGAAATCGGATCGTCGCCACACTAGCCATTCAACTCATGCAGGCTTTTCCATCCACCAAGAAGTACATCGACAAAGCAATCCGCCAAGACCCCTTGCTGTTCTCCAGGGGGCGGGGGGTACAGATGAAAGCATTGGTCGTAGAGCCAATCAAGCGGATCGCAACGATGGCACGCCTTCTTGAAACCGTCACCTTCGGGTTCAAATCGTACCCCACTCTCGTTGTCATTGATGGCCTCGACGAAATCACCGGCAAGGAAGTCCAGAGCGACATCATCAGGATTATTGGCGAAACTATGAAAGACATCCGCCTCCCCCTTCGCTTCCTCGTCGCCAGTCGGCCAGAGCCCCACATCGTTGATGCCATCGGGCATCTTCAATCGTGTTTTCTGGGGCGCGTGTCTCAGATCGATCTCAACGAAGACGCTATGGCGCGACGCGATATCAAGGTGTACCTCAGGAAGAAGTTTGCGGAGGTTCGCTCGATGCATCCTGAAGTACCGCCCGACTGGCCTGGCTCTGATATCATCTCACAGCTTGCCGATAAAGCTTCGGGTCACTTCATCTACGCAACAACCGTGATGGCCTACATTATCACTCGATACCACCGCCCTGACGAGCGTTTGAGAGTCATCCGCGGACTTCTCCAAGCACCACCCGGTGACACCCCCTTTGCCCAGCTTGACTTTCTGTATACCCATATTACAACCAATGCGAACCATCGACAGGATATTCTGCAGGTGCTAGGGCAACTCATCATTGCCCGCGACATGGCCAGTGATGATGATATCCTTGGCTCGCCTGCCAACTCGCGCTCGCCAAAGCGGTTGGAGGTGATTCTTGGCCTGTATCCTGGTGATATCCGACGGATTCTTACAGACATGCACTCTTTGCTTAAAATCGGGAGCAATTCGGATGATATCAAGATTCTACATGCCTCATTCCCTGAGTTTCTACTAGACAAATCCAGATCTCGGGATTTCAGTATTGACCTGGAAGAAGCCCGTGCAACACAGGAGGCGAGCTTGTGCATTAGAGCCATCTTTGACTCATGTCAGTGAGCCCGAGACCTGCAAGATCACATTAGCCCTATTCTTACACTAGCTTTCTTGACCACCTATACAGCTCTATCTGAAGCTGAACCTGACAACTCAATCAAGCAACTGTTCAAACCAACTGAAATATTCTGTGACGATGATCGACGTTCTCAAGAATTCCGCAGAATGCTGCCAAACATCATCTTTCGTCAATATGAGCTATATGTGTGCTCAGTGCCTTGGAAACGGCATCTTACCACAAAGACTTTGAGGCAGATTTTCACTGTCCGTGTATTTTGTTGTCCCATTTTTCTTAAACTAAATTATTTACATTCAGGAGAGTGGATTTACCAATCTCTATGAATCCAATGTTGACACAAGACTGAAGGCCTTTTGGAGCTCCTTCATCTGGAAGGTTGTACCAGACATCAATGCTGCTCACACCAAACTGCGCATAATGTATGTCAAAGTTGATTTGACCTTGCGTACTCACAGTCATTCATCTGGTAGTTTGTATGATACTGATTCATGCTATGCCCACACATTGGAGGTATGAAATTTTACAACCTAGGCCTGATGTACACTACTAAAATTGGAACAGTTCTTGGCCAGAATATCTGGTGGCAAGGTTTTGGGTCTATCTCAACACAATCGTCTTGAGAATCACGTTGAACTCAAGGGTCCTAATGAAGATGACCCTGTCATTCGCTTCGACATTTCCTATGACCCAGATATCAAAGGTGGCACTAGTATTGGATTCTGGTAAGATAGTTTCTTATACTTTGATTTAGCCTGATTTTTGTCTTGTGTTTGGAATAGGTTCAGGGATGATACTCACCCTTATAGCAAAACATACAAAGTAGAAGTTCCCCAGGCATACAGTCCCAGAGAAGAGGGGGAGGCACAGGCATGGGAGATGCTTGCATCTGCTTGTTACCAGTGTGAGTGGTTGAGGTGGTACATGGTTTTCCAGTTGTAGATTGGAGGTATCATGGTTTAAATATCAGACTCTTTAGGCACAGTATCCTCTTTCTTGTCCATTAGCCTTGCCCTGGATTGGTGTTATGGGATTTTCCAGCACAGCCACAAACAATTGCCTTGATGGCAGTTCCCAACCACTCGCCATCTTGCTTCCTCTGCCTATTTACAACCTGAGAATGTTATCAAAGATAATTCTAGTAAGTACTAATGTGTATCTGTGACTAATAATATTTCATATTACAAGTCTTTAACTTGTTAAAGTTGAGTTCTTGTACCCCAAGCTTGATGTGTTCAGTTGCAACTGGCCAGAAAATCTTTTATGCCCACGGTCATGTGTGTATTTTCTTACCACCTCTATTGTTATGACTTGAGTTAAATACTAAGTCGAAGATGAAGTATTAACAACAGTCAAATCGTCTAAGTTCTGTAGCTGACTTAAAGAGTGCTGCTGGAAGCAGTATTGTCTTTGAAGTGCAAGTAGAATATTTCTAGTTAAGAACTAACTAAGGAACATGGTTGAGTGTTCTACCGTATCTATACTAAGTGCGTTGGTCTGTGTGAGATAAGAGTCAAGTCACTAATAGTCTGTATGAGTCATGCATAATGATGGTGCAGCCATGTGAGTCAGAGCAAGTCATATAGAAGAGAGATAAGAGGAATGAGGAAGTGCACATGTATCACGTGCACGAGGAGTGTTGTAGAGTAAAGAAAGAAATGAAATTCGTAACATTACCCCTGTGTTATGCCAGAAATTTCACCGGATTTCCTTCAACCTCAGTTAGATTCCCCCTTAATGTTGGCATATCTGTTGTCTCCAAAGAGGTTGTTGTCATATTCCACATCCCATCTGCTATACTGGTGATGACACTGAAGTTGACCAACCCCCATAGTTGGTCAAGCCACCTCTATAGCCAGAATTAATGTTATTGGAATAATAATTTTTTGCAGTTTTGGGGAAATCATGATACTAGCTCAAGATTCCAACAAAAATTAGGAATATATCTCACTGGACTGTCCCAGGAATGAGCTTGTAAGTTGTGCTCAGCACCAATTGGCACAATTTCTTAATGTGGAAATGACATCAGCACCATAGAGAACCTCATCAAACCGCAGTTTCAATGATTCTGGTTAGAATTTTTGCTGATAGTAGCTGTATAACATATTAAAAAACCTTTCAGACTCAAATAATATGTGTTATCAACTTAGATCTTTGCAAGCACTCTCCATAGCAAGGAGCTATTTATAGCTGCCATAATTCAGCAACATGTGAAGCAGAGCAGCTTTACAGTGACTGAGTGATGTTATGGCCCTCTAATACCGCTAAGAGGAAACCATGTGCAGAAAATGGGTAGGTTTTAATCCTCTCAATCATATCTTCAAAACAAGTCCTTAATAACTCAAGTCCTTAAGATATACATCAAGTTATTGGTACTTTATGCCTGCTTCATTAGTTGGCCAACTCGATCATTACATATTAATCTAATCAATTTATTAGGGCAATCAATGGTTTGGCTAACAAATCTATGGTGGCCAACTTCCCAGACAGCGACTGAAATCTCAGTCAGTTGATTAAAAAATTCATAGCTAAATAAGAACCTATTCTAAAATCAAGAAAATTTGTAGAATTTATATTTATAAGGTGGACCTTAGTTTTATTAAGTTTTCTTGAATACTGAGTCCCTTCCATATGAGTAATCATGTGCGCAACTTTCACTAACCAAGTTCAGGGTCATTACCAGTAGTCCTTGTGGTTGTCCCAATCATTGCTTGCCGCCTCTAAAGTGTCTTGGAGGATTGGGCAGTTGTTCGTGCAATGTCCAGGAGCTGGTTGATGGCAGTGCTTGCAGGTGTAGCCAGCACAATTAGCATACCAGTGTCTGGCTTTGGTGCATTTGAAGCAAAGTCCGCAACAAGTAAGTTCAGCTGAAGAGAGACGAGAGGTTTTTCCCTTTTGCTGGGAAGTTGGTCTGGGATCAGGTCAAGGGGTGGACAAGGTAGAATGGAGAGTGGTTGACGTAGAAGAAATGGTACTGTGAGTGAACAAGAATCAGATGGTTTTCAGATTGATGTGGGGAGGTTTCTTGTGTTGAGGGATGACAGTGCAGGTGTCTTCTCAGATGGCATCCATTGCTTGTCAGAATCGATGGGGTTTCTTGACAGTGAATATGTCGATAAGAATGGGGTTGGAGGATGATCCTCATGGTGGAGAAGAGAGTTGTTGGGCAAGAGTGGGGTGTTTGTTATACAGAGAGAATTGAGCTGATGATGAGGCATTGGGAATAGAATCAGAGTGAAATGATTTGGAATCAACCTTGTGAAGCTCTTTGATGAGCTTGTAGTTTCAGCCAGAGAATCCCACTCAGCTCAGGTCCTCTACAATGCATCCAGCCTTCTCATTCTCTTTGACACAAAGAGCTTTGAGATGATTGATTTGGAATTGGATCTTTTAGAGATTGTGATTAACCTCCTTGAAACAAACCAAGTCCTCTCGAGTCTTGGCATCCCACACTCCACTGTATTCCTCAATGAAGTGATTGGCAAGGTTTGGCTCTTCAAACCACCTTGTCAGTTCCTTGAGGGTAGGAGGCTTGATGTTGCACTTTAATTGCACATTGAGACTGTTATCCTAAGCATATTCATTGTTGGATTTGTTAGAGTTGGGAATAGGGTTGTTGTGATGAATGGAGTTGACAATCGATTTATAGATCGCTGAGAGGTTGAGAGGGCATTGAGCAGAAGTATAAGGAGCAGAGCATTGAGTGCAAGTGGAAGGCATTTGTGAAGCATAATGTTTGATGAAGATGGTAGAATGTGTTGATTCTGAGTCGAACTGAAGGATGGTTACAGTTCATAAATCTTTTGGTTTGTTTATTTGAGTTTGTGTTTCCTTTTGTATTTGGATAAGATTTTATCTGCATTGGTGATACTTGCTGTGGGTTTCCATTTGTTGTCTACTGATGAGTAGCCTTTCCATCGGATAAGGTATTAATATCCTTGGTCTCATTTCTGATGTTTAAGAATAGATTCGACCTTATATTCATCTTCTCCATTGATAAGATCAGGTGGTGGATTGGTGAAGCTTGGCCCATAGACATTGATGGCATTGAACGGCAATAGAAGGGAAGCATAGAAGACGTTATAAATTTCCCATTGTTTGGGCAATTCAAGGCGATATGTCAAGGGGCCCAGAACGTCCTTTATCTTAAAGGGTCCTTCTTGTTTGGGAGCAAATTTGGAAAGATAAGGTGTTTTCAAGTTCTTGGCATCAAGCCACACCATTTGTTCTTTGCAGAATGGACGAAAATTTTGCTTGAACCTATCAGCCATATGAACTCATGCAAGTTTGTGTGCTGCCAAGGCTTTCTGTTGTGACTGAGATAAAGGATTAAGGCATTCTTCTACAGAAGGGAACATTGTGGACTCAAAGGTGAGGGGAATGGCCAGAGAAGAGATGCTGTACATAAGTTCGAATGGAGTTCTGGTTCAGTCAGCATGTCTGCAGTTATTGTGAGTGAATTCAAGTGTAGGCAGCATTTTTGCCCATGTTTCAGGATGTGTGGAACAGTAAATTGCCACATATGCCTCAATTTCTTGGTTGACATGTTTAGTTTCTCCCATTAGATTGAGGGTGATAGGTGGTAGATAGAGATGATTTGATGCCTAGAAGTTTAAGAAGTTCTTGGAAGGCTTGGGCAGCAAAGTGCAGTCCTTGATCAGAGATGAATTTGTTGGGGAGACCAAACCTTTTGTATAAGTTGTCCAAAAGGATTTGAGCAGTGGCATCTGCAGTCTGTTTTTTTGTAGTAGAGGCTAAAATCACCCCCTTGGTAAGGCCATGGTCTACCATGACCATAACAGAATTATAACTGTCAAATATTGGAAGATCCGTGATTAGATCCATTGAGCATTGAGAAAAGGGTTAAGATGATTCCAGTCCCAGTATGGGCATAAGTGAAGGTTTAGTTGGGTTTTGATTGATTTTTGAACTGTTGACATGTGGTGCATCCTTTGACGAAGTTCTTGACAAATGGCCATAGTCCTGGCTACCAATAGTATCGGGTGATATCGTTGTAAGTTCCGATTTCTCTAGGATGTTCAGCTGTGATAGGGTAGTGGAATGTATTGACAATTTCTTGTCGAAGGTGATCATTTTTAGAGACATATTGTTTTCCCTGGTAGAAGAGCATTGGCTTTCCCTCTAGGTCTTCAGTAGTCCAATTGCTTAGGTCATCTTGAAGAGTATTTGGTCCATCTTTGAGAAGAAGTTTCAAGGCTTCAGCTGCAGACATGTCAAGATCTTTAGAATTAGTGATCTTTTCCTGCAGCTTGGTGTCAATTAGATTGATAAGAATGTGGAGGATGGGTTCAGAGTCGATGGAATTGACAAAAAGGCAATCTGAAAGCAAGGTGATATCTTCATTATCGTGTTCATTTCCTGAGCAATGGTCTGCTCTTCGGGAAAGAGCATCAGATACAATCATTTTGGTGCCTGATACGTGGATCAATTGGAAGTTGAATTTGGATAGATAAAGAGACCATTGGGCTTGTTGGCAATTAAGTTTATGTGCGCTTCTGAAATATGTCAGGTTCTTGTGATTGGAATGTATCACTGTGGTGTGTGCAGATCCTTGAATATAGTGACGCCATTCAGTAAGAGCACGAATGATTGCCAGTGTTACAACTGAGACAATAGACTTAGGTCGAAAGATGCTGTCTATAGTCAGAGGGGTCGGATCTGGCCTTATCTCAATAAACAGAATGCCTCGGACGAGGTATTGTCTGTGTTAGAGCAGATACAAGGTTTGCGAGTTAAGAACTAGCTAAAGTACATTCTTGTTCTCTACTGTATTTTATAGTAAAGGATAGAGTCATGTTCGTCAGAGAGTAGGAGTCACTATGAGTCTGTATGAGTCAAGCATAAAAGGAAACGAGAAGAATGAGTCGGAATGAGTCACTAATGTACAGTAATGAAAAGAAAAGGTGAACACAGCTGCACACGTGATTGGGTCACGTGGTAGAGGAAAATATAGTCCGTAAAGAAAATGAGAAATCGTAACATTACCCCCTTCTTACCCAAATTTTCCCTGAAAATTTCCTAATTCCCGTAGGGTTCTCCCGTAATGTTGGCCTTGGTGTCTTCATCCCAATGATCCTCTCGATCAACCATGTCGTGAAAATTGTTGCGGCATTCTTCTTCCAAAACTCGGGGATGATTTACGCAGTCTCGAGGGAAGTGTCCGGTGTTGTTGCACCATCGGCACTTTCGGTTGAGACAGTCCTGAGAGTAGTGTCCTCGTTCGCCACAGCAATAACATTTAACGTCGCTGGGGTAAGGGTGTTTTCGGACCACGTTCTTGCCCTTGTTGGTAGATTTGTGGGCCTCGGCCTGAGTGGGTAAGGGTCCGGCAGACTGAGTACGTCGAGAGGAGGAAGGATTGGCGGTTGGTTGGATGGGGGTTGAGACCAGCTTCTTTTGGTTTTGTTGTAAAGCAGCATTAATCTCGGCGAGTTGTCGTTGGGAGGTGAATTCCTTCTTGACGGGGTTGGCGTTCTTTCCAGCGGATTTAAGTTTGTGGGCGAGGGTAGGAGTGATGAGCTTCTCCATTTCCTTGTAAATGGCTGCAGTGGCTTCAGGTCGGATGGAAAAGGTGTCTGGAGGGGTCGGTCGTCGATCAACCGTATAGGGAGCGTAACGGGTTGGGGTTGATTTGGCGGGACTGGGAGGGGACGATGGCGCGAAGCGTCTCTTGTAAGTGGAGGAGGAGTAGATGGTGCTGATACGAATGGTTGAGACGTGGTTGGGGAGATGGGTGGTTTCTTCGATACCTGGCGACGTGTCTCGATTACTCAGTTGAACTTCTGCATACGAGTCCTATTGTTGATGGCGCTTAAGGTGGTATACGCCAATGCCTTGTTTCGATCTGCAGTTTGTTGGAGTTGGGTGATGGTGGCTCTGATGTCTGCGTTATTTCGAGCCAGTGATTCGACGAGGATGACATCCTTGCCTATCGGGTTGTCCCATCGTTCGTCTGTGGCTTTAATCAGGTCTTCGGCGAACTTGGGATCCTGGAACCAAGTGAACGCCTCTCGGGGTAGAATAGCGATTTCACAGGGTGCACAGCCCCATATTTTGAGTCCAAAAGTGGTCAGAATATGGTAATAAATCACGGTGTTTATGGACAATATCTAAAATTAGAATACGGTCAGAATATGCGACCAACATATTCTGAAAA
>Ga0247741_1001683_pt1 | contig 12248 bp, 16 predicted proteins | sample UWRJL213509R2_FD_180945 | JGI IMG/M metagenome (GOLD analysis project Ga0247741, IMG submission 180945) | Plant litter microbial communities from Arlington Agricultural Research Station in Wisconsin, United States - UWRJ-L213-509R-2 | ecosystem: Environmental > Terrestrial > Plant litter >... | reverse complement strand
GTCAGGCCAGTTCCGATATCGACCACCCCGATGGTCTTTCCCGCGCTCGTGATCGGAGCCGACGCGAACATCGACACCGCTGTCTTTCCAGGTTCAATGCCAGCGACGAGTTTGCCCGTCGAGAGCGCCTCGACGATCGTCTTGCGGCGGCCGGTCATGTCATCGCCGAATTTGTCGGGCGTGTGGATACGGGCAAGCGCCGTCCCCTTGGCGTCGACAAACGTAATGTTTTGAAGACCGCCACTGTCTTTGATCGCAGGCATAGCGGCTATGTAGCGAGAGATGAGCTCATCTCGCCTGCCTGCCATGACCAACCTGACAACATCGGGTTCGTTCGCAAGCGTTACGGCGAGAGCAGATGCCGACTTCTGCTGAGCATCCATATCCGTCTGAATGAGGGACAAATCGCCCGTCGCTTCACGCCGCAATGCCTCATGACTGGAAACAGATTGGCGGTACCACGCACTGGTGCCGATCGCCACGCTCGAAAACAGAACTGCCGCGAAGCCGCAGGCGGTGATTGTGACCCACAATGGTCGTTTGACGGTGCCCTGCGGCATTGGAATCCTCCCGAAATATGAGATGCTTGTCTGCGATCGAATTCGGAAATTTTCTCTAAATGTCGAATGACTTTTCGCGCTAGGTGATCACGTCAGGTATTTTGCATTTCAGATCCAAAAGTCCTTTCCCTCCCTTTGCAGCGATGTTGCGCCAAAGTCGGAACATGCGCAACGAGCAGCTCGATTGTACGAAAGAGTACTATGTGAGCTGCAGCGTTGAATTGTTTCGGCTCGCCGGCTGGGCAGTTAAGGCGGCGTCCCTCACGCACGAATGCGGCGGGGAGATCGTTATAGACGAAAACAAAAAGTAACCGCAGCAGAAAAGGCAATGCTACAATAGATGGTCGTTCGCAATCGCGTGTACAGTCGTACCGCTTTATTATCTGGCGGCCACGGTGGTCTTGCTCACCTTCGCCTGCGCTGTCGGCACACCGGCTCCTCCTAAATTCCCTCACAGCGGCGGTTGTTGTCGCCATCCCCGTTACAGGTTGATCGGTGGCCTTCCAAACATCGCACTGTTCATCTCAGCGCTGGCGCGAGGCGTGGGCGAGTCGCGATGGCATTACAAGTGTCGCGCACCGGCCAACCACGGAAAGCTTTTCGCTTCGCGGGGTTCGCCGGCGTGACATTTAAGATCAAGACCCTTCATTTCAGGTGGGGACAGCTTCTCCGAGAGCTATCTGGCACGCCTGCGCCAGATCTGAATTTGGCTCGGTGCTTCCGAGCGGAGTTGCCCACCCCGCCTTCTTGATTACATCGCTACGGCTATACCTTCCTGCCGCCTTAAGATCCGCCATAATCTGAAGGGATGCAGGATCGCTTTTTGCCCTCTCCAAGCAGTACGGCGTCAGCGCTTGAGCAATCGCGGACGCTTGAGCGATCCCTACGGATTTCTTTGAATTATAGTCCGTGACCCAACCTCCCCAGGAAAAGCCAACGAACGCAAGGACGGCAGCTCCTGCAACCGCGCCGAGAGCGGCGGGTTTCAACCAAGCAAAGCTTTCCATTATCCAATTCCAATCATAGATCGGCCACCTCGTGATTAAAGTGGAGGATGAAGATCTATCACGTATCAAAACCACGATCGGAATTATCTTGTTTCGTTCTCGATGCATGAATGCATGCTTGCTATCCATTTATCGATCGACAACTTCCAGCTACTCGTACTCTCATGCAACGCCGAGACCGGTTTGGAACGATCCATCCCGGTGCTGGATTGACTGGAATTACATTTGACCAAAAGGTTGTCACCGCCCGGGGCGGGTAGCAAGCCCCCGGCAGCATCACGTGTGGTAAGCAGTTTTAAGGTTGAGCTCTTGCCAATTTCAAGAGATCGACATCACTTCCGATCCCTTTGTTGTAGTGTGTAACGCGCATGGCAGCGAGGCTTTGAATGTCGGGATTCCCTTGCCTCTGGCCGTGCCTCTTGCGTCTCACTGCAAAGCTCCCGTCAACGAACGAGTATCGGGATAGCTTTTGGTGTAGATAGTGGACGGAGCCAAACATGGTTCGTCCTTTCGCGTCAGGGCGAAAGCATTGTACTTCCAATCGCAGCCGCCCTTAAAAGGTTGGCTTCGACGCCGGAGGGTGCGCTTGTCGGTAGGCGATAGCAAGCTCATATCCGCAAATATTCTAATGAACTACATCGGCCACCAAAGGCTCATGTGGCCCATCGGATCCGGTCGGGCGATAAACGGTCCGACAATGACGTGATCGCCTGTAATGGCCAAGCTTTGGTCACAGGGGATAATTTCCGAGCGTGAGCGGCGCGCGATTGAATAAGACTTGCTGCGCGTGGGCACTGCAGCGGCCACGATGGCGCCCGGAGCGCGAAAACCCGTCGCGGGTGTCGTTTCGACAGGAACGCCTTCGTTGAACGGGTGAATGATTGGCAGTCGTTCAAAACACCTGATAGGACGGAGCTACGGGCTGTAGCTTTCCTCCAGAGTGGAAATTGCTTCGCCGCAACGGGAGAGCTGCTTTTGGGTTGGAAGACACCGAAGTTCGAGTACGTGAACGGATACAAAGTTGTCGAAGTGGATGGACCTATTTTCAGAGTATATGACAATGAATCCCAGGTTGGGGACGATTTCCCTTATTCCGGCGAAGCAATTGCTTACGCAATGTCTCTCCCAACCCGGGACAGGCTGCGACGTTGAGCAACGCGATGAAGCACCACCGGAGATAATTGGGATCTAAACTGTAGGCCGCGGCGTAAGTTCCTGTGATGATCCGTAGGATGTGGACAGCGGACCGCACGGGGTGGCTGGAGCACATCATGCGCTCCAGCGCCAAGCCTGACATGACAGTCAAGCCGTTCCAACAGAAGCTGTTCAATGGCCTCACCCTGCCCTGCCATGGGCGCTTGTAAATTTGCCGCACCTGCTTTGCCTGTGCAATTACCAAGATCAGGGGTGTCAGCCACCTCACGCTAGCCTGGTCAAAGCAAAAGCCCGCCGGGGTGGTGACGGGCCTCTAGCATGTCAGGATGACCGTGTGGGTCTTCTTCAACTAAACACATCCTTTGGCACAGCGCATCGCAGCCAATAGGCGTAGAGGCGTAGAGGCGGGCAACGTCACACATCATCCGAGCCGGTGGCGTGGCCACGTCAACGCGAGTAACCTTCCGCAAAACAGCGAATTATTCGCGACGACCTGGCCAAGAATATAGGCCGCCCTATGTGTCGCGCACTGCAAATTGCTGTTTAGGAAAATGACGTTGCCAGACCCCCAGGACTTGGACCGCTTCGAACATCGCGCGCTCAAGAACTTGGCGAATGGCGAAGGCGCTTACCTTGCCGATTTCGTTGTCCAGCGCCTTATCAGTTTGTCACTGGCGACCCGGGCGACCGACGGCAAAATCTATGCTTCAGAGCTTGCGAGGGACATCGTGTTGCAGTCCCGCCCGCTTCGATAAGAATTATTTCTGGTCGGTGGAACAATTCTGCAGCTTGGAAGTTATGTGTGCTCGATCCTCAGAGTTTCGCGTATGCCCTATGAACAAGGAATGCAGATAGTTTTCGATCTCGTGTCTCGAACAACTGTTGTTTGCTTTCGCGATACCATTGAGATGTTCGGACCCTTTAAGGATCGTTGGGAAGCCATCCATGCCGGCGAGCAGTATTGCCGGAATCATGGATGGGTCGACTCCATATCTGAGGCTATCCCAGTACCCGAGACCTAATAACGAGCCTATCAATCTGTTGCCTGTCGGTATAGGCTCAAATCGTCGGCAGTCATCTGAACGGGCATTGTCGCTTGAGAGCATAACGCTCCCGCCTCAGTAAGGGGCGAAGCCATCAACCTTCCACGATTTGGCCATAACGGATGCATTTCGACCTTCGATCTCATCGCACTCCGCACGCTCATCGATGATCTGTGCGACGCAAGAAAAGCTCCACAGGTGTCGAGGGTGCTACCGTTTCTCGCCAAGGATGCAACGGAACGAGTAGTGCTGTCTTTCGCAGCGGGTGGACTTCAGGCAAGGGCACCCATATAGCCAGCGAACCCGATTTCGACAGGATATGGAAGTGACCCGATCATTGCCAATGGTGGCGGTCAAATACAAGGTCTTCGGCATCCGACCGTTTGTCGACCATCGGGTCGATGGCTTCTAGACCCGTCACAGCGCGCCATCAACGTGGGCTCAGTGCTCGACTTGCCGGCCAAAAATCACATCGATGGACAGTTCAAAAAAGATAGGGCCGCCGCTATCTCTGTCGCTCCCGGGTGGCGGCTCTGGAGCAGCTCGGCGTATCCGTCATTGTAGAACATGCTTTGCTCGGCACCCCAAGCGAGGAACATGGGCTGTTTGCTGCTAAGCATGACGCCGACCAGCGTCCTGAGGCTTTCAGGCGAGCTAGCGGGAAGCCCGACCGGGTTATTCGCCCAGTCGTATCTCCGGATGACGTCTCCGGTGTCGCCACCTCCTACGAGCCATGGCAAAGTCTCTGCGGATCCAAATCTATTCCGCCGTAGATGTTTTTCTACAATCTAGTTGTGGCAAGCGCGGTGGCTAGTCAGGGGACAACGGAATCCCAAGGCTGAGTTAAAGCACTGAGATCTTTGCGTTCTTCGAAAACGGCAAACTTTCCCGCCTGTACGAGGGCCGCGTCAATCATGGGTTTCCGCCCAATGCGGATTGGTCACTTAGGCCGTAAGCGCGCCTTCGCCTTCGGTGGTAATCGTCACGGCTTCCCCCTTGGGCATGTAAAGAATGTCGCCAGGTCTCGCCGTTACCGTGCCGTCGCCAGTCGAAACAGAAAGCCTGCCCTCGAGGACAATCATGGTGTCGTGTACTGCCATGGTTTCAGTTAGCGATTGGTCAGGCGCGTAGCGGCCGTATCGGATGGTAACCGAGCCCTCGTGCCACTCATCGACCAGATTTCTGACGAAGATATCGGCATCCTGTCCAGGAGATTTGACCAGTTTGGTATCGGACAGGCTGAATTTTTGAACCTTCATTGCTACCTCCCTTTCCCAACTGGAGGTAGCACGATCGCCAAGATCGTCTTACGTCGCCCAATTCCGCTTTTTCTAAAACAGGTTCTTTCCGTAAAGCAGCAAAATACTGGCGAAGGTGGCCGCACCAATAGCGGTTAGGCCGAACGCCCGCTGAGAGGCTGCCCGGTCGCTCCGAAGTAACGCGGCCGCAAGACTGCAAAGCGACCAAACGGATGTGACTATGACCAACGCCCAGGAATAAAGGAACGGACCAAGATCGTAGCCGCCACCGCCGATCGAGGTACCAGAGGCGGTATCTATTTGAATGGCCACCAGTGAGACGACGGGTAAAGCGAGCGCCAATAGCCACATCCAAAACCACTTTCTCTTCATGTGAAGTCCTCTGTTCCACATGCACATGATCTTGGCGATTCACCAGTCGATCTATCGAATGAGAGTGCACCATAAACATCATGATCCCACCGTCCATGCGTATCCGGACTGAACCTGCATCCGTATACATGGCCGCTCGCTGAGAGTTTAGATGTTCGAAAATCAAATGTCAGGAAATGGCTTAATCAGGAGCAATCACCGGCTTGATGAGACACGAACCAGCGACCCGTGGCGATCAGCTTAGCGGTAGATATTCTGGCCATTCTTGCGCGCCATGGAGTACGCGAAGAATTCGAACTGTCGTTTCGGTGATGGCGTAGGTGGCGATGTAAGGCGTACCGTTGATGACGAGTTCGCGTGTCCCGGCAATTCTACCCACGCGCCCACTGGCAGGAAAATCGAGCAAGCGACGGGCGGTAGCTACTATCCGTTCATCGATCAGGATGGCTGCTGCAGGATTATCTGCCTCGATGTATGTGAAGATAGCGTCGCGGTCCGACAGCGCATGCGCAGACCAAGTAAGCTTCACGATTCTGGCGCACTAGCCTTAAGGCGGGCGGCCGTTCGACGTTTTGCAAAATGGGCCTCAACCTCGTCGTCCGACAAATCCGGTCGAGTATCGATCAACGCTTCGAGCACCTTTGTCCGAAACCAGGCGTCATGCGCTTCGCTGCCAGAAAGAAGTTCAAGAGGCAGCGCCCCCTCGTTAGCAGTTCGGGTGAGCATGATACGAACCGCATCAGATACCGTGAGGCCCATGCTTTCAAGCACCGCAGAAGCACGATCCCGAACTTCGGCATCAATACGTGTTTGGACGAGTGCGTTGGCGGCCATGAGTATCTCCATATCCAGCTCATATGGTAATGCAACTGAATGACAAACTCCAGACAAAGTTTACGCCGCCAACGTCTGCTCAGGCTCCTTAAGCTCTTGATGGGACGCTACCACGGTTTACTTCGAAAAATGTATCATTGCCATAGACTTAGTTTTGCCAAGCGGTGCGAGTGCGAGAAACCTACTCATCGGAAACCTTCACAATCAGCTTCCCGAAATTCCCCCCGTCAGCATTCCAATAAATGCTCCCGGTGCGTTCTCTAGGCCATCAACGATATCTTCCCGATACTTGATGTCACCGGAGACAACGCGGGGTGCCACCTCTCGAAGAAGCTCTTCGAAGCATTACAGTTGCGATTTTGATTTTAGGTGAGCGCGTCGGGCGGCAGCTTGATGCGCTCGTCTCCAACATGACCATGCGATGACGTGGGCAGGCTTATTAGCAATGCGTCGGACCTCCTGGATGGACCAGCGGATCAGATCTTGATGGTCCTCATCCGCGGTCTTTTTTGGGGCGCCGCGTTATTGGCGCGATATCGGATCACAGCCATCGTTGCGTCAGCTTCCGGAGCAACCACGTTGAAATAAAGGCTAGAATTTCTGGAATCGAGCTGCACGCTCATCTTCTGCCCAGCCGTCACGCCCACCACGTAGTCGACGCTCTGGTAGCCTTTAACCCCGGACTTAATGGTAGAACCGGATGAGCTACCAGCGAAATGCACGGTTTCACACCGAATATCGTCAGCACCTGCAGGAACCGCGATCAGCACCGATAGAGTGAACATCAGACAGCGTAACATGTGCATCGCAAAGCCCTTCCAAGTTGACATGCGCGGATCGGATTAAATACCGCACCAACAGCATTCGCAATGGCCCCGGACCGCGCTATTTTGTTAAAACTGTCGCAGCAACAGGAGCTCGCCTTGGACTTTATGAAACTGCTGAAGTCGCTTGAAGAGCTGCTGTATGAGTTGGTGTCCTGGCTCCTGTTTTATCCACTCACCATGTGGCGTTCCGTGGTGAGACCCCTGAGCATGATGAGATACGCCGATACCGAGCTCGCAGACCGACTTGAGGACCAGTATGAAGATACGCTGAGCCCTCCCCTGTTCCTGCTCATTACGCTGCTCCTGTCACAAGGGTTGTCTGCCGCTTTTCCCTCCGCCTACGATACGGCTGCCGCCGTCAAAGAGCTGGGTTCCGGCTCCAATCTGCTGATTGCTCGCGGGGTAGTATTCGGTATCTTTCCCTTATGCATGGCTGTTACCGCGCTTCGTTATCAGTCAGTAAGGGTCACCCGGAACTTGTTGCGGCCGCCATTCTTTAGCCAGTGCTATGTCGCAGCCCCCTTTGCGTTTGTCGTTGGTCTGGGATTTGATTTCATTTTCATCCCACATGCGCACGGACTAACGATCGGGATCGCGACTATGGTGGCGGCTTTTCTGTGGTACGCCCAAGCTCAGGTGAGGTGGTTCATTCAGGACCTCAAAATAGGTGCCATGAAAGCAACAGCGGCTTTTGCGGTCGCGTTCGTAGTCGCAACCGTTGTCGCTCTTTTACTGGCCATCATCATTGGCGTGGAAGCCAAGAGCATGGCAACGGTGTAGCGCCTGCCTGATAGCCATGACAAAGGGGTATCCGTCGTGTAAATCGTTGAGAAGGCAGCATCGGGAGGTTCGCCTGCGACGGTCTAAAATTATCGCGTTTGCCACCTTTCTCGGCATCTTGGGCGCCGGTGTTCCCGTCTTTGGCATGCTCTGGACCACATGGGCCCTGGCCCGGAGTGACGAACAGGATATGCTCAACACCGTCGCCGAGCGCATCCTTGTGCGGGTGACACGCTCTACGACGGAAGCGGACGCGGCCATTACCGTATTGTCCAACAGCGACGATGAACCTTGCTCCGAAGCGAATATCGCGCTGATGCAACGGGAAGTCCTTATACGCTGACAATTGAAGAGATGGGCTCTTTTCGAGGCGGATTCCTCAAATGCACCTCATGGGGCACGCGTCTCACCGTCCCCGAGACGGCGCCAGATTTTCGAACCGAGACTGGCCTCGACGTCACCTTTGCTCTGCGGCCGGCTTTGGGTGGCGGCACCCCGAAGCTGGCCTACAAGAGGGATAGTTATAACGTCCTTTTCGATCCCGCAGGGTTTGTCGATGTCATCACAGAACAAAAAATACATATGGCAGTGGCAAGCCGTGATGGTCAGACCTTTGCCCACAACGAGAGTGGTGACCTCGAGGCTATCCGACGGATCGCCTCTCAGGGCCAATCCATCCCTGATAAAACCTATGCCTACGGCGTTGCGAAACCGGACGACTGGATAGCCGTTACATTGGAACCGCTCCCGCCATTGTTCAGAACTCTAAGACGAGAGCAGCTCCTCATGCTGCCGGTTGCGCTCATGCACGCCGGCGTCATGGTCGCTACCGTCGTCTGGTTTTCCAGACACAGGCTTTCGATGCGTAGAGAGCTTGAGATCGCCATCCAAAAGTTTGAATTCACCGTGCACTACCAGCCGCTTATTGACCTTAAATCGGGCGGCCGCATCGGAGCTGAGGCACTGGCGAGATGGCAACGCCCGGACGGCAGCTGGGTTCGGCCTGATCTGTTCATCCCCGTGGCGGAACAATCAGGCCTCATCCAGACGATCACAGCACAAGTCATTGCCGGGATCGGGAAGGACGTTGGGGCATTCCTGTCTTCGAACCCGTCGTTACACGTCGCCATTAATTTATTGGCCGAACACCTGACAAGCGGCGCCTTTCTCTCACTCATAGAGAGGCTGGTCCACGAACATCGCCTGCAGCCCAATCATATCTGGCTGGAAGCAACCGAGCTCGGTTTCGTCGGTTACCACGGCAGTCCGCGAGACGATCTCAAGGGCACACGAGGCTGGTTACGTTGTGTGCATCGATGACTTCGGCACTGGCTACTCAAGCCTGCAACATCTGCAGCAACTGTCGTTCGATGTTCTCAAGATCGACAAGTCGTTCGTCGACACCACTGGCCTCTCCTCGCCGAAAAGCCTGGTGATCCACCATATCATGGAGATGGCAAAATCCGTCACCGTGCAGATCGTTGCAGAGGGGGTAGAACGAGCAGAGCAAGCCGAATACCTCTGACAGAAAGAGGTTGAATTCGGGCAGGGTTGGCTGTTCAGCCGAGCCTTGCCGGCGGACCAGTTTATTTCCTTTGTCGGGAAGTGGGACGATGAAACAAATCCAGCAGCTCCGATTACGGAGGGCGTTTAACGTTAACAGCTTCTTGTGAAGCCGCCGATGATGAGTAGTCTGCCAAGCGTCTCGCGCATCTTCTGGTGTCCCTTAAAACGCTAAAAGGCTGTTCACCTCTTCCGAGAATATTCATCGGAAGCTGCGACGTTGCTTGTAAAGCTAATTTGATTTTAATGGTATTTGGCCATGGTTCCCCAAAATATGGGGGGCTGGCATGATCAAAGGCCGGAGAAGAGAGAAACGGCTGCCGACGAGTCTGCGCGAAACATCGTCCCGAAGCGACGACGTGGGGCTGGCGCTGCGCCGCGCAATCAATAATGATGAGCTTTGGCCAGCATTTCAGCCATTAGTGGACTTGAAAAGCGGGGCGATCGTCGGCTTTGAGGTTCTTGCCCGGTGGACGAATTCTGACGGAAACGTAATCACGCCGTCCGTTTTTATCCCTATAGCGGAGCGGGATGACCTCATCGACGCGCTGACTGAGAAAATTGTCACCGATGCGTGCCGTCAAGCGGCAGCATGGCAAGGCACATTCATACTCGCAGTGAATATATCGCCGACACAGTTCCGGGTTCCGAATTTGTCCGCATCACTTGTCAAAGCAGTGCAGGCGACGGGTTTTGAAATAGACCGCATCCATATCGAGATTACCGAAAGCGCCCTTCTTGAGAAGGATGATGTCGTTCGATCGAACATAAATACTATCAAAGCCGCCGGCATGGGGCTGGCGCTAGATGATTTCGGTACCGGCTTTGCAAGCCTGACCAGCCTGCATGGGTTTCCATTCGACAAGCTAAAAATTGATATGAGTTTTGTGCGCTCCATGCAGCACGACGCTGGCAGCCGCAAGATTGTAGCATCAGTGATAGGCCTTGGGCAAAGCCTAGGCATGACTGTTGTGGCAGAGGGCGTGGAAACGGAAGAGCAGGCCGCTATCCTCAGACGCTTCGGTTGCGACCTCGGACAAGGTTATCTTTTCGGAAAACCCCTCGACGGAAAGCGGACCGAGAACCTCTTGAATGTCGTTGCTCGCAAAAAGACCATCCCCACGCGCACTCCATCTATTTCCATGTTTCAGCGCGTCCACCAACTGGATGCCTTGTATAAGGCCGCGCCAATTGGTCTGTGTTTTTTGGACACCGCGCTGAACCATATAAGCGTCAACAATCGGTTCGCCGAGATGTTCAGCCTCAGCGCGGCAGATATGATCGGTCACACGGTCCAAGATTTCATGCCGAGCCGGGAGGCCAGGCACGTAACCAGAGATCTTCAACGCGTTCTGGCCGGTGAAACAGTAGTCGTCCAGGACTACCGACCCGCGGGGGGAAACGGCTCCTATTTCGTAATCAACCAGCGGGTCGACGATGAGGACGGAATTCCGATCGGCGTTTCTGTCACAGCGATCGACATCACAGATCAAAAATCGATTGAGAACGCGCTGACCAAGACTGAAGAGAACGCGCGCTGGTCTATCGAACTCAGCCCGAACATTCCTTGGTCTGCCAGTGCAGATGGCGTCGTGACATTCATGGGCCCGACACCAGACGGCTCTAAGCTGATGATACCTGACCGGATCACCGACTGGCGCGCACGTATGCATCCCAGAGATCAGGCTCGCGTCAGAGAAGAATGGCTCGCATGGCTGCCTAGCGGAAAACCCTTCGAGACCATGTTTCGGATGCGGTTGATGGACGACACCTGGCGCTGGATGTTAAGTCGCGCGAAGCCGCATTTTGACCGGTCCAACGCGGTTTCAGAGTGGTTCGGCGTGATCACCGAGGTTTCGATACAGGAAGAATTAAGCTCCAAACTCGAGCGATATCAGACCATTCTGGGCATTGTCGAAAGGGACGAGATCAGCTCAGGTAGCGATATCACGGGCCAGACCGCAGATCTCGAAAGTCACGCCCCGTGGTTGGCTGACGACCACCGATATGAGAAAAATTCTGTCGTGGGTGACAGCCTCCCTGCCGAGCATCTGGTAGCTATGCTGATACGGATGTTTGAGTGCGCACCAATCGCGATGTCCATCACAACCAGTGACACGAAAACCTCCAGTTATGTAAAGGTCAACGATGCCTATTTGCGGCTGATTGGGCGCAAGTGGGATGACATTGGAGGAAAAAGGCTGACCGACGATGGGGCAGCCATCGATAATCCAGCACGTGACCGCCGCCACAGACTTCTGGCAGAAGAGGGGTCGTATCAGCTTGAAGAGGTGGATATTGCCTACGCGGACGGCACGATCATTCCGACCCTTATCTCCGCGCAACGAACTGTGATCGATGGCGTCTCTTTTGATGTCGAGGTCATCATGGATGTTTCTGCGAGAGTTAGGCAACAACGAGAAATCGAGAATGCACTACGAGCCTCAGCGCGTACAGATGCGCTCTCCGGGCTCCCCAATCGGGCAGCTTTCGATGAGTTTCTTGCCGAAGCTGTTGAGCGTAACCTGAAAAACAACCGAAAACTCGCTCTCGCGTACATTGATCTCAACGGCTTTAAAGCAGTTAATGATACGCTCGGTCACGCCGCCGGTGACGAGGTTTTGAGGACGGTGGCAAGCCGTCTGAGGGAAAATTTCCGAGCGAAAGATTTCATCGCGCGAGTTGGCGGCGACGAGTTCGTCGTCATAGTGGATATCGACAGCCGTTTGGTTGGCAGCTTTCAAGCGGAGCTTCTCGAGACAATGGAGCGCGTGTTCAAACCTATTCCAGTCCGAGGTCAGGTCACCTTCACGGGAGCTGCAGTGGGGGCGACTTTCTTACAGGCCGG
>Ga0247741_1001682_pt1 | contig 12250 bp, 13 predicted proteins | sample UWRJL213509R2_FD_180945 | JGI IMG/M metagenome (GOLD analysis project Ga0247741, IMG submission 180945) | Plant litter microbial communities from Arlington Agricultural Research Station in Wisconsin, United States - UWRJ-L213-509R-2 | ecosystem: Environmental > Terrestrial > Plant litter >... | reverse complement strand
ATAGCTCAACGAGGCGCCCATGGTACTGTGTACTACGCGTTCCGTGGTACTATTTTTATACCAGTCGTAAACGTAGTGTGTAGTACTCGTAGGTCTTTATTATCTTTGGTTTATCTGAACGTTATCGTGGCTGTACTACTGACCAGGTAATGTACCAGTAGTAGACCGTTAGACATGCCAAAAATATATGTTATTTGATGGCCGTCTCATCATTGACATCCAGCGGCTGATTTTATGGTTCCAATGTAAGTTTGTATCTCAGTCTATGTTCGTTCTAATCTGTCCATCAACGCTCATGCATCGATTTCAGCGTCGCGGAAGTCAAGAACCGGCTTATAATTATCCTGCACCCAGGGCGGCATCAAACTCAAAAACGGAGCGATCAACAAATGCGCTATTTCGATCAAGCATATATGATCGCCCACCTTGAAGTGATGTCTGTTGGAACGGAATTCTGAAATCGTCATCCTAATTGGGTTACAACTTGGAACTTGAACTGGATCCAGCTGCTTGGGATCATTGGTATATGATTCATTTACTGGCTTTCCAACCGTTCAACATATATTTGCATCATTCGTGTACCGGTTTCCGACATTTTGCCAGGAGGTGCTTCTTTGGCCTCATAGCATCGCCTCAAATCACTTACCTCCTTCATCGCGTCGCGTACAGCTTCACGTCTCTTCGATGAGAGCTTTTTTTTTCTTTCAAAAATACCTTCAAGTTCGCATCCCTTCGACGCGATTCATTAAAGATTCGAGCCATCACCGAATTTTGCCACAGGCACATCGCTATCGCTACCAGTGGTGGCGCTATGCTACTGCTCTCGACTCAGGATATAAATGTCGTCAGCGTATTCGGAGGTCCTATTAACCTTACCACTGGTCGTGTCGGCTGGGTGGGTGACTGTGATCGTGGCAGTGGCGGCTGAGGATTGAATAGTATAGACCATGCTCAATGTCTCAAAGGACGATGGAACAATCCTCATTCGCTTCCATGGACGTCTTCAATCCTCCTTGATCTCTATCTGTCGTGTCCATTCTCTACTCTAAACGTCTCCTTCACCAACTACTGGCTGACCAAAGGGGAACGATACGGTTGTGGGCATTACATTATCACGCCACTCGTGGAATATTAACAGCTTTTTCTAAGCTTCATCACACATATATCGCTACCTCATCGCTTCTATCATGAATAGATATTTCTGATAGGCTCGTGACCGAGTCTCTCTGAAAAGGAGACCGTGACTTGAGCGAGAGATGTTCAGGGTGGGGATATATGACCACATCTTTCCCAACTCGTCAACCTGCACTCACGGTATATTTCACTGTCAACATAACGGAGCGCGCAGATTGGAGGGTGAGCATGTGAGCCTTGGAACTTGAAGAATGAAGACTCGACGTGTGTGCCGATGAAGCACGGCGATACTTTTGACAAGAAACACGATGTTTCATATAGAGATGAGGTGAGTTTATAATAAATAAAACTCTCAAGGCTCATTTTATGCGATGTTAGTACACATGCCCACGATCACTCCAAGTCTGACCGTTTCTCCAGCAGGGTAATATCTGTTCGCGAGACGCTAAAGGTATTTACAGAGCGTCGCACAAATCATGCCTATCAAATGGCAATAGTATCAGAAGGCTTGAATGATGTGGACAGAGGATTTTGGGAGGCCATATTCTGCACATGTGCTGGTCGAGACGAGCGCTAATCACGGCTCTCGGTGCCGAGCACAGCCACGCGTCAGGCGGTACAGAGAAGAGACGAGACTCACGATAACTTTCCTGGGTTGTAGGACGAATGAAATTCGAGCCGTAGACCTCTATCTAGATAATTTACGGACATGACAATGCACTTGCAACATATATCTCTCTAGGTACGAACATTGTATGGCTTGACTAGGTTCAATATGTATTCCTTGAGACTCAGGTCGAGACACAAGATATTTTCAATTCATTCAAGCCGTATCCATGATGCCGTGCTCTATTTATAAGACCCATTCGACAATCCTAAGTCGCAAGGAATGTTCTTGGGCATTACTCGTGCGAATCTTGTGCGAATCCGGCACGATGCCCTGATCTCGTCATTTCCGGACCGCAGACCGTCTACCATCTGGCGCCTTGAAGCTCCTAGATCCAAACACCAACACCCTTTCCATGTGAAAAGGCTACTCAAACGTGCTCGCCCAATATCAATCATCGGCCCTCCATGCGTCCATTGACATCACGACTCGCATTGACTCTGCGACATCCTCTTCCACATCTCAGCTGGTCCTCGTCCCTGTCGAACCTCCAAAGAATATAAACGCTGCACACTCGTTGCGGGACGGTGGATTTTGTAGAACTCTGGTTGGCTGAATCCTTCATGGCCCAATATCAGGATCCCAACATTTACATGCATTCCCTCGGCTCGCCTACTCCGCCATCTCGCCTCCATCCACTTTGCTTATCACGATGCCCGTGTCCTTCGACTGGCCTCTTCTTCGTATTTTCGACACTGGACATCCACAACCTCGATATATGCGCACGGCCCATCCTCCACGAAACTTATAACGACCAGCTCGTTAATGGCTGCTGTTGGTTCCAGTCAAGGTCAGGTACCGTCACTCTTGTAAGTGTGTTATTCTGCTATCAACTTTCCTGTACCTGAGGACCTTATCATAGGCATTTGACCCAGCATGTACGAACACGTTTATGCGACCAACATCGTTCACGAATTCGCATACCGCTACATATTCGCACAGCAGAAGTTCGATTTGCAGTCCCGCTACTTCAAGGAAGGCGGGAAACGAAACTCTCGCGTTCGACATTCGGTGAACGATGCCAGTGGTATGAGTAATGGAGGATGTTATGCCCACCAGAGTGCGTCATCTTTCTTTCCGATTTTATCACAATTCTCATCGCCAACCACGTCATTAGCCGATAAAGTAACCTCGGTCGGATGTACTTTCGGTTTTAATCGAGAGTAAGTATACTTCCGACTTACAATTTCTATAACGTCAACGCTGATATCCACCTTCCCTCAGCTTAACAGTGACGGAGCCTTTAGCAACTCGGGTCTACGGCGTCGCCAATAGGGTAACCAGAAGTACTTATAACCGCGACCTGCATGCAAGATGTGGAATCCGCGGGTCGTGGAGATGGGTGGTCCAACATATTCCCTGAGTGCGTGTTATTTCTTTTAGATACCTTCTCCATTCTGTCCTTTCTCACTGACCACATTTCGTAGATGGGCCGAGCAAACGTCTGATATAGTCTCGGCCGCAACAGTAAGAAAGCTATGAATTAGGAGTATTCAAACCGGAATTTTGTCAATATCCGTACTCGATTAAAATTTGATACTTCAGTTCACTAATACATATATTCTTGACTTTTGGTGCAGTATATGCTAACGAGGTATGCTCTCTCCCAGATCGACTCATACTCTCAGGTATGAGAACCTCAACTGCGTCGGAAGAATGTGCAAGGTATGCGATTCTCCATAACGATATCATTCTCGTCAGATTGACGCTCGTCCTTGGCGTCAGCTTCTGGACAAATCGAAATAAACGTCTACGCCGCCCTGGTGAAGAGATACGGGTCTCCACAACTGCACTTGCCGACCGGATGGAAGAAGAGAATATTGTCTTCGTAGATTTCATAGACGCGCCTCCTATGTAGCCTTGTGCGCGTCATCTCTATCCTTACATTTCCTTCTCAAAATTATTTGCGTCGCGCCTTCTGTATCGTTCACGGTCTTATATAACAACCACTTTTCAAACTTGAATCGAAATTTCATGTATTCAATAGACGCGCCTGCTCACTATGAGAATATACTTAACATCGACTAGGCATGATAAAGACGGAACAAGGGAGAACAGTTAACCAGCAGCTCTACCTCATATTAGACTATCCAACCACTACACCTTTGAAATTAGAGGAGATCATACAAGTTTCGTTGCAACGTACCTATAGCCAGATGATAATGAGGCTGAATATTGAAGCATCGGAGCGCAGAAAGAACATTTCGTATCAATCTCAATAAAACCAAGCATCCACGCATTGGCACTGAGATCCCGCCCGTCGACAGGGTCTGAAGGTTCTCTATTCAGGTTCTCAGACCCATTCACAGCGAGTGATGCCACCGAATCGCTAGTCTAGGGAAATTCCAAACCATCGATGGTCGACGCCAGCTCGTCCGCATCGCGATGTTCTTGACGGCGTCCAACCCGGCATGTGCGGCTTTTGATTTCTCCTGGGCCACAATGAACACATGTTCAACAGTGACGATGGTGATGACAATAGTGAAGGAGATGTGGGATTGAGCAAAGCTTTGGTGCACTCGTCGTGGCTCGAGACGGGGAAGTAACGGCGATGGTTGCAGAGACAGGTGATATAGATCTCCATATTCAGGTCGGCTGGTGAAGGTGGGTCAAAGGACGAAGTAGCGAAGGTAGTGATCGCGTTAGAGCACCGACTACTAAATTGTGCCTCAATGAAGAAATAGATATGAATTACGTTCAATGGTGGAGTGAATGTAAGTCGAAACATACCAAAGAACATGGTCCGCCATGCAACTCCAATCCTAACACTTTCTTTTTCTGATGCAGGTCCCAACAGTATCGTGGAACAAACCACAAGAGGAGAGTCGTAGCATATCGGCTGAGATCAAGGCCCAGTCACCCATAGGATATGCCGATCATCAATTCTATGGATTCCAACTGGCGGTTGCTGGTCCTTCGTGTTGATTTCTCCTTGCTGATTGTGAAGACCTAGTTTCTATTTTCTGAGATTAACTTGTTCATTTATTCGCTCAGCTCGTCGATGAATCATTTGCGCGAGTGCTGATAGAGAGCGCCTAACATCGACCTTCCATACGTATGCCAGCAGGTGGGAATTGTAGATGAGGGAAGGCTGGAGGAGGGGTACGAGAGCGGAGATTTCGACCTTCATGCGAGCCGTATACAGCGATGGATCAGATATAGGCCACCATGTCGAGTAGAGTTGAGCGGGGAATCGGGCGTCAGGACGTTGAAGTTGCACGAAGGCGGACTCTTGCTGTGTGTACTTGCCCACAAGAACGAGAACGTCGTCTTTCGTAAGATGCGCGTACTTTCGAAGTGGCCACTTCATAGCACGCTAAAAGAAGGGAATGACCTGTGGTGCAAGAAATTCGACGAACTGCAAAGCAAAATAATTAGTCGGTAGGCCTCTAATGGAAAGTGAAACCACTCACTGGATGAGATAAAACCACAAAAATTACAATCTCTTCAAATCGTCCTAAACAGCAGCAGCGACCTCAGATGTCTGGTCTCACCACCCGTCTCCTGATTCTAGAACGGCGATCCAGTCCAGATGGGTCCGAGTTCAGGAGGAACTGCAAGCTAAGGACCTGAAGCAAGAGATTCGTAGGTCAGCGATGGCGACGAGCAGTGCAGGTTCTTTGCCATTCGTTGTTGAGTCCGGAAGAAGGGCAGACATTGAGGCACGCCTGGTACTAGACAAGCGTCTTTTCACTCATATTTCCACGTCAGAGGTGATTTAGCTCGCTTGGATGGGTCGCCAGCGCGGAGAAAGGAGAATCGTAGATGGGAAATGATGTTTGAGATCCACCCATAGGTTCAGTCATGTTCGAGTGGGAGTTAACGAGGGCGGTGACCGACGTAGATGACGAGCGTTCCAGGAGAGAATCGGCCTTCGCCTACGAAGTTGAGATCTGGATTTGATGTTTCCTCCCTTCAGCGTCACAGATGATGTCTGGCTCAGGTGGCGAGCGAACAGCGGTACTTGCAGAGCAAGGTCATGAAATAGAGGTACAGCGGTACGTTGGGGTTGAGGGTTGCTCTGGCGCATACATGGTCAAATCTTCGACCACAAGTCATCTGTTGTCGATAACATAGCCTGGAATGGTTCCAACCTTCTCGTGAATCGTGCCTCTGACGCGGAGGACGTGTCAAGAACTGGATTACTGTTCCCTCGGGTTCGTAGTGCAGAATCAGATATCATATTGCCTTCGCTTTCGCAGCATTGGATACCGCAGGATTCTTGGTCTTTGCGAAGGTTAGAGGCAATCGTGAATCGCTGTGTAATATATATTAGTAAATGCATACGATGGGAAGATAAATGGCTGGTACCTCCTCTCAGCGCAGCGAGCTTTCGCTGTCTTGTATATGCATGGTTTTACTCGCTTCGCTTCGCTCCGGCGACACACTTTCCAGAATTCTATACATCAGTACTTCTGGTCAATGTAAGAGCTTAATTTGAAGATAGTGAAGATGCCGTCCACGGAAATCAATGAGCGTTTGGGTACCAATATGCGGGTTTTCACGAGCAGCACTTGACCTTAAGAGCACAGATTCAGCAGACCGTACGAGCGGTTATGCTTTGTAGCAGGTCCATTCCCAAGAGTCGCGGTGAAAAATGCAATCAGGTGGCTGTAGACAGCAGGGAGTGTTATATATGGGGGATGTTGGGCGGTGGGATCCTAATACGATTTGTCAGATCAAGGAATAATGGATGCCAGGAATGTGACGGGTTGAAAAAGTTCAACCAATCGTTGAATGTTGTGAAACAGGCCTGGATTAGAACGAAAATTTGATGTCAGGATCGATAGAGCAAGGTTTAATGATGCCTACCTTAAATCGAAGGCTTAGCAGGGAGTCTTACATGGGACGAAGTTGTGTTTGTGAGAAGGCTCTGCAGCCATACGCGACCGACGGTTTTGAGAGGCGACGTAGAGGGTGGAGGAGAACAGGCAAATTGAAACCGGTTGAGACAGCTAATTTATACAGGTTCCGGAACATCTGTTTCAGTTCCAAAACGATGAATTGAAGGCGCTAAAACATTTCTGAGTAAACATGTGCATACGAAAGTTCGTCATCTGGATATAGTATTTGTAATTGAGCTCGAAGGTTGAGTAGGCTCAGAATCATACCTTGGAACGACCTGCTATATTATCGGGCTCATGCCACTCTCTCGCAATTGGCACCTTCATACTGCGCCATCTTTTACTGAAGAGTCGAGCACAAAAACTACTAGCGAAAACTGGAGGCACTTCAGTTCGGCCAAGACGATGGCCACGTTCGCCACACGGCCCGTTGACCACGAATAGGACGGGTGTTGCTGCTCAATCGCATTCTACGTTGCAGTCGTAGCGAGTCCCGTCTCCGATGGTTGGAAGACTGACTTTGCGGGCGTGACCGTTCACGACGTTCATCTCATCTCTGATAGGAGCGAAAATCAAGAGGGACGCCAACCAGCGGTGTTTTGAGAGGCAAGCCAGCCACAAGTTGAATACGGGACGCGAATCTGAAAAAGAACCAAGAGTAAGATCAGAGGTGGGACGTTGAGACAGACAAACAGTCGCGCACCATTGGATGCACAGAAATAGTCGGACGAAAGTTGAACGTTGAACGTTGAAATTTTGAAAGTGAGCGGAGGTGGCAAAGAAAGGAATGTGGCAGTGCAGGTGATCAATTGATCCGAACGCTCGACTCGTGGATCAATTGCCAATTGGCTTGAATGACTTCCCGACTCGGACTTGCTCAAGCTCTTTCTGGTTGACCATCTTCTGTGCTGAGAACTCACGAGACCTCTTCGTCGTGCCACTCTGTAAGCCCTAGGCCATAACATAGACATGTTACTGAACTACAAGTTTTAGGAACTGAGCATGGACTTTGAGCACAACCATTTGAAGGGCTTTAATAGTATGGCTGCCGACTTTTTGTCCCTCTCCACGGGTGCATTTCTGTCGATAACACTCATTTCCAACAACATGACTATCCTCACGGTACTACTCCATCGTTACTCAGCTACAGTCATGATTATGTTAGATTGTTCATCCACCGTCTGCACAACGTGTGCTCGTTCGCAAATGTTCGCTTGCTTCTGAATCTTTCCACCCTTACATCCTCGAGCCAGACGCAAGTCATCTGGATACCGTGGCTCCTCATCCTCGCAGTCGGCACGTCTACTCCAATTGCATAGGCGTCTCACAAATACGAACCGAGGAGCACAACGTGTAAGCCTCAGTACGCCTTCGCTCATGATATTTAACTGATCTCGACGATATCTAACCAGATGACCCCATGCCTCGTTTCGTTTGCTCAAGGTCCGCTCCCCTGCGTTTCATAGCAAGCCTTGCCAGCCTCAAGAACTCTCACGGCGATTCCTATTTTTCTCAACTACCGCCTCGAGACCCTCTGCCTCGTCCAAACGGCCTAGCTCCCTATATGTGGCTGCGAGACTCGACATGCTGTTAAGAGTATCAGGATGGACGTCCCCTAATACCCGCTTCATCTTCTCGATCACCTCTATGCTGAGCACCTCTGCGTCCTTCAAGTGACCTTGGTCCCTATACGTATTGGCAAGATTGGCCATGTTTTCGAGGGTGTAATGATGGTCGTCTCCGAGCACCTGCTTTGTCTTGTCCATCGTCACCACCTGGAGCACCTCTGCGTCGTGCCAGCGGCCCTGCTTCCAGTATGTGAGTGCTAGGTTCGACACAGCCCTCAGACTATCAGGATGGTCATCTCCCAGCAATAGCTTCCTCTTCTCCAATACCAACACCTCGAGTGCTTCCGCGTCCTTTAAGCGGCACTGCTCCCGGTACGTAGAAGCCAGGTTAGCCATTGCTACAAGGGTGTCGGGATGGTTATCTCCTCGCAGCCGCATGCTCTTCTCCATTCTTACTAACTCAAGCGCCTTCGCATCATCTAAGCGGCCCAGGTTTCTATATATATAACCAAGACTTCCCATGGTTATGAGGGTGTCTGGATGGTCCTCTCCCAGCAACCACTTCCTCTTCTCCATGACCACCACTTGGAGCGCCTCTGCATCCTTCCAGCGGCCCTGGTACAAGTACGTGAGGGCAAGATTTTCCATGCTCGCGAGAGTGTCAGGATGGTCATCTCCCAGCACCAACTTTCTCTTTTCCAATCCCACGAGGTGGAGCGCCTCCGCGTCATTCCAGCGGCCTTGGGACCAGTAAATGAGGGCAAGATACCACATGCTCCTGAGGGTGTCAGGATGGTCATCTCCCAGCACCAACGTTCTCTTTTCCAACACCACACGTTGGAGCGCCTCCGCCTCACCCCAACGACCCTGCTGCAAGTACGTGCCGGCAAGATAGTCCATACTTGTGAGGGTGTCAGGATGATCATCTCCCAGCACCCGCTTCCGCTTCTCCATAGCCATCACCTCGAGCACCTCCATTTCCTTCAAGCGGCCTGTTTCGTAATAGATCCATGCTATGTGCGTCCCGACTAATGGATTGAGATCCTCTGGCTTCAGCGAGGCCATGGAGTTTGTTATATGTTTCAACAGCTTGCGCCGGTATTTGTAGTCCTCATCGGTGCGTCTCAAAGGAAATGATATCGCAATGATGGTAAGTATGAGCTTCTGCATGTCGTATTGGTTTCCTTCCATAGTGGTGCCACTCCAGTGGTGCACGAGCGGATGAATACTGTAGGTATAATTCTGGTGATCGTGTTCAATGAGGGAGTGTGAGCCAAGACGCATTATGACCTTCTGGAACGTCCAGGAACTCCAGCCTGAATCTTGTTTTCCCAACTGGTTTAACAACTTCGTCACTTCATCCTGCAGCTCCGAATCCTCCAAATTTATTTGAGACAACGCAGCTTTTTCGAATATTGCCTCCGAAATTCCTTCGTGGTGCAGGCAGGAGCAAACTTGGAGTAAAGTCCTTGCCGGTCCGTCAAGTTTGTCATAGCTGAGCCTCCATGTTGAATAAACGGCTAAGGAGTACGGATCTTGTCTTTGAGTCTCTTCATTCTGTAGCAAGTTGTCGCGTTCACGTTGGTAGAGTTTTCGATACTCGTGTAAAGACGAGTGGCAGTGGATGAAGGCACCAGCTTGCGCGACGGCTAGCGCAAAGCAATAGAGCTCCTTTATCATATATATCAGCATGAAACTCTACAAATGAATAGGGGAAAAAATTACCTGCACAATAGTCTCCGCCAATGCGCCATTTTCGATATTGCTTTCCGCTCGAGCCTGAACGAGAAGAAGGCGTTTTGCGTCTTCGGGATCCATCCCTTTGACGTCCGCATCTGCATCTTTAGCAGTATAATGGCGAAGCTCTCGATTCCGTGTTGTAATAAGAAGATTTCCAGAGGAGCAAGAAGGAAAGTATTGCTTCAGATTCAAGTCGACATTGTCCGCGTTATCGAAGACGAGGAGCCAATTTCGGTTGGTCTGACTCGCAAGCCAGTGCAGACTCGCATTCACTGTTCGCTTAGCATTTCCTGGGGCAATAGCCTCGAGATCTGTTTGAATAGTATCTTCGCTCGTGGCGTCGACGTAGAAGATATCGAAAAAGCTTAAAAATAAGGTTGTTAGCAATTGACTGTTTGATTTTATTCGACTAATTGGCATACCGTTTGTCTTTGGATTCTTCAATAAATTTGAACGCAAGTTGACTCTTTCCCGCACCGCCGAGGCCATGCAGCACAAAGATGTGCTGAGATGCGCTCTCTGAGTCAAAATATCTGCACAGCTTATCGAAGATGTCCTTTCGACCTATAAATGAGGTTACCGGAGGCGGACAGAGCTTGCGTTCTGGGATGTCTTGAGTTGATTCGGGTGGCCTGGGGGAAACTGGAGCAAAAATGAGACACTCTACAGGCCACAGATGATATTCTTTCATACCGAGCTGCTCGATCGTAAGCCGCGCTTTCGGTGCTGTGATTGTTTTTCCCAACAGCGCCAGCTTTTCATCGACCTCCTTCCTCCTCAGATATTGCGCTGTATGAGCTTCCAATTTGCTCAATCTTTCCCACTCCGAAAATTTCACTCCCTGCATCCCTTGCTCGACATTCAGCCGAAAGTATGTCCTCGGCAATTGCGCGAAGAGGAGTAGCATGTGTTCATGCGTTTCCTCACAATCGGTCGCAATTGCCCTTAGAGCATCGACAACGTCTGTAGGTACGATCTGCTGGAAGAACCCAGGTCTCCTAATGCTGACTGTCTCGACCTGTCCAGCACCAATACTCACCAGGCAGCCTATGGGACGATCACCGAATAGAGTGTTGGCTTCGTCGAGCACAACCCAGCTGGGGTTATTACGACCTACTCCTCCATTGATGAAAGGCTGGGCCCTCCCGATCTCAATACGTTTGAAGAAAGTCGGCGTGGCAGATGTCGCTCGAGCAGCCTCCCAAATCTTGCATTCGAGATGTGTTTCGTGAGATTCATAGGACCTGAATAGCATCGGAATGTTCATGTTATGCGCGTTCTTGGCGCAAACGAAGCTGAAGCAAATATGTATAACCATAATCCATACCAGAGTAGCTTGTACACTCACGTTCGACAATCTGTAGCCCCATTTTTTTCCAATAAGGGTGATTCCGAGTCACCAGTCACCTCCCTCACAATAGACTTGATGGCTGCTTCAAGTTTCGTCGCTTTGAACTTTCCGTTTCCTGGCCTTCCTTTCGGATGAGAGAAGACGTGTTTCACGAGAGTGCCATAGTGTTTTATCGCGGTGTCTATGTCCATCCGAAGCCGCCCGAGCATTAACGCCACTATCCTGTAGTGTATGAATTAGCAATTGCGTTTTATGCTCAGAAGCAAGTGACGTACCCTCCAGTGCTGGTACCACCGATTAAGTCAAAGTGATCACAGGGCTTGGGCAGGCGGATAAGGAGTGGTTGGTTATCCTGCTTCAATTTCTTGTTCTTATCGACCATGATCTTGTGCATAATTTCTTTGATGATAAGCAGCTCTGAAAGTCCACGAATGCCGCCGCCATCTACTCAGAGGTTACCGGTCAGAAAATATGTCTGGGAGATAATATTATTAAGACGTTTACCCAATGCAAGTAGCTTGACAGGTTTTTCTTCTTTAGAGGAGCTCATCGTTGCAGTATAGGCGATGGAGGTTGTGTCCTGAAATCCAATCGGATAAGGGCTTCAACTCACACTCATAAGTGCATCCCACACGGTCGGTCTGTCCACACCAGAGTTCTCAAACAGCTATACTTGTTACAGGGAATCTATTTGCGAAGGAACTCGCAAATATAGGCCTCGGGAGATCTCGAGAAGGTCAGTCGCGGTCATGATCATCGCGTAGTGGTACGATCGCAGAAGCAGTGACACTGCTGGCACGGGATTATCCTAGGTCGTCGAAAATACCATAAATAGATAATTATATATGTTTTCGTGTTTGAGTCCGTCTTCGTGCGACAAAGATTCACCGAATGAATAACGTGTTTAGATAGAGAAAATATATAAAGGTCTTATTATTGTTGATGA
>Ga0247741_1001681_pt1 | contig 12252 bp, 9 predicted proteins | sample UWRJL213509R2_FD_180945 | JGI IMG/M metagenome (GOLD analysis project Ga0247741, IMG submission 180945) | Plant litter microbial communities from Arlington Agricultural Research Station in Wisconsin, United States - UWRJ-L213-509R-2 | ecosystem: Environmental > Terrestrial > Plant litter >... | reverse complement strand
CGTCAGGTTACATTAATATGTGCTAGACTCATAGGGCCTCCGCGGACCTCCGCTGCTCATAAGCACTGGACCATTGTCAGGATTAGTTGGCCCATGTGGTACGGAACAGAGGCGCTACCATATGTGATATATGATGGGTAACTACCCAGAATTCATACATAAACATAGCATACATGGCTGGGTATGCACAATATCGAAAGCCATAGGTCGGCAGGACGGACACCCTCCTTGGCTAGTTTCGAATTACAATAAATGATCAGATGCGTGAACATTAGCTTGAGCTCGCAGGCGACGAGGAAGCGGCCAGGGCATGCATGCATTCTTGCTCCAAAATGTAATGCGTCTGCACTTGTCCGGGTCATGTCAAATTTCCTCCCGGATTCTCCCTTGGATCCGCTCGCTTGTCTCAACTTGAATTGGAAAATATCAAAAAATTTCGGGTCCTTGTATATCTAGTCGTCGAAATGTGGCTTATGGGTTGAGACTGCCACATGCGTACCTGTGGGAACTGTCATCCCATTTGAGAATTCATAGTCTTTAATAGCACAGCGGGATAAAATACTGGCACACCATATCAGCCCTCGTCTGGTATAGGGTTGAACACTTACGAGCTGCAAGGAGGTGAAGGCTCTGGGAATCTCGGATGAAGCTATCCAGCTTGTACATTTTGTCTATAGACGCTTTGGTCCATCCACTTTCTTTGACGACTTCCTCAACTTCCAAAGGAGGGGTTCTAGATATTCTGAGGGATTGGCTGCAAGATAATAGAGTGTGTGTGTGCAAAAGTCTACGTGAATCCAAAATCAGAAATTTGTCTACACCAAAGACAAAACAAGACTCAGTCAAAGCTCACTATCATGGACAAATGGATTGCGGCAAAGTTGAAGATCAGCATTCGTGAGGTCAAATGTCAGTCGTCAGCTTCTTGGCCTTCAGGTTTTTCAATTAGCCAGTCCATGAAGTCGTCCTATTATACGTTAGAATCCATCTGCCATTTGATGGGAATACAACCTGCCTCCTGTGCCTTCTGATTGCTGTTCAAGTTCAAGTGCTGACATGCTTTCCTACGAGCAGCAATATTGGGTTGCATAAGATTCATGATTTGTCCTATATGTGTCTTGGAATCAAAGAATACGGAAGCGGTAAAGCTATGTAGATGTAATTCAATTCACCAGTCTGCAGAGAGAAAGTTCACTGAAGAAACTCACGATTGCATGGGTGGTAGAAAGCGAAGGCCAGCCCCTGCCATTACTGCATGCTCTGTGAAGCTGATTGCCAGTTTGATAAAATCTGCCTGTAAGAGGCCGTTGATTGTTATCCCGGCTGGAATCCAGATGACCAACGGCCCACAAAACTTCGGTTGCTGACCCGTGCTATGATATTCTTTACCACGTGAAACATTCATCAGCAAAGCCAGATTTCCGCCTATAGCAAACCATAGCCAAGGTCTTCCCACATGTAGCAACTGCTTCCGGCTATAGCATATCATAGCACTTTAGCGCTCAATAGCGCCGAACTGAGATTGCACAGTTCTACCTAGAGCACCTCCAATCCTTCGTAGCAATTCGTAGAAACTGGATCCAGGTTTATCAAATACGTTATCCGTTTCAAGTGATTTCCAAAAGATTGTTAAGTCCCTACAGGCCTACCCTAAAGTTATAGCTCAGTGAGAATTCCGAGCTCTCTAATTTACTACCACTCTTTGTTTCCTTCCCTCACCGTTCCTCAACCAGGTGGCGAGCTTCCACATATCCAACCCTCCTCGGGTTGCTCTATTTGTTCCTTGACTCTCACAAAGTTATCTGAGAGTGCGCTGTATAGCACGCCGATTTGACCGCCTACAGGCGACCGCGTATCCAGCTTGACCATTGATGGCGGTTTCTGCAATCGTAAGTTCTGATTTACCTTCCTCAGCTCTGACTCTTTGACCCTCAGGCCTCAGGTTTCGCCCCACAGTCTCAAACGACGTGCGGTGAGATAAATGGAACAACTGGGCAGAAACATGGTCATGTCTGAGGTGTGTATTATGAGGTCCCGAGTACCTGCATCAGCTGAGTTCCATTAACCCTACCAGGCTGCTACTCTGTTCAGAGGATGACTCAGAACAACACAATTCTATCTCTCCCAGTGTCTGCCTCTCAACTCATCTCCACGGACTTCCAACTGTTCGACTAGGTATCCTACATTTACAATAATATAGCTGTCAACTTACTCCGCCTACAAACAGGACATATACCACCACCACCATTGCCATTAGCGCCTACAGTTGGACGCTGGTCCTAGGAGCTGGTGGGGATGTATGCGGCTCAGAACTTACCCATTTGCGTGTAAACATGGGCGAACCGACACACCAGTTGTACCCCCACACCTTGTTGGAATATGGGAGTCATCATGCGACGATGTAACGTGAACACCTTTGGGTCGGCTCTGAGGTACGAGAACCTGTTTCCTCTTTCGCTTGTCGTCATATTCTGTAGTGTGCGATGCTCGCTTAATGAGCATCGCAACTATTTATTCCTACCTTTAATCTCTCAAGCCTACCCTGTACATACGAACGACCGTATTTAAGCTACGAGATACCCTTGCCGTAGTAAACACTGGGATGAGCTCTTCCTATCTACTGTCTTGTATACACCGCCTATGTACAGTAGTGTAAGTTCAGTACAATGTTTATGTCTTATGTAGTTCAATATATTTCTTTCATTCTTTGCATTGGACAAACTATACGACTAATGGAAAAGGGTTTCTTTATTCGACGAGATGATCCGGAGCGCTGCAAAGAGGAATGAGTCTGCTATGGGACGCTCTGTAATACGCCCGGCATGCTGTATAGCATTCCATAGCCGACAACGACGTCTATAGAATGCTATGCAGTGTCAGCGCGGCGCTGTCAAGATAGGGACCCTTGCTAACTCACTATGGCGCTATGCGGTACTACCAAGTACTCTATGGCAACAACTGGCTTTGCTGATGTTCGATGTTCTTTCAATTCACCGAGCCACGGACGGCGAGTTGTCAAGTATCTTGCGAAAGGATGAGTTTAGTGCTTACCTTCGTTCAAAGGTATTGGGTCATGAAATGCGGCCACCACCTCGTCCTGTGGTAGAGGAACTAGTCGAGGTAGGTTCCGCGGAAGTTGGGCCTTCAGGACGGCGATATGATACGAGTCCTGTGATATCTGATGTCCGAAGGTATACATCAATTGGACATCCTTTCGCAGCTGATGAGTAACGCTGATTTCATAATGAAAGCCTCAAATGACCCACATCTTCCAAAACTTTCATAAATGAGAACTCGTTCTCTGAAGCATTCTTCAATTCATCGATTGACTTGGTATCGGTCACAACGACAGTCCATCGAAAATATCCGGTACTTTGAAGTAAGCTGCGGACCACTGTATAGCACCAGATCAGAAACCGCTGAGGTGATTAAAAAATTTACACTCACCTTCTTGATCTCAGCGTTTATCAATGCGCAAGAGCCGCGAGCGAATCGAACTGCCTCTATGAAGGAAAAATAGGTCCAGCCGAAGGTTATTGCAGCCAGATTAGGCCGAGTTAGTACATAGTGTACATTTATTCCTTAGGGGAGCTTACCCTCCGTGCTTCCCTCTTGTAGTAGGCTAGCACCAACCAAAAACACAAAGGGAGTAAAAGAAGAGCAAGCTCGTGGTTGATCACAACATCTTGTGACCTGGTAAATTGCACGAGAAATTCATACATCCTAAACCCAAGTGAAAGTGCATTGTCGCCTAATATTGTGACTGCTTTCCGAGTCGTGTGTGGTGCCAAGTTGGTCCGGGGGGAGACACCGATCAAGTCTTCGGGTTCAGCAAGGGTGAAAGGAGCAGGGACGGAGACAGGACTGGGGAAGAGCAGGACCGGACGTTCGGAGGGGTCTTGAGTATGGGGGTTCGAAGAGAGACATTGGCCAGAGTTGGAGCAAGCACGGAGGAGAGTTGCCCTTGAGCCGTGACGCGGTCACGTGTAGACTCAACAGTGCAACGGCCCATTTCAACTTCAAGTCAAGTTCTCCTGCGCCATCATTTGATTCCTCTAGAGATGTGGCAGCTCTGCGTGCGTGTAAACTTCACCGTTGCAGGTCCACCAGTTTGACCGCTCGCTCTGATTATAGGTGCCGCCTTTGTTGGATCACCACGCGCACGTGTGAAAGCAACTTTCGTTTCACTAGACAATGATCTATTTCCTCCCCTCTATGCAATGTTCATCGCCGTTTTCCTCGTAGTAGTCACCGCTATACTCTCCGTACACTCCTATATCCCAGCAACCCCCACAAATGACACTCAAGCAGCCATTGCTGGTGGGTTGAACGTCACCGACACCTCCAAGCTTCATCTCAAATGGTATCCCTCTGGGTCAGTCTCTATGTCTCTAAATGGCGCCTTCTTCCTGACCGAATCGCAAGGTCAGTCTCGGAGAATGTATCGTATCAGTTGGCAGGAAATGCAAGCACCAGCGTTACCAAGGTATGTATTCCACCATCGTCGTATTTTGCATCTCTCACCATTTCATAGGGAGTCTTCGTTCACTTCTTGGAGGAGATGATCAACAACTCCACGCCACCAAGTACATTGTACGCGCTCAGTATCGGAATTCATCATTCACCCTAGTTCTACAGCCGCAACACCTTGGATAGCGTTGGTGTCTTGTGATGCAAATGTCACTACCGCATCTCTGGAGACAGATATCTTTTCTTTGGCGAGAGAGAAGGGGGCCGTCTCAGCTGTGAGTGTCACCGTAGTCGACACTGTGAAGTGAGCTGACTGACCTTGTCGCCCCAGGTACTGTACTCCCTGCGGTCTGCAGCATGCATCATCAACCCCGATTACGCTGACCCATCAACCTTCAACCACGCCCTTGACATCTTCTCCACGCAGAGCCTGACAAGCGCACACATTGTCGAAACTCAGTTTGGTCAAATTTTGCCTCTAAACCAAATTACAATCCGCTCCTACAATTCACAGCAGCTGAACGCATCCTATGAGAACATCAGGCAATCCATTAGCATGGACATCCCTGTGTCCGCTGGATATCTGATCGGTACTCTGCAAGCTTCGAACGCTACGGGCCCTGACCCATCCTCGTCGGGTTCTGGAGGTAACAATACGAATCCAAAATCTTCTTCGTCAGGTTCCTCAAACAAGGCACTATCAATGTTAGTCTTCTCGTTTCAGACTTTATTTATTCTTACAATATTTCCAGGATTGTTCTTTATGCCATCACCGGCTGTATTTTTCTGTTCTAGGTTCAACTGGTCCTTATGTTACGTCCGCCGGGCCCGGTGGCAACAGTCTAGTGTATCCTTACGATGACGCCTAGTGAGATTGTCAAGAGACAGTAGATGAAAGCAAATTAGGCGGCACATACCTGTCGTTATTGTTATTATTATTGTAATCCTAGAGTAGGCGAACATCCTGTTCTATGTCCTTCAGACGACGAAGACACTGGTAAAGCGTAGTTGTATCCTCGGAGAGCACCACTTGGTAATATGACAAAAGCTACTCGACCCCCTTTCGCTGCTATAAAATGGTCGTACATTCGACTCGTTCCCAATTATTTACTTTGCTGATAATTCGATGATTCAACGACATAGCAAAGCGGTTCATACCAAGTCGGAAGACCCAAGATCAGAATAAAACACATTTTTAAAATCCTCAACCCGGGCAACGATAAACATCGTGGCCAGGAGTGCTTCCAAGTCCCACTGACCAATCTCCCCTGGAATACTGCTTCCCGGCTCCTTGTTCACTGGGGAACAGGGTACATCTCGATAGCTCTGATCAAAATACCCATCCTTTCCTCGGCCATCTCCTTTACAAGATCGTCCAAAGGTAGATCCAAATGAACCTCATCAAACTTTCTAACGAGGAACTCGACCATCCATGGGGATATGTATGGTTCGGCGGAAATGGACCATAAGAGCTCGAGATACCGAATCCACGACCACGCCATACGAGTGAGTCCAGGGATAAAACACACTTCCGGAAGTTGGTGTTTGAACTCGAGAGCCGAATGTTGTGGAGAATAAGCATGATGGTAGATCCCGCATTGTATGTTTTTCGTTGTCGACAAGTGGAAGACCTGGCCACATACGTTTAATCGCCATATATATCCGAGAATCCTCTGGAATCTCCGCGCCATTGCTCGTTCAAAGTGGTACGCCTGCCGATTGAAGGTTTTGGGGTTATCCAGTGTCTACGCACGCAGTTGGAAGACGAGCGGATTGTCGAGTATATAGTTCCAGACAGCGACGACGAGTCGAGTGGAGATCGGATTGAAGAACCAGTCCGAGTAAACACATCTGGAGGGTGTGAGACACTTCAAGCTCGTGGAGAAGCCGGACAGGCAATAGACAACTGTGAACACAAGTCGCAACCAGTGAGAAACCTTGGCGGTCCGGCTATCCCATTCTGTTGATCACAGTCACAAAGTTACTCAAAACGTCCATGGCCAGTATCAGAACCTTTTTGTCGCACTTTTCATTATCATAACAGTATATGAGTACTTGGGTAAAATAACCTCCACCTGCGCGTCTTTCTCTTGCGGTCCAGATACCCTCGCATCCCGGTCTCGGCGCATCTGCGAGAGGCGATACTGTACACTCTACTACCGAAGATACGGAGAATCTGACAACTGGTGAGCACGATAACATCGAAATCGATCCGGAATTAACATTGCGTTATCAGCTGAGGCTAGCGTCCTATCGCTTGATATAACGTCATACGAGAGTTCCGAGAGACCTTTTGTATCGGCTGAGATGGATTTTTGTGATCTCGATGGAACTGGGGGCTTCGAACGCTACATAACAGGTCAGGAGAAAATTCCTTGTACACTATCTATGTATTCGCCGTTCTGATTTAAGTCAGATCTTATTGTCGAATGTGCAACGACCGACGTGAACGACCGAGCTTTTGCTACCTTAAAACTCGTCATCTTTGGACTTGCAGAGGAGGAGCGCAAAGTTTTGAGTTTGTCAAGGGAGTCTTCTGTGACATGGACGCGGAATGGTCTTCTGAAATTGTGAGTTTACTGCGAGCTTCATTTATACCAATTCTGAAGCAAGTTACGTCTCATAAGACCCAAGGATCTCGACGAGCTTGTGATTGTAGCTACATCAGAAGAAATCACCGACTTCGCATACATACGTTTGTCAAAAGAACAATTGCCATTGGAAATGCCCACGCATAAACGTCAGTATCTCGATTAGAGACGCAATACGTTGAATTTGACGCGGAAAGCAGAAACCGCAATGGCGATGATATCTCAGGAGGGAGCGCCATCGCTGAAAGTGTCGTTCCAAATTACTTACATTCCTTCGGATGAAACTACAACAGAAATTGGCAATCATGGCCGATGGGATACTGGTAGGTGCCTACATTCATCGCAAGTCGAAGAAGGAAATGAAATTATTGATAGATGTTCCGCACGAATTTCTTTTGGAGAGATTTGCCCATCTCTCATCTCCGGACTTATACACGGTCACGAGGCACACCGCACTTTGGAATCAAGCTGATATGGTGGATGTCTGTGGAGGAATTCTTTCCAAACGATTTGAACAGACTGGTGATATTGATGAAATTTCCAACACCGTGTCAGCCCGCCAGAGGGCGGTTCAGCTCACTCCCATTAGTCATGCTGACATGCCAGGTCGGTTAAACAACCTTGGAAACTCCTTTGCACATCGGTTTGAACACGCAGGAAATCTTGCCGACATTGCCAATGCCATTTCGGCCCACCAGACCGCAGTCATGCTTGCTCCTAATGGCCATGCTGACAAGCCAAGTCGGTTCAACAACCTTGGAAACTCCTTTTTGGGTCGGTTTGAACAAGCAGGAGATCTTACTGACATTGCCAATGCCATTTCGGCCCACCAGACCGCAGTCCAGCTCACTCCTAATGGCCATGCTGACAAGCCAAGTCAGTTCAGCAACCTTGGAAACTCCTTCATGCGCCGGTTTGACCACACAGGTGATCTTGCCGACATTGCCGATGCCATTTCAGCCCACCAGACCGCAGTCCAGCTCACTCCTGATGGCCATGCTGACAAGCCAAGTTTGCTCAACAACCTTGGAAGCTCCTTTTTGCGTCGGTTTCAATGCACAGGCGATTTCTCTGACGCTGTTGCAGCAACATCCAATTATCAACAATCTGCCACACACAAGTTTGGACCTCCCTCAGTCCGTTTGCAAGCTGCCCGACGTTGGGCCAAGCTTTCTGGATCACACAATACATTAAATTCTTTAAACGCCTATAGTGTTGCTGTCGATCTTCTTTCTCAGATTGCAGGCATGGATAGAACCATTCAACAACGTCATTCAAGCCTTGTTGACATTTCAATGTTAACTGCGACTGCTGCTTCAGCCGCATTTGCTCAAGGGGACGTTGGAAAGGCACTCGAATGGCTTGAACAAGGTCGCTGCCTTGTCTGGAGCCAACTCAACCAGCTTCGCACTCCGGTAGACAGTTTACAGGTGCGAAACAAACTTCTAGCGGATCGCTTCCTGGATGTTTCAAAGGCGCTGGAGTCATCTGGTTCTCGTCAGGAATTTACACGTCTTGCCATTGATGGCACAATGACACAGAAGATGGACTTAGAAGATGACGCACGCACCCACATCATGCTTGCCCAGGACTGGGACCGACTAGTTGCGGAGATTCGCAAGATTCCTGGGTTCCTCAATTTTTTGAGACCTCGTCAAGCTTCAAGCATCATGAAGGACCTCCCGCGGGATGGTCTTATTATACTCATCAATGTCCATGAAGACCGGTGTGATGCTCTAGCTCTCATACGAGGTTGCGACAAACCACTCCATATCCCCCTTGAGCGTCTTACTTATAACGCTGCATCTGAACTCAAGGACCGCATGCGCAAATATCTAGTGTTCACCAAAAATATCATGCGGGAGATCGATCGTGGCCCCCGCGAGGTTCGCGATCCCGACCAAAAGGGCAACCTCCAAGAAATCCTTCAAGAGCTTTGGCTGCTGGTCGTGAAGCCAATTTTGGACACTCTTTCTTATTCCGTAAGTCCCATGTGGTTTCATAATATACAGTCTCATTCATTCGAAAATTATAGCCGAATTCACTGAATCTAACCCGTCTCTGGTGGTGCCCCACTGGTCCCCTCGCATTCCTTCCGATCCATGCTGCCGGGATCTATTCAGAGGATGCGGCATCTGGGTCCTGCCTTTCCGACTATGTGGTCTCGTCGTACACTCCTACCGTCAGCACACTTCTCGAGAAGCTCAAGGCCTCTGCAATTGGGACAACGCAATCTTCCAAAGTCCTGCTAGTGAGCCAGCCGCATACACCACACCAACGTCCACTCCCTGGAACCACACGAGAAATAGATGCTGTGTGCGAGAAAATCGGTACAGATGGCTATGAATTTCTACGCCTGGACGGAGCCGTAGCAACCATCAGTCGTGTGAAGCAAGAAATGGAGACGTACGGATGGGTACACTTAGCTTGCCATGCCGTTCAGAACACCCATGAGCCTCTAAGGAGTGGATTCCTTCTCGATGATGGACGACTCGAGCTCTCGGAAATCATGAAGCAAAACATTCCTCGGTGCCAGCTGGCTTTCCTGTCGGCTTGTCAGACGAGCACCGGAAATGAGAAGCTTTCCGAGGAGGCAGTTCACCTGGCGGCGGGGATGCTGGCAGCTGGTTATCAAGGTGTTGTAGCGACGATGTGGTCGATCAAGGATAGCCATGCCCCCGATGTCGCAGGCTCATTCTACGAGTATCTCATGGAAGAAAAGAAGGAAGGAAACCCGCGACTCGACAGTGCCAATGCCGCCTATGCACTTCATCATGCAATCCAGTGCCTCCGAAAGAATATTGGCGACACAGAGGCGGCTCTCTTAACCTGGGTTCCGTACGTGCACTTCGGTTTGTAAGACTCGGTGATTCCATAAATTTCGTTCGTTGAGATAGTTTGCATCATTGTATTTAAATTAAGACATGCTCATATACTACTAGTAGTAAAGCGGTAGTCGACTGTATATTCTACGTTGTGAATGAAGCTGATCACTAGTTACATTGTTTGACCTTCTTGACGCAGATGACGAAATTGACGAGACGACCAACTACCGGAATAGCTTTTGGTTCTGCGATATGCCTTTTAACATCTCATAGTCGTGTGTAACCGACGACGTAGACGGACGACCAACCAAGCCTACCAGTTGATGACCACCTAGATTCTCGCGAGGAGCCTCTATAAGTGAAGATGTTAGTGTCAGCCTCTTGTACGCGATCGACATAGGATATCATCCTAGGAATCCGGTCAAGCTGTATGATCCGCCAAACGACAATCTTCCCTAGGACATCGAAATTGCTTTCGCCATCTCGTCCGCTGTGTCGACGAGCGAGACTGGCGAACGACTTGGTCCCTAGACGAAGGAATCTTCACCGTCAAACCAGCCCATCACGCGTGTTCAATACAGGTGGCTAGATTGGGTGGAAGCCGATGTACCAGACACGGCGTTCGCATATATGCCTGCTCCAAGGATGCATAAGGATATGGAAAATGTTGATTATAGAATTTCATCACATACCTTTAAAACATTTGACGGCAGGATCGAGCTAGGAGTGAGCGCGAATCATCATCAGAATGCAGCACATGCGTCTCCAGGAAACGAAAACTTCCAAGACCGAGTGCCTTCTGAGTGACGGTTGCTCTTAGCGGTCGTGCGTCAAGCACTTGTCGGTGCAAGGACATAGGGAGTCTCTGAACGACACACCATCGTGTAACGTCCAGAATATCGTGCCTCCCGTTTAGCCAAGACCTAGAGGGGCAAGCGACCATTGATGCGCCAGAGTTTGTTTAGTCAAGGTGTGGAACATACCTTTCGAGCAATGAGGACCGTCGAGAGTCGAGAAAGTGCTCAACCAACCCCGTCAAACACCTCATGAGCACTGAGAAGACGGAGATTGGTGACGTCGTCCGAGACTGGATCCGCTTGATGTTGGGATGCTTAGCGGTGCGGTGGTGGGTTTCAGTGACAGACTTGGGGTGCTGGAGATGTGGTGGATCAACATCTCGAAGATAGTCGAGGTGAACAGTTTGAAGCAAGGAGACCTTAAGCAGCCGTAAGATCTTGCGGAAGCTCGGTTGTCCGAAGGTTCTGAGCCAATTTGATGTACCAGGGATTGACACCGACCATGAATGGTTTGAGATGGAGCTGAATGTCGACATGCTGCAGTGGATGTTTTACATATGTGCATCGTGCAAGCTTGAGGATAGCCCGAGATGACGAATGGTGACGTTGGACATGGATGCACTGAACATGGTAACAAGGCGCAATGTCGTATAAGGATGAGAGCTTTGAAGGAGGGCCTTTGTCAGGCTGAAGAGCCAAAAGCATCCGTTGCTTGTGGCTATGTGCTTCGGTTGGCGGATGAGAGTCGTAAATAAACGCCTGGAGTGGGCAGAAGAGGATTGAGGCCAATGGTATTCGTATGAATGTGCGTTGGATACAGATCTGTGGAAGAGATCTAAAACCTTGCTTTGTTAGTACATAGAAAAGACCCGATACATAAGATGGGAACGTACCGCTCACAGCAGGCAACTTGAGAGGAGTATAGGTTTGAGTGTGTCCGGGTTCGAAGAGAGCCACTGAAGCTCGGAGATGCATATTGAATACTGAATATCGAATATTGAAATATTGAACAGCGAAGTCGTGGACTGCAAGAAGAGAGAATTTTCGCGAGATACCCTATATGGCAGGTAAGTACAGGGGGTGTTCGTCGGCGAAATCCGAGACTCCCACCAGCTACACCGCCAACTCGGCTCCAGCCTGCTCCCAGGCGACTGAAAATGCTGATACCCATGTTTGGCGCATTCTGGGAATTACGGTGTTCCCAGGTTTGACAGACCTGGGAGTCCCCACCTTGCGGGCACGTGGAACGCTAGTCTCGAACCCATCCGTATTAGGCGTTTCACGCGTGTGAAAGTACCTCGTTGCTGCGCTCGCGTACTGCCTACTACGTCTGGTGCACTTGAACCGTGCGACCCTCCCTACGTCATTTCATCACATCCCGTGATCACTGTCACATCCTCCTAAATAGGTGATGCGCGTCTCCTCAACGCGTCGCAATGGTTTTGGCTGTCGAAACTGTATGTCTGGTCCTCAGTATAATGCTATATAGGCCTACCTTCTTTCTGGTCTGAGATTGCATCCCAATGGAAGCAATAATATGCCCCTTAAGCTCAAAAAGTTGTGTTTATG
>Ga0247741_1001680_pt1 | contig 12255 bp, 15 predicted proteins | sample UWRJL213509R2_FD_180945 | JGI IMG/M metagenome (GOLD analysis project Ga0247741, IMG submission 180945) | Plant litter microbial communities from Arlington Agricultural Research Station in Wisconsin, United States - UWRJ-L213-509R-2 | ecosystem: Environmental > Terrestrial > Plant litter >... | reverse complement strand
TCAGCCATGGTTTTTCAGTAGGCGCCTCAAGCAAGCTTCCAATGACCGGGTAACCCTTTGGACCGGGGGGATACGGAAGCCGTCCCGAATTGCGCCTGGAATCTTGCACAGTGGTCAGGCCAACAAATACAAGAACTAAGACAATGGTCAGGAAACAGTATGGGTAGGTCACTGCCCAGCTGGCAACTGCAGAGCTGAAGGACATGCGGTTATATGGAGGTTAAACGTTCGTGAAGGTGTTTATATCTCCCGGGACTGTCGAGGTGACGGGGAGGAGCCAAAGTTCTGGAATAATTTAGCGAGGTCCACGATATCCTCTCAAAGATGACGGGACACCATCACAGACAGAAATAAACCCAGTTAGCTGGCTGATTGCAGATGACATTCACAGCACCAGCATGTCAAGTCCCAGAGAGGGGAGTAGGTCGGCCCATATTCAAATGCACATCCGGAGGTTTGAATTCTCGTAGCGTTGACAGGTGACGTTGGCCGTGGCAGAACGGAGGTGTTCTGATACACAAGTCCATTCGTACGTATGGCGCCTCTGATTAGGGACCATAAGTATATTCCTGCATCTGCGGATGACAATAGTTATCTTCCAAGTCAAGGTTCAAGAAATGAACCTGAGACGTGTGTGTAGCAGCTTTGACCGTCTAAGTGGCGAGTTCGTTCCAGAATCTGAGGTTTAGCGACTTGGATGCATGTAAAGAGCACGAGGCGACTCGGAGTCGCCGTCTGAGTCGGTAAACCCTGGGCACCGTATTCAAACCATTTCCGTCGCTCCTGATGATCTAGAACTGGCGTCTTGATGTGCGTCTTTCGCGTATAGCTCTCAGTCTCTGCGTCTATGTCCCTCAGCGATGGCACATTTGCGTGCCTCGCCCATGGTGTTACGCCTATCGAATGTCCAGCCTCCGGTCCCTTCCCAGTCTACTCCCGTTCCCCTTTCCCTTATCCAGTCCAGTCCGAGTTGACTCTCCTCCCTGCAGAGTAAAAGAAACCCTCTTACGAGATTTTAACCCTAACCCCAGCCAAACCCGAATACCGCACACCTCAAGACGTACGACGCGTTCATAATCGATCTCCCGACGCGATATGAGGATATGCCGGCGAAGGTGTGTTTTTTGCTTTTCATCCTCCCTTTCACCCGTTCTCCCGTCCCCTTCTTTCCATATCATCTATACGTTCTGATTACTTTCCTCTTCTTCCCTTCGTCCATCCTAATCACGCTGATACATCCCTCCCAGGCATTCTGAGACTCTGAAGACCGACTCTCAGATCTGGATCTGAACCTTCGCCACGCTCAACGGAACGCCCGCCTGGGAGTCTCCACCTCAGCCCTCGACGTCCATAGCGGTGGTGTCCACACTCATTCATGTCTTCCAGAAGTGGACACATGTGATGGGGTTCCTGGAGGTGCGTGCAATCTCTCTTTCCGATTCGATCCTCTCCCCTTGGGCTTATCATCCCCTGTAGTTCATTCCTTCCACCTATTCTTCTCATTACTTTGCTACCTCGTGTCCTTCTCTGCCTCCGCCTCCGCCTTCTACTGCCATACCGTCACACTAACGCCCCCTCCCTTAGACATTCTGGGACTCCTCGCCCTCTCATTTACCAGGCAAGCTGACCGTCCCATCAACATGGTGTTTACTCGCAGATCATGGGGTACCATGCATATCCTTTAGTCATGCGCATATGTTCCCGCTGTCCCCGGATTTGACGAACTCTGAGGAGGTGAGTACGATCTTCTGCTCTCGTTCTCGGCCCTACGTTCCTCAACGGACTTGAAGGCTTAAGCCAGACCGCATTGACGAGGTCGCTTCTTCGTATCATTCCTTCTCATCTGCCATCTTTCCCCATTTTTCTGATATTAGACGCATATATATGCATATAACTAATCACCCCCCATCTAGGCTCTAACAGGATCCTGTGACGCACGTTGTACATCCGCCTCCTCGGCGGGTACGCCGCCAGCCTGAGCTAGCTCGAGCTTGGAGTGCGATTATCTAGGGCGAACACTTTCGGAGGCTGTTAGTACAGGTCAATTCTGAAAAGTGGGACGCGGGGGTAGACTCTGAGGTCGAAAGGTGGTTGATGAGAGGTTGAGATTGAGGGGAGGTTGAGGGTCAAGATGGCGGTTGAAGAGGTTGAGATCTGGCGGTGTCGGCTGCTGAGGTATTCTTCACCACCTTGTGTGTGGTTTCTTCGATCGAAGTGTGAATTTACTGATTCATTGCGGCTCATAGCACGCTGAGCTTGGTGAACCTTCGTCATTACCATCTTTAATTCACCCTTCACCTTGGATTGTCCCTCCATTGGTGCTCAACGCTTTTCTCCGAATGTCAATCATCGCCCTAAAGATGATGTTTCCGTATTGGTGGGGCATTGGACGCTGCTCGTAAGTCTAGATACGTCTCTACATGCTACCGCTCCTGTCTTACCGCATACATGAGATCTGACTATTCTCCACCCTCAGACACGCTCCTTTACGCAATTTTAGCTGCTGGTATCCAATTCTTTGTCTTTAAGTCAGGCTCAAATATGTATGTCGTCAATGCCCGCGTTGGAAGTCAATCCGATGCGCTGAGCATGATGTGCCGCCTGCAGCGTCCGTTTTGAAAAAAGCAACCGATTCGCAACCGTCAAAGATACCGTGGATGGACCATGGCCTTCTGATAGTTCGGACACGAGGCCCATGCCGGATGTACTTCCAACATTACCTCATGAAGAAAGAACCTCCGAGCAGGACTCCCAAGGAATCTCCTGAGGTGTATCAGATCGTTCGGTATGTTCCCTCCATCCATTCGACCTTCGAATCCGATCTTTACTTCAAATCTATTTTTCTAGAGTCGCAGACGAGAAACCCTCGCAGCTCGGGATATTGCCCCAACGCAGAACTTCACATAACCCAAACCTGCGACGTTATAGTCGTCAGCTCGAGCATATATGAAGTCCTGCAGCTGGCTCGGTCGGATATGTTCTCCTTGGAGGACCCTACCCAAACTCAAGATATCCAACGGGGAGAAACCAGGCTCCAATAAAATCATCGTCGTCGAATCCACGTACCCTCGAGGACTAGGACAAGTCATTTCCAGCCTCACCCGACACCAGCGGCGAGCGGCGAACCTCAGCCCTCGAACATTGCGTGAATCACCGGGATCATCATGGCCCTCGCCATCGTTATCGTCATGTACTCGATCTGCGCATGCATAACCATGTGCGCATCCCAGCCCCCAGCTGTTGCCGTTGCAACGTGCCCATTGTCGACGCGAGACTCAGAAGATCAGCTGCGACATGGCATCCCAGTAGACCGACTAGGGCGGGACAATATCTCTCCCCTCAACTTTACTCGGATCGATTGGACGTGTTATTCAACGCGAATCGACCCTAGACGACTATTACACCGGTCGGCTCTAATCGACTCGGATTGGACTCTTTCACACGAAAACCTGCAAACATGTGGCGACTCGTCACTCGTAAGGTTGAATGACGCCCAATTCGGTGTGTAACTTGCGGTTTCACCGCTCATATCTGACTTTGCTAATTGAGTGAATTTCTCACCCAAATCAGGTTGAACTTACAGATAATCAGGAGGCTTGGAACTGGCGGGAGATCTAGTGTACATACAAGATTCACAACCCAAGCGCGTCAATCCTTTGTCATTATTGAATACAGATTTTGTGTAGATTACAGTGCTTGCTTTTCTTCTCCCTACAGTCTCACTTCTGACAACCATGGCGTCCGGTAAATTCGAATTTCAATTATTAAAATGCTGTTTAATACGAATTGATTATTTGGATGTGCAAGGGCTAGACACGAATATGAAGACGGCAACCTAGATGTGTATCAATAATCTCTAGAATATGTATCGAACGAGGACATGCATGCCCCTTCCTCCGTCCGAGTCGTTTATATTTCCAACGATGCATTCTATCCTCTAGCCGTCAGATATCGTTGGTGAACGTTGAAAACGCGGTTTAGGGTCCGGGTGAATACTGCATGCTGCACGATGGGCCCAACACCAGACCCGAGAACACTGACATTCGACGAGTAGGTGTATTCCTCGCGATCCGGTCGATGTCGATGCTGGCGCTGAGTAGCGACGGAGGTAGCTGGCACCAGGCGCCACGAGATACGCACAACGCGAATATTGATCGTGTTAGGCACCACCTGACCCTCGGGATGTACGCACACCAAACGTTCGTGGACGAACCATGGCCAACGACGGCGGCGAACGCGAGGGGGGCTCGGAGGTGCAGAGTGCGAGTACACACTACTGAGCACATCTTGGCTCGTTCTCGTTCGTCTGCTGCTGCTGATGGTTTGTGCTTCACGTTCATAGCAGCCGTCAACTGTTGGTCTAGTCGTTAAGTGACTGGTGTTTATATTCTTGATACCGTTGCTGAACCACCACACATGCTGTCCTAACTTCCGGTGTTAGTTCGACGTGGAAGAGTACGAGCATACGATTACACACCGAGTATCCAGTTCCCGAGCTCCTGGGCCAAAAGCCGCACCTAGCCCAACCAACCATCGTCCTTGCCGTCTCGCCGAGCTGGAATGACCATCGCCTCGTGAAATTTGACGAGTAAGCGTGTTCGAGGCAATCCTTCTATCAACAGGTCGTGGTAGTTCAAGATAAGCTTTCACGATCCTATGAAAGACGAGACGCGAGGACTGATGTTAGACATTCTTTTTCGACAGAAACGGCCGTTGCACATACCTATGTGCTATCCCCAGCACTAGCAGCCGCGAGCTCGAAACTCAAGTGAGTGCTCGCGATCCTTTGACCTTTCGGATAGCCTAACAAACGTCCACCAATAGACGTCGTATTACCCAAGGGCTCCTTCCTGGCGCTGACAGCCAGCCACCTAGCCTGCCCCGAAGACACCAAGCACGTATGAGACGACAGGTATGCGTAACGCGAGGAATGTCCCGAGTAGCTGTGATGGGAACATGCGTTGGATGATGTGAGGTGAGACGAGAAATGGTTGGCTCTGGTGGTCATTCCAAGCTCAAGGTGCGTCCGAATCCATCCTAACCACCGTTCACACCCCCTCATATCGTCCGTTCCCTCCAGCTCAACCATAAATCCAACACCTTGTCCCTTTGTTGCCCGTGAGTGCACGAGGTTACAATTTGTGCGCTCCATCTAATCGTCAGATCGGCGCCAGACGCGTAGAAGTCGACCAACGCGGGAGGGATGTCGTTGGAACCGAGGAAACGAGTCCACAACGTCGTGGAGGTGGTGTGTACTGTGAGGAATCGGTAGGAATGGTCGGAGGACGGGGGCGGTTCCAAGATACGTCCAAATTCCTATCCATCACACGTACATCTCCGTCCGTTCTCTCCAGGCCATCGCGTAAATCCAACCACCCTCCCTTTTCTTCCTCGTGAGTGGACAGGATTTCCCCTCGAGCCTCGAGCCTTGTGTCTAATCTTTCGATTGACCAACCCAAAGCTGCTTTCCCTCCGGCCTCCTGGTTCAGGCCAAGTCGAAATCTCAAGGAGCTAGATCCAGACGCGTATAAATCAAGATATACGCGAGGGATGTTGGTGTAAAGAGAGGAAATGGGTGATTGACGTCCTTGAGGGCATGGTATGGTGGATGCAGGGTTCAGGGAGGAATGCGACTGTCGATGGCCTTTACCAGTAGTGTGTCCAAGCCAAGTCGTCTAGCATCCATACGCGAACTGAAAACTTTCCCTAGTGCGCGATGAGTCTAGGACTGTCGACGAGACGAGGAGAGAAGTGTTTGGGATGTGAGATGCGTAGCCAGTGTCACGATGGCTGGAGGACGAACCGCCTCTACGTTCGTGACTACTTTTGCCCATCCGTACGCGTCCATCCGAGGCTCAGGCGTTCATTTGAATCATTTCGTCGTGTCCATATTCCGGGCTCGTCGACCAAGTTGGCCTATGGGACCATTTCTTGCTGTGAATGCGCGAGGTTTTGACTGGTGCATCGCATCTGATCCCCGGCTTCGATTGACCAGGGTCATAGTTGTTCCACTCCAGGCTCTGCTGAATCGTGGGATCCCAGACACAGAGGTTGACCAACACACGAGGGATGTCATGATCAATGGCAGGGGTAATACCGGTGGAGTATGTCAGGCTGAGGCCTAGGAGGCTTGATAGGTGGGCCTTGGTGTTCGTCCGATGAAGAACCGTTCTTATTCTTCGTGCATGATACACAGAAGGATCGACGGGATGTGACGCGGGAGGATGTATCTTGGACATGGGGTGTGAGATGCGCGACAAACCGCCGCTACGTCTGTGACACTGACAGGCGTCGTGTTCTTACACACCCTCCCCTCCCCATCCCATCTAAATTCGCCTGTGACAAGTCGATTCTAACAAGGCCGAACGTTGGGGTTGCCAGAGGTTGAAATGGGCAGGCTATGCATATACGAGATGGAACGCGAGAACAAAGGACGGAGACGACTTGACAAGGGAGCTGCACTCGTCGAGCCCATGGCCAGATAGTCCAATGGATGCGCGCTAATGGAGTTGCCAATGCATTTACGGAAGGGCAGTGCTTACCCAAAATAGCACGTGACGGCTGCACCAAACAGTTGCCAATGCTCTGGCCACAACGTTCAATGGCCATCCTTCACTATCCCATCCGTCCTCCTATCCTTCAGACTTGTTGTGGCCGCAGTCTGTCCTACGGATTCCACCACAGGCAGCCTCAAGAAACGAATAGATGCCGTGTCGGGACCCGACCCATCTACGTAGGCTCTGAGCCGAATGAGGAGACTAGGTTCTCATTCCGTCCATCTCGCTGTGTATAAGCAGTCAGCGCCGCGCTCACAAGGTATGTCCACAGTTGAACTAGCACATATCAAGTTTCTGACTGTCTCTACAAGGCCTCGATTATTCGCGGTCAGGAGACCTCAGCAAGCACCCTCTAGAGGGTGCACTCGTCTCGCTCACAAGTCGGGACATTCGCCTCAGGATCCGCCACGACAGCCACCATGGTTATCCAATTATTTGGAACTTGCTTGATGCGCCCGCGCCCATCGAAAAACTATGGCTCACATAGCGAATTGAGCAGAACTTATGGTGAGTAACTTGGTGCACCTGGTAATGGTTGACAAGATAATATGATACGATTTCAACCAGGCGATATCGTCTTCTTGAAAGTGCTCGGCCAACCAATCCTTGTCCTGAACAGCCTGAAAAGAATTACTGACCTCTTCGAGAAGCGGTCCCGATTATTCAGACCGGATGAACGCAACTATGCTTCTTGAATTGTGAGTGTCTTATCTACCACCGCCACCTTGTCATTGATATGCCAATCAGAATGGGTTGGGACTTTGACTTTGCTTTGCTTCCATGTGGTCAGTGGTGGTGACGGCACCGACGGGTCTTTCACGAGCATTTCCATCCAAATGCCGTGAAGAAATACCAGCAAATCCAGATTCGGGAGGTCCATGCGTTTATTAACCGCCTCCTCGAATCACCAAAGAACTTTAGGCACCACATCCGGCAGTAAGATCGTCTCATGACCTCTCTCCGGATATCACTCACGATTCTACTTTCAGTGCGTTCACTGCCATGATTTTAAATGTTGCTTATGGCATCACGATTAAGGATTCCGACGACCCCCACATCTCGACCGCCGAAATAGCTCTAAACGCCTTGCTGACGCTGGAATACCTGGAACACATTGGGTGGATTATCTTCCATTTCTGAAACACGTTCCCAGCTGGATGCCAGGTGCCGGTTTCAAAAGAAAGGCTGCATACTGGGACATGGTCAACGAAGACATGATCGAGAAGCCCTTCCTCAAAGATCAACTGGTAAGCTGGTCGAGAATTGGGGATGCTGAGAATTCAGTTACGATACTGACTCGGGACTTCTCCAAGGCGAAAGGAACTGCAGCGCCTTCAGTCACAGTGACTCTGATAGAAAATTTGCCGGAAGAGAGCGACCCACGGCGAGCTGAGGAAGATGAAATAGCAAAAAACGTAGCTGCTGTTGCTTATGTCGGTATATCGTTATAACAATCTAAACATTCGTTTCCATCCCTGATAGGTCATCTGTGGTGCTAGGTGGAGCAGATACGGTGAGTAAACGGTCACTCTATCACATTACATTGACCTTGACCTTATATTTCCTAACGCAGACGGTTTCGACAGCACAGTCATTCTTTCTCGCGATGGCTTTGTACCTGAAGTCCAAAAGAAGGCCCAAATGGAGATCGATGCTGTTATAGGCATCAACCGCCTCCCCGACTTCAGCGATATGGACGCCCTGCTCTACACGAACGCTATTGTGAAGGAAGCCATGCGGTGGCAGCCGGTGACCCCCTTAGGTGGGTTAATCAAGCTTCTCTCGGACTTTCAGCTGCTGATTGTCCTTACAGTCGTTCATATGTGTACTGCGGATGATGAGTATCATGAGTATTTTATTCCGAAAGACACGATAGTTATGGGTAACATTTGTTCAGTATCATTATATTCGATCAACAATCAACCCATAATTCTGACTGTGTATCGAAGGGTAATCTTACAGGATCTCGAGCAAGATCCAGATTCTGCCGCGTTCGGCTTCGGTCGTCGGTATGGCAGAAAATGTTATGTGAGGACGCTTACCGAGATTAATACTCCTAGGATCTGGCCAGGAAGACACTTGAGCAATAATTCGCTTTACGCCGTCGTGTCATCGGTGTTGGCGGTGTTCGATATAAGACCTCCCCTCGACGAGGATCGAAGCTAAACGCAGATGTCACTAGCGGACTACTGTCGTATGATATCCAACTATGATGGTTTTGAATATTTGCTAAATTGGAGATTATGTTAGATATCCCTTGCCATATGATTGTATTATCACCCTGCGAACCAGGAGTATCGAGGGTCTTGTTCGGGGTAGTTTGTAGATCGATCGATCGTCAGATTTTGTGCCCTTCCGTTCAGTCTATCCATCCGCTGTTGTACCACACGAGGTCCAGTCAGGCGCAAGGTGGCTATCCGCTTCACTTCCACATGTTGAGAATGTATCATCGGGACGGCAAGCCTGAGCGGAGTGGGAGAGAATGGTAGTCGTATTTATCTTGGTTGTACATATTCACACTCTTTCCTATCATTCAGTACAGTAATATATACTTGGTTCGCTTCAAAATACCGCCTGATATCGGTCTTCAATCGGTCTTCGTAAGGTAGTGCTCGTTGAGACACAGGGCTCTTATAAAGTTGTGAAAGTTGAGGAATCACCGTGACGTATGTGCGATTTCGAGGCTGCTTGATATGAAGATAGAGAGGTACCCTTTGGTGAATGTTGAATAGGCCATAATCCATACCCCTCTGCAAGCAAAACCCATAGGTTTTGGCTACTGTATTATGCGCAATATCGTAACTTTCGAGTCAAATAATTAGTTTATCAATCGCTCATCAGTGCGATGCGCCACTTGAGCAGCCGTTTGACCCTTTGCCCCTTTGACCAGTCGAATCCGTCGTTTTCGCGTCAAAAACATGTAAAACCATAGGATGAATTTCGCACCGGTCATCAGCGAAGCCTGGTTTCCCTATTGAGTGCCTGGTGGCGATGCATCGCGCCATAGTAGTACTTATAGTGATAAACTATGTAATAAGCATAAACTGACTTTCAGCCAACGCAAATATGACCATTTTTCCGGCCTTCTTCCCTCCGGCTTGAAGTTGTCGCCTGTCCGCAATGTAGTATGTACCCAAGATACAGTATTCCAGTGTAAATGTTCGTATCTGATAGTCACTGGTGGCTCTGCAGACAGACAAGCGAGAGGAGCACCGCTGTTGGGTATTCGGTTCCATCGGAAAAAGAACGTTTCCGATGAGTCGCGAGAAGACAGCTACGAAGTTTGAGACAAAGAGCCTAACTCGACGTATTGTTACCTGCAGCACGAGGCAAGCAGGATACTCTAAATCTGCAAACTATCACGAACAAGACCCTCGACATTCGGGATTCGTGGCGTGATAATGCATTCAAATGGCAAGGGATATCTAAAATCATATCACGGTCAGCTTGTATTCGAAATCGACATAGTTAAAATACATACGATAGTAGTCCGCTTGTGACATCCGTGCTTAGCTGTGAGGGTTTTCCGTCGACATCGAGGGGCGGTTTTATATCAAACACTGCCAACACCGATGATACGACGGCATAAAGCGAATTATTACTGAGGTGTCTTCCCGGACAGATCCTAGGAGTATTAACTTCCATAGGCGGTCCTCACATAATATTTTCTGCAGGGAAAGGACATACCGACGACCATAGCCAAACGCCGCAGAATTTGGGTCTTGGACAGTAGGATCTAATACACCATCTTTCAAGAAGCGGTCAGGTTTGAATCCCTCAGGTTCAGGATATTGTTCTGGATTGTGTAGAATCGCCCTTCAACACATAGTCAGAATCATGGATGGTCTTTGATAAGTCATGATGATACTAACCAAGTGTTCCCCAGAACTACCGTGCCTTTCGGAATGAAATATCCATCATACTCGTCATCCGCGGTACACATATGAGCAGCTGAAGGTTTAAGGCTCGAGAGAAATTCGTATAAATAAATTTAACATACCGAAGGGGGTCACCGGCTGCCATCGCATGGCTTCCTTGACAATAGCACTGGTGTAAGGCAGAGCGTCTCTATCGCTGAAGTCGGGGAGGCGGTTGTTGCCTATGACTGCATCGATCTCCGCTTGCGCTTTCTTTTGGACGTCTGGATACAAAGCCATCGCGAGGAAGAAAAACTGCACTGCCGAAACCGTCTATATGATCGAGTTAAAAAAGTATGCAGATGCGCAGAGTACATTCACTCACTGTATCGGCCCCGCCTAACATTGTGAACGACCTATTAGGATAGATCCAATTATTATTAGAACAACATACCACCATATGCAATAGCAGCTACATTCTTCGCTATTCTTTCTTCTTCAGCTCGCCTTGGGTCGTCCTCATCTGGCAGCCTTTCTATCAGAGTCGCCGCAACCGAAGGAGATGCAGTCCCCGCCGCCTTGTAGAAATCAAGCATCAGTACCGAATCTCGAGGATTTATTTGTACTTCAGGCTCACCAGTTGATCTTTGACGTATGAGAAAGGCTTCTCGCACATCTCCTCATTGGCCCTCCGCCAGCACGCTGCCATTCTCTTGAAACCTGCACCTGGGACCCAGCTCGGAACATATTTTAAAAGCGGAAGATAATCCACCAAAAACGATCCGGGTACTCCAGCTGCAGCAAGGCCGTTGAGTGCCGTTTCGGCGGTGGAGATGTAGGCGTCGTCTGAACCGTTAACGGTAATGTCATAGGTGGCACTTAAAATCGTGGCGGCGAACGCACTAGAGAGTAGGGTTGTGAGTATTAACCGGAGAGCGTTGTTTCATAACCCTACTGCCGAATATGGTGCCTAAAGTTCTTCGGCGATTCGAGGAGGCGAATAATCAACGCACGCGCCTCCCGAATCTGGATTGGGTGGTATTTCTTGACGACATTTGGATGGAAATGTTCGTGAAAAGCCCGTCGATGGCGCCGCCACCAGTGACCATATGGGATTAAACCAAAGTTGAAGTCGGATTCCATTCTGATGACCATATCAATTACAAGGAGACAATCTAGTTAGTAGACAAGACACTTACAATTCAATCAACATAGTCCCACTCTTCCGATCTGAATAATTGGAGGACCGCTTCTCGAACAGGTCGTTGGTTCTTTTGAGACTATTCAGGATGAGGAATGATTGGCCAAGCACTTTAAAGAACACCATGTCGCCTGCAGCTGGTATGGAATCGTGTTGAAATCTCTCGTAGACCAGATGCCATACAGACATTGCTCACCATAAGTCCTGCCCCATTCAGTGTATGTTAGCCATGTTTTTTCGGTAGGCGCCTCCAGCAAGCTCCCAATGATCGGGTAGCCCTTTGGACCGGGGGGATAGGGAAGCCGTTTGCAATTGCGTCTAGCATTCTGCACGGCCGTCAGGCCAGCAAACCAAAGAATGAAGGCAACGGTTAGTGAATAGTATGGGTGGGTCACCGCCCAACTGGTAATTTCCGAGCTGAATAACATGAGGGAGGTTACACGATGTTTTGTGAAGGCGTTTATATCTCGCAAGATTGTCCAAATAGCGAGGTGACGAGGGAGCCAAAGCGCTTGAATATTTTAGCCAAGTTCGAGATATCCTCCCAAAGACACCGATAGAAGTAAACTAGTCAGCCGGATGATCGCAGATACCATTCGTAGCGATGGAAGTCTGAAGGAGCAGGTTGGTCCAAACTCTA
>Ga0247741_1001679_pt1 | contig 12262 bp, 10 predicted proteins | sample UWRJL213509R2_FD_180945 | JGI IMG/M metagenome (GOLD analysis project Ga0247741, IMG submission 180945) | Plant litter microbial communities from Arlington Agricultural Research Station in Wisconsin, United States - UWRJ-L213-509R-2 | ecosystem: Environmental > Terrestrial > Plant litter >... | reverse complement strand
CACCAGACGTTGTGGGGATCCACCGAACCATCAAATTTATTTGATCGCACTCGTGCATGGTGAGGTTTCCTTATATATCCACACAATCGGATGGGGACGAGACTAGGGAGTAGCGAGATTGACATTTCCTAAATCTAGTGATAGCCAATGCGGATCACAAGCCATGATTAGATAATCAACACAGGATGTAACGAAAAAAGTAGATAGCGACGGACACTTAGAGTATACCTAGGTCACACCAGTCACACACTATATAGGCGATAAACTCTGTCATGTACGAAACCTATGAAATAAATAACCATTCATTCATTCATTCATTCAAGTGAGAAGGTGTCGCCTTATGAGGGGCGACCCTGAACGTAACATGAGCAAACAGACGGTCCGCGGAAGGCGCCAGCCTTACACCCTCTACCTCCAGTTCCGCTCGCATCCTACCATCGCTCAACCCCCGAAAGTACGACTGGACTGGTCAAGGTAGAGAAGATCTCTAGAATTCTCTAGCCGTATTCTGCCCTCTGATCGTTGGACGGTTATACGGTGTTCGTTAGTCAAACGACATGAAAACGAACTCTATGTCCCGGAGGTCCCACACGGCCAATCCTTACCCAATCCTTCCCCTGATCATCGAGCAGCCTGGTTATTCTCCTTCAGGAATGCCCATCGTGTGATCTGACCTACAAGGTCTTCTCCCTCTATTTTCTACGGCTAATAGAGTGCTGTTATGCTATCATACACGAGGATAACAGCACCCACCTCCGACTGGTGTCGGCCTAATTCTCTATCTCCGCCGACTCACACATTTCTGTCTCATATAGCCAACCTTGAGGGAAATATCGTCCGGGCCTCGGCGCAGGCTACTAATATTTCCAACCACGTTGGCGAATTCTAGACTTCCTCGTTTTGGATTTCATACAGACTGGAACTGAAACCAATCCGTTTTCGGTTTTATCCGAAGGTGTGCAACTGCATCTAAGGGTGGAAAGAATGTCGTAGATTCAACGATGCGCCTCGTTGACAAAATTTAACCGGACTCGGAAAGGATCATGTGGTGAAGTGAAATTAAACCTATCTACCTGCCACTTGAAGGCAATTCTATTTACAAGCCGAAGCTTAAATAGAGTCCAATGAATACTTAGAAACGTACGATGCTTAAAAAATTCGGTGCTCAGATTGTGTCATTAGTTCACAATTGAATCGCTACTGCATGGAATTAAATGAAGTATACAGTACACACGGGGCAAGGAGGTTCCGTTGTGAAGAAATTTGTGGCCTAAATTGAAGCCAAATACGTTAAATTCTGTGTACCGTTCCGACCTCTTACGAAGAATGAGTAGATTCGATTATATATTCTGACGCATGTAGTGAGGCATCAGTACTCAGGTAGAAAATATCACATTTTCACTGAAGCTCTCGCTCGAAAGAAACTATTATGTTCTGCATGTTCTCAAGCGACGAGAAACAGACGAAAGAACATAGAAGGGAAGGCCGCGTGTTCTTGGTATCCGGTCACGAGGCGATCACTTTGAATGTTTGCCAGTGCTCCGGAGGAAAGCACTGCAGAAAATGTTAAATTCTCCGGCGCAATGAGGCAGAATTAAGGGTGTTTTCTACCGTTCCAAGTCCAGAAAACTTGAAACCATTTAAAGTGGTTGCCTCGTGGCTGGATGCCAAAACGCATGGCCCTCCATTTTAGGTTCTTTTGCCTTGGTTCTCGTCACTTGAGAACATGCAGAACAAAATAGTTTCTTTTGAGCAAAACCTTCAGTAAGAATATGATATTTTCTATCCAAGTACTGGTACCTCACTACATGCTTCAGAATATTTAAACGGATCTATTATTCGTCGTAAGAGGTCGGAACGGTGGACAAATTTTAACACATTTGGCTTCGAGTTAAGCCACAATTTTCCGCCCAGCGAAAGGCCTTCGCCCCTTGTGATACTTCTGATTCGAAATTTGCGCGACATTGTCAGAATTTTGGTCTTTGTGAGTGTAAGGCATGTCTCTGTTGGCATATAAGTGAAGCCCATGGTGACCTCACCGCTTCAAGTGTGGCTGTGGGGCACACCCATGTCCGAGTCATGAAGAATCGTTCGCTTATTTAAGTGCGGTGGTGTCCCCTCGTGGTAATTTAGTACAATTCATTTACTCAAAACTTTATATCGGGAACCCGGGGCTAAAATCACGACTTTCCAACAGTATGGCAGAGCACGGACCACCGTATCTGGGGGGATTGAATTGCGTGTACGAAAAAAAATCTAATACACTCATATACACCTACTTGATCACCAGAAATAATTAAATTTCGAGATTCCCTACTATTTTCTTGAGAGAAAAGGGCTTAAGAGAGTGGGGGCTTACAGTCCATGGCAATACCCGGATTCTGGGCGCTTGTATAACTGCGTCCTTGTTGGTGGGGTTATCAGATCGTAACACCTGCGTGGTCTGAGAGTACTGCATTTTTAACATGAAGGTATCTCCACGGTTCGGAACCTTCTTATTGTAGTCAGCCAACCTACCCAGATTTATGTAGAGTGGGCTAGCTCCGGTGAGTTGAGTAATCACGCAATATGGGCAGCTGCAATGTTTCGTGGGCAGCCGGATCAGAGCGCCACTGACGAATGGGGAATCCGAGGTCGTCGCCTCAGCCATCACCTCACTTCCTCGCTTTTCTAGCTCTCTCGCGGGTGTCGTGGGTGGTCCACACAAATAATCATCGGGATGAAAAAAAAAGGCACACGTACTACAATAGCATGACCCATTTGATAGATCATCCTCGAGGCGACTCGTGTTCATCTCAATAAACAATCATCTGATAAGGGCTCTTCGGACTTCTTCAATACCTATAGCTAGGAAACCGATGTAAATTTACGTATAAGCTAAATCAGAATGACATCCAGCAAGCATAGGCATGGTGCGACCAGTCACGATGTATAACACCTTCTGCAAGCACGCTTCCGAAGAGGTTCTACTGTTCTGTCTTAAAGGGTCGCATAATATATATACCTCAGCACGCCTTTGCCATTCGTCTACCACACCTATCACATCCAACATGTTAGTCACCGTCGTCGATGCCATATTTCGTAAGGCTGGCGCCAGAGTTCCTGCTACGTTTGCTCGCACGTATGGGGCATTGCTGATCGCATTTATGGTTAACGCTTTGTACGTTTAAATTTTTCAAGATACGATATGCGCCGATCTGATAGTAGATTTCTCTATAGTCTCTGCGGAATCGTGCTGGTCAGAGCTCGTTCAGGTTGCGTGTCTTTCGCAGACACTAATATCGGAGATCTTTTACTGTCGGCCACAGCTCACGATCTACAACTACCTCAAACGCCATGCTAAGGATGATACCTTGTCTCTGAAGATGACTATTTGTGTCTTAGGGTAAGTTAGATGTTATATCGGCAGGCAGTGATCAGATTGTGTGATAGTTGCGATGATTCACCACCTAATCAATCGCTGTTAGTTTTCTATCGACACTGGAGACAACATTCAATGCACTTGAAATTTACGACATCTTCATCACGAAACGAGGGAATATGGCCCTTCTCGACGAAATCGTGTTGTAAGTTGATTGCCTTATGTCACAGGGTAAATGAATTCTGAACCCGCTCTTACTATAGCTCTGTTTCCGTTCGTTTGTTGAATGCTTCCATTCTTTCCAACTAATAATGTTTACCCGTCCAACATAAGGGGAAATATCTCTGCATAGTGAGTTTTCGAAGATATCTCGGTCTCTGAAGGCCCCCTTTGTTGATTGTAAACCTAAGTATCTTACAGCATTCATCTCACAAATGTTCGTACCGGTGGCGGTCTTGCCGATCTGGTGTGAAATGACCTGGAGCATATCTTTTCTGCAGATTTTACTGCACTCGTATCTGGGCTGGTACAATCATTATTCGACAATATCGTTTCCATCTAACACCCACAATCAGTCGGTAGGAACCTACGATTAACTCATCTCCATTATCTCGCAATCCCTGCCGTAAGTCAACGAACTAAAGTTTTAAATATTCTCCGCTCATCTTCATTCTTCCCCAATAAAGGCTGTCTTATCCTTGACCCAATTGGGTAAGCCTCATCTATAAGACCACATCAGTTGGATTTGACAATTCAAGATGTCAATCAACATTAGCTGCTGGATCCGGTGAGCCTTTTGAAAGTTCCAGCTATGAAAGTTCGCGGCGTTAATTTATGTGGTATACTTTCCGAAGCCCAGTTGTCTTTCATGTAAATCATCCTCTTCAATCTTCGCTATTAATACTGATCTGCTTGATAAAATTAGGGCTATAAGCAAAAATTACTCGAAAATAAAATTGAGGACCCCATTTCTTGTTGTGCGTGTCTGTCTGGTGGTCTTCCTTCCAGCCGAACCCAGTTGCCGATGGTCCCAGCAAATTTATCACCTCTTACTATAGAGAATGACCGCTCTCCAGGGAACATCTGCAGCTCTCTGCGACATCATCATCTCTGGTACACTATGTCTCATCCTTGACACCCATCGTTCTGGGCTCGAAAGGTGACTACATTTTACTAATAACACGCTTGTCTCCGGAGCGATTTGGGTATACTGATAACATCTCCTTAGAACTAATTCGATGATCAACAAGCTAATTGCCTACGCACTTCACCGTGCTATAGCTACAAGGTTCCATTACCTTTATCCTTTCTCGTTAATCTATCCCAAACATCGTTTTATCCTACTTAGCCTCTCCGCTGCAATCGGCGTACTTTTGGTGTGTTTCGAATCCGCTTCTTGTTCAGCTTTCTGATTATTTTTCCGTTCAAGTTCTGTTTTGCTGCCGGGACCTACTATTTGTAATTAAATTTCATCGTTACACAATTCTTCCCCGCTGAACGACTTCTGCAATAGCATGATACCACTATCTGCGAATACACATAGTAAGCTGGGTATATTCCACAACTGGCAGCCTATCTATGAGCGCAGGATCTGCTAACTACTCTGTGTTATTATAGTATATGTTCTCTGCGTGGTCAGCATGTGAGCCATGTCCCGTGGTTTCATGTTTATCGGGGATTTGACGTTTCCGCAATTAGTTTGACATCTCGAAAAAGGCATCGAGAGCGGGCGGTTGGCGATGCAGCATACGATTTGCCCGACTTGGATTTGAGAACGAGAAGTTTGCCTTCTAGGATCGACAATAGTACAAACGTAGGGCGCAGTCGCCCAGCGAGGGATGCAGATGCAGTTATGGAAGAATCCTAAAAAATACTACCAAAGTATGCCGCATGTATTATGACGGTGCTAGCACAACAGCTGATGTCTTAATTTTAGGATGAGAGCGTTACATTGAGAGTTCTTATCGAACAGAGACGAAGGTAGAGGGTATATATCCTGGCGAATATCACAGAAATCCGGTTCCGTTTATACGGGCAGCACGAGCATTGTATTATTCATTCGCGATTGTTACACGCTTTCTTTGTAATGATTTTCTGGCAGTACTAAGCGACGTTCCCATCTGCATTGGTCAGTCAGGGCTGAGCTCTTGTCTAAAATTATGACTGCGCACCACTATTATATTTTCATCGCAGATGCGATTATGCTGCGGATTATATCGCTTGATATTGAATCGAAGCACTCCGTATTGCTCACAGATGGTGCTATTGATAACCTGCCTGTGTGAGGTAGTCGTAAGTTTCCTTTTCATTCGGTGGAGGGAAGGAGCTCACAAATGCGATGTCTTGAGTTTAACAAGCGGTAGAGTGGGACTATGTACCTTGGTACGAATATTCAGGGTTTGGGAATATATCGGACGGTAAGAAGGCAAGGGAAGAATACGGCACTTACTTCAAAGAGCCCCTCGACATTGCAAATCTATAGTCTGCTAGTTCAGTTATGGTCGCTCAAGCCGAATATGTAAAATTTTCGTTGGCCGGCTGCACAGCAAGGCAAGTACACGGCTGCGAGTGAATAGCAAGCCGACCTTCAAGAACCTGTGATCAACTTATCGAGTGGTAAGCGACAACCAAGACGCTCTCCTCGGGCCAGCAGTGGACAGCCTAGCTGAGCAGCCCATTCATAGAAACGACGAATTGCAGATAATGCTGAACAAGGTATAGAGCGACTGCTTTGAGACTGAGGGACGGCGGATGTGGAGACAGACGCGCGCGTAGCCCGAGGATGAAGAGCTCTGTGTGAGGACGTTGGATTGGGTGTACGGCCTTGGGTAATACAGAAGACTATTTCCATTTACGACACCAAGGGAAAAGGTGGTGCTAGGCATAGCTGACCTCGACCAAGCCAAGGCGTTTTGGTCGTGTTACGGTGGCAGCCCGGCACGAGAAAGCGGGTCAAGGCCCGTGCATTCGGTCGAACGTCCAACGAGCGCAGAGCTCGCCGTGTACTGAGAACGGAATCGTGAACCACCATTGTCGGATGACTTGTGCTGGCAGAATATGAATGTAACTCCCTGAGACGGGGAGAGATGTTATTCAGTGACTCAGAAGCGCGGGATGACGATGAACGACTCAATGTGGCAGCAAACCAAGAGGTGCGAATATTCGGTCTTCTACGTTAGATTTGAAAGCCGTGCAAGGTGTCTTCAAAATGTGTGTGGAGACCGGGACAGCTCGACGTCATTAGTGCAAGGGTTGGACAAGATTGAGCGGCACACCGAATGTTGGTCATATTAATAACCACAGATTCACTCCATTGGAGGGATGGTAAAGAAACCCAGCAGCGCATATTCCCAGTACGGCCAGCGAAATGGCATTACATGCGGGCAATGAAGGTAGCAACGCTAGAATGTGCGTTGGGATGTTTCGAGGGTTGTGAAACGAGTAATTGACCGCTTGTAAGCCCGAGTTTCTGAAGGGGGTACAGCACTGGGTGATGAACGGGCCTCATATTAGATGTACTAGATGGACGAGCAGATATGATGCACCTAGAAACCTATTTTCAAGATCGCTAAATCCATGCCCAAGAGAGTCAACACATCTGACGGTGCTCCTGGAGAGTCCTGAAATTCGGGAATTGGCAGCGAGTCGATGGCGGCTCTAGGCGGGCGTGATTGAGGAGGTCGTCATAGCAAGTAGGTGAGGTGAGGTGTTCATGTTACCCGGTACGGTCCATTGCTGAACACCAGGTCCAGGAGCATCCAGGCGCGGAGGATCACGGAGGTTCGAGTTTTGGTCATGAGCGGAGTTTTAATACCGGATAGCAAAATCCGAATTGTCCGACATCGCATCTTGGTCCCTCCCACCATCTCGATCTTGTTATGTCGAGTTTAAAGACCTCCTTGCTGCAGTCCAATGAAAGACACAGAGCCCCTCTGGATGCGCCGCCTAACCACATGCCCGAGTGGGCGAGGTTGGATCGAGTCATACGAACTGTTTATCGGCGGTCTCTCTCTTCATAGAATGTCTTATCTCACTCGTTCGGTCAAGCCCACATCTCGTCCAGATATCTTCGCCATCACCGGACGCGTTAATATTTGCTGTACGAACTGGATTAAAGTCCTCTCTGCTACTAGCAACTCTAGATCTCTACATGCTTCGTCCTCGAATTGCAGGTCTATTCTAAATCCCGAGTCTATTGACAAAGAAATACAACGTCCCACAGAGTCAACCAACGGACTCAAATCCGTGCCGTCTAAACTGGACAACACATCTTTGCCAGTGGATCCTCGTGTTATGCCTCCCACCTCAGGGTGTGCTATGCCATAAGCAACCGTGGATGCGATGATTGGGTTTAAATATCTGGTTCTTTATAACGATATGGCTGTATTTTCAACCTCTCCAAATGCGTCTGGGAAGTCGCTCATCTAGTACTCATAAATTTCGCTTCATATGTGCGTTGTTTTTTATTTTTGGCGTTTTATTGACATTACCTGCCTCACAACGACACCTTCGATCACCTCAGTAAACCTGGTTACGAGAGACAAACCCTTACCCATAGTATGGGAACCCATTTATCTACAATCATGATCTGCCTTCTTTATTTTGGTTCGTATCTTCACTGGTATCATTCGGTGACATTATCCTGCTATACTGTCTCAAGCTCATGGCGATATTAATAGGTGCTTTGCTGTATTTCTTGGGCCAGGCATCTTTTACAGGAGAGACGCGTCTGGAATCAAGATTCTCCACTTCCTGCGACGCTTCCTAGTCATTTTTATCCATTAGGGGTGTGGCGGAACGGTGGTGGTACACATCTACAGGCGGAAGAGCTAAGTACCCCTCCTTTGTTTGAATTTTGGCTGATAAAGGAATCATACATTGTGTGTGGCAGTGCTTCTACGTCTCCTTCAGCAGATAGATTCGTCCCTGAAGAAAAGGACTTGGGATTAAGGCCATGTAAGTCACCTTGCGTACCGTTGTCGATGGGCTACTGTTTCCCTCAGATTAACCCGAAGCCCTACGACCACTCGTTCTTCGGCTCTATCCGACTCAACCATGTTCTTAGTTGAAGTGTTACGCCCACCATCTTTACACTTGAAGGCTTGAATTCATCCACCTTCGAGACTCCGTTCAGGTCGACCCTTCCACTTCGTGATTCAGATCGCCTGCACGCAGAGTAATATACTCTCCGTCGTCGAAGGCGGATCTGCTCAATAATCTGCAGTGTCATGCTCAACTCTCCTAAGGCTGACTTTGACCGCACCTTGTGTTACGAATGTTACCCAGTATCCGTCAACCCCAACGTTTCGCTACTTGAAACTTTGAAATTATGACGGGTGACTTATTCAAATAAGCTCGTTGACAATCATTTCGCGTTAGCTTTTTTCTGCATTCGTATCTGGTCAACATGCGCTGGGTTCCACCAACTTCCAAGGTCGAACAATTTTGTCAGTCGGAACGAACCTCTGTAGCTGTCTCCGGTACTTGTCACTCCTTGCTGTGGGTTCACAGTCCGATGAATCCACCTCTTATGTGGCATCTAACGCTGACCGATTCCTCCAGTCTACATGATTCACATCGTCAGTATATGAGCACTCTCTGTCATGCTCATGACAAGTTTAACCCTTTAGTGGTTATTAATTCTTCAGCTCGATATCCCGAGAAGGAAATTGAGATTCAGAGCGGGTGGTTGTTGAGTAGAACTTGGAAGACACTGACCTATATTGTTATCACCATTTTAATTGAGCAATCGAAACTCGTTCATTTAGCAGTTTTCACTCGAGGCTGAGAAGGACATGGTTTGTCTTGCTTTACACCCAGTGCGAGAGGATGGCCCTCCATGGTGGGACAAATGCGATACAGTTGTTGACCCAGGCATTTTTATTTCAACGCTAATTATAACCCCTCATTTCCACAGCATTCAGTTCTTACACTCTGCGGGAACGGCATATCCATCACGATAAGGCTCTGTCTTTGAATTCATTCCAAGGCCACGGCTTGCGAAAACGTTCCACAGGAGGCATTTGTTGGTACCACTATACCTTAGAGCGTCCGCCAGGATGATGGCGTCACGAGCTGAGGCAACTAAGAAGCCATAGCTAGATCAGTTTACGAATTTGAGGCATAGTCATGATGGGCACGACACTCACAGGTCGGGTAGCAAGGCTGGTTTGACAGCCCATCCATGAACAGACGCAAGAATACAATATTTCCTTCTCCGCCATCGGGATTGGTTCGGGCAGTCGACGAGAATCCGTGCTCCTTGACAAGCGCGGCGTACACATTGTGAAGCATGTTGGCCCAAATTTCTCCAGCCTCTGACATAGGAAAGCGTGTCAGTAGGACGTATAGAATCTCTAGGAAAATTCCGTACCGTGCTCTTCCTCTTCAACGTTGTTAAGTCCGCTGTACTTGAGAGGGTTGATGGCGCTGAGAAACGAGAATATCTTGTTAGCACCCAACAACATGACACCTAGAGTATAGAGACTTCGCTCACGAATTTACTGAGTATGGATATTGACGCATGCCTGTCGGACTGTTCTCGACCCATCGTCCTACCGTGAAATCTGACACATTGGCGGATGTTTGTTCTGTCCACCTTTAGAGCCATGATCAGTTAGGCGAACTAGTGAAAGACGAAATTAATCGGAAATTGATCTTACTCAGCCATGGCATCAGACCAGCCTTCTCCCAAACCCCGGGATTCTGTACTCTTCAGACAAATTGCGGTTCCGCCTCCAGTCATTCGGGTAGTGATACCATGCATCATCTCATGGACCAGAATTGAATTGTCAAGAGATCCATCTCTGTATGGCTGAATGGTGGTTGGCGTCTATCAGCACAGCAAAGTCAGGCTCTTTAATATCAACCTCACCTTTGATTTGTCCCACAGATACATCCGACATATCCCACTTGGCCACTAGCAGAATTATCAGAGCGATTTCACGAGAGCCTAAAAGGATTTAACGTACTCGGGTGGGGTACAGAACGCTGCATCGTTCTTACCGAAATCATTGTGGACTGATACCAAGACAGGATCACCCCCCTCGCCGCTTTTTCCGAAGTTGTTGGACTGGAAGTTGAAGGCTTCCTCCGTAAACCCATAGCGGTAGGCGATGTCATGAACGACGTTCGACATGTAGAATGCACCAGTACGTGCCGCATCAGGGTTTTGCCCATACTGGGGGCTCCGTTTGGCGTTGTAGAAATACTTGAACTGATGAGTTCCTTCGACGCTCTCCTTTGTGGTCTGATCTTGTCTTCCAATGAAGGTGATGACATTGTTACCGCTGGAGCCCCGAATCAACCTAAGTTAGTTGCAGTAAATCAGGAAATTACAAGGATACGCACGATGTATCTCTGGACAACGTCTTTCCATCATCGTGCCATCCGCGAGGAGAGGCGACATTGTCTGCCGAATTGACGATGAAAGTGTCGAACGGCACCTCTGCAATGCTTTGCTTGTCGATAGGTATGTCGGCATACTATAGTTGATGCGAACCATGAGAACCGTAAAATTGGATGAATGTAACAATAATATGACTACCCAAAACTGTTGGAAGTCCGAACAGAAGTTCGTTGAAGACACGACTTGCCCTGAGTGAGCGTCGACGTAGACCTGGAACCAAGTATTGTCGCCCTGTATCTGAATAACATGTACGAGTGCCACGGAGCCGTCAGGCTGTGCGTAATATTCGAGCTTGGTAGGGTGACCATTGTGTGCTCCAGAGAAGGCCCGTTCTGCCGACTCAATAGCAGTAGCAACTTGAATGCTGGCCTGAGGTGAGGCAATGTTGCTTTCGAATGCTTCTATTCTGTCCTTGTGAGAACTTCTCTGAGCTAATGTAGCGCTCCCTCACTTACTCGGATGAACGAAGGAGGATCCAAATGCGAAAATCTTCCCATCCTTCAGCACCAAATTCGCAACGGCATTGACGAATGGGACGCCATTCTAGCCGGGAAGGAGATCATGCGGCTCGGATGCATGCTCGGATGCAGAACACATACGTAGGACTGTCTGAGATAGGCATGGTCGGCCGTATCAGAGGAGTATCCACTGTTGTAGGCAACATCTCCGTCGTCCAGGCCAAGTTTGTTTTGGACGATGGTCACGGCAGTGTTCTCAAAGCCGAGACTGAGGAACGAAGACGGTAGGTCCAGTCCACCAGCATAGGTCTGTTGAATAGTGAGCAAGAAACTCTAGGGGAGCATTGATCAAATAAGAAACGCGCCTCATATGTTGACTTGGGCAGAATTTCCTCATTGTCGAAGTTCGAATTGTCGATCAGGGGAGTTTTGCTGGCATGGCCGAACTCAACCTGCGATGAGAACGGCGAGCGGGCTTCTACTGCGAGAAACCCTTCCGCAATGAAAAAGCGAGGTAGAAGAATCCCTTTGCGAGCATCGGGTCATCAAAGTTGCTTGTAGAAAACCTTCCAAGTTCAAATAGTTGTTTGCTCATAGTTATGCGGGTGACACTGGGGATAGGAACCGTTAGAGTTAATGTGCCTCTCTGGTTTCATTGGTACCAGACTGGTACTTGTCCTGCTTTTTGCCCACGCTACTTTCATCACAGGCGAAGGCGGCAAGAATCACTCCTGTGAGATTCAATCAAGCATTTATGGGGGGAGGGATGGAGACAAGATCAGGTGCCGCGTTGAGGTCGTTTTTGTGCCTGGTGTAACATGTACAAATAAGAACCCTCGCCCATCGAAACCGAACCCAAGGGGGACCCAGCGGAAGATTCCGAGACTCCAGCTACCTCAAGATTGTGCAGATGATCCAATCATTTCCCACACCATACGGGGATGATTGCCATTCTAGGATGCACCATCAGAGCATCGATAACGCGGTGAAAATCTATCTGACCACATATTGACTGGTGATGCATCTGACGAGAAG
>Ga0247741_1001678_pt1 | contig 12273 bp, 15 predicted proteins | sample UWRJL213509R2_FD_180945 | JGI IMG/M metagenome (GOLD analysis project Ga0247741, IMG submission 180945) | Plant litter microbial communities from Arlington Agricultural Research Station in Wisconsin, United States - UWRJ-L213-509R-2 | ecosystem: Environmental > Terrestrial > Plant litter >... | reverse complement strand
TCGCCCGGAATCAAGTCCTTCTCCAGACTCTTACCAACTGTGTTGAGAAGTACCTCCAAAATTGCGGAAGGCGCTGGGTGGACCTTAATTCAATATTCTCATCAATAAAGATCTGAAGTCTTTAAATAATTGCTCTCTGCTTGCTTTCCGTTTTGCTGTCTATTTCGCATTGCCTTGCAATATTTTATACAACACCTATAGCTATACATCAGTAGCTATACATCATGTAGGAAATGTTACTTGTTGTTACATCTAGGATGACCATTTGAACGGTTGCATCTAGAAATCTAGATGTTATATATGTACCACATATATGTAATGCTGCAGATTTTGCTCGATGTTAGGATCCGAACGATCCCAGACGCACGACTAATTAGTTTAGCTCGTGGTTTGAGAACCACCAAATCCTATCCAGCCGTCCTGGTCCAGAATCTCCTGCACCTCAATGCACTCGCTAGGGTCTCTGAACACCCTTAGTGGAATGTGACTAGGCATTTGCGTCCGTGCTCGATATACCCTCAGCTGAAGCTCAGTCCGCTTCTTCTCGGTCTCCGTCATTGAACCTCTCCGGCTGGATGCCGATTCCGAGGAGGTCGACGACCCAGTTTGCTGTGAACGGAAAGAGCTTGAAGAAGGTTCGAGGTTATGAGGATAGGGCTGAGTGATAGATGGTGGTGGTGTTGGCTTCGGCGGCTGAGTAACATAGGATATGGGTGTTTGTGGTGGGTCAGTGGAAGAGCGTAGCGTCAAGTTGTTCATCTGCCCGGTGATTGTCTTAGATGTTTCCATGCGCGAAGAGGAGGCTAACGTCGGTGTCAGGACCGTATCCTCAATCTCGCCAACCCGCGCGTCTGGAACGGAGGCCTCTGATGACTCGGGTTCGCTGTTCAAGGGACCAAGACCGAAGTACGTTCGTTCATGCTCTCTTGCCTTCGCGTGCGCTATCTCGTCGAAACTATTGGCAGGTTTCGGCACTTGCCTACCACCAAGCTTTGACCGGACGCCATCCGAAGTATAACGATTAGGTCTAGGAGTTCTATCCACATCTGGCGTCCTTACGTTTGGTGTCCTTGGGACATTAGCCTTCGAGCCATAGTTGTACTTGAGAAACGAAAGCGAGGACGCGGAGGAAGATGCTGTATCACTGCGAGGCACCAAAGGACGGGTATTTGGTCTTGTACCCGCGGCACCAATAGCCTTCCATCCAGTCGGGTCGTCTAATGGTTCTGGTCCGTTAAAAGTGCTGGCGTCGGCGTCACGTAGGAAGGCGCCGAGAATTTGTCGTGGCCGCTCCCGAGCCAAGCTAGAAATATATTGTCGTCAATAAGTGGTACTATCCCGAAGAAGAAAAAAGGTACAGACTCAGCATACAGCTCCAGGTCTTGTTCTCCAGTGTCCCCTATAAGGAAGAATTGAGAATCAGGAAAGGAATCAAGTACGTCGACAACGCCCGCTCGTTTGCGAGCCGCAGGAGCTGTAAGAAGGCCATTAAATAATGACCTTCCAGCGTAAGAACGTAGTTTGATCGACCCTGTGAGGAAGATACTAAGGTCCAAGTTGAGGTTCAGGATCTAGCAGGAGCCTACCTGGCGGCAGACGTGAGATCTGGATGAAATCGTTGAGCACAGGTAGGTATTCAAATGGTCCATTCGACTGCAATACGCGGGTTAGCCTTTCATCAGATGTCCAAGGCGGGCGTTGGGGTCTCAACTTACCACATAATGGAACCTAACTCCTCGAGACCACATGCTCATATACCACTCGCCCATGCCAGGAATAACATTATCCGCCAAATCTTTGACGAACACATTGTGGAAGACGGCTCTTGCACCTGCCAGAACACCTGACAACTTTACGGTGTCGTCGATGTCTGATATAACGCGTATTGGCGAGTGGGTGATTGGTATCCTTGTTAAAGACGCGAGAGGGGCTGGTTTTGACAGAGAAGGTTTTTGACTGTGTTCAGCAGGATCTTGAGTCTGGTATTTGTGTTGGCCCTGGGGTGTTGAGCCTGATGCAGAGGTTGATAAATGACCAGACCGAGACGAGGATCCAGAGTTCGGTGGGCCGGAGGGTGGTCGTAGTTGTGCGACGATTAGCAATTCGTGCTCCTCTATTGGTTCGCCGAATGCGATGTGGAGTGCACGAGGGTGCCTGCATAGGTCTTCCCATTTGACCTTAAACTTGACTTGGAAGCTACCGTCAGCAGCTGTCACAACATCCTGCGAGGCAAGAGGACCGTCTTCGGAATCAATGGGGAGGTCCTCCTCGGGGCTCATCGAAAAAGTAGCAGGTGTCACCGTTTCGTCGCGGTTATGGCTTTCATGCGGTGAGGCGAACAAGTGTAGTCGCACAGTTCGATTCGGAAGAACGGACGACCAAAATGGCTGTAACCGTTGTTCGAGATTAGCATGCAGTCGTCTGAGAACCTCAATAGGCATTGGACCAGCTTCAAGGATTTGAGGAGTATGTGGGCGAGAACGGTGGTTTGGCGTGTGGGATGCGCTAGTATCGGGTACAGGAAAGTCATATGTAGAAGATCGAGAAGAAGACGAGGATTCCGACAGAGAATCTGCGTCTGCATCATCCAAGTCTGTGGCCTTCGCTCGTTTCAGCTGGCGGTCGAGGGCGTCGACATCAAAGTCTTCTGTGATCTCTGTAGGGCGTGGGGGTAGATTAACTTGTGCTAGAAGCTCCTCCGTCGATGGCGTTAAGTGACCAAGAGAAGTCGAGTTTGGCTCTATGTCCGCTGCGCTCTCAACAAGCTTCGGAAGGGCGGCAAACCCTGCAACGACGATTAGCGCTCCACTTATGATGGAGTATGTACCAAATGACCTTTGGCGAGACGAATGAAGGCCCGTTGCGAGCGACTTGCGTTCTCCGGGCTTCGACGGGTTATGGCAAAACCTGAAACGAAGACCTCCACCTCGAATGGCCGAGGCGCTATAAGTAGATTAGATTCAATGTATGCGTGAGTTGCATCAACTCAACGGACGCACCTTCAGCTGTAATCTCTGCGGCGTAGCGGCGAGCGGCCCAACCAGGAAAGACGTTTACCAGCTCCGCATTTCCGTTGTTGGCATCGTATCCCCCACCCCGCCTAACTCTGATTTTCTGACCCGCCCAAGCTCTCCACCCCTGCCGCTCCTCTCCTGGTGTGGTCGCCCTGGGCGATCGCCAACCAGACCCACCATCTCTGCTTGTAACGTAGTCCTTCAAAGACGAAATTCGAGACCCCGCGGAGGCCAAATATCTCCAGGACGAGGGCATGTCTTCAGACATGGTGAGAGTCAATGACGGAGAGACGAAGACATGGGGGTTATTTTGGGACTCACTATTGAATCGCGAGTACCCAGTCCAACGGCTAGTAATCTTTAGTCATTCCTAACACTTCCATAAGATAGTACGCAGTGTGTATACTTCTGTGTACCTTGAGTGAACACTGAAATTGAAACGTTAAGACCTCGGGGCGGAAGGGTGGAAATGCAACCTTGCGCTGGCGGAGGCAGCGGGCCGATGATAAACTCCGCCAAAAGTTCTGTCTAGCCGCTGTTCATCGTCACTTCCTCTCGCGTCCAGTGTTTATGAACACGACAGTCTTGAATCTGGGTTATATACACTAGGGCACTGGTAAGATGATTGGTACTGAATTTGCTGCAAATCCTGACGAGGCTTAGGACCACCTGTTAAATGACAATACGCGCCTTGACCCAATGCACTCTCAAGCGCCTTCTTCATAATACTCAAACATGGCCTTCAGCGACGCTTATTTGCTCTCATAGACAACCTCCAGCACCTACAATACCTTATAGACGAGCTCATTCTACCGTCTTTGCTGCAGCCAGCCCACGGCAGGTCGACATCATCGCCAAAGAGACTACCGTTGCTCGTCTGCTTTTCGTTTTACGTCGTTTTTCAGGTCGAAAGCATGGGTTCGGGAACAGAGATGACAATTGGGTGTCTTTGAAAAAATTGGTGCGTTACTCTCAGAAATGACCTCATGAATTTCCTAATTTTACATCAGCTCAACCACCCGGAATTCTGCAATTTGGACGTGTCCACGCTCCAGACGATGATTGATAGAGACATCAAACATCGGCTTGTACTTCATTATGATCCAACGAAAGTGGGAGACAACTGGTGGATTCGTGCTAGGCTGTGGAATGTGTGCTTTCCTGTGATTGTTTCAAGGTTCGATTGCTCACCTAGCTGAATTTAGGAACGTCATTGGGTTTTGAAACCCGTATTTGCGAAGGATAACGTCGGAACAGCGGTGTACCCAACCACTCTTCATGACTGGAAGAACTACATATGTACGTGTAATTGTGGTCATTCCCCCTTGCTTCCAATTGAATCAGGATATTCAGCACGGCATGGGATCGGGTTACATAGACAAGAGGAAGAATACATACAAGTTTCTCGCGGCATTCCTACCAATGAATATCTTCACTGTAAGGAAATCTCTCTCCCAAGTATCCTCGATACTTATGAGACAATCTGTTTCGCATCACAGCTCTTGAAGAGGAAGAACAGGTGTTTGTTTTCGTCAACATCCGCGCATGCATTGACTCTGGGATTCGTTTTGTACTCCCTGTTCCCTCAGCACAGGACTGGTCAGCAACAATGCCTCTACTGACCAAAGGCGATGAGACGGGGCATATTCCAACTTCTTTCTTCACTCGCGTTGAGCGCCTCACTGCACGCAAGTCCCTCATCTGGGGCGACCAAAAGCCTCTTTTCCACAGAGGCTGGGTCTCAGATGACTACCTGTTGGATGAAAACGGTGCGAGGCGAACCACGCTGATGGACCGACACTTGCATGGCTTCGCTTATACCGTTGGGATGTATGGTAGTGGCCCTAGCCAACCCCGTTTGGATCCGGAGTTGGCTGCAGAGGCAATGGAGGCTTTACAGCCGTAAAATCTTAACTGTCTCCTTGTATTGTTATTTTATACATTAATCTAATTACACTGATGTACAACTCTCGGTTTCAATCTGAGACTTGGTCTCGCTTTCCGACTCGCCTACCCCGCGGTGGTTCATTGACATGCACGAGGCCGCGGAGTGATTTGTCCCACTGGCTATTCTACTGCGTGCTAAGATTCTCGATCCATAGAAAAAGAGAACCTAGAAAGCGGTGGTCAACACTTGGCTCATTGATTGTGATGGAACGCTTACTATAGGTATCGGACACATGGCCAGTGCAGCAAACGCAAAGACGCTGTTAGCCCATCTGTATCCCAGCACACCAAACATTCTATCGGCGAAAAGAGGAAATATTGTAGCTGTTATGTTCCCTGGGAAGGTAAGCAAGTGAGACGACGTCTTGCGACAATTGACAGGGGAATGTAATGACTCACGCAAGAGACCTTGGCCTGCCAGAGCAGACGACGCATAAGTTCCATAGCTATGTAGCTACAATCAATGTTTGCGGTGCCAAAAAGCCGGAATATTTACCAGTCTGCAAGATAGGTGAACACGGCCAGATATATCGTGAATACCGCCCAAACGAACACCTACGTGCAAATGATCAAAATGAGACACACGCACCCCTTCAATAGCTCAACTCACTGTCAACGCCAGTGCCAATATCTCCCACGGCACATTGGAATACGACGACCATGCGAACACGAACATGGACACAGGGAAGAGAAATCCAGCAAGGCAAGAGACATACAGTCTGGCTTGAGGTCCTCGTGCCCCAACATTCTTCCTAATGCGCAATCACCGTAAGTAGGCAGGGGTGAGCGAGAGATTGATATCACCTACTGATACAACTTTTCTTGATACATGTTGGTGAAGAACCCAAGGAGACTGGCGGCACTGATGGTGCCTAGTCAGCGCCTGCACAGGAGATTTACGCAAAGTAGCGGTATTTACACCATTGTCATATACATCGATCCAATCTGGCCTTGGTTGAACCCATGTAGAGATCGAAGTACGCCAGGCATTGACCTACAAGCGTCGTTTAATAGCCGAAATGTAGACGTGTGTCTAAAAGGGGAATGTGGCGCACTCGATCATACAGTAGTACACACCCCAAGCGAGCCCGATCCATGCCTGTACTAAATATGAGTCACTTCAACGAGCCGGAGAAATTTAGGCGCCCTTACGCTGACTGCAAAGACGATCGGTTCAGTGAAAAGGAGGTCTAATACAGTCAAAATGAGCACTCCCAATTCAAAGAAAATGTTCTTGTAGGCTTACATATGGGTCTGGTGCAGGAAATGTAGAGTTTCCGGCGAAGATCCAACTTTCTTTCGCGAGCAATATCACGACCTGCTTTTTCTGAAATCATCTGATCGCCGGCCTTTGCTAGAGGGTGAATAACTGGTGGTCTTGTCTCTTTCACTACCAAAATAAAGACCAGAAAATACGCTGCGGTGACACTAAGAACGAATTGTATCAGTATTTTCAAAGGTATACTTATCGAGAGAAGGTATGATACTTGCATTAAGTGAATCCATTGTATCCACCGCCAACGAAGTTGGGGTTGGAGTTCGATCCACCCGCCTCCAAATGCGCCCACTCCGTTGCCAGCAAAGGCAATAACTGCGTACAGAGACATTGGAAGACCCCTCCTACGAAGTCATTCGGTTGTGAGTATCAGAGGAAGGAAGCTGTCTCTTAACTTACTCGTGAGGGGCCCATATATCAGCGATAGTGCCAGCGACCGTCGTAGCTCCTGGAGACCCAAATGCGCCTTGTAGGAAGCGAGCTACGAGAATCCCTTGAATGTTTTGCGACCTTTGCATTGTGATATAGACCAATTAACCAGAAAGCGGGACAACAATCTTACAAAGCAGCGACAAGGTGCATTAGCAGAAATCCCGTGATTGATGCGTAGTACAAAGGTAGTCTTCCAAACTCCTCGCTGAGAGCCGAAGTGAAGAGTGGTAATATCCCAAAGCCAAGACAGTAGAGACTGAGCCCCAGTGTAGCTTCAATTTTGGAGCAGTTCAAATCTTGCATCATGGACGATGCCCCCATGCTGAAAGAGGTGGCAGAGGCAGCTAATGGAAGCTTAGATGAAGTTGATACGACGAACCAAAATGTGCACTTACCGACCAAGAACGTGAAGAATGAAGTTAAAATCGTGATACTCATTTTTCTTGTCCAGCTGAAGTTCATGGGATCATGGTTTTTGCCTTGCAAGGTGGAGTTCTGATAAGAGATTCCATCAGCAGGGGATCTCAAGTAGTGTGGATGACGCACCTCATCGAGAATGTTTTCCTCGTCTTTAGCAACCCACGGCGTAACAACGAATGTTGTATCCGACCGGAGTGACGAGGTTTGGCAAGTCGAGATTTTTTCTGAGTACATGAAAAGATTTTGATTCGCGCTGATTAATGTGAGTGGGGTGAAGGCAAGTGCGGTCAAATCTAATATTCGTGGTCGTAGCCACAAGTAGTTATACGCCCATCGACATACGCCTTACAAAGAAAGGCCGTATGGATTGCCGAAAAACCGTAATGCCTTGGAAATGAGGCGGATCTGTTCGTAAAGATTCCACCCCAGTAGGAAATTCGTGGCAGGCCCTGTCACCAGGTTCGGAAAGATAGCGGAAAGTATTAGGTCGAAGGGCATTCTGGAGACGTCACATGAAAGCACCTCAATCTCATCTCCGTCCAGCTGCATACATCAACAAAAAATCGAGGTCTTCGATGAGCTAACAGCTCATAGCAGAGAAGTGTCAAGAATGCCACCGGGCAGGCAGGAGTTTGGTGTGGTGCTGGGTTCCGAAGGCCACGCAAAGTCATGACCATGGAGATACCATCGACAGTCGTCTGCGGCCCGGAAGATGCAAAAATTCGACGGTGGCAAGAGTATGTGTTGGAGAATAAGGTTTTTAGTGGTCGAAATAGCAAGGACTCAAGGAGAGTTTCAGTGTTGACATTCAACTTGAAGTTTGCCTAATTGCATTCAAACAAGTTGCCACGGCCATTAGATAAACAGCCATCCTGTGCACTTTGGATATAATACAGATCTCATTTATGAGGATCGCACGTCAGGTTTTCGACATGAGCTAGGCAGCAAGGCCTTGAGCTCCTTACACAACGCAGTGCAAGGTTGCTTGCTCGTGTTATGTTCAGGGTTGCCCCTCATTGGCAACACCTTCCCAGTTCCCTCTTGGACACATTTCCTTCTTCGTTCCGCTAGTCGCATACGGTCTGCTCAATCCGACTTCGTTCCTGTTCTGGTTTCATCGCCCCCGTTTTTTCTTGATGTCTTCTAGACACAGGCTTTTCACGCAGACGGTGGGAATAATACCTGGCCCAGTAACCTCCCATTATGATGACCCAGCTGAACGATGATTTCTTCACCCTTTACCATGCACATTGTACTTTCATACCCCAGGAATTGACCGGATACGCGTTTCACTGGAATCTCCATGAATCTTCTAAGAACCTTCGTTTACTTGCGCTAAACTTGCGGACCATGGTCCATGAGATACGGAATCGTTGACCAAGCCCTGGAAGCCGCCAACTCTCGAGAATTCTGGGCTGGAATTTGCGTTTTAATGCTCAAAAAACGGTGGGGGCTTCCTTGACGTAACATCTGTTGTAACCCTTTACCTACATTTCTACCATCGAACGCCTCCCTCGTTATAGGCACGGCAGATGCGTTCTGCAAATGCAATCAACTGGGCTTGATGGTCTGACCTTAAGCTAAACGTATATAAACCAGGAGGCTTTAGTTGTGGCCTACTTCCTTTCGACGACAACCATGCTTAACCACGAGCACTATCGAGGATTACTTTCACGAGTCAAGACGCGAAGACGTAGACTCCCAGTCTCTCGCGCGGCCAGCGAGCAGTCATCGGAGTCTTATACGTCCTATGGGCTAGGATCAGGTACCAACGGAACGGTAATCTCAGTCATTTCCTGCAGTAATAGCAGTGAAGGCGACTTTGCTTGCCACAATGAGGGATTGTTAGGGTGTGCTCAGGCAATATATTTTCTCCCCATAAATGTCCCAGAAACTAATTATATTTCATATCAGTGTTCGCTTGTGAAGGTAGCCCCGATTTTAATGACCTTAATCGCGCTCACTTACCACTAGTTTTCCCTCAGTATTGTTCCGACTACTGTCAGCGCCAACATTGGTCCAAGCACCGGTTGGACTGCGAACACCCGTACCTGGATTCACAATGGGAGCCAGAATGGGTGGTTCGCGATCGTGAACCACTCTTTTCGACTTATTGTACCCTCCTTCCGTCCTCCTCCAGTGACCCCTTCAAGAACCCTGGATATCCAGCGTACGATTGTCTGCAACTTCAGCGCAATGAAGTTCTTGCGAATAGAGACTACAAAATTTGCATAGTTGGTGCGTTGGTAACTCTGTTTCTGTGAGGTTGAAAATGCGCTTCTGAAAATGACATGTAGCATGCGGTGACATTCGCAATTTGATTGAAATTGTCAACAATCTCCCTGTTGGGTACACTGGACGACTCGACGTTCTCGCAAACAGCAGCAACACAATAGTCCTCAATCGGATGCTAGTCATTCTTTGTGCTCTCCTGACTGCTGGCCCTTCCATCGATGAATCGGCAGAGCTTGCCACACATCTCATGTATTCAGCAAGTCTCCCAGAGACAGCAGCTTCATATGCCAGGTACCGTTCAAACTTCATGTATGGTGTCGTCAAAGACGGCGACATGGCATTCCAAACTGCGTTGAGGACGAGAGGACGAGGTAAATTGTTTTCAACGCAACCCGCAGCCAGTATCAAGAAACCAGTGGAAATGTTGAGGTCAAGCTACCCTCTGACGAAGGCGATGAAGAGTATGAAGCACAACTTTCAAGATACATTCAATCTGGACGATAGAGAAAAGGTCCTATCATCCCTGCAGCCGTCACATCGGCTCGCTCTCAGCCGATTCTGGCAAACTGGGATCCTCGCTCCCTTCTCTGTTGACCTTTCAGCATTCAAGTCACCGAATCGGTGAGTCGAATTCTACCCTTGAATTGAGGATTTCTAAAAAATACAATGATCAAGGTTGCTGTTTACACCTCAAGGTGAATGGATTGGTCTCTCGGGAAATGTTAACCCACTGCACGGCTGGGATGTCTTGTCCGTCCGCCGTACAGGTCTTCGCTATGACATCGACTCCTCAGGGGACATCCTTGGCTGCCTCTTCTTCCACGTCAAATCCGAACTTCGCGAGTTCGCACTCCGCGTCAAGGAGCTCAACATCAATTTCCACCTCGTCCAATATGACCCACGTCTCCTATCCAAAGGCATCTCTTTAGGCATCTTGCCGGCCTTTCATGGGGCCTCCTTTGATCGAATAGATATGGGCGATACAGGGGACGAGATGGGTATGGCAGAATGTCTTGCGGACTGGGCACCATTGCTGAACGGAGAAAATGAGCACGCGTGCTTGATGGCGCACTCCAAGATTTGGTACAAAAGTGTTCCCGGCGCTGTAGCGCGCGATAATCCTCGAGCGATAGAGGCGTTGATGAAAAGATGCGAGAAGATGCATGAACTAGTAAGGCACACGTACATTTTCTGATTGCTAGCACTAATCTTGTTTCAAGAAAGGTAACCTGACGGCACTTTTCAAAGGAGCGCAAGCACCATCCTTTACTCGCTTGGTATCATCCTTGGATGCGTTTGTAGACCACCAGGGTGCTTTTCTTCGTTACCTAGAATCCGAGGATGTTCAGGCCACAGCGTCAAGGTTGGGTATTACCATTCGCGAGGCAAACTCTATCCACTCCAAGGTAGATGCTGTCTACTCCTGTCATGATATCTGGCTTATGAACCGTCATTTCTCAGAGAGTTGGTATCCAAACTCACGCTATCAAGCAACGGCTACCAAATCTGACAAGGGAAGAATTTTACAATATTTGTAAGTGGCCTGCTCCACTCTTGGCGAAGGGTGGCATGCGCTAACAATCTTGTGTTTCTCCTTTACCATAGTCACACTTGGAGGGGCAGAACTTGCACTGCGCATTGTGGAATTCGAATTCAATCCAGCATAAGTACTGATCTCGGAGATGAGAGGCGACCTTGACAAACACAATAATCCATAGAGTACGAATCAGAGAGTGTTTTATGTTGTGTTGGTCATTTATTAAATCGTTGAGGTCGAAGCGAGCTGAATAGACAGTAGACACAAGCGTCGTAGCATATCGGTAGTGCATTTATGAGCAGCCATAAAGATACGTCATACACTCGTGTACCATGGCGGTTCGAGTAGTATGGATAGTATATGCCACGCTTCTATCTAGCCCAAGTTCAGCCAAGATCTCACTGATCTCTATTCGGTCTATGTCTACAGCGGCGTCATTCTAACTTATCCTTGGGTTTGTATTGAGACTTTGTGGGTGATGACTTTGCTTGAGGTGACTTGTCTGAGCATAGAACTTTAATATCTACCATAATCAAAGACAGTCAGGTTTCTGTACGAACCAAAGACGAAGTTCAATAAATGCAGTGTCTGATATCTGGTCCCATTCTGCGAGACAAGAACGAGTTGTCGGGCTATCGTTGCATGCTGGAAGGTATGGAACGCCAACTGCCTTTTGTAGCCTAGGGAGAATATTGGAAAGATGGGTTATGACTACTTCTCTTCACCTGATATTTAGCCGAGTCCTCCGTCGATCCTTTGTATTTTGCCATCGAATATTAGCAACTTGAACTTCTCGCATAAGTGTCTGCATATTAATTTTTTAGGAGGAGAGGCGTAAGAAAAACCTTGGCGCCACAATGGTTTAAATTGTACAGTGACGGGCTACAACTGACCCCCGTTCGTATATCGCGTCCCATTGCTTCAAAAATCAATCTCCCTCCGACTACTTAAGCTCTTAAGCGCCAGTGCTGATTCAAAATATCTGAAGTTTTAACGGACACTATATGTTCATAAAAGACAAGTTCTGTGAAATACCAAGACCGTAGCTTTGGTTTAAGCTCTCAAAGTCGACCACTTTACCACAAATTTGCATATCCTGATTGCTGACCATATATAGCTATAGGAACCTTGGCGTTGAATATTGACGTGCGACACGAGGGCCGTAGATACTGCTTGATTTTTTTTTCCGGACCCAAAAAAGTATTGGTCGTTTGAATTTGCATCAGTGTTCTAGATCTTTATCCGGACATGAACTAAGCCTGAAAATCGGATTCCAGTCGATTTCTAGTGGGATACTTTCTTGGACTATTTATTCATTGCGAGTGCTACCAAAGCCGACGGCAGCTGAACTGTTTGCCTCAGCTTCACCCACCAACAACATTGCAATATTAATGTGGTGTGTTGCAAACAGT
>Ga0247741_1001677_pt1 | contig 12276 bp, 11 predicted proteins | sample UWRJL213509R2_FD_180945 | JGI IMG/M metagenome (GOLD analysis project Ga0247741, IMG submission 180945) | Plant litter microbial communities from Arlington Agricultural Research Station in Wisconsin, United States - UWRJ-L213-509R-2 | ecosystem: Environmental > Terrestrial > Plant litter >... | reverse complement strand
GCGCTGACAGCTGAAGCGAAACGTCAGGGCCTGTCTAAAATCGATCACGTCCTGCTGAGCGATGACGGTAGCCGCGCGTATGCCGTTCAAGGCGACCTCAATTCGCCCACCAAACGAACGGTCGACGTCGACACAGCAAAGGCTGTCAATACGCCGATCGAACAGAGCGGAGCTGAAATATCAAAGCAGGCAACCTCTTCTCTGCCGTCTGCTAATAACACCCAACAGCAATCGCCGGAGAGTCTCCATCCGCAGGCGCCTGACTCACCGAAGCCGGGGCGTTGAGACGATGACGATACGAGGCGGTAAACCTGCTGCACGACGCTCCTTCTGGCCGGGCTTCCCTGGAGGCCACCGCCCGGGACGGTGGACACTCGGCGTGATTTCAGTCGCTGGCCTTTGCCTGGCTTTCGCTGCATGTAGCGGAATCTTTGGCGACCCCAAGATCGAGCTCAATCCGCATCCAACGAAGCGCTATGGAATCATCGTCACGTTTGAAAACGCCCCTGGCCCCTTCGACAGCATCGAAGCGAACGCGGACTATAGCGTCACGGATTATTCGTGCGTCCCCGAGCAACCTATATCCGGCGCTCGGCTGCTTCCCAGCAAGCGCATCGATTTGAAGCTACGAAAGGTCAGCGAAACCACCTACGAGACTGACATGTACGTCGACCTCCTAAAAGATAAGGACTTCTACTCGAAGGGTGTTTGCCACTGGTCGGAGGCGAGTTTCAGCGTAGTCGCCAGTCGTGGACGGATGAAGTTCATGACGCCATTGCCTAACTTCAGATATCCGAGCGACGTCGAGGAAACACGCTACTTCTCGTTCTCCGCATATGAAAGGCGTTCGACCGACATGCTCAATACTGGCAACAAGGATCGTGGCGCGTATCCTGAACCTTCAAAAACGTTCTCGATTCGTGTTAACGCAAAGGAGATGCGCTGATGCGTGAAGATACTGGCGGCTACGCGTTCCTGGCTAGTCAAGCTTATGAATACAATCTTCCAAACAAACGCATCACTGATGGGCGCCATAACTTCGTACTCGACGATCAGGCAATGGATCCGGTAACCGGATTCTATGCAGCGTCCTATCGCGACTTGGATAGTGATCGCTTCGTCATTGCCTATCGGGGAACGGATGATCCCTTCGATGGCGTTGTCGATCTTGGCATGGCCGCATCGCGCCTGGATCTGCAGCAATATGAATCGGAGCGGTTCACACAAAGCGTGCTCGCCCGAGCCAAGGACTTTGCGGAGACCACTGGACGCGCCACGGACGTCAGCGTGACCGGCCATTCGCTAGGAGGTGGCCTGGCCGAAATCAACGCCGCCAAGTTCGGCCTTCGAGGCGAAACATTCAACTCGTACGGAGCAACCGGCCTCATCGGAGGCACATCCGAAGGCGGCAATCAGGTCATCAACCACGTCCGTGCGGGCGACCCCGTCAGCGCGGCCAACCGCCATTTCGGCGAGGTAAAGATCTATGCCACGCCTGACGACATCGCCACGCTGAAGCATGCTGGCTATGGCGGCGAACAATCAACGGGAATCGGCGCAACCGTCAAGGCGACCGCGCTCAGCGCGCACTCGATGAGCAACTTCATTCCGAAGCATGGTGAAACGCCGCTTATCGGACCCGAAGGCGAATCTCTCTATCTTGCAAACAAGGACATCGTCGACCATTACCGGTCGGATGTCCTGCGCTCGCGTGAAATGTTCACGCATGCCTCCGAATCCCCGGCCATGATCGCTCCCACGCTTGCCGTTCGCGCCGGGCAAGCCTACGTCGATCACCTCAAACACGACATGCACGAACTTGCAGAACGTTCGGTACCCGTCGGTCAAGACGTGGGACGCGGTGCCGTCGTGGCTGCGCAGGCTGTCGGTGCCAGCGCTCGCGAATTGGGTCACGATGTCATCGGCGGGGCACGTGTCGCCGGCCTGGTTCCAGAAACTGTGGCTACGGCGACCTGGGGCTCCCCCACCGGCTCCCCCCAACTCGACCGCTTACTCCATCCTCCCAAGCTCACCGAGCCAGGCCACCCCGATCACGCCATGTTTCAGCAGGCGCTCCGGGGTGTCCATACCGTGGATGCTTCCACAGGCCGCCAACCCGACCAGATGAGCGAGAACCTGGCAGGGGCACTGACTGTTGAAGCCCGGCGCAGCGGCATGAACCGGATTGACCATGTCGAAATGAACAGCGACTTCAGCCGCGCCTATGCGGTGCAGGGTGACGCCAACTCACCCTTCAAGAAGTTCGCCGAAGTCCCGACGGAAATCGGCTTCGGCACCTCCATCGAAAGCAGCAGCTTCCAATGGCAACAGGCCGCCGCGCATGACGCATCCCAGCAGGTGGCCGCCAGTCAGAGTATGGCCCAGCCCACGATCGAGGGACCGACCCATGGCCGTTGAACCCATGCACGCCACGTCTTCCTACCTAAAGCCGCGCCGCCTGGCGCCCCATGACGGAGAAACCGCATGAGCCGCGACATCTTTAATGAAGCCAACGAACACTTCCTCAAGTCGGGCCGCCAGTACGAATACGGACGGCCGGATATGTCGTTGCGCAATCATGGCGGCGATGGCCACACAGACAGCAGCCGCACCGAGCAGGACAACGATCACGACGGTCGCCTCGGCGTCGATTGCTCGTCCTTCGTCTGGCGCGGCATGCACGACGCCGGCTATGGCGTCCCCGCGACGCCGTTCGGTACGCACGACCTGTTCGAAGGCAACACCCCGACACATTACGCACGCAATCATTTCGACGTGATCTCCGCTGGCGACGCGCACCAGAAGAACGGCTCGCTGCAACCGGGCGACGTCCTGATGTTCCGCGACAGGCATGGCTCCGGCCAACACGTCGCTATCTTCAAAGGCTACGACGCCGAGGGACACATCCACTTCATCGGATCCCAGGTCGGCTCCGGACCGGCCGAAGTGAACGTCACGCCCGGTGGTTACTGGGACGGCAAGAACATGGAAATCGTCGGCGCGCTCCGTGCGAAGCCCGAGTTTCGTGTCCGTGAGCCGTTGCATGGCAACTCGCCGGATGGCCCAACGACTTCGAGACCTTCCGGACCCCATGGCCCGGCGACGCACGCCACGCCGCAACCGCCCGCACCTCCTGGGCACACGACATCGGCACAGGGTGCGCCCGCGCATGTCGCGCCCACACACACCAAACCCGCCCATGAGGCCGCGCTACGCCACGGTGACAAGGGCGATCAGGTGCGCGATCTGCAGGCAACCCTGCAGCGTCTCGGCTACAAGGACGAACACGGCCATGCGCTCCAGCCGGACGGCGACTTCGGCGCGCATACCAAGGCAGCCGTCGAACGCTTCCAACGCGCCCATGGCCTTCGTGCCGACGGTGTGGCGGGTCCGGCAACAAAGGAGGCCCTCCACGCGGCGACGCCACGACTCGACGCCGCGGGGCACCCCCACCAGGCGCTGTACCACCAAAGCCGGGACGCCGTGCACCGCCTCGACGCACAGCATCAGCGCACGCCCGATCTGCAAAGCGACCAGATCGCCGGGGTGCTCACCACCAAGGCGCTCGACCAGGGTATGACCCGAGTCGACCACGCCGTCCTCAACGACGACGCCAGCAAGATCTACGCCGTACAGGGCGAGCTCAATTCGCCTTTCAAAAAGGTCGCCGAAGCGTCGACGCAGGAAGCCGCCAACACCTCGCTGGAGGAGAGCGGTCGCCAGTCGTTGCAGGTAGCCGCGCAACAGACGCAGCAGCAGGCTGCGAGCGCACCGACACAGGCGCCGCAACCCCTTGCCCCGAGCCAGAACGCCTGATGCGTGCCCCGACTTTGTCTTTGGAATCCAGGATGCCCCACGCCATGACTCCCCCATCGCGCCGTCCGGTCTTGCTGCCTTACTTCTGTATCGCCCTGCTGCTCGCCGCGCCCCCGGCCTTCGCCGCGAAGAAGCCGGACGCAGGTGCCCTCCAGTCCCTACTCCAGACATCATCGCCGGGTTCGAAGGTCGTCTGCGCCAAGGACACGTATGGCAATGCCGCCTGCACCATCGACGGCGATGCCGTGGACGTCAACGACGACTGCACCTCGAACATGGCCTTCGGCGGGGTTGCCAGCGCCAAGGGCGTCACGCTCGAAGACGGCTACAAGCCCGGCTCAACAAAGCCCATCGCCCACGTGGGCCAGCACCAGTTGCTCTGCATCCAGGCCACGCAGCGAAAGGAAGGCAGCTTGATCCGCGCGCTGGTCAAGGTCGTACCCACGAAAACCGTGAAGGCATGCAAGGGCAACGACAGCTGCAAGGGCGCCGATACGCCCATCGATTGGAAGCGGCCACCCAGCGGGACAGCCTGCACACTGAAGCCTGATGGCCACTACGCTGGCGACTGTGCGACCGGGTGGATCGACGGCAAGGACATCGAGGAATATTCGATGGGATTGAATCCTGAAGACACTGGCGCTTGAGGCGCCCCGCATGGAAAGGAAAAAGCCACGCATGCGCATCCCATTAAGTTCCCCACGCGCTCTGCTCGCACTCGCCTCGCTATTCCCCTTAACGTTCTCCGCTTACGGTGCCGCCATGAACAAGCCTGATATCAAGCTCAACCCCCAGCCACGGATGCGCTATGAAATCACCATCAAGGTGGACAACGCGCCCGGCCCCTTCGACCGCGTCGAAGGCGTTGTCGATTACCGTGTAAGCAACGAGAACTGCGTGCCGCTCACACCGGTCATGGGCGCTACCGTAGCGCCGGAAAAGCGAGTACCCATCGTGCTTACGCACGCGGGTGGCAACATCTACAAAGGCGAGATCTACGCCGACCTTCTTCAGGATGAGGACTACTACGGCAAGGGCATCTGCCATTGGTCCGTCGTCGCAGCTAGCGCGAATCTCTTCGTCAAACAAGTGGACTTCAGTGCCCCGCTTTTTCACGACGATCTGCTGAAGGGCAAGCCAGTCACCCGCTACTACTCCAACCGGTCCTATGCGATGACTCAGATGGAGCGTGTGGATACTGGCGAGACTGACCGCTCGCAGTATCAAGATGAAGCGAACGCCACCTTCTCCGTCACCGTTCACGCCGAGGAGAAGCATCCGTGACCCTTTCCTCGACTGATTACGCCTTACTAGCCCAGGACTCCTACCACGATCCGGTGCTGAACAAGCCCAAGGTGCTCGGTGGCGTCACTTACGAGGCCATCGACGTGGAGGACAATCCGCGGACGGGCTTCCAGGCCACCGCATACAAGCGCATGGACACCGGTGAAATCGTCATTGCCTATCGCGGGACCGAGTTCGATCGCGAGCCGGTCCACGATGGCGGTGTCGACGCCGCCATGGTCCTGACGGGAGTCAATCTCCAGGCAGCGAATTCCGAGGCCTTTACCGAGCGCGTGCTCGAGAAAGCGCGCCTCGATGCCGACCTCCACCATCGCCCGCTGCAGGTGACGGTGACCGGCCATTCTTTAGGCGGCACACTGGCCGAAATCAATGCCTCGAAATACGGCCTCAAAGGCGAGACCTTCAATGCCTATGGCGCGGCTGGCCTGCGCGAGGGTGTACCCGAGGGCGGCTCGCAGGTCATCGACCATGTGCGCGCCGGCGACGTCGTCAGTGCCGCGAGCCCACATTTTGGCGAGGTTCGGGTCTACGCAGCGCAGAAAGACATCGACACCCTCTCGCATGCGGGTTATCGCGACGACGGCGGCATCCTCAGCGCGCGCAATCCCATCAAGGCTATCGACTTTGATTCCCACGCCATCGACAACTTCGTCCCAAACAGCAAGTTGCTCGGCCAATCGATCATCGATCCTGAAAATCAGGCGCGATACAAAGCCCACGAAGGCATGATCGACCGCTACCGCAACGACGTTGCCGACATCCGCATGGGCCTGTCGGCCGCGTGGGAGATTCCCAAGGCCGTCGGTGAGCTGAAGGACGCTGTCGAACACAAGGCTGTCCAAGCGATCGGTGCAGGCGCTCTCGCCATCGAGCATGGCGTCGAGTACGCGGCCCACGAGGTCAAGGAAGGCTTCGATCATCTCAAGACCGGCGTCCAACACGTGGGCCACGAGATCGCCGATGGGGCCCATGCCGTCGAAGCGAAAGCCCATAGCGTCTGGAATACCGTCACGCATCCCGGCACGTGGTTCGAACACGACAAGCCCGGTGTATCGCTCGATCACACCGCACACCCCGACCATCCGATGTTCAAGCAGGCGCGCGAAGCGGTTCATGAACTCGACCGCGCCCACGGCCGCGCCCCGGACGGTGTAAGCGAAAACGTTGCCGGCAGCCTGGTCGTCAAGGCGCGCCAGGACGGCCTCGAGCGGATCGACAAGGCCGTGCTCAGCGAAGATGCGTCACGCATCTATGCGGTACAGGGGGCCCCTGAGTCGCCGTTGAAGCGGGTCGCCGAGATGCCCACGGAACAGGCCGCCAGCACCTCGGTCGCCGAAAGCAGTGTCCAATGGCAGCAGGCGGCGCAACAGGCACAGCAGCAGGCCCAGTTGGCCAGCCAGCAAACGCCAACCCATCAGGAGAGGACACAGCCGTCGCCCGGCCTGTGATCCCATAGCGAAGGAAAAGGTACATAGCGCATGAGTAAGACAAGGGGATATTGGGCGATCGGCCTCTTCGTGGTCGCCCTGGTGGCGGGTGAAATGCTTTCGGGCTATCTCACCCTGTTGTTCCTCCGTCTCGGGCAAATCCCGCTGCGGCTGGCAACCTACTATGAGTACGTGCGGGCGCTGAACCTGCCGGAGGTTCGTCCGTACGCGTGGAAGATCGAAACCGCCGGCGCGCTGGGCTTCGGCCTTCCGCTGATCCTATGGTTCGTGGTGCTGTACTTCCTGACGAAGAAGAAAAAGCAATCCATGCACGGCGATGCCCGCTTCGCCACGGCGTCGGATCTGCGCAAGCAGAAGATGCTGTCTCCGGCCGACAACGGCATCCTCGTCGGCAAATACAAGGGCGACCTGGTCCGTCTTCCGGGGCAGCAGTTCGTCATCCTCGCCGCGCCTACCCGCTCGGGTAAAGGTGTCGGCGTCGTGATTCCGAACCTGCTCGACTACCAGGAATCCATCGTCGTTCTGGACATCAAGCAGGAGAACTTCGACCTCACCAGCGGCTGGCGTAAGTCGCAAGGGCAGGAAATCTACCTCTTCAACCCGTTTGCCGAGGACCGCCGCACGCATCGCTGGAATCCACTGAGCTACGTCTCGAAGGATCCCGCCTTCCGTGTCTCCGACCTCATGAGCATCTCCTCGATGCTCTATCCGGATGGCTCGGAAGACCAGAAATTCTGGGTCAGCCAGGCCCGCAACGCCTTCATGGCCTTCTCGCTCTATCTCTGCGAAAAGTGGGAAGACGACGAGCGGAAGAACCGGCCCATGGCCGTTCGCAGCAAGCCGACGCTGGGCATGATCTATCGCCTGTCGTCCGGCGACGGCACCGATCTGCGCGAGCTCTACACCGCGCTGTCGAAGGACCCTTGCCTCAGCTCAAACGCGCAATCCGCCTTCGCCAACATGCTCTCCCAGGCTAATGAGACCTTTGCCTCGATCCTCGGCACCTTCAAGGAGCCGTTGAACGCGTGGATCAACCCGGTGCTGGACGCCGCGACCAGTGAGGACGATTTCCTCCTGACCGACGTCCGCAAGAAACGCATGACGATCTACATCGGCATCCAGCCGAACAAGCTGGCCGAAAGCCGCCTGATCGTGAACCTGTTCTTCAGCCAGCTGATCAACCTCAACACCAAGGAACTGCCGCAGAACAACAAGGAGCTGAAGCACCAGTGCCTGTTGTTGATGGACGAGTTCACGTCGATCGGCAAGGTGGAGATCATCGCCTCGGCGGTCTCGTACATGGCCGGCTACAACATCCGCCTGCTCCCGATCATCCAGAGCATGGCCCAGCTGGATGCGACCTACGGCAAGGACGTCTCGCGTACGGTCATCACCAACCATGCGTTGCAGATCGTCTTCGCACCACGCGAGCAGCAGGACGCCAACGACTACTCCGACATGCTGGGCTACACGACGGTGCGCCGCGAGAACATCACCAAGAACAAGAATGGTGATGTTTCGAAGAGCCATTCGGAAGAGAAGCGCGCACTGATGTTGCCGCAGGAGCTGAAGGCGATGGGCACGGACAAGGAAGTGTTTCTCTACGAGGGCATTCCGCATCCGGTGATGTGCGAGAAGATCCGGTATTACGAGGATAAGTACTTCACGTCGAGGCTGCTGAAGAAAGCCGACGTGGCGCCGCTTTCGATCTGAAGGATTCCAGAGGCTTGCAAGATGATCGGCGCTACCAAAGTGCCGATCCACCTCTACAAACATGCTCAGGAGAGTTAATTTGCTACGGATCGTCTCAACAACCATGCTTCTTCTAACGGCTTCTGGTTGCGCGTCGATCAAAGAGCCCGACATCAAGCTCAACCCAAATCCTCACATAAGTTACGAGATCGTCGCCAAAGTCCTTGGCGCACCCGGCGATCTGGAAACTAGAAGCGGTCATGTTGAATATCAGGTCATGAATCCGGCTTGTGTCCCGATGACGCCTTTCAGCGGCGCCACGCTCGAACCGCGCAAGTCACTTCCTGTTGCTTTCGAACGAATCGGTGACGGCGACTATGCCGCTATCGTTTACCTCGATCAGATGCAGGACGAAGACTACTTCGGCCTTGGCGAATGCCATTGGTCTATTGTCGCTGTGTCCGCTGATTTCCCTCACGGCAAGATGGACTTCAGCCCTGCCCTCTATCAGAAGCACATCCTCAGCGGCGCCAATGTCCCGTGGTACTTCTCGTTTAAGTCGTACGAGAATTCAGACGACGAACGTACCGATGGTGGTGATTTAAGCAAGTCAGCTTACAACGACCCTGGCCGTACATTCGCCATCACATTGACGGCCACAAAGAGGCCGTAATGATTTTCCGCAACCTAGCGGAAGGTCGTGAAGGCCAACAAAAGTGGAGGTCGTTGAGTTCACTGTGCCGCTCGACAGGAAAAAGAGGCGCGCTACGAACCGCCTGCTAAGCCTTGATCACTGTGACGGGCTTCCCATCAAGAGGCTCTTGCGATTTGTCTCACTCAAAACAAATAAACAAGTACTGAATAAACTCGGACGAGAAAATAGTTTCCCGACAAAAGCGTCCTAGAGTTCTGACTCAAAAGGTTTTTCTAGCATGCTTTCCCGACAGCTCAAGCAGCAGCGATATCGACACGTTGTTATCGATCGTGCCGGCGTATGACATGGACATCTGGGACGAAATAGCGCGCCACGAACTAGTCACGCTGGCATGGGCCGATTGGACGAATAACCGCGCGCGGCAATTGAAAGAACGTCGTGAGAACGACCAGAACTGAAGACTCAGCGAAGTCTCCGATACGCCCCTACAGACAACCCGAAATTGTTTTGCTACGGTCACACCGTTGCCCGCGTCATCGACATGAATCACGTCGCAGGCAACCATCGCGCGATGCGGTGAAAAATCGCGAGCCAAGGGTGCGTCAACACCCCTGACCCGCTAACCAAACCAACTGCAACAGGAGTTGATAATGGCTGCCCACCATTCTACGGCACTCGCTCGCCCGCCGAGCACCCACCGACGACACCCCCAGCGGAAACCGGGCCGTCTGCGTCCCGCGTAGACACGGTTGAAGATCCGCGGCGTTCGCCGTTCTCATGAGACATTTCTTGGCCTTGGCACCCGGCGCGTAGCCGTGCGCGGCGAAGATCGAACGCGCTGACGCCGTCACCCACGTCATCAATCACATCACCCGGCGTCCGGTCACGGACAGCCGCTGAAACCGCGAGTCCGATGGGCCGCGGCACGCCGCGCTGTTGCCCGGCGTGCCGCGTTAGACGGCGCGCGGCGAAGACACAAGGAGCGAACCATGCTTATGGAACACGATGCCAACGCACATGAGCTGTTGAACGAGGCCACCGAGTGGCTGCAATACGCGCGGAATGTCACGCAGATGCTGGCCGAGTTGGTTCATGAGTCCGATGGCGTGGATTGCGCCAGGCTGTCGATGACGCTGGAGGCGATCGGGGCGATGACGCATCGGGGGATTCGGTGTGCGGCTGAGGCTCGGGGGAGGATGCATGTGGGCGAAACGGTGAGGTGACCTGGGATCGCCGATGAATCGGCTCCTACAACGGCACGCCTCTGTCCTATGGGTTGCTGGCTTGGCGGGCGGATCGTTCGAGCGACAGGAAGGATGCGAAAGCTGATGTGGCGGGGTGTGAGCGAGTGTTGGTGATTGTTGCCAGGAGGGCGATTACTGCGTGGCGGTCGACCAATCCCAGGTCGGCCAATGCGCACTCCTTCAGTTGCGCCTTCAGCGTGTCGGCATGGCGGGCGATCAAGGGTGGCAAGACGTCGGCGAAGGTTTCCTTCAGATATCCCTTGGGAAACACGTCCCCGCCGAGATGGCTCTCGAGGTAGCGCCGCATGACCTCCCTGCCCTCGCGACTGCTCCGTGGCAGCCGATGGCACACGTAGGCAAGCCGCGGATCGCTTAGGGGATGAACCGGCCACTGGCCGTGCTTCAGCAGATCCGGCGCGCGGCATGCGTTGGCCAGGAGTGACGTTACCGGCACCGGACTTGCCGGTGCATCGAAGAGTGGTTGGCTACGGGCCGCGGCCAGCGCGCGCGGCGTCAGCAACTCCTCGGCATAGCTTCGGGCATCGCGTGCCCAGATCGGACCTTTCGCGGCACCGACGGAAATCTCATCGAGGTAGGCCGGGAACAATTCGTCTCCGCCGACTCCCGTAAAAAGCGTATGCCGCCCCTTGTCGCGCGCCGAAGCCCACAGCGCCGAGCACGCTTCGAGATAGAACTCGCGGCAGAAGCCATACGGTTCAGGCGGTGCGCTCAAGTCGAGACTCGGGGGTAACGCCGTGATATCGACGGTATGGTCCGCAAGGCCGAGCCGCTCTGCCATGAGCTGCCGACGCCGCACCTGGGGATCGCGCACGTCGCCATCGAGTAGGATGCCCTTGCTGTCGATGTCGTTATGAAGACCCGCAAGCGCCACGGCGACCGTCGCCGAGTCCATGCCGCCACTGAGTTCCAGGGATACGCTCCCTTCGAGCCATGGCCGTAACGATACGGCGCGACGCAACGCGTCCGAGAATTGCGACAGTCTGTCTTCACCGTCGTCTATCGCGGGGCTGCTTTCGTCTATCGGCTCCGGATAGCGATACCGCGCCCGGCCCGGCTCCACATGCAGCGACGCGCGCTCTGTCAGCAAGACCACGCCGGTATACAACTGCCTCGCGGCGTAAGTTGTGCGCAGGGCCAACTGATGGCTCGCGACCTCCATGTCGATCATGGCGGGGCGGTCGGAAAAGTCCGCCGAGTCCCAGGAAATCTTGACCTGCTCGTCCGTGACCCTGCCATAGACAGGCGCCGAGCCAAGCAGCCCGGCACGTACGCGCAGGCGATGCCCTGCCTGCGCAGCCTCGATCAGCACATAGTCGAGTGGCCAGAGCAGACATTCCTGATGCAGCGAGTGATACGTCGTGTCGTCTGACGCATCGACGACGGCGCGCCTATCCGTGTCGCCAGGAGCATCGGCCAGACGCTCCCTGACCACGATGAACCAACGGCCTGGCGCCCGGACCACCCGTGTCTCAACCATCGGATGCGCATACGGGATAAGACGACTTGGTCCTATCGTCAGTCGATCGCCCTGCCACGTGGGCTCGTAAGACAGATCGGTTAACGCGATATCGGCCTTGATCACCAGCAAACTCCCTCAAAGAAAAGCCGCCTCGCTGGCGAGACGGCTTCGGTGCTTCTTAACCGATCGGGCCGATGCCCGGGGACTCAGCCCCAGTCACCGCCGCTATGCGTGGAGCCGATGCGGCCGATATCACCGACGTCGTCGATCTTGGGTGCCCACTTCACTGACGTGGTGCCAATCTGCAGGGGACCTTCGATCTGAATACCGAAGAGATTGACATCGTGCATCGGCTGGTCGCGCTTATCCATGAGAACGCTCCGAAGTTGGTAGGCCGCCGTATGCGGCTCATCGAACGTAGCACTGGCGACGCAACGCGCGAACGGCAAGCGCTATGCAATTCCGGACTGAATCATATGACTGTGGGCGCAAGCACACTCCACGTGTGCCGTCGGCTTCAGCCCGGACGAGATGGAATGGCGGCCACCTGGACAGTGATCTTGTCTAGCAGCGACACTCGGGATTGGCACATCCCCGCCACTCATGTGTTGGCTTCATTCAAGCGCTGCCAGAGAT
>Ga0247741_1001676_pt1 | contig 12285 bp, 6 predicted proteins | sample UWRJL213509R2_FD_180945 | JGI IMG/M metagenome (GOLD analysis project Ga0247741, IMG submission 180945) | Plant litter microbial communities from Arlington Agricultural Research Station in Wisconsin, United States - UWRJ-L213-509R-2 | ecosystem: Environmental > Terrestrial > Plant litter >... | reverse complement strand
TGATCCAATTATTATTAAAATAGGCGCGCATGTGAGGCTCGCATAAACTTAAATCTATCTTAGATTGCGCTTATTTTGTCATACATATTTTTATAAAAAGCAGGTTACTTCCATGTTTAAACATTTAGTCCTAATGCTTGGTTTATCCAGCTCATTCGCGTTTGCTACCGACTTACCTGCTAATCAAGTGATAGTTCACGACCCGGTAATGGCAAAAGAAGGTAAAACTTATTACGTGTTCAGCACTAGTCCTGGCCTAAATTTTTTCAGTTCAACCGATCTTAAAAAATGGCGCAATGAAGGCCCCGTTTTGAAAGACGAACCCAAAATGGCTCGCCAGGTAGCACCGGGTTTTGCCGGTCATTTGTGGGCCCCGGATATTCAATTTCACAACGGCCAGTATTATCTTTATTACTCCGCTTCCGCGTTTGGAAAAAATACATCGGGCATTGGAGTTTCAGTAAACAAAACTTTAAACCCAAAATCTCCCGATTACGAATGGAAAGAATTAGGCACAGTGATTCAATCTATTCCGGGCCGCGATGATTGGAACGCAATTGACTCCAATATCATTCAAGATGAAAAAGGTGATGCCTGGATGTTGTTCGGCTCTTTTTGGGGCGGCATAAAAATGTTCAAACTAAACGCCGAATGGACCAAACCTGCTGAACCGCAGGAATGGCACGAACTTGCTGAACGCGTTCGCAGCGACAAAATTATGAGCGATGCACTGCCCACCACGCCGCCACAATCAGGCGCCGTTGAAGGTCCATTTATTTTTAAGAAAGGTGATTACTATTATTTGTTTGTGTCTTTTGATTTTTGTTGTCGCGGCAAAGACAGCACTTACAACATGCGCGTAGGCCGCGCCAAAAATGTTACCGGCCCATATGTGGATAAAGACAACCGCGATATGCGCAAAGGTGGCGGTTCATTAGTACTGGCAGGCGACGTCGATTGGCCAGGCGTTGGTCATAACAGCGCTTATACATTTGACGGAAAAGATTATTTAGTCTTTCACGGTTACGACACCAGCGATAAATTTTTACCTAAATTAAAAATATTGGAAATGAAATGGGACAAAGACCAATGGCCAATAGTAGATGCTAAAGATTTGGGGAAATATAAATCTACTTTGAAATAGTTATGCGAAAGGCCGTCACGATATTGTGGAGATGGCTTTTTTTCTTAATAATAATGTATAAAAATAGAAACCATGAAAAATACAATTCCGAAATCAATTCTCATTGTTGGGGGCGGCACTGCCGGCTGGATGGCTGCCAATATTTTATTACACGCGTGGCATGCTCACGAAGTGCAGATTACGCTAATCGAATCTGCAGATATCGGAATCATTGGCGTTGGTGAAGGTTCAACACCTGCTCTGCGAAAATTTTTTAGTTATTTAAAAGTTGCTGAAAAAGAATGGATGCCCGCCTGCAATGCGACCTATAAAGCAGGAATTCAATTTAGCGGATGGGCCATCGAAAATGCTTATAAAAATTATTTTCATCCCTTTTACTCACAACACGATATAGAGCATTCACAATATTTTTTTCATAACGTCAATTTACGGCGACATGGTGTTGATTGCGTTACAAAGCCCGACGAGTATTTTTTGACAGCTGAATTAGCACGTCAACATAAAGCTCCAGCACCGCTTGATCGTAAATTAACAAACCAAATTGAATATGGTTACCATTTTGATTCGGTTCTATTGGGAAAATTTTTACGTGATCGCGCAAAGAGCTTCGGTCTGATACATATCGTGGGTAATGTATCGGATGTGCAGCTAACTCATGACGGCGCCATCGCCTCGGTGAATACTACTGATAACAAGTTAAACGCAGACTTCTACATTGATTGCACCGGGTTTGCTGGCCTATTAATTAATAAAGCATTGCAAGAACCCATTCGAACCTTTAAAGAAAATTTATTCAACGATTCAGCGGTAACCATTGCAACAGATAGCGATGAAAAAATTCTGCCCTCTTTAACCTTATCCACAGCGCTGCCCCACGGATGGGCATGGAAAATCCCTTTGACCAATCGCTTTGGGAATGGATACGTTTACAGTTCGGATTTTATTTCGAGCGTTCAAGCAGAGATTGAATTACGCAATCATCTTGGCGACAAAGCAAAAGATAAATCCGCTCGTCATTTAAAAATGCGCGTGGGCCGAGTGGAAAATCATTGGAAAGCTAACTGTTTAGCAGTGGGTTTATCACAGGGTTTTATAGAGCCTTTAGAAGCTACCGCCCTAGCAATTGTGCAATCTACACTGGAGAACTTCGTTGATCGATTCGATCATCCGATCACTCCAAATACAATAAGAGAATTTAATAGTTACATAAACTCACTTATCGACGGCATACGCGATTACATAGTCACTCATTATTTTCTGAATACGCGCAATGACACTGATTATTGGAAAGCTTGTCGCGAGCAAGTCAAACTTCCTGACGCGTTACAAGAGTTGCTGGATGCATGGGATTCAGGGGGGGACTTTATGCAAACTTTATTTGCCCAAAAACGAGAGAAAATTTACAAGCCAGAATCCTGGTTTTGCATATTAGCAGGAATGGGAAGATTCTCTACCCTTAACGACCAGTCAAGCAAAAGGAATTTAGCTGCGCCCGAAAAAATTGCCTTACTAAATAATCGGATTTTCTCGGAAAAAATGTTTATTGATCATAAAGAGTATTTAAATAGACTAAGCCAACCGTAAAAGCTGCCTAATTAAATCATTCAACAAAGTGATTTTAATTATCGATCATGGATTTTCCATCATCGGTAATTCCGCAGCGATATCCGCTATAGACAACATAGTACGCGCACTGTCACTCAGGTTTTTTAGATCACCGACAACTTGAGTAGCGAGCGAGCTTACTGACGGGTCGGGATCGTTCAATAATTTTTCAACCAGACTTACATGAGTTTGATTTCCGGTTGCGCGCAGTGCCAATAATGCATCCAGCTTTACATCAATATTCGCGTCATACAGCAAAGGAGCTATGGCATTTGCGGCGCTGGAGCTGTGAGTTTTTGCGAGATTGGTGAGAGCGTGCTGGCGTTCAGATGGATTTTCACTTCGCAACCGTGATTGCGCTTCTGTAATTTGATTATCGATTAATGCATTATTACCTCGATTCGATAACACCTGTGCTATTACGCGTTTTAAATCAGGGTCGGTCTGATTGTTGTACATAGTTTGAAGCGTGTAATCCGGCAAATTTTCGCGATCATTTGCCATATCAAAAATGCCTTTGCTAACTATGGCAACTTTTTCTTTTGATGAATCTCCCGATAACAGATCATTGGCTTTTTCTGAAAAAGATCGTGGATCATTCGATGAATTTGTTCCTAAATTTTTTAATACTTGTAAGCTGCTCTGAACTTCATAAACAGATGCTTGCGCGGTATCACCGAATTGATTTTGATTGTTTTTGCTGTTTTGAACCTGTTTACAAATTTCAGTTACCGCGCTGGAAGATGCTAAATCGTTTTTGCCATTTTGCCGCATAGCTAGCAAACGCATATTTTTTAAATCGTCTTCTTTTTTGACAAGTAAGCTCTCTAAATTTCTTATTTTATGTTCAAGTGTGCTAATTTTTTCGTCTGAGTTATTTTTTACCAAATAGCCTGCCGCATCAAAAATTGCAGCGCCTATCACTACAACACCTATAACGACAGCAATTGGCAATTGTTTTTGGTTGATTATCATAGTCACATGCTCTCTTGATTATTTTCGTAATTACTTTTCACCAGCATCGATAATGTTTAATAGTTTTAAAAAAAAAGGGGCTAGTAACTCGCCCCTTTTTTTATTTCTTACTTCTATTACTTTTTTTAACGTTCTTCTAGCTCTCGTCTTACTTTTTCTCTTTATTTAAAAGACCCTTCGATCTAATTAAGCTGCACGCTTAGAGATTTCCGTAACCAATCGCTCCGTTACAGTTCAACCACTCACTCAAACCATTACCGCCACCGCAAGCACCGTTTTGGTAAACGCCGGTGTTGTAAGATTGCGCTTCAGATTGACGAACCGCTCCGTTAACGCTGATGTAATCTACTTGCACATCGCGGCCAGTGGCATCGTTGGTGTACTCAACAGTAGTGCCGCCAGTCAAACTGGTAGTTGCAGAGTAATCCGCGTAGCCAGTTGTCAATGTCCAGGTTTTAACCGCGGTGCCATTCACTTTGAGCGTAATGCTTTCTTGACCAGACGCGCCCTTTGCACTCACTACTACAGTCTTGCTACCGGATGCTGCCGAGCTTGAACTACCGCCACCAGAAGCAGCACCTTCGCTTACGGTAATGTTTGAACTACCGCTGCTTTGGTAACCTTCGGTTTCCATAATCATGTAATCCCATGTGGTACCCATGTTCAGGCCCTTGGCTTTCCACGCATCAAAGTGGTTGCCAGTGGTTACAGTACCGCTTGATCTTTTAGACGTACGAACACTCCAATATTGATTGAAAGTCGCATTCCCGATGATTGATGGTTGGTTAGTACGGGTTGTTTTATAGATGTTGTAGGTGCCGCCATCAGACGTAAAAGTACCTAATGAAGTACCGCCTGGTGGAGTCCAGCTGCCGTAGTTTTCAACAATGTAGTATTCAATCAGTGGGTTTTTGGTCCAACCGTAAACGGCCAGGTAACCGTTGTTACCACCGTTAAAGCTGCCAGAGAAAGTGATATTTTTGCGGCCACCTGTTGCCCAACCTTTACCCGCAGTGAAGTTGCCAGTATTGCTCCAGGTAGTGCTGTAGTTGCCGCCAGCACCCAAGGTTAAAGAAGCAGTTCCGGGAGTATCAGTCCAAAACGAGTAGTAAAAACCGTTGTTGGTGCCGGTTGAATTAGAAGTGATAGTTTGCGCAGCCGCCGTTGAAGCGTACACAGCTGCAGCTACCAATAATGACGCACGCCCAATGCCTTTTACTTTGTTGCACAGATTAATTAACGAACTTTTCATAGTTATTGTCTCATTTGGTTGATATATACAAGCCGATACTAAATTGCACTACGCCTGACTGCCGAAGCCACGCGCATGATTCGCATCTATTCCTGACTGACTGATTTCCTGATCGCCGACGCCGCGTTTTATTTATTTTTATATAAACTGACGAATACTCTTATCACGCTAGATAAGTACTACCAACTGCGATCAAAAGTGCGCTTGGAGGCAAGCACAATTCATCCTAGCGAAGGAAATTTAGATTTTCAACACACTTGTACACAAGAACACATAACTTATAGTTAATGTGACCAAAAGTTACAAATTGGGGTTACAGATTGCGACAAATGACACATTTTTGTCAGTTTTCTCAGTTGCAGAAAATCATATGAGAAATTATTTTTATTAATAAATAATTAAACAACATTTTATGTTTGGTTATCAAAAAACATAAAAATGCAATTTTAATTATATAAATCAATTAGTTTTAATTAAAATTCGATAAATAAAAAATGATAGCTTGTCGTCAAATTTAATTTATTAGCAAAATTACAACTAAAGAATTCCACATATAAAAAAGGCGGAATCGTCCGCCCTTTTCCTTTAACAATTGCCAGTTTTAATTATGGGGCAACAGCGCGACCCGTACTTGAATCGATTCTGCCGGGGCACAAACCTTTGGTTTTTAAATTCGCCGCGATTTGTGCGATAGCATTATTGGTGTTGGTATAACCATCGTGCATCAAAATAATTTGACCATTTTGAAGCTGATTATTGGCGCTAACAATTGCAGCCGTGCTCGCGCCGTTCCAGTCTTGTGAATCTACATCCCAAGTAACAATTCGCAAACCAAGCGCTTGCGCCGTCTGCTGAACGTTAGCATTGGACTCGCCGTAAGGTGGTCGCAAAATAGTAGGTTTTGGAGAACCCGCCGTTTGAATCGCTGTATTGGTTTGGCTCAGCTCGCTGTAGATTTGTTGATAGGTCAAAGTCGGCAAATGCGGATGCGTATAACTATGGTTTTGAACCACTCCGACTGTACGTTCTTGCGCGACTAAGGCTGAGTTACTCGCAACGTTTTGGCCTTTATTGAACCAGGTCACCGGTGTCAATTTATTGGTCTTCAACTGATTAATGAGCGTTGCGGTGTTTGACGTGGGGCCGTCATCAAAAGTGATGCCCACATAACCTTTACAGGCTGTAGTTCCGCCAGTTGCGCTACTGCTGCTGCCACTACCTGTGCCGCCACAATTACCGCTGAAGCAATCGTAGGTGTAGCCAAAACCGATATAGCCATTACAGTTCATAGTTTCAGAATAGGAACCGCCACCACAAGCGCCATTTGCATAAGCACCCGTGTTGGTTTTCATATTTTCAGCCTGGCGAGTTTCTCTATTTACGTAGATGTAATCCACAATCGCATCGCGGCCCGTTGCATCGTTATCGTATTGAACCTGAATATCGCCAGACGCAGTGCCACTATAAACATAGTCTTTAAGGCTAGTGGTTAAGGTCCAATTTGCGACCGTAACGCCGCCAACTTTTAAGTTGATATGTTCAGCACCGCTCACACCACGAGCACGTACCGTGATACCACCGCTGGTTTGCGCGTGAGTTTCTGTAACATACAAAGCCGCAACACATACAAACGCAATCGCGCCGTATTTGGTACGTGAATAATTGCCGATATTTTTTATTCTGTTGCACAGTTTATTGAACGAACTTTTCATCATTATTATCTCTTTTAGGTTGATTTAGCCCATGTCTGCCCGAGATAAATTTCCGATTTTTAGAGATGTGAAATCACAGCTACGAAACAGGAATTTTATCGATTGGCAGATTGGATTTTGATTACTACTGCAGTCCCATCATTATTTTTATCGGGCTGAAGGAATCCATTCTCCGTCATGAATAAGTATCACTAGCAGAAATCAAGCAGCGCCTTTGAGGAAAGCGCGCAAGCATCCTAACTAAGGTAATGACGGCTTTCAATTTTCTTGTATACAAGATGATTAAGTTATAGTTAATGTGACTAAAAGTGACATTTTTAGTTACGAAATGAGGCAAGCACGACCTAAAATATTATTCTAAATATCATCTATAAAATTTAAACCCCTATTGAAAACTGAAAATATAAACTGTGGAAATAAAAAGCCGCCATTTAGCATTACCTAAATGACGGCTAATAGATGATAGGAAAATTAGCGTTTAGCGGATTAAACGCAATCCATATAAACCGCCTGCAATTGAATTATTACGCGCGACAAATTTTACGCTGAGTTTACCTTTTGAACTTTTAACGACTGAATCGGGAAGTGGAAAATCCCGTGAGTAAATTTCTTGCGGCGCATCGGCGGTTAAGGTGATGGCTGCAATTAATTTTCCGTTGATCAGCACGTCAAATTGGCGACCGGCATCCAAGGTTGAAAAACTTAAGCGCAGTGTTTTTGCTTCAAGTTTTTTATCTGTTAATTCATAACTCATCCAACTCGTTGCGTGACGCCAACGCATACCTTTGTTTAAGCCCGTGTCTGCGCCTTCAGCTTTAAAGAAATGATCAGATTCGGGTTGTTGTTCACCCGGCGCAACTTGATCAATCGTTATTGCATCTAGCGCTAATTTTTCGGATTCTTTTTTGGCGGTGACTTCTTGCAACTTGCTCAAGTCTTCAGGCGTTGAATAGGGCCAATAAATCATGTAACGCGAATCGTGTAAGCGGAAAAACGGAATGAATTCGATCTTGTCCGCGTCTTTACCTTTTAAAACATCACTCGCGGTAAAAGTTAAGGGCTTGCCTGCAACAGGTTTAATGCTGCTCATAAATTCTGTGGTATTACTTACAAATAGAGGCGCAGCTTCTAGCGGACAAACTTGACCTTGCGCTATGTGACCCATCCGCGAATCATCGGCAATGAAATTTAATTTTTCGCCGTCAAATGGATTCGTCTTTGCAGCCAAAACAATTGGCCCATGCAGCAACGCAAAATAATTGGATTGATCGGGCATTTGCTCTAGCTGGGTTTTCATCGGCAATAAAACTTCAACTTTATCACCCTTGCGCCAGCGCCGATCTATATTGACGTATTCGCCAGGCTTGGCAGTAATTTTTACCAATTTTTTATTAACACGAACTTGCAACTCACCTGCCCCAACCCATTGTGGATAGCGAATATTCAACGCAAATTTCTTGCCGGAATTAATCGTAATTTGTGTTTTTTCTTCATCGGGGAAAATGTTGTTTTGACTTATCTGGATATTTTTTTCACGCCAGTTCAACACAGACGGAATAAATAAATTTACATAGAGTTGGTCATCTTTATGTGCATAAATAAACTCGCCGTATTTAGCATGACTTTCAATACCGGAACCTACGCAACACCACATGCCTTTATCGACTTGAGAATAAACGCGGTAATGGTTGGGACGCATAGGGGTAAAATAAACGAAGCCGCCAGTCTCGGGGCGTTGCGAAGACAAAATATGATTGTAAAGCGCACGCTCGTAGTAATCCGCGTAGCTTACTTTTGCATCACTTAAATAAAGCATTTCAGTAAGCTTGAGCATATTGTAGGTATTACAGGTTTCTGGCCCTTCTACATCATTAACCATGCTTGAAAAATCTTTATCATCGTGAAAATGTTCTTTCACGCTGTTGCCGCCAATCGCGACAGTGCGATGGTCGTGCACTGTCTGCCAAAAAAATTGTGCTGCGTGCTGCCAATCCTGATTGCCGGTTAAATCGCCGATACGTTTGAAGCCAATCACTTTCGGAATTTGCGTGTTTGCATGTAAGCCGGTGAGCTTATCTTGCTGCGCAACCAATGGATCTAAAATTGCGTTGTGGGAAAAACGCTGCGCTAGTGTGAGATATTTTTTATCGTTAGTGATTGCATAAACATCCGCAAGCACTTCATTCATTCCACCATGCTCACTGCGCAACATGGTTTGCATTTGTTCGTCGGTGAGATGATTCGTGAGCGTCAGCGCCCAGTCGGACAATCCAATTAATAATGTTTTTGCATCTTGATTGCCTGCGTATTGATAAGCATCGCGCAAGCCTGCGAAAATTTTATGTAAGTTATACCAGGGAACCCATTTTCCGTTTATCGAAAAATTGTCGGCCTGCATTTTGCCTTGTACAATTTGGTCAAAAGCTTCTTTGCCGCCGGGAATACCGCCAATATAACCATTATTTTTTTCCTGGCATCTTTTTAACTCAGCGACAAAATAATTTAATCGTTTTAATACTTCCGCATCGCCAGTCGACGCATACATAAGTGAGAGCGCTGTTAAATAATGTCCGCCTAAATGGCCATCCAACCCGGTGGATTCCCAATTACCATAACTTTCTTGCTTAAGTGGCAAACCCGCCTCGCGCAGAAATGGAGCCAATAATTTATCCGGCTCCAGCTCAAGCAAATAATGTAGGTCAGTTGTTTGTGCATCCAGAAATACGCTTGATGTAAGGCGTACATCAGAAAGAGGAAATAATTTTAACGACGATTCAGCCGCAACATTCAAGCTAACAATAAAACACAAACTGGCTATTATTTTTTTCATTCTGCAACCCATATAAATTTTATAGAATTCAAACAAAATAATTTTTACAAAGCAAAAAAGGCAATTCCAGTTGGAATTGCCTTTTAATCTTTACAGCGCTAACTATTAAAACGATGCGCGAATACCGGCAGACACTGTTTTGGCAAAACGAACAGTATCGCGGTTATACAATGTTGCATCGCCAAAATAGTCGTGGAAGTTATCACCAAAGATATTAGTTGCATCAACGGTAATCACTATATCGCTAGTGATGTTATAACTTGCACTTACATCAGTTGAACCATACTTATCTGCCTGAATATTCGTAGGCATGCTACAGCAAGTATTTTCACCAGATTTAAATCCATCACGATATACGTAAGAAATACGCCCGCTAAAATCTCCTCGCTCATAAGCCACTGCTATGGAGTAAGAATTTTTTGACACGTTGAATAAATCTGTTTCTGGTAAATCACCAGACGGCTTCAAATTGCCGTCGATGAAGGTATAGCTGGATTGGATACCAAAACCTTGTAGCAGAGATGGCAAATTATCAGGGAACGATTGAAACCCAATTTCATAACCTGTGTAATCACTTTCGCCTGAGTTTTCGGGTTTGGTTAAACGATAAGGTACGCCGCCAATATCTACCAAACTGGTTTTACTTACGATAGTTCCACTAAAGTTACGTTTGAAAACAGTACCCGTTAAGCTGCTATCTTTTGCAAAATACCACTCCAGTGCGACATCAAAGTTAGTTGAGAGAATAGGTTCCAGCTCAACATTACCACTGTTACCAGTACCTTGATTAATTTGCCCTGCGATGGGCGCATGTAAAGTAAGGGCCGGATTTAAATCCAAAAATGCAGGACGAGTCAGCGTTTTTGAACCGTTAATGCGCCCTACCAAATCATCCGTAAGTTGAATACGTGCAGACGCATTCGGCAACACCACAGAATCCTTGGAACTCAATGAAATTGGAGTCGCGGCATTGTTGTTATCAGCATCAATGGAAAAACTGTTTAAATCAGATGATGTGCTAACAACGCGCGCACCTACCAAACCATCTACAGCTTTTGAGGCCAATTCAAACCCATAATGGAATTGACCATAAACAGCCGTAGTGTCTTCAGTGATATCGAAGTAACGCGTTGGATCGAAATCAGGTCTACCCGTGTAATTAAAGCCAACATAGTTACGCAACGTATCCTGATTTTTACTATTTAGTAACCAATTCACCGAGGGAGTTAACCATGAGCGGGAGTAAGAAACGTCCCCTTTCATGAAGTTGCCCGGCGTGTAATCAATAATTCCATTGAACCGAGAATCATTGATTGATAGTTGGGTCGCAGGGCCAGCTACGTTTTGTACGTCTTCATTAATTGCTTCACGCGAGCTGTAACGAATACCGAACTGGAATTTATCAATTGGACCAAGCTCAACGAGATAATCCGCATCAACTTTTAATGCGAATGCATCGCTGGTTGATTTGGTCCAGCCGTCAAAGAAGGTTCCAACATTGGTATTATCCGCGCTGTTCATTGAGTAGCTACCAGTATCTAGGGACACCGCACCATTTTCATTGAAGTTGACGTTTAGTGTAGGCGCCGACGTGTAGGTATCGAGAATAATGCCGGTATTTTTAAAGGTCGACTTTTGATAATTAATGTCTGCTTTAACCGTTAACTTATCGTTTGCTTCCCATTTGACGCCAGTGGTGTATTGGAAGCTGTCAGTGCTACCTTCAAATGCCTGAGTACTGCGTAGTAAGAATGCATCGACCGTCTGCGCGCCACTAACTACATTTGTGCCTGAGTGAAACGTATAGTCAGTGCCAGCTTTTTTAGCAGCGTCAGTACGGGTGAACAGGAATGACATATTGCCCTTGCCGTCATACCCTTGATATGTGGTGTCAAAATAAGCTTCAACAGTATCACTAGGCGCCCATTGAAACGACGCGGTCACCGCTGGACGCTTGGTTAGGCCATAGCGATCCCATGCACCTGCTGCATCGCGCATAAGAATATAGGGGTTGCTAGTTGCGTTTGACATCTCCTTACCTGGTGTAAATCCGTAAAGAGCATCAGTTTCGTTATTTCTTACGCCTGTTGGTGAGTAAGGGAAGAAACCACCACCCCACACAGCTTCCTCACGGTAATTATTTTCGGAGTAGGAGACATTCAGCAAAGCGCCGAACTCGCCAGCGCTGGTGTCCCAGCGATTGCTCACTAATGCACTGAGGCTTGGATCAGTTTGTTCGGATTGATCGTTGTAAGTGCCTTTCGCAGAGAATGCTAATTTGCTGCCTTCAAAATCAAATGGACGGCGCAACTTCACATTAACCAAACCTCCAACACCACCTTCAATCATCTCTGCAGACGTTGATTTATAAACTTCTATTCCAGAAACCATTGTTGCTGGAACATCCTGCAATGCCATGCCACGACCGGTACCGGTAAATACTTGTTGGCCATTGATAGTAGTGACTACATCTGCAGAACCACGAATTACCGGAGATTGCCCTTCGCCTTTAACATCCACAGCGACCTGTACACCGGTGATGTGCTGCATTGCTTCAATAACGTTGTTGTCTGGAAATTTACCAATGTCTTCAGCAACGATGGCATCTACAACTTGGCTATTCTCACGCTTGATGTCGAGTGCTTTCGACATGCTTGCGCGAATGCCGGTAACAACAATCTCTTCCGCGCCTGCGTCTTTTTCATCAGCCGCAAATACTTGAGCTGCGCCAAAGGCAGCGACCATTGCAATAGTTGTACTTGATAGT
>Ga0247741_1001675_pt1 | contig 12286 bp, 14 predicted proteins | sample UWRJL213509R2_FD_180945 | JGI IMG/M metagenome (GOLD analysis project Ga0247741, IMG submission 180945) | Plant litter microbial communities from Arlington Agricultural Research Station in Wisconsin, United States - UWRJ-L213-509R-2 | ecosystem: Environmental > Terrestrial > Plant litter >... | reverse complement strand
TGGGATCGAACTGTCGAACTTCGCTTCCGGCGTCATCGCCCTGACGCTCTACATGGGAGCGATCACCAGCGAGACGTTTCGAGCAAGCCTTAAGTCTATCGGTCCTGAGCAGAGGGATGCGTGCGTCGCCCTCGGTCTGCCATCGCGGGTCCAGGTGACCAGCGTCATTCTTCCCCAAGCCGTCCTGCGCGCGATCCCGACGCTTCTGTCGAACTGCGTCAGCCTCTTCAAGGAGAGCGCTCTGGTCTCGGCGGTCGGCATGGCAGACCTGATGTTCGTCGGTCAGAACATATCGAACAACACGGCCCGGCCGGTCGAAGTCCTGACCGTGGTCGCTCTCATCTACTTCGTCATCGCTTTCCCGCTGACGCGAGCAGTCACGCTCGTCGAGGGACGCATCCTCAAGAAACTCGCAATCTAGCGGCCCGTTACAGGAGACAGATTTCATGAAACTTTCCGGCGTCATGCCCGCTCTCATCACCCCGTTCGACGCGAACGGCAAGGTCGATTTCAAGGCCTACGAAAGGCATCTGACCGCGCTCCGAGCCGCTGGCGTCACCGGCTGGGTCCCAATGGGCTCGACAGGAGAATATTCGGCTCTATCCAACGACGAGCGCCTGGAAGTGCTCAAGTTCGTCAAGGATTTCGCAAACGACGGCGAGATCCTGATCGCCGGCACCAACGCCCCCGCGACCCGCGAGGTCATCGAAAATACTCTGCAGGCCAAGGAAATCGGCTATGACACGGTGTTGTTGGCAACGCCGTTCTACACCCGTCCAACGCAGGACGAACTTCTCGCGCACTTCCAGACGGTGCTGAAGGAAACGGACATCAACCTTGTGCTGTACAGCTATCCCTACAAGGACGGCGTCGAGATTGGCTTCGACATTCTGGATGCGCTCGCCGACGATCCGCGGGTCCTCGGGATCAAGGAAAGCTCTGGATCGCTCCAGCGTGCGATCGACATCCATTCTCGTTACAACGGCCGCATCGCGCTCGTGTCCGGCTCGGACGACATCGCTCTCGATTTCATGTTCTGGGGTGCGGACTCCTGGATCTGCGGTCCGGCAAACTGCATGGCGAAGGCCTGCGTCGACCTCGACCGCACCTTCCGCTCGGGCGACCTAAAGGCAGCGCGCGACAAGATGATCGTCCTCTATCGCGCGATGAACATCCTTGAGAGCGGCAAGTTCGTGCAGAAAGTGAAGTACGGCTGCGAGCTGCAGGGCCTTCCAGTCGGCATCACCCGCGCTCCGCTCGGAGAGCTGACGGCTGACGAGAAGGCCGAGTTCAAGGCTGCGATGCAGCCTATCCTGAACTGGTAAGAGATGCGGACGGTCGGAGCAGATCTCCGGCCGTCTCCCATGACCGAGGAGCTGAAGTGTCTCAAACCATCGTCGTCGGCGCCGGGATCATCGGCACAACAATCGCCTACCAGCTACAGCGTCGTGGTGAGACCGTGGTGCTCCTGGATCGCAACGAGCCAGGGACGGGTGCCTCCTACGGCAACATGGCGAGCATCGCCGTGACCGAGTTCATGCCCGCGTCCCGACCGGGGATCTGGGCGCAGATGCCGGGATGGATGATGGATCCCGAGGGACCGGTCCGGATCCGGCCCTCCTACATGCCAAAGCTTATCCCGTGGTTCCTGCGGTTTATTTCGGCCAGCCGTCCTTCTAGGCTCCGCGAGCTGGAGGCCGCCGGCGCAGTGCTGTGCCGTCGCGTCTATGAAGACCTGGACGTGCTTCTGGCCGAGACCGGCCTCCAGCACATGATCTCCGCGGAGGGATGCCTCAGCGTCTACACCGACGAGACGGAATTCAAGGCCGATCGTGAACATATAGACATTCTCGACCGTTTCGGCTTCCGCTACGAAGTCTTGGGCGGCAACGCCATTCGCGACCTGGAACCGGCTATCACGACAAAGATCGGCAAGGCTGTACTCTTCCCGGACAACCGATCCATCGCCAATCCCTACGAGCTCGTCGTGGCGCTTGCGGATCAGTTCAAGAAGCTCGGCGGTTCTGTTCAGACCGGAGAAGTCGTGGGCTTCGAACATGAAGGCGGCGGCGTCAGCGCCGTGCGTTTGACGGATGGACGAAGGCTCCAGGCGGGCAGGGTAGTGCTCGCTGCGGGTGCCTTCACCGGGCGTCTTTCCGCCATGCTTGGCGAGCCGATCCCGCTCGAGACCGAGCGTGGCTACCATACGCAAATCCAGGCGCCCGGCGTATCCATGCGACACTCTCTCATCTGGCCGGCGCGCGCCTTCATGGTGACGCCGACCGCAGGCGGTATCCGTGTCGGCGGGACGGTTGAGATGGCGGGGCTCGACGCCGCGCCCGACTACCGCCGCGCGAAGGTTTTGGTGAAACGCGCGAGGGAAGCGCTTCCCGAGCTGAAAGTGGAAGGCGCCACGGAATGGATGGGCCACCGGCCGGCCATGCCCGACACGGTGCCGGTGATGGGCCGCTCGGCCAAGCGAAGCAATGTCTGGTACGCCACGGGTCACGGGCATCTCGGCCTGACTTACGGGGCCACGACAGCCCGTCTGATGACGGATCTCATTACGGGCGCGACGCCGCCCGTCGACATGAAACCCTATCGCGTCGACCGGTTCTGAACCGGCTGCGACCAACGAAGGCAAGGGAACTGACAATGCGAACCGAACTCTACATCGATGGCAAGTGGGTGAAGCCGGTTAAGCTCGGCTCTTCCTCCGTGACGAACCCTGCGACCGAGGAAGTCATACAGACGATCGCTTCCGCCACGGCTGAAGACGTGGACATCGCGGTGAAGGCCGCCCGTCGGGCGTTCGATAAGGACGGTTGGCCTAAGCTCACGGGAGCAAAGCGCGCCAAATATCTGCGCGCGATCGCCGAAGGTATCCGCGCCCGGCAGTCGGAGATCGCCAAGCTCGAAGTCCTCGACAACGGAAAGCCGTTTCCCGAAGCGGACTGGGATATCGCGGACGCGGCCGGATGCTTCGACTTTTACGCTGGTCTGGCCGAACAGCTGGACAACGATCCGGAAGAGATCGTCTCGCTCCCGGATGACCGCTTCACCTCGAAGGCGGTCAAGGAGCCGATCGGCGTGGCCGGCGCGATCATACCGTGGAACTTCCCGCTCCTGATGGCTGCCTGGAAGGTGGCCCCGGCGCTTGCGGCAGGTTGCACGATTGTTCTTAAACCTTCCGAGCTGACCTCGCTCACCGCGCTTGAACTTGCCGCCGTCGCGGACGAAGCTGGCCTGCCACCGGGCGTCCTCAACGTGCTGACGGGTTCCGGCTCGGTCGCCGGGCAGGCCATCATCGATCACAAGGGCGTCGACAAGCTGGCCTTCACGGGTTCGGGCCCAGTTGGCTCGAAGATCATGGCGGCCGCGGCACGCGACATTAAGCGCGTCAGCCTCGAGCTCGGCGGCAAGTCTCCGTTTGTCGTGTTCGAGGATGCAGACATCGACGACGCGGTCGAGTGGGTCATGTTCGGCATCTTCTGGAACCAGGGTCAGGTCTGCTCTGGAACGTCGCGCGTTTTGGTCCAGGATACGATCTACGACCGCTTCATATCGCGGTTGGTGGACGAGACGAAGAAGATCAAGATCGGCAATGGCCTCGACGAGGGCGTGCTTCTCGGCCCGCTTGTCTCGAAGAAGCAGCACGAGAATGTCGTCGCCGCTATCGAAGGCGCGCGCAAGGCTGGAGCGACCGTCGCCTGCGGCGGCACGCGGCCGGAAGGCTTCGACAAGGGCTACTATCTGCAACCAACGATCCTGACTGACGTACCGCTCGACAGCGACGCATGGATTGAGGAAATCTTTGGACCGGTCGTCTGCGTCAAGCCATTCAAGACCGAGGACGAGGCGATCGAACTTTCGAACGATTCCCGCTTTGGCCTTGGAGCGGCCGTGATGTCGAAGGACGACGTGCGCGCCGAGCGCGTTGCGGCCGCCTTCCGCGCCGGCATCGTGTGGATCAACTGCTCGCAGCCGACATTCACCGAAGCGCCGTGGGGCGGCTACAAGGAATCGGGAATTGGTCGCGAACTTGGGCGCTGGGGTTTGGAAAACTACCTCGAGACCAAGCAGATCACCAGGTACGTGACCGACAAGCCATGGGGCTGGTACATCAAGTGACGCTTGCGAACATGCAGTTAGAGACACATCTCGACATTCTGTTGGTTCATTGCCAGGGTGAACTTGGACATGTCCTCGTCGGCGGCGCTCCGGAAATCCCCGGAGCGACCATGCTGGAGAAGATGAACTATATAAATAACGTGGACGATAGTCTCCGCAGGTTCGTCACGTTCGAACCGCGTGCCAATGTCGCCATGTCTGTGAACCTGCTGGTCGCGTCGACGCGGCCGGACGCCGACGCCGGTTTCATCGTGCTTCAGGCTGATCGCGCCCATCCCATGTCGGGCAGCAATTGCATTTGCGTCGTGACGGCGCTTCTCGAGAGCGGCCGCATTCCAATGATTGAACCGGAGACGACCGTCAGGCTGGACACGCCCGCCGGCCTGATCGTGGCCCGCGCCCGCTGTGAGCACGGTCGTTGCGTCGGCGTCAGCCTCGACAACGTGCCAAGCTTTGCAGAGCTGCTGGACCACGAGATAAACACTCCCGCTTGGGGGCGCATCAAGGTCGATATCGCATTCGGCGGCGTCTACTACGCCTTGGTGGATGTCGGCCAGGTCGGTCTGACGATCGCACCGGACAATGCCCGAAAGCTCGCCGAGGCAGGGATCGAACTCAAGCGGCTTCTTGCTGACCAGGTGAGGGTGTCGCATCCGACGCTCCCAGGCGTAGACGAGATCGCCTACGTCATGTTCCGCGACAATGAACAGGACGGCGCCATTCGCACGTGCACCACGCTTCAGCCGGGACGCGTTGACCGCTCTCCGTGTGGCACCGGAAGCTCGGCGAACCTCGCAACGCTCCACGCGCGGGGTCTCGTCAGCGTGGGCGACAAGCGCACATCCAGATCGATCATCGGCGGCGAGTTCATTGCCGAAGCGGTTGGCGAGACCGAAATTGGCGGTCGCAAGGCCGTGCTTCCCCGGATCACCGGGCGTGGATATGTCTATGGGCGCACCGAACTTCGCGTAGAGCGCAACGACCCGTTCATAACGGGCTTTGCATTGTCGGACACGTGGGGGCCGCAGGTCGGTCTTCGGAAATGAGGTAAGGAATGACCAAGGCTCTTGAAGGTCAAAACATACTCGTGACCGGCGCCTCGGGGGGCATTGGCGCGGCTATCGTCAAGCAACTCGCCGCTGAGGGCGCTCGACCGATCATCCATTACGGCCGCGACCGGGCAGGAGCGGAGATACTGTTGTCCGAGATTGGCGGAGAAGGTTGGATGGTGCAGGCCGATCTGTCATCCGATGAAGGCCCCTTCAAGCTGTGGGAGGAGTCGCTGGCCGCGGCCGGACGGATCCACGCGCTCGTAAACAATGCCGGGATTCGGAGAGAGATTTCCATCGAGGCATTCCCCTCGGATTGGAAAGCGGCATGGCAACGGGAGTTTCAGATCAACTTCTTCGCGGCAGCAGATCTTTGCAAGGAGGCCATCCTGCACTTCAAGGCGAACGGCGGCGGCCGGATCGTCAACATGGCGAGCCGGGCAGGGCAGCGTGGTTATGCGGCCGAAGCCATGCCCTATGGAGCCACGAAGGCGGCCCTTGTCAATTTGACGAAGTCGATCGCTCGCAGCTTCGGCCCCGACGGCGTCACTGCGGTGGCGATCGCACCTGGATGGGTGCGCACCGACATGGCGGAGGAGTTCATTGCGGTGCATGGAAAATCGGCGGCCGTATCGGATATTCCGATCGGCAAAATGGCCGAACCGAACGAAGTCGCCGAGCTCGTTGCATTCATTCTACGGCCGGGACAGGCGTCGCTCAACGGTGCGACGCTCGACGTCAACGGCGGTAGCTACATCAGATAAAAGGGAATTAATTCCATGAAGCGTTTTCACAACAAGGTTGCAATCGTCACGGGCGCAGGCGGCGGCATCGGATCAGCCATCGCCCGTCGGCTAGCGTCGGAAGGCGCGCTTGTCGTAGTCACTGATGTGATTGAAGAGGCCGCAGGCGTAGTGGTCCAGGGTATCGAAGCGGAAGGCGGTAATGCGACGGTCATCGCCGCCGACATCTCGAACAAGGATTCGTGTGTTGCGTTGGTCGAGAAAGCATTCGGCCTTGACGGTCGGATCGACGTCCTCGTCAACAATGCCGGCATCAATCGGCGGGGAAACTTGCTGTCGCTGTCCGACGAGGACTGGGACATAAGCTTCACAGTAAACCTAGACTCGATGTTTCATCTCTGCCGAGCAGCGTTGCCGCATATGATCGCCGGGGGTGGCGGGGCGATCGTCAACACCGCCTCGCAGTGGGGGCTGTATCCGGCCCCGAACCATATTGCCTACAACACGACCAAAGCCGCTGTCGCCGCGTTCACGCAAAACCTTGCGCGCGACTACGCACCGGACAAGATTCGCGTGAACGCCATCTGCCCCGGCGAAATTCATACTCCGATGCTCGAAGCTGGTGTCAAGCGCTCGGGGCGCACGATCGCAGACCTCGACAAAATGGTTCCGTTCGGTCGCATCGGAAAGCCTGAAGAGGTTGCCGCACTGGTCGCCTTCCTGGCGTCAGATGAGGCGGCGTTCATGTGCGGATCGCTGGTCGAGATCACGGGGGCACAGGCCGTGGCCTGAACTGAACCTCGTGGCGGACAAGGGACCTTACGGCCGCCACGACTGATATGTTCGAGCCGCTCGAAATGACTAGGTGGGAAGATGTCGCTTGTCTTCGGACGAAAATCCAGCGCCAGCGTAATACAATCGTCAATCGAGGTTCGGTATTTCACCGCTTTGGAAGATGATAGTGGGCGGACCATACTCGCCGATTGACGGGTCCGCCTCTCGGCTCCAGGCCACGACACCGGCATAGTGCATCGCCATTGAACTTGCATCCCGTTTTGCCCGGTCTTCGCTGTCCACCTGTCGAGGATCGAATGCCGGCACAAGTTCTCCGTCATCGTTCTTGATGAATGCGGCCAGAACGATCAGCTTGCCTTTGTTCGACATAATGTCCAGTTCCCTTCGAACGATTGCAATTCCAGGCAGTGAGTGACCCGCCTGCTTGGGTCAGTTGAGCGCCCCGCCATAATCGAATGTGATCAGGATGCTTTGTCCCGCGGCATCGTAGATTCCAACAATCTCGATACCTTGCACGCTAAGTAGCTGCGCCCGCTCCTGAAACTCAATAGAGTTTAGCTGCTGCCCAGACTGTGGAATGAATCCGGTGAAGGTGATGTCAAGCCTCTCCCCGGTCATCTGCGATGCGCCTGCACCGCCGCTGCGGATAAGCTCGACCCCATGCTTGGTTACCTTGACCGTTCCGGTGTGCAGCTCACCTAGGCTGGCATGCTTGCCGATGATGCGATTGAGGGCGTCGTCGCTCAGAAGCAACAGAAGTGCGTCGATGGCCTTTTGCTGAACGACCAAGCGTTCGGCGGCCGCCCGATCAGCGGCTTGCCGGATTTCCAGTTCTCTCTGCGCCCTGGCCGCTTTTACGGTGCTCGAGATTCGCTCTCTGAGCTCGAAACTCGGACGATCACCGGGTGCATGGACCGGGGCTTGCGGTGAGGGTTCTGCGGCCTTTGCGGCATTCTTAAAGTCCAGAACCTGTCCCTCGGATGCCAGCGGCGTCATAGCTTTCTGGCCTTGTCGTTCGGTGAGACGAGCTTGGCTTCGGCAAGGAAATCTTCCTCGGTCGCCAACGAGCCTATTTTTAGGTAAATTTGCTCAGCTTCATCATCGCCAAGTTTGTACTTTTTGGCGAATCCGTAGACGGTCGCGCGAGGACCAGTGGATGCTGGCTTTTTGGTTTCATACTGAATCATTGCGATATCTCCGGTGATTGTAGAGAGGCGGTGAACCTGGGCGTTGGCACGTCAGTCGGGAGCGCCCGGCGATTGCGATTGACTTGCGCTTTTCCATCGTAACCTCAGACCGGAAAGGGGAATCGGATCTGAACCTCGAGAAATTGGTCAAGGCGCGATCGACGGCGCCAGCGTTTTATCGAGTTCCTCTTGCGACACCGGCCACGCCTCAGTCCGCCCGTTGGAACTTACGAGCAAGGTCATCGTCCTGTGATAGGCCTCCCACGTGACGTCGATAGGGTCCTCGTCGATCTGAAGCTCGAAGAGGCCTGGTGGATGAGGTTGTGCCATTCCTGGAAGCTGAAATTGTCGAGTGACTGTGATGGTTTTCACGGTCGTTTTCATTGTGGCGCCTTTCCTGTCCATAGGCTGCTGATAAGACACTCAGCGCGGTTAGGCGCGACGGCTGGCCAAGAAAAGGAATCCTACAGGATACCGGTCAAACATCTCTACCTGCTGGCATTTCTGAAGAGTTCAAGTTCGCTGGCGATCGGGCCCAAGAGTTTTCGCAATCGCTTTTCCTCGAACTGACCTGGCCGAAACATTTTCGCGAATTCGCTGACAAGCACGGTTTTCTCGGATCCTGATTGCAGCGGTGAACGTTGTTTGGCTGGATGAGGCAAGATCGTATCCTTTCAGGATCACGGTATGCTCAACGGAAATGCGTGAGATCCAACGTAATGGCGCTGGACCGCGCTTGGGAATAAGCAGAGGTCGCTGCTTTTAGAATTCTTGGGCGCAACGCATCGAAAGATGTCAGGTAGTCTGCCTCGCTGGAATTTCGATGCGACTTATCGCAGGCCAAGACCTCCGTCGCCAGATAGAATTTGATCTCGAACATCCCGTCATAGCCGTTGAACCGGACACAGGGGTTTTTGTCGTCAAAACCACGCGCCGCGTTTGGGAATGAGATGCCCATCAGCGCGTACCCTCATCTTGCCTTAGAGCAAGAGCACTGCTTTTGACTGTATATCGAGGCTCCACTGTCGAAGACCGTTTGCGGTTCGCCAGAGAATTTATGAGACCGGATTTGGTTCTTACACCACTACGGAACTCGGCTGACAGAAATAGCGAGGCTTCACGCTTCATGTCGGAACTCGCATCGGACTGAGACCCCCGAAGACCAGCGGACCTTAATGCTTCCCTGACCAACTTGAAGCCGGCGGGGGTAACATGCGAAGCTGCTGGATTGGAAGACATCCTGTCCTCCTTTGTTGGGGCAAGGTTTTGCACCCTTGATAACAGCGCCCTGAATACGAGCCGTCACTGCTAATCTAAGTCGTGCTGAAATATCGGATTACAAGGGAGGATCGTGCGGGGTGGGTCGGAGCGGTCCCCTAGTACAGTTGGAAGCCAGAGGCTCGGCGAAACTCAAAGGTGAGAGAGTTTCTGGCATCTATGCACGAGAATGATCAGCAGAGTGCTTTTGCTATGCTTTGGTGCCGGCCTTGCCAGTGGAGCGCTTTTCTCGGCCGCAGCGCTCTGAAAAGTACTTGACCTCATTCCAGTTTTTTTCCCATTTTCGCCGCCAGGCGAAGGGCAGCCCGCATGTTGCGCAGGTTTTCGTCGGCAGGTCACCTTTCCTGATCATTTTCGCCATATCAGCTTTCCACCCTTTAGACCGCCAGCTTGAGCCCGATCTACACACGTTCGCCGGCATCAAGCCTTTGCAAAAACAATGATGCACTCTCTCGGTAGGACTGCTTCTTGTCGTCGCCCATGCGATGCCACGACGTGTAGATCTGTGCGAGCCGGTGATTGCTCGATAAAGTCCCTGCGTTGCGGTCCAGAAAATCCCAATACAGCGCGTTCAGCGGACATGCGTCCTCGCCGACCTTCTTGGCGACGTCGTATCGGCAGCCCTCGCAATAATCCGACATGCGATTAATATAGGCTCCGCTTGCCGCATAGGGTTTCGACGCCATGAAACCCCCATCTGCGAACTGGCTCATGCCGATGACATTCGGAAGCTCGACCCATTCGAAGGCGTCTGCGTAGACCGAAAGATACCACGCGTGTACGGCGTGTGGATCGAGCCCTACGAGCATCGAGAAGTTTCCAATCACCATTAGTCGGTGAATATGGTGCGCATATGCAAAGTTGATCGTCTGTCTGATGGCCGTTGACACGCAGTTCATGTCGGTCGAGCCGCTCCAGAAGAAATCGGGGAGCGGCCGGTGAACATCGAAGACGTTGCTGTTTTCATAGCCGGGCATCTTCATCCAATAGATGCCACGGATATATTCACGCCAGCCGATAATCTGCCGGATGAACCCCTCTACCGAGTTGAGCGGGGCGTTACCTTCAAGATAGGCACGTTCCGCCGCTCTGCACACGGCAAGAGGATCGAGCAAGCCGATATTGATATAGAATGACAGAAGCGAATGATTGAGGAACGGCTCCTCGGTCAGCATTGCATCTTGGGTTTCGCCGAAGCTCGGCAGAAAATCATGGATGAATACTATTGCTGCACGTTTCGCGTCCGCGCGAGTAACTGCGAAACCGAAGTCTTTTGTCGAGCCCATATTTCCGGAAAACTGCCGCTCTACTAGGTCGAGAACCTCAAGCGTGATCGCATTTGGCGGGAAAACCGGATGTTTAGGCCGAAAGAGATCCGGCTGCGCCGGCTTGCGGTTTTCCACGTCAAAATTCCATTTGCCGCCCTCCGGGTCTTTGCCTCGCATCAGAAGACCAGTCTTGCGCCGCATGTCACGGTAAAAATACTCCATCGTCAGGGAACGGCGGCCCCGAGCCCAGTCACCAAACTCGGCCTTCGAACAGAGAAATCGCGTGTCGCCGCGGATTTCGATAGGCACAGCAAAGCTGGACTGCCACCTCTCCATCGCCTGCAAGACCCGCCATTCAGCAGCCTCGGTCATAATGATCCGCTCAGGTGATAACGCGGTCACGGCGCGGGCGAGCTCGCCGGTGAACGAGCCGGAATTGTCGGGATCGTCCAGGCGCGTGTATCGCAGCTCAAAGCCTTTGGTTGTCAACTCTTCAGCGAAATTCCGCATGGCGGAGAAAATCAGCGCGATCTTCAGCTTGTGGTGCGGAACATAGGTCGCTTCCTCGATCACCTCGCACATCAGGATGACATCTCGTTTGGGATCGGCGCCTTCGAGGCTCGAAAGCGACAGGGACAACTGATCGCCGAGAACGAGGACGAGATGGCGAGCACGGTTCATGGACGGTTTTCTCGTGAAAGGATCAGCATTGATACGCGATCGGCGATCCGTTGGATTGGATTAAAGGCGTCCGGATGCTCTTAGCGTTTTGCTCCCGATGCGGATAACCTCCACCCGGTCGGCCATTATCTGAGCGGGCATTGGCGATTGAGAGTTTTAAACTCCCGCCCCAGGACGGAGCGCATTCTATGGGGATTTCAAGATCCGATCATAGCGTATGAATTGCGACAGGCGATTTGGGCAACCTCGACGTGCTGATCGCGGACTGGGGTCTACCAGCTACATTGCTGAAAGATGCTACGCTCGAAAGCGCGCAACTGTCTTTCACAGCAGCCGGAGCGCCGGGAAGACCCGGCGTGCCGGGTCAGGGTGGAGCTCCGGGAGGTCGACCGGGAAAGCCGGGTACCACTGGTAAGCCTGGCAAGGGGTATAAAGGCGGCGTGTCATTGAGTAACTAGAGCACCTCGCCTAACTACAAACACATCGACCGACCAATTTGAGCGTGCTGTCATACCCAATGTCGAATGCCATTGCGCGTGACGAGCTCTTCAGAGATCTACAGGTCGCGAGTTCACATCCATTCCGGAGCATAAATCATCGCTCGCCCTTGGAACACGCAGCAGGGCTTAACGCTTCATGCCGCCTTCTCGCGGCATGGCTTTGGGCTGAAGCTCTGGATGAGGCATTGGTTTCAGCGCCGCTGTCGGCATACACCAAGCACACGATGACACAAGCAAACGACATCTTGAGGGACCTGACCCATATTCGCGAACGAGGATGGGCAACAGACGACCAGGAATATTCGGTCGGCCTGTTCTATCTCTCCGCGCCCGTATACGACCGGAGCGGAAACGTTGTCGCTGCTATTTCGGCCTCCACTTTGGCCAGCCTTGTCAATGCGGACAACCTGAATGGGCTGCCAGAACGCGTGATGGACTCCGCCTGGGAAATATCCGCGAAGTTGGGCTGGTATAAGCCGCCAAGCGAGACATCGCATACGGCTAATGATTTCACTGACTAGCGGAATCGATGGCCCAGGTTCGATTCCGTTGTCTAATCGCCTGCATCCGGTCAAGCGGATTTTAAACAAGGCACTTCGTTGCCGTGTTGCTAACGCGACATCTTTTTAGATTTCCTTTCGACATCTTTCAGTC
>Ga0247741_1001674_pt1 | contig 12287 bp, 11 predicted proteins | sample UWRJL213509R2_FD_180945 | JGI IMG/M metagenome (GOLD analysis project Ga0247741, IMG submission 180945) | Plant litter microbial communities from Arlington Agricultural Research Station in Wisconsin, United States - UWRJ-L213-509R-2 | ecosystem: Environmental > Terrestrial > Plant litter >... | reverse complement strand
GGGTCCGACGGGCTCGGGCAAATCCACCACCCTTGCCGCCATGATCGATTATATCAACGACAATAAATACGAACACGTGTTAACCATCGAAGACCCCATCGAATTCGTTCACGAGTCCAAAAAATGTCTGGTCAACCAACGCGAAGTTCACCGCGATACTCACGGCTTCAGCGAAGCACTCCGGTCCGCATTGCGTGAAGACCCGGATATTATTCTGGTGGGCGAGATGCGCGACTTGGAAACAATTCGTCTCGCATTAACCGCGGCAGAAACCGGTCACTTGGTGTTTGGAACTTTGCACACCACGTCAGCTGCAAAAACGATTGACCGTATCGTAGACGTATTCCCCGCGAATGAAAAATCCATGGTGCGTTCAATGTTGTCAGAATCGCTGCAAGCGGTTATCTCGCAAACCTTGATGAAGAAAAACGGCGGCGGTCGTGTTGCTGCGCACGAAATTATGCGCGGTACATCGGCAATTCGTAACTTGATTCGTGAAGATAAAGTTGCGCAAATGTATTCAGCCATTCAGACCGGTGCATCGCTCGGTATGCAGACGATGGATCAGTGTTTGGCAGATATGGTGGCACGTCGAATTATTAGTCGTGAAGCAGCGCGTTCTAAAGCAAAAATGCCAGAAAATTTTTAATACAATAATTTTTGTTCATCACAATAAAAGTATTCACACAAACAGGCACAGGTTATGGATTTTGATCGTTTATTAGCATTGATGGTAGAGAAAGGCGCGTCGGATTTATTTATTACTGCTGGTGTTCCACCTTCAATGAAATTGCACGGAAAAGTTGTACCTGTAACTGCCACACCGCTCGCCCCTGAAAAAGCGCGCGAACTTGTGTTGAGTGTGATGAACGAAAAACAGCGCAATGAATTTTTAGAAAATAAAGAATTAAATTTTGCAGTTAGCGCGCGCGGCATCGGCCGTTTTCGTGCGAGTGCTTTTTATCAGCGCAATTTGGCGGGCATGGTGTTGCGCCGAATTGAAACCAACATTCCGAAGCCCGACGATTTAGGTTTGCCGGATATTATTAAAGAATTGGCGATGACCAAACGCGGCCTCATTATTTTTGTAGGCGCAACGGGTACTGGTAAATCGACATCACTGGCGGCAATGATCGGCCATCGCAATCGCAATTCTAAAGGCCATATTATTTCTATCGAAGATCCGATTGAATTTATTCACCAACACGAAGGTTGCATTATTACCCAGCGTGAAGTGGGAATTGATACTGAATCATTTGAAGTCGCTTTGAAAAATACTCTGCGCCAAGCGCCGGATGTAATTTTAATCGGCGAAGTGCGTTCACGCGAAACTATGGATCACGCGATTGCATTCGCAGAAACCGGTCACTTGTGTTTGTGTACGCTCCACGCCAACAACGCCAACCAAGCGCTTGATCGCATTATTCACTTCTTCCCAGCAGATCGTCATCGCCAATTGTGGATGGATTTATCGCTCAATTTAAAAGCCATTGTTGCACAACAATTAATCGCAACACCGGATGGTAACAGTCGCCGCGCCTGTCTTGAAATTTTGATCAACACTCCGCTCGCACAAGATTTAATTCGCAAGGGCGAAGTGAGCGAATTAAAAGAATTAATGAAAAAATCCACTGAACTCGGAATGCAAACTTTCGATCAGGCGCTCTACAATCTTTACGACAGCGGCGAAATTACTTACGAAGATGCATTGCTGCACGCCGACTCGCCCAACGATTTACGTTTGATGATTAAACTTAGTTCGGAAACTGATGCAAATTATTTAAATAACGCAGCAGATAGTTTGACGATTGAAAATGATGACCGAAATAACCGCGGGAAAATGTTTTAATTTGGCATAAAAAAAGAGGCATTTAAGTCATGCTGAAAAAAAGTATAGCGCTATCAAGTTTGTTAGTGTTTCCTATAGCTTTCGCTGCAGACTCAGTGGAAGTTAAGGCTTTAAAAAAGGACATGCCGCAAGACGTCGCACTGATGATCGATAGGATTGTAGAGTGCAATCACTGGAACGGTGAAGAATCAACAAATAAAGAACGAATCGCTCAGGTTAAAACCGCGCGCGATAAACTCGGTTGCGATGCCCTGCCAGATGATCAGGGCGCATTACGTAAACGTTATCAAAATAATTATGAAATAAAAGCTCGGCTGCAAAGCGCGGAGCAAATTTTCTTTTAATGCCCGCGATTGTGTGAGGCGTGAATTAATTCGAATGTGATTCGAGCCAGCCTTCCAGAATTAAACGTGCTGCAATAGAATCCACGGGATTATTTTTATAATCGCGCGAGCCACCACGACTGATGACTTCGCCTTTGGCTTCAAAGCTGGTCAGGCGCTCATCTACCATTTCTACTTTTACACCAAAGCGACCGTGAATGCGGTTGGCAAATTTGCGTGCACGTCCGCTAAGTTCGCTTTCGCTGTCATCCATATTTAATGGTAAGCCAACTAGAATTAAATCCGGTTTCCATTCCTGAATTAATTTTTCAATTTGTGTCCAGTCGGGAATGCCATCTTTGGCTTTGAGCGATGAATGAGAATTGGCGGAGGAAGTAATTGTCTGGCCGATAGCGACACCAATATTTTTGGTGCCGTAATCGAAAGCGAGCAGAGTTTTAATCATGAGTTGATATTACGCGAAAGAATTTTTACGCATGTCCGGCAACGTTGGAAATTAAATTTACATCAATTCCCAAGGCTTGCGCAGCAGCGGTCCAGCGTTGTTCAAACGGCGTATCGAAAATAATATGTTTACTGGCAGGAACGGTTAACCAGGAATTTGCAGCAATTTCTGCTTCAAGCTGCCCTTCATCCCAGCCGGCATAACCGAGCGCAACTAAACATTCTTTCGGGCCTTGGCCTTCAGCGAGTGCAGCAATAATATCGCGCGACGCTGTGAGACTAATACCGGGCGCAACTTTTAAAGTGGAATGCCATTCGGTGTCGCTGGTGTGCAATACAAATCCACGTTCCTGTTGCACTGGGCCGCCAGCAACAATGGGCTGATGACCTTGATTTTCACTCACGGTTAAATCCATTTGCGCAAAAATTTCATGCAGCGTCATCGGCATAGGATTGTTAATCACAATCCCCATAGCGCCTTCGCTGGAATGTTCGCAAATGTAAGTGACGCTGTGAGCGAAAGAAGTGTCGTGCATGTTCGGCATGGCAATTAAAAAATGATTGCACAAGCTGCCGGGCACCAGTTCAGTATTATCTATATGGGGATGTTTTTCAGTCATGGCTTGAGTATTGTGTCAACGCGAGCGGAAAACAAGTAAAACCTGATAATTACTTTTTTACTGATCGCTGGTTGTGATGTTGTTGGGCTCAAAACGCACGTATCGAATAATTTTTAGGCGATCAACCTGGCGACTGATTTCAGGCGGAAATTTTGCGTAGGGCGCAGCGAGGCGCACAATTTGTCGCGCGGAATCATCCAGAATGCGGCTGCCGGAAGATAGCGAAATAAGAATTTCTTCCACACTGCCATCGGGCTTAAGCGTCACGTTCAGCATGACTTTACCGGTGATATTTTTGGCAAGCGCTTCACTGGGATAATTCTTTGTCCCTACGCGCTCAAATTTCTCACTCCATTTGATAAGGTATTCCGCATCAAATGATTCTTTGGCAGACACCGCCGTAAGCGTGCGCACGCGCGGGCGTTTGGCGTATTCCTGTTGCTGTTTATCCAGCTTGGCTTGCAGGCTGGCAATTTCCGCGGTAATGGCAGTTTGATTTTCCAGCAAGCCTTCGTGTTTTACTTTTTCTTCCTGAGCTTCAGGCGCTTTCAACATGTGCAATTTGGAATTGCTCTGGCCTGTAGTCGTAATAATTTGTTCTTCTTTTTTCTGCACCAGCGTGGTCGCGGCAACTTGCGGCATTGGGTTTACATTGCGAACTTGGGTGTCGGCAAATTCGGCTTGTTTGGCGGTGGTAATTTGGCGGGCTTTTTCTTCGGTGCCGCTTCCTTCCTGATTATGTTGTGCAAGAAAATCCGCTTCTTTCGGTGGTTTGCTGGATTTATGCGTCGCCAAAGTAATTTCGATAGTTTCTGAACCTTTGGAAGCAGGCGGCAATTTGAAGTTGATTCCCAAAATCACCAGCGCGTGAATGGCAATCGCCATAAAAATAGTAAAACTCAGGCGATCACCCGCATCTACAGGCTTTGCCTGAAAGTCTTCCATTTCCATAGCGGGCGTTGCTGCACTCATTGCGCACTGGCTTCTTGTTTACGGCGTTCGATGGCGGCCATCAGCAACTCGCCGATATTGGTGCCGTACGCTTTATCAATTTCGCGCGCGCAAGTCGGGCTGGTTACATTGATTTCGGTGAGATAGTTGCCAATAACATCTAAACCTACAAACAGGAGGCCTTTCTCGCGAAGTGTCGGCGCAACTTGGCTGACTATCCAACGATCCTGATCGGATAAAGGCTGTGCTACACCGGTTCCGCCTGCCGCGAGGTTGCCACGGGTTTCACCTTTGGCGGGAATGCGTGCAAGACAGTAGGGAACGGGTTCGCCATCAATCACCAAAATACGTTTATCGCCTTCTGTGATTTCGGGAATGTAACGCTGCGCCATGATGGTTTGGCTGCCGTGATTGGTCAGGGTTTCAAGGATGACGCCGACATTGGGGTCATCATGACGGCAGCGGAAAATACTGCTGCCGCCCATGCCGTCCAAGGGTTTGAAAATAACGTCCTGATGTTGCAGATGAAAACTGCGCAATTTCACTGAGTCGCGACTCACCAGCACCGGTGGGCAGCATTGCGGAAATTGGGTCGCAAATACTTTTTCATTGCAATCGCGCAGGCTGCGTGGATCGTTGACCACCAACACACCCTGCTTTTGCGCGGCTTCAAGAATATAAGTGCTGTAGATGAATTCATTGTCGAATGGCGGATCTTTTCGCATCAAAATGACATCAAGCTCAGCGAGCGGACGATCTTCACTGACGCCTAAGCAAAAAAAATCGTCTGGATCATTCTTAACCGTCAAGCTACGGATAGTGGCGCGTGCCTCGCCTTGCAATAAATAGAGATCGGCTTGCTCCATATAATGTAAGGACCACCCACGTGCCTGGGCCGCTAAAAGAAGCGCCAGCGTAGTGTCTTTGTGAAATTTGATGTTGCTGATGGGGTCCATTACTACGCCGATAGATAGCGTCATTAAATTATCTCACTCACGAATATTGCGGTTGTTGAAAATGCGGCCTAAAGTTAAGTCTTAAAAGATGTTAACGCAAGGGTGTTGCGCACACTTCTGTACAGAATTAAACGCGCTAAGTCTTAAGAATCAGATGTGCTAAATAAGTGAAATTGAGAACAGATTCTTTATAGTATCAAGTAGTTATGGCTAAAGCTTAAAAACTATGTTAAAAGTTGCTGATTAACAGTTTCATGTTAAAAAGTTTAGCTTGCGTATGTTCAGGATACTATAAATCAACAGCGCAAATTTTCGTTGATCAACAAAACTCATAGCAGCGCTCCTTAATCGGTTCTGGCGCAAGATTGCACTCAAAGTAAGATCGCCTGTTTAAACAAAGATCGCCTAGCAAACAAAGGTCAGAGTATGGACGTAAGTTTAGAAAGCTTGAAAGTAATGGTTATTGACGACAGCAAGACCATTCGTCGCACAGCAGAAACCCTATTGAAAAAAGCCGGCTGCATGGTGATTACTGCCACTGACGGTTTTGATGCTTTGGCAAAAATTGCTGACAGTCGCCCCGATATTATTTTTGTCGATATTATGATGCCGCGCCTCGATGGTTACCAAACCTGCGCACTCATCAAAAATAATAGCGAATTCAAATCCACGCCCGTCATTATGCTTTCAAGCAAAGACGGTCTGTTCGACAAGGCCAAAGGCCGCATCGTCGGCTCGGACCAATATCTCACCAAGCCTTTTAGTAAAAGTGAACTTCTGGATGCCATTGAAACCCACGTTAAACACGTGAAAGCATCTTAATCTTCGCTGCCAAGATTAAGACCGGTTTTAAGAAGCTAATAAAATCTAAAGGAATTCCCCTTCAACTTTTGTGATTTATCTGGAGCAGCTATGGCTCGTGTACTGATTATTGATGACTCTCCAACCGAAACTTACAAACTGACAACTATGCTCGAAAAGAGCGGCCACACTGTGCTGACTGCCGAAAATGGCGAAGCCGGTATTGCGCTTGCGGTGAAAGAGCGCCCTGATTTGGTATTGATGGATGTAGTAATGCCCGGGCTTAACGGCTTTCAGGCAACTCGTCAGCTATCCAAATTACCTGAGACCGCTAATATTCCGGTGATCATAGTGACTACCAAAGATCAGCAAACCGACCGTGTGTGGGGTATGCGCCAAGGGGCCAAGGCTTATTTGTCCAAGCCGATTACGCCCGATGTACTGAGTTCTGCGATGGCTGAGGTAATGCGTTAAGAGGTGATGCGTTAATTTGTTGTGCAAAACTCCAAATTGTCACCCACAATAATTATATTTCCGCGCCACCGCATCCTGCGAGTGAGCTTTGGATGAGATGGATGCTGTTATGTCAGAACCTCAAGCAGCCTTCGAGGCGCTAATCGATCTAGCCCAGCGCAGCCGTGCAGCAGCGCGCGGCTTGCCGGCCCAAACCGATATTCGCCCCATGTGGAGCGGAATCGGTTTTTCACTTATGGGCAATTATTTCGTTGCGCCAATTGGTGAAGTGTCGGAAATGCTGGAGGTTCCCAGCTACACTCATTTACCAGGGGTTCAACCCTGGGTTAAAGGCGTCGCCAACGTACGTGGTCGACTCCTGCCCTTATTTGATCTCGCTGCTTATTTTGGTGATCGCCTTGTCGGCGGACGCAAGCAGCGCCGCGTATTGATCCTGGAAACGGAAACCCTCTATTCGGGGCTTATGGTTGACCAGGTATTCGGTATGCAACATTTTCCCATGGATGAATACAGCGAGCAGGCCGGAGCCGTAGCTGAGAACATATTGCCGTTTGTGACGGGTAGTTATCCGTCAGGAGAGCAGCGGTGGGCGCTCTTTAGGCCTGCTTTATTAGCCGAAGATCCGCGTTTTATTAACGCGGCCAAAAGTTAATACAGCGAGAAATTGGTTTTCAGGTGAAGTGAGTTTATGGATTTCACCCCCGTGGATAAAAATTAAAACGTAGAGTCGGTTAGGAGCAGTTAGATGAAAGCAGATTCCAAAGGTTTAGTGAGTTCGTACAAAACAAACCCCGGCGTTTTCTATGCCGTGGTGTTGGGGGCGCTATCCTTAATAGCGTTCTTCGTGACGGGTTATATAGTCTATAGCGATGGCGTAAAAGATCAGAACAACTTGCAACAGGTTGCTGAATTGCGTGCTCAGGCTTATCGACTTACCGCTTTATCGCGCGATGCAACGTCCGGTAGTGAAAAAGCGTTCGGCGAATTATCCGGCGTGGTATCCAAAATGGATGCTTCGTGGAACCAGCTGCGCTCAGCAGATGCGCGCACCGCGCAAGAACTGCAAGCCCAGTTCACTGCTTACGGCACCATTTGGGGCCGCGCTAAAAACAACGCGCAGGACATCGTAAAAAACAAAGACCTGATCGTAACGCTTAACGGCGTGGGTAAAGGTCTGAACGCCAACTTGCCAAGTTTGCAGGCTGAACATACCAACATCGTAGAAATTCTGTTGGATTCTAAAGCACCTGCTGATCAAATCTCTGAAGCACAATTGCAATCATGGCGCGCTGAGCGTATCGGTCGTAACGTGGATAAAATGTTGCGCGGCGACACCGATGCGGCAGTAGCGGCTGACCAGTTCAATACTGACGCCAATGTTTACGGTCGTATGTTGCGCGGTATGAAAGAAGGCGACAGCATGATGCATATCTCCAAAGTAACTGACACCAGCGCCCGCGCTAGTTTGGACAAAATCACCAAGCTTTATGAAGGCGTAAACAAATCGGTTCAGGAGATGTTTGAAGGCTCTGCAACCCTGTTCCGCGCTCGTCAAGCGAGTGATGCGTTGCTGAATGAATCACCCCAATTGCTGCAAGCACTTACCGATACTACCGATCAAATTAACAACCTTTCCAGCTCTCGCCCTATCAACAGCAAAGTATCAATTGGTGCTGCCGTTGTGTTCCTCGTATGCTTGGCAGTAATTGGTTACAACATTTTGAGCGGTACTCGTAAACGTCTGGTAAATACTGCGGAAACCAACGAGCGTAACCAAACCGCGATTTTACGTCTCCTCGACGAACTTGCTGACCTTGCGGACGGTGACTTGACGACTACCGCGACGGTAACCGAAGACTTCACCGGTGCGATTGCTGACTCTATTAACTTCACTATCGACCAGCTGCGTATTCTGGTAGCGCGAATCAACGAAACCGCTGTAAACGTATCGGCCGCTGCGCAAGAAACACAGCAAACTGCATTACATCTCGCTGAGGCTTCTGAGCATCAAGCGCAAGAAATTGCCGGTGCTTCTGCGGCGGTAAACGAAATGGCCGTGACCATTGACCAGGTATCTGCAAACGCCGCCGAATCGGCAGCGGTAGCGGAACGCGCGGTATCTATCGCCGGTAACGGTGCAAAAGTGGTACAAAATACCATCCACGGGATGGATACCATTCGTGAGCAGATTCAAGATACTTCCAAACGTATTAAGCGCCTCGGTGAATCGTCTCAAGAGATTGGTGATATTGTAAGTTTGATTAACGACATTGCGGACCAAACAAACATCCTCGCACTTAACGCGGCAATTCAGGCATCGATGGCTGGCGACGCAGGCCGCGGCTTCGCGGTGGTAGCGGACGAAGTTCAACGCCTTGCGGAACGTTCCGCAGCAGCAACCAAGCAGATTGAAGCACTCGTAAAAACCATTCAAAACGATACCAACGAAGCGGTAATTTCGATGGAACAAACCACTTCTGAAGTGGTTCGCGGTGCGCGCCTTGCACAGGATGCGGGTGTGGCACTGGAAGAAATTGAAAACGTATCGAGCAGCTTGGCGGAATTGATCCAGAACATTTCGAATGCTGCACGCCAACAAGCGTCATCTGCGGGCCACATTTCCAACACGATGAACGTTATTCAAGAGATTACGACCCAAACGTCTGCCGGTACTTCTGCTACTGCCCAGTCGATTGGTAACCTCGCGGAAATGGCACTCGATTTGCGTGAATCCGTAGCCGGTTTCAAACTGCCGGAAGAAGATGTAGTAGGCGATGTCCACAGTTATAAAGCGGCACCCAAACCTGCTCCCGCAAGTTATGATTTGGCATCAGATGCGGAGCTTGATCTGGATGCTAGCCTCGATGACGACATTTACCCACGTCAAGCCAAAGCTTAATCAGAGTTAACGCTTGCGATCTGGTTGTGGGTTAAATTGCGTAGGCGTTGATTAGGTATTTGTTATGGGTTGGTCATTACGCACATTACCGTCTCTTTCTCTTGAGCAGTTTGCACAATGGTGCAAACTGCTTGAAGAGCGCACGGGTATGCAACTGGTTCCGCAACACAAAGCCCTGCTCGAATCGCAAATATCCTCGCGCATGCGCGAACTGGGATACGACGATTACGACCGCTATTACCAACAAGTTACCGATGGCGCCTCCGGCATGCTGGAATGGACGGTCATCATTGATCGCATTACCGTTAAAGAAACCAGCTTTTTCCGCCACCGTCCTTCCGTCGAATATGTTCGTCATTACTTGCAACACAAAATTAACAACCAGTCACTCGCGCAAAGCTTCGATGTGTGGAGTGTTGGCTGCGCTACCGGTGAAGAAGCTTATTCTTTGGCGATGGTGATTAACGATTGTTTTGAATTAGCGGCGCTCAATCCTTACTACGGAATCACTGCATTTGATTTGAGTGTTTCAGCGCTGGCAACGGCTCGCAAAGGCCGTTATGCAAAACGCAAAATTGAAGCGGGCAAAGCGGAAGAGTTTAAGCGTTACACCAAACAAATGACCGATGGCAATTATGAAATTGCGAGCCGTTTGCGTGAGCGTGTGTGTTTTACCCAGGCCAATATTATCAACCACAATAGTTTGCCTGGCGTAAAAGTGGATGTGATTTTTTGTCAAAATTTATTGGTGTATTTCCGTCGCTGGTTGCGTCGTGACATTTTGAATGCGCTTTCCGATCACTTAAAACCGGGTGGCATTTTAGTCACAGGTTTGGGCGAAGTGACGGAGTGGGAACATCCAAAAATGCAGCGTTTAGCCGTCGATGAAGTACAAGTTTACCTACACGAATAACAAGTGCACAGCACTGAAAATGTGCGGCCTGAGAATAACAAAGAGGAAAGCACCACATGGCAGATAATCGCAATTTTGCCGCGCTGGATTGGCTAATACATGAAATCGGCGAAACCTTAAAAGAAGCGCGCCAGGCTCTGGAAGCCTATGTTGAAAATCCGAAAGATACGGTGCGCATACGCTTTTGTTTGACCCATATTCACCAAGTGCATGGCAGTTTGCAAATGGTGGAATTTTTTGGCGCAGCCATGCTCGCTGAAGAAATGGAAAAATTAACGCAAGCGATGATTCAAGGCGCAGTTGCCAATCCCGCTGAAGCGCAAGAAGTATTGATGCGCGCAATTTTGCAATTTCCGGTTTATCTCGATCAAGTAAAAGCAACACGCAAAGACAATCCATTAGTCGTGCTGCCTTTGTTAAACGACCTGCGCACCGTGCGCGGCGAAAGTTTATTAACTGATACAAAATTATTTGTTCCCAATCTTGCGCCGGCGAAAAAAGTTACTGGCGCGCGCTCAGCTGCAGCCCATGACAATGTGCAGTTTCAATCTATGGCGCTCAAGTTGCGCCAGATGTATCAATATGCCGCCGCGGGATATATTCGCTCAGTCAATAGCGATGAAAATTTAGCGTATTTACAAAAAGTTTTTAATCGCTTGCATAAATTAACTCAAGGCACCGCCCGTCACGCGCTCTGGGACATTTGTTTGGCATTGGCAGAAGCGCTGGAAATCGATGCGCTCGAAATGAGTGTGGCGATTAAAAATTTGCTGCGCCAACTCGATAAAGAAATAAAAATTCTAGCCGTACACGGCACCAAAGCGCTTAACTCTTATACCAATGATGAGCTGATTAAAAATTTACTTTATTACGTTGCGCGCGCGGGCAAACATGCGCCGGGCTTCACGCCCAATTCGCATTTGCAACGCGTATACGAAACTTATCGTTTGAATGATGCCTTAATTGAAGGTAAAGAATCCGGCGATGAGTCATCCAATATTTTATCGTCGCCAGATCCTGAAGCTATGCGTTCAGTGGTTGAAGCGCTTAAAACCGAATTGGATATTATCAAGCACGCGCTTGATGTGTGTTTGTCAGGCGGCGATCCGCAAACCGTATTGAACGAAGCTTTGCCAGTAGTAAAACGTATCAGCGATACCATGGCGGTGCTCGGCCTTGGCGATTTACGCAAACAAGTGTTGGAGCAAGGCGCAGCTTTGGAATTGGTTGCCAATTCCGACAGTCATTTATCGCAAGAACAATTAATGTCGATTGCGAGCAAAGTAATTGAAATTGAAGATGCGCTCGACAGTTTGGCGCAACAACAATTTGCGAACGTAAATAATGATGCGCCTTCAAACGAAGCGGATATTACGCTAACGCGTGCAAAAGAATCTGTATTGCGTGAATCGCGCAATGGTTTGGAACACGCAAAAGACGCGATTATTGAGTACATTGCATCGCAATGGGATCGCGTGCATTTGCAAAATGTGCCAGATACCTTGCGCGAGATTCGCGGCGGTTTGGAAATAATGCCACTGCCGCGTGCTGCCAGAATTCTCGGCGCCTGTGCACGTTACATCGAAGAGCAATTGCTCACGCAGGAAATTACGCCGCAGTGGTCATCGCTCGATACACTCGCTGATGCAATTACTAGCGTTGAATATTATTTAGAGCGTTTGAGTGGCGGCAGCACCAAAGAAGAAAATGATTTATTGCTCACGGTTGCCGAAGAAAGCGTTGCAACTTTGGGTTATGCAGTAGCGAAAATATCGCGCGCTGATTCAGCAATCGATGTGCAAGCGGCGCGCATGCGTTTGCCGGAACCAGAAATTCATACAACACACGAAGCAGCTGAGGCGGACGAAGCAAGTCTCGCCGCTGCCTATGAATCTGCTTTGCAAGCTGAAGTTGCCGCCGAAGCTGAAATTGATGCAACAGATTCAAATGAGTTAACGGATGCCACCGCACAACAACTCGAAGATATTTATTCATCGAACGAAGTTGCCACCGCAGAAGCAGTTTCTGAATCAGCG
>Ga0247741_1001672_pt1 | contig 12293 bp, 19 predicted proteins | sample UWRJL213509R2_FD_180945 | JGI IMG/M metagenome (GOLD analysis project Ga0247741, IMG submission 180945) | Plant litter microbial communities from Arlington Agricultural Research Station in Wisconsin, United States - UWRJ-L213-509R-2 | ecosystem: Environmental > Terrestrial > Plant litter >... | reverse complement strand
CAATCTCCGATAACCTTGTTGCCTGTTCGAGTCAATACCATCAGCAGGGTCCGAAATATCTTCACAGCTTCACAGTCATCTCAACGCGTCGGGCCCGCATCGTCGAGGTTATCTTCATCTTTAAAACCTTGACTTCGGAGGAGTTCCTGTCACTCAAACTTGAAATATCTATCCAGACAGACGACCTAGATCTCCCTTCTGTGAAATGCAAACCTCTCAGTACCACATCTTCTCTCTACCACTAGGGCTCTTGGATTCCTTGACGCCCAGAAATCTAGTCAACCGTGCACCCTCACGTCCAAAGACTCCAGAAACAGCTGCAAACACCTCGAAGTCTACCGGACCTAGAGCCTGCAATATCTGTCAAGGTGTTATTTTCCTTGACGTGGACGAGCAGCGAGCGCACTACAGATCGGACTGGCATCGATATAATGTTAAAACTCGGCTTAACGGGGGACATAGCGTCTCTGAAGTGGCCTTTTCTCAGCTGGTCGAAGGTAAGTTCTAATTTCTATTCTTTGGGAATCCTGGAATAATACGATACCCGATAGGACTGGAGGATTCGCTATCTGGGTCTGCGTCATCAGACGACGACGACGAAGACTCAGACGCGGTAAACGTTCTTCTTAATAAAACCAAGCGATTGGCGACACGTTCTCCCTCTCCAGAATCATCATCCAAAAGCCCACCGATTACTGCTCTTGCCTGGTTCCATTCACCCCCATCAACACAACTCGGCATTTATCGCTCGATACTACCTCTCAATTCTGATCCAAGTGCTTATTTGCGGGAGCTCAGAGAATTGCAAACTCCTGTGTCTGAAGGTCGAAAGTGGGCGATGTTCATGGTCGCAGGAGGTCATTTCGCCGGAGCAGTTATACGGGTTAGCCATGCGGACGACGATGCCGACCAAGATGAGGGTACAAGCTCTCGGAAAAAGAAACCCAAGAAAGCGAGGCCTGATACAGAGGTCCTTCTTCATAAGACTTTCCATCGGTACACAAGTGAGTTTTATTACTGTTTCTTCACTTGGGCGTCGCTGAGCGATTTGTAGCAAGACGAAAGCAGGGTGGGTCGCAATCGACCAACGACAATGCTAAAGGCAATGCGAAGAGCGCAGGAGCGCAGCTAAGACGTTACGGTGAACAGGCTCTGCGCGACGTAAGTCATTGGCTACTTCGGACAAGCGCCTTTGCTCACGTTGACATTGTTATAGGACATTCGCGGACTGCTCGAAGAATGGTCTGAGCAGATCGGTGAATGCGAGCGGATATGGATTCGCGCAAGCACGTCGAACCGACGGATTTTCTATGACTACGATGAGGCAATATTCAACAAAGGCGATGAGCGCCTGCGGACGTTTCCGTTTCCTACCCGCCGACCTGTATGTTGCAAACTTCTCCCTCTGATTGCCTGGTTGTGCTAATTCCGCTCTACAGACGCAATCAGAACTGACGCGCTGTCTTGCAGAACTCGTCCGCCCAAAGGTATCGCACTTTACCGAGGAGGAACTACGGGCACAAGACGATGCATATCTCGCGTCCTTACCCAAACCCAAACCCACGCCGATCATTGTGCGAGCGGAACCCGAGAAGCCCAAGCAACCTAAGCTTTCGCTGGAGGAGGAGGCTCTTCGCGAAAAATGGAGCCGTCTTCTCGAGATGGTGTCCAAAGGACGCCTAGAGCCTCTCAAGACCTTCCTGGACCGTGAAAGCGCAACGATCGGCGGCATCGATGCACCTGTTCCAGATTGGACCGGAGAACGATTGGCGACGGTCTTGCAAATCGCGGTCCAGCATGGGCATGAAGAGCTCACAAAGTGGCTACTCGAAGAAGCCAGAGCAGATCCCACAATCCCTGTTCCTTCACCTAGACCAGGTGACACAGAACCTGACGACGCACCTGTATCTGATGCTGACACCTCTGTGACCGTGGGAAAGGGCTCCCGTCGTGTTGCATACAACTTGGCAAGGACAAAGGTTGTCCGTGATGTATTCCGGCGCTGTGCAGCTGCTCATCCTGGCTGGTGGGATTGGCTTGGTGCAGCTCATGTACCAAGCATACTTAGCCAGGAGATGGAGGAAGGACAGGATGAGAAGAAGAAAGTCCGACGGAAGGGTTTGAAGGATCGGGTAAGGGAGCGGGAAGCAAAGGAAAAAGAGAAGGTAAAGGAACGACCGAAAACACCAGAGAAGGAGGTTGTTGTGAATGATGTCCCTGCTAACACTACTTCAAGACGTTTAGGTGGTGCTTTGGGTGTTGAAGGTGTTGCTGGACTCACACCTGAAATGAGGGCTAAGGTGGAGCGAGAGAGGAGGGCTCGAGCAGCTGAAGCTCGGATGAAGGGTTTGGGAGGAGGTTAGCATTGCAAAAATTGTCTTGATATAGATTTAGAATGGTATTTCCATGCAACAACAATCAAAGTTGCGAAACTTGCCCAGATGAATATCCAAAAGAGGAAATGTCTGCCTTTGTTGACAACTGTGGCTGATGATTGGATACACCAAACTTTTGCATTTGACCCCTTCAACAATCTAGGCCAACATCTCCTCTGAGCTCTACCATTTGGACCCACATCACCATCATCAAATACAAATACTGTGGACTCTGTCAGTGTAGCGCGCGTGCAGCCCAGAACATTTCAGAGCATTATTTGCCTATTGCTGCTTCTGCTTCATTTACAACACCACTCAATTTCTGGCTGCAGCTGAGTATGCCATGCATACAACCTCTCAGGATACTCGGCTACATTCAGAAAAGGTCCTACAACTTGCCAGAGGGACAATCAGATCTCCTCTTGGCTGGCAATGTGACTGGAATGTTGGTACAGCGCAGAAGCCCAGCTATTGCAAAATAACCCTAGCCTGTTGGACTGCTTACTTGAAGGTATGTTTTGATGCTTTTAATGTTCCAATTCATACCTGTTACATTTTAATATTTTTTGTATGCATCCATTTGGTGGCTAGAGACATGTGTGGTTGCTGGTCCATTGAACAATGGTGGTGGCTTGCTGATCTTGATGGTCCCCAATGAGAATGTCTCAATTTGGACATGATGTCAACACATGTTCTTTTCTCGCTATGCCTTCCATCTATTCAATTGCTGCTTGCTGCTAGGCCTAATAGTTGTTCACCTAAAATTGACACTCATTTTCGGTAGCACCTTCAGAATCACTGTCAAACTCAATATACAGTAAGTTAATTTCTGCATAGTGTTATTGCCTTATTTAACTTTGCTGTATTCTCTATTCTCTAGGGATATGGTGCCTATACCTGCCAGCTGCCACGATGTAGTGTGGTCCAGGGCCTATCTCTTTCCTCATATGATGATTTAGCACATCATGTTGAGCTGTCCCATATGAACCGCATTAATGTTCCATGCCCAGTGAAAGGTCCAGCTTATTTTGTTAGCAATCTGCAATACCCTACTGAATTAACAGATTTATAGGCTGTACTATACCTCCGTTCACCCGCCCATCAGTGCTGGAGGCCCATTTTTCCGAAGCACATCCAGAACTCTTTAATCAGATGATTAATCGGACAAATTTTTGCAACATCTTCCAACCATCCTGGCTCCCATTCTATCCTCATTCTTCTGCTCCACCCTTACTTCCAGTTACACTACCTCTTGCTTCTATACTCACTGGTGTGTCTTCTGGCACCCTTCCTCGACATCTGCCACCCCCTGAAGGAAGCCAAATACCGACAGGAACACAATCTCTGCCTTGTTCACCAAGAAAACGGTCAAGGTTGAAACCTATCCAAGATATGGATGAGGTCTCGAAAGAAGTCTCAAGCATTGACTTTGATGACCTCCCAAAGCAGTTGGATGTCGACAGCAATTGGCGTTGGGGTCAAGTTGGGAGTTCTGTGGGCGGTGAGTGTGTGTTGCGGAGGGAAGGTCTTAGGGCATACTTGGGACGTCCTCAACCTCTTTTGCCTCCAGAGATGTGCATCCAGAAAGCACCTCCCATTAGCATTCTTTATAATGAGTTTTCAAGACGTCTAGACGAGGCAGAACACGCAGCAGAATTGGAGTCAGCAGATCAGCCGGAGGAGCCAGCAGCAAACTCTTGGTGGCAGGTTCCAATTCCAGTTCCTGTGGACATGCCGAGACAGGCCTCGACGTCCATGTCACTACAATAACTTGTCTATTTTTTTATACCATGCTCAGTCGGAGTTCTAGCAGTTGTTAAGATTGACTCTGCATCAAGATCACATTGTTGTCCATGCTTTCGTATTACATCTTTTCTTTCGTATTGCACCTACAATAACACAGTTAATCTACTCTATACAATCCGCTTTTATGAAGTGCGTACAAGCCGTAGTGATATCTAGAGCCATATGCAAATCAAATTAGAGTGCGTATACGTTTGCCAGTGGTGTGCCAGTTCATGAAGTGGAACCAATATATCAAATTAGGGACAGAAGTTGTGAGAAAGAGATAGCCGGTGAAGAATTTAATTCATAAATATCACAAACATAGTCCATAACTTGATCACCCAATCCAAGAACTAGGCAGACTTTGTTGCAGTCGGATCCCGATAAATCTGTAAACAAAGGGGCAAATTGGTCAATCGTCGAGTCGAGTCGATCTCATATCAAACGCGCGTGAACCAACCTTAATGTCCCAGATATCCCCAATCTTCTTCTCGCCCTCATCAGACATATCCTCATCAGGTACATCCTCAATAAGACCCTTCTCCTTGAATGCATCACCACCCTCCGTTGTCGATTCTAGCTTAAGCCCCTGCTCATTTGCCAGATGAAGCAGACAGATGAAGCAGAAAGAGGTGCTGATCTCCTCCATCTTGTCTCGAGGATATGACCGCTGCAGGCCGGTGATGACTTGGCTAAATTGACGTGCTTCGGAGGGGTCGGTGGGGGGTAGGTCTTCATCGACGTCCTAAAGGGCAACCGATTGAAGTCAGTTCACATCACGAATAGCGGGAACGGAAATAAGGGATCGCTTACCATACTCTCCTCCTCCCTCTCTTTCTCGTCCTTGGTCACAACAATATCTAGCCCCTTCCATATATTCTCTTTCAACTTCCTTACATCCACCCTCTTCGCCCTCCGCGCATAGTTCACAGTCTCCGGTCTGACGCGCCTCGTCTGACCTTGCGTGGCAGCAAGCAAGTCCTGTTCGCCAAGGTCCTCTTCTGGGTTCATGCCTCCTCCTTCACCGTCGTAACCGCCGTCATCGTCGAACCCACCGCCAAAATCGTCGTCTTGGAAGAATTGTGTGTTGAAAGGGGCCGGCGCTCCACCTGGGCGAGAAAATTTTGAGCAAGGAATGAAGAGAATAAGAGGAAAGGCGCACCGTCGTCGCCATCATCTTCGTGGTCACGGTTTGCCGCCTGATCAGCAGCGGCCTGCGCCCAAAAGTTTTCGTCGACTTCCCCGTCGCCGTCATTCATGCGGACGCGTCGACCACGCATCTTTAGCTATAGCACCCAATTCTTCAGTAACAACATCCTAGGATCTGTCAAAGAAACAAGAAAACGCACGAAGAATTTGGGCTTCAAGAATAGCGTGACGAGCTGTTTACTCGAGAAATGCATGTCATCAGGTAAGCGATGATCATCGCGTTTCTCTTTCTTCTTCTTGGACCCTTTCTTGCCAGTTGTCGTTCCTGGGAGGTTGATTCCAGCGCCTTTGGTGACGGGCGCGAAAAGCTCACTAGTGAGCTCTTTCAGAGTCTTGTCAGGAGGTGTCATGAAGTCGATCTTGACCGCTTCCTTCTTCTGCCGTTTATTAGTCTTGTTACCGCCTGCTGTGTCTGTTTCAGCTAGAGGACTGTATAAGTTTTCGCGGCAAAAAAGAGAACGGTGAATTACTCACGTCTCCGAATGACCTTCCTCAGTTTCCAATGCTCAGGACCAGCCCAGTTCTTGAGGATGTTCTGGTCAAAGTAGTCCAATGCTCCACCTTCCCCGTCTGCATCGTTCATAGCCAATACGAAATCCCTCTCATTCGGCAGCCGTCTAGGATCGAACGGTACAAATGGGCCTGGGCGACCGCCCTCACCCTCCCCTGCGTGACCACCGCCCATCGCATCTCCACCATTTGAGTGGTTGTCGTTATCACCACCGAAATCGTCCCCGCCGAAGTCCCCCGCAAAGTCGTCATTGACGGCGTCGGCACCGGTAAAGAAGTCTTCGACAGGGGCGTTACCGTCTTCCATCCCTCCGAAACCAAAGCCTGTGTCCCCGGCATCGTCGTCGTCATCATTATCCCCGCCGAATTGGCGTGTGTTGTCCATGAACATGGTCGTGTCGTCGAACGCCATGGCATTCTTGGTAAAGGAAAAGTCCACGAGAGAGTGGGAGATGGCCTTGTCTTCTAGGACGTTCAGGTCCGGCAGGAATTCCTCTACGAGTAAAGTGTGAATAGGAGAACAGAAAGATAACGCGAAAAGGGATGCCTACTGCGGAGGAAAGCGAGATCGACATCGTCTTCTGGCTCTTCAACAACTTCTTCCTCTTCCACTTTGCCCATAGCATCACTAGCATCGAAAATCACCCGCATGCATCCCTCCGAACCGATGCCCAACGACAGGTGGTTCATCAATAGACCACCAGCACCACCTTCATCGAAGTCTGCGCAGGTCTTCCTAAACAGAGGGTCGACTGCAAATTCCAGATCGAGCTTTTTATTCTTTAGCTGAGAAATATCCTTCACCAAAGTCGAGCCTGCACCCCTTTCCTTTCGCTTCTTGGTCTGGGATGGCTCTCCATCAGGATTATCAGAATCGTCTGCGTCGTCGTTGCCGCGCCCCCCTCCAGACTCGAGGTTGCTGAGGAGTTTACCAGTCTCTGTCCCGACGCTATCGACGCGACTTGTCCAGATCTTGACGCAGCCGTCAAGAGTATATGAAGCGCGTTGGAAGTTAATGGAGTTGTCGTCATTATTCCTGAGTAAGGACATATCATGGAAGTAATCAATGAGCGCGAAATTCCAAGAGTTTTGTGCGTTGATTTTCTGTTCATGACGATTAGAGCAAAGTTTTAGGAGGCGGGGATCATGAAAGGAAACTCACATTGTCCGTCGCCATCTTCATCCACTCCTCGAAATTGGAGCTCATGACATCAGGTGGTACATTGATAATCGGAGGCGCAACGGTGTTGAGCTGCTGCTTCTGCTTTGCAGCTCCTCTCGATGGCTCCACCGTCTCTTGATCATGCGTGCCCTCCGACGAAGGACCAGCCAATGCATTCTCAATCACGTTGATCTTTGTGCTCTTCCTCCTCCTCCTCTTCTCCGCCGCATCGTCGTTTATATTCACCGTTCGCAGGGGTACGCGTCCAGCCTCTCCAGTTGTGAAACTTCCATCGTCGTCGTCGCCTCCGCGAGCTTGTGGCCTGTGGACTTCGCTGAGACGTTTCTTGAGACCCGTCTTCTGTGGTCGCGGGGTTTCCTGTTCCGAATCGCCATCCGTGTCGTCGGCATAGTGTGGCTGGCCGCCGCTTGGGGATCGTGCTCGACGCGAGGGAGCCATCAATATCGTCGTCTTCAACAAAGGTAGTTGAAGGCACGTGATCACAGTTGCGCGTCGCGTAACTCACCCTGTCACGGTCACAGTGCTTTAGCTCTCGGACCGGCTTGGTACATTGTCATCCGACCCTCAACTCCGAGCTCCCATCTATCAAATTTCAACACGCCTCGCAAGAGGCTAGAGCCCTTCCGTAAATCTGTGTGCTATATTGTCTATCTCCTTTTTGAGCTGTATCAATATCGCCTCTGGATTGAACTGGACTAACAGAGGCTTCGAGGACCCATATTTCGACTGGATTCGTGGAACTCGCGGGATTTGAGATCGAGCGCTAGAGAGAATATGTCACCATCTTCAAGTGAAGAAGTAAATCGTTCGGACTTCGCCATGCAATATGGGCTTCCAGCTAGACCTCCAACAGCTTCGACAACGTTGTGGACTCACCTGCTTCGTTCCAACACTAACCAGGTACCTAAATCATTGAAGGACATGCCCATCATAGCTCCTCCAATGGTGCCTCTTGACAAAAATGCGTCATCGATGCGGATACTCCTACACGACACACAGGCAAACTTCGAGAAATTCACCACTCACGTCGGTACACTGTTCGAGAGCATACAAGAGACGAAGAATGAGCTGAAGACCACGTATTCTCTCTTTGAACGTGACAGAGAGACCCTAATGGGTGATATCATCGATCTCGGTAAGTATTTGAGTTAGTTCTGCCGTGTATATGCATGTGTGACAATTCGTTCCAGTAAACAGGAGCCAGAAGGAGATACAAAAGTCTGTCGGAACACCAGCCCAGACGACTACCGTAGAGAAAATCTTCAAAGACGTAGATCACCGACTCCAGGGACTGGATCAACGGTTAGAGGCGATTCAAGCGGTATTCGGCCCATCTTGTCCGTGACATTGTTGACCACTGCTAATGGACTGTATCCCCTCTCAGTTCAATCAAATGCATTCCCAAGGCCTTCAGACCCAGATCCAAGCCATCCAAATGTTGCTTGACAAACAGGGATCTATTCTCACTGCCGTACTACCTCTGCTTCCACTCATTCAAGCCATCCCCCTTCACATTGATGCTGCGAAGAATGCATTGACTAAAAGGATCGAAGACCAACCAACTTCCGCGATTCATTCTTTCGTTGCTGCCTCAAGCTCGGGAGAAAGCAACGTCCTCTTGGAGAAAGTCATCAGAAAGCGAAAGCGAACAGGGCAAAGTTCTTTACATGGCTCATCACCTTCGCCTGACAATGACGTCGACTCTCCGCTCGCGAAGAAGAATCGTGTGGAACTCTCTCTTAGTGACTCAAATACCTACAAAATCTCATCAAATAAGCTTTTGAGCGGCGACAAACTTCCTCTATTTGCTCGACAACCATCCGCAACAACATCTTTACCGCCTCTCATCAACTTTCGGGCAAATGAGATAACAAATGGTGTGGCTTCTCACACCGGCATTTCTCCAGGTGCTGATGGCGTTCTGCGCCCCAATACATCTTCATCTTCTGGTTCTGGTGGCCTGGACTCTCGAAGACATGGTAGTTCAATTGTGTCGCTCAATCTCACGACACCTCGAAGACCTTTGGTTGATTTGCCGTTGAATACGGCTCTTCGTCGCTCTTCGCCGCGTCAGACCCAAAATCTGAATCATAGAACTCCTAGCACATCTACAGCTGGTACCGGAAGGTTTCATACGATTCAAGGAGGCGCGCTAGGACGCTCTTCGACCGTGGCGGCGTCTCACACGAAACAACATTATTCATTTGCGCCGGTTTTTCTTGGAACCACACCTGCAGCCGCTCGGCCGCCACGAATGCTTCGCATGCACGCATCTATTGCTAGTACTGTCAAGCTCGATGAGACGGTCGATCAAACTGCTGCACAACAGGACGGAGCTTTGTCTTTTGACCCTGGACCCTTGGCTTCTTTGGATGGTACGAAGCCGGCCTCGAGAGATGTTATCGATGGATCCAGCTTCCTAGATCCTAAAGCTCCTCCCGAGCGTCCCGTTTTGCGTGCCCAAGCTGGACGCCAGGTACTAATTCCTCCTTCCATTGCTCAAGTACCAGCATCAAATAGCAACGAAGGTAAGGGTGGTGCACGTCGTATGACTCGCACATCTACTGCTGCTGCGAGGACATCCTCTGTGGTCCCTTCACCAGTTCGAACAGCGGCCAAAAATTCACCATTGTCCACCATTCTAGGGAAGATGAAAGGACGGCGAACTCCCGTGGTATGTCCCTCTCTGGTAAATCTATCAAAGGCTCGTCTGACTCCATGTCAGAAGGAAGCCCGACGTTTTATTCCTTTAGTGGATTCTGACGAAGAAGACGACAACGATGATGCTTGACGTTCGCATCATTTTTAGATGCTTGTTTCACTCAACTAGAATTTCTCCATGAGCCGGATTTCATCACTTCTGCATCGTAGACATGATTTTCATTCTTCAAATTGTGTTACTTCTAAATATTTCCAACCCAAATCTCTACCGGAGCACCTCCTGCTCCTGCTCTTTCGCCAACTTTTTCAAATTTGATGCCAATCTGAGCAGCTAGATCCCAGAAAGTTCGCTCAGCCTCATCCCGTTCCTTGTACCCGAAAACGATCACCGGTGGTTCAGATCCTAAGCTGATGAGACGTGAAAGTGTTAGAGCGAGAGCAGGGAATGCGGCGGTGTTATACGATACATCTGCCATTCTGAAATAAGTGATCAACAGTCAGCTCCGAGGTGTCGGCAGAGAGTGACGACTTACACTATGGCATCCAGACCTCCAACATCTTTCACTTCATCGGGGAGTTCGTCATCGTCCCAGTCCAAAACGAATGCTTGCGGTTTGGCTGAGGTGTAGTGTTTTGCATTTGTTGATATATTTTGCTTCAGCAAAGGCATTGCTGATGCTGTGGGGCGCCATTAGCCATTTCCAGGAGACTTTTGAAGAGATGCGAACGTACTAACGTCCGTGGTCAGAATGCTATCATCCACATCTCCAGGCCCCATATTACATCTGAGGATAGCCATAGCCACAGAAACCATCCCTATCCCAGCGCCTAGTTGAGCGAGAAGTTCGTGAACATTCAGAACGCGTGCCGAGCAGCGCAACTCACCAAGTTCTAATATCTTACTATTTTTCTTTGAGAACAAAATCGTCTGCAATCCATGCAAAGTGGCACTGCTTTCACTAAGCTGAGGATTTTGTTTGAGATCGCACAACCAGGAGCCCAAGCCAATGCCGCTATCCCATATTTTCTAGAAATGTCTGAGCCCGTTCAGAAACTAATAATATGATGAAAGAGTGGTTTCACACCTTGTCAAGATCATAGGACGTCTTCTCTGTAAACCTCACGACAGAAAAATTCTCCTTCCCCGCAGTCTGCTCCTCCGATTCATCGCTAAGGGGCAACAAATATGTCCTCTCAATCATCTCCTGCTTCCCAACACCTTTGGCTCCTCGAGCACTGAAAAGCACCGGCGAGCTCCTCACAGGGAAAGGCACTTTGCCTACACTGGATACACGAAGGTCGATGCTTTCAGGATTTGACATCCCATATGCCTGCGCATATGTGGTCAAGACAAGCCTCCATCGCTGGCCATCGCGAACATTCTGAGGGACCGGGACCGGGATTTCTTTATATGCTGAAGAGGGACGCCATGTCGTCAATTTAGCAGGTTTTGTCGCAATTGGGGCCTCCCCGGATTGGATTCGTGAAACTCCGGTGGGCTCCAAGACCCAGGAGTAGTACAGATCTTGAGAGCCTTCGAAAGGCTTCGTACGCAGATCGTTGGATATTTGGGGTGTGATCAAGATAGTTCCATGGGGCGGGGCTTGTAGCGGCGGAGGACGGAGGAAGGAAAGGTAATAAAACATGATGATGTGACAAGGTGAAGGAGCAATTACGGAATGGAGGCGAATCTCCGGATGACTTGTAAAATTCCTACCTAATCAGGAATTATTTGCCTTATCCGTCTCAAAAAAGATCACCATAAGGAAAATTCTTATTGGGCATATTATGTTGGCTTGACTGATTTCCACCCCACCCATAAAACATAGCGCTTTCCAACCTGATCGTTCGGAATGCGCCAAATCTCCCATCCCGGAATATTCAACCACTGTTCCAGAAAATCTCTCATCACATCCTCGGCTCGCAGCTCGGAGAATATCACGACTGCGGTTCTTTCCGATGTAGAGAGATGATTTATCGTCGCAAGGAACGGGGGTACTAAAGACGGATTATATAGGCAATCCACGGCGAGTAAGAGATCAACTGGTCGTTCAGCCGTGTTATAGACCTTGATCCGTTGTGAAGGTGAAGCCGACTCTAGAGCAATCCAGTCCAATTCTTCTACGAGGAGTTTCTCTGAGGCAATTCCAGGGAGGTTCATATCGATGTTCTTCTTGATCAGGGGAACTAGAGGACCAATATCGGTGACGGTGTATTGTCGCACTAGAGGCGACAGCGCAACGCTCAGCAATCCGGTACCAGCGCTAAACAGTGGTTAGAGAGAGCTTAAACAAGAAGAATAGGCAAACCCGAGTTCAAGAACATGCAGGGTAGAAAGTGCGTCGTGTACAAGTATACTGTCGTGGGATGCCGAGTAATGCTGCTGGAGTATGAGTTGAGCAAAGTCGATGCTAGATATTTTTTGACTAAGTATGTCGGAATCACGTTTTATCGGATAAAATGCACACCTTGCTTTCCAAAGGACACTACCCGTATCGCCCTTCCTGCTACGGAGCGCTGTCTTGTCTTGGTACAGTTGGATCTCTACAGTTTTGTCGGGCTGCTTGATG
>Ga0247741_1001671_pt1 | contig 12295 bp, 16 predicted proteins | sample UWRJL213509R2_FD_180945 | JGI IMG/M metagenome (GOLD analysis project Ga0247741, IMG submission 180945) | Plant litter microbial communities from Arlington Agricultural Research Station in Wisconsin, United States - UWRJ-L213-509R-2 | ecosystem: Environmental > Terrestrial > Plant litter >... | reverse complement strand
TCAGCCACCCAACGCGTCGGCGATTCCCTCTCTGGAAACCAGAATGAGAACGCCCCTTCGCTCGTCGACAAGGCCAAGAACGCCGTCGGTCTCGGAGGAAACTCCACCACTCACAGCAACGATGTTTAAATCGTCAATTTTGTAGCATATCAAGTACTAGTTGTTGTAATATTGTCAATCATTGTAACGCGTCTCGACAATGCATAGCGTTATTTTCATCACCTTGCCAGTGATCTTGTGTGATTTCGTATACAGGTGAGTCAACATTTACTGACCCTTGGCTGGTTTCAGTCAACCGCCTCATCCAAGGAATCACTGAGTAAAATGCCGAATCAGATTGCCTACTTACATAAAATCCTTTCACGCGATTGGACGATCATGACTAGACATCGAAGAATAAGCGCCTAAGCATCGATTACATATTACTACGACTTGGGCATTGCCAGCGATTCACATTAAAGATATACGGTGAGTGGAAGCGGATACGGTAAGCGGAGCGAACTACTGAAGGGATGCAACCAAAATTAAGTATAGAAACTAGGACAGGTTATTCCAACACATGTATTTTTCGACGTCGCATGGTTTTGCACAGCGCTGGTTCAGATAAATAGTTCGATTGAATGGGTTTTAGCGCACTCTATGGAGCGATACCGAAGCACGTACCTTGTAATAATCGAGAACTGCGTCTCGAGCGGGTTGAATGATCCCGTCGTTCCATCCATCCAAAGTCCACACTTCATGAAAGTTCCGGTACCGCCTATCGAAGAGGATACGGCTTATGATTTTTTCAGACCTGCATGCTAAAGGAAGCACACGAGCGACGAAGAGCAGAGCGGTGAGGGTGCTGGAATGCTGCTCCTTTTCCGAATCGTTGGCCATGTGAAATGCATCTGCGCTCAGGAGAGGGCTAAAAACATGACATTTATCAGAACAGGAAATAAAAGAACTGGATACGAAAGCCCTACCTGAAGGATTTTGAGTACAAATAGCTGTCCATGAAACGTTCTGCAACAAGTGCATAATGCCGCCCTGTGAATTCAAGTTTGTGCTGTTGGGGATGCAAGGTGACGAGTGTCTTGATAATCCCGCGAATTCGCTGTTCTATGTGATGGAGAGGAAGATCGGAACCAGGATTCGATGCCTCAACCTGAAGGATGTGAGAGTAGTGTTCCTCGTAGACCAGCAGAGTCAGTGTTTGGTCTGGATCATCCTTTTGGAAAGCTTCGAAGCAGACAGTGTCAAAATCGGTGATGAGGTGAGGAAAATCCTCTGAGAGATTCTAGGATTTATTAGTAACTGTTTCTCCACAATGTAGATAATCACGGCTTACACTGCCATATAGCATCTCAATGATTGTCGATGCCAGAAGCCAGAAGTCCTCGACAAGTCCGCCAATTTCAAAGACTCTGTAGAGAGCCTGAAATGATAGCCGACTCAGTTCCTCTCGAAGTTGAGGGGTGCAAAATGGGCCAGCAAAAATGCAGCGGAGAGTAAGCCGCCAGTAGACTTGGCAATCTGGCATAAAACATGTTGCAGATTGAGACGACACAGAGTTGATCTCAAGCTTTCGCTGGCGAAAATGGCGGAACCCCAGAGCTACACAGTCACCCAGGATAGACGCTCGACATAGGTAGAACTGATGGGATCGGGAGGGATCAAGTAGGAAGTCCGACAGTGAAGCATGGAAAGTAGATATGCGGCCCATTTCGTCATATCCAATGATGGACTCGAGTGGGCTTAGACACGCTTTAGTTTCACCATATTGCCAGAAAAACAGATCATCCATTGATTGGGTCGTATGGGCCCCCCACTTTATCACTGGATCGACGACAATCAAAACTCCGAGGACATGCTTGACCTTCTCAATGTCGCGAACGCCGGAGAGGACATGGTGGTAGAGCGAGTCTAACTCTGCATATGGTAGATCCTCATCACTTCTAGGAGGCTGAAGCCGGCGAATGACATCCAGACGGCGTGTCGGAAGCTCGAAAGGGTCACCACCAGCGTATTTGACAGTCGTTGATGCAAAGATGAACTGGCCCGACGACTTCTCGATGAGCTCACGAAGGACATAAGCGGAAGGCCAGGACGATGGAATGTAAGGAGCAAGTGGGTGTTCGTGTCGGATTTTGACGAACGAGTCTTCCAAGAATCGCTGGATATCCTCTTCTGCGGAATAATCGCTGGAGAGAGCAAGTCGTGAGAGATGGGGTTGCAGGGGGGATAAATTAAAGGTGGACTGAAGATACACCTCCGGACGGCTGGCGATGAGAATGCGGATACGGAATGGAGAGTGACGGAATGCAGCTGCCAGCGACTTCACGAGCCCGGATTGTATATCCTTGCCTTGACACTCATCTAGACCGTCGATGATGATAACAAACGGGGAGTCTTTGAAGTTTAATCCAGTCGAATGGAGGTATTGGATAGGTTTGACGATGAGCTTCGCGAGCTGTGCATCGACGGATTGTTTAAAAATCATAGGGTCGGCCTTGATGGCAGCTTCAATAAGCGGGCGTGAGGCTGGAATCGCACGAGCAATTTGATAGGCAATAGTCGCAATAAATCGATCGACGTTGCTGCGCTCTGCCGCTGTCTTCCAGAAGAAGAACGTGGCCAGGAGGAGTCCATCCGCTTCGCAAATCTCTGCAAGCGTATGCGCGATGGCCGACTTCCCAGCTCCTGCGGCACCGTAGAGCCATATAATCAAGGCGTCAGGATCGATCTCGCCTTTGATCCAGCTCAACAGCCTCTTTATGACGGCGACACGAGTGTTTGGATGACATTTGGGGGCATCAAGTCGTTGACGTTCAAGTGAATTGTAGGTAGCTCCCATCGCCGAGTTCTCGCCGAGAATGTGAAGTCCTTCATCGAGTAGTGTTCGTCAATATAAGAATCAATAATGATGCCTCTACAAACCTGTGCGCCCTTGGACATAGATTTGGGTATTGAACTGACTATCGGAAATACGGGTGTGTTCAGCGTTGTTAAAAAGCGATACTAATACCAAAAGTGAGCATGAAGGTATAGATACGAAGCCTCAACGCACTGGTGGGACCACTGAGGTAGCCTCGATTCTGCCCAGATGGGCTCCCGCTGTTGTCGCCCCCAAACATGCTAGCCGTAAATGTCGTCAGCGAGTCAGGAACCTCGGTAGAACGGCTCAAAAGTTCTTATCAGAGGATCAATGTAGCAAGTGGATCCATGGTAAATGGTAGGAGGAGGAGAAGGATGCACCCGACTATGAAGAGATACTCGAACGGCAGGCAGTGCTTATGGAGTGCATAACATGCACTGCAGCAAGCCGGAATAAGTCCCGCGAGCCGTTTCGACCGGGCATTATAAGCAAGGAAAGTGCGAACACGGTAAGTGGTCACTGGAAGCGAACTGTTGAAGCAATACAAACGAGACAACTGTACTAGGATTGATTATTGAGACGTATATATTCTTGGAGGACCGCTGGCTCTGCATAGCGCTGGTTCAGAGAATAAATGGGTTTGGTTGAATCAGTTTTAGCGCAAGTAGTGTGGGTGAAGTTATTGGGGCACACCTCGCAATAATCGAGAAGTGCATCTCGAGCGGGTTGAATAATGACATCATTCCACCTATACGAAGTCCACTCTAAATGAAAGCTCCGTGACCATTCTGAGATACGTCTCATAATGTTTTCAGACTTGGATGCTAGAGGAAGCACATGGGCGAGACAGAGCAGAGTAGAGAGGATGGTGGAATGCCTCTTCTTTCCCAAATCGCTGTCCATGTTGAATACATCTGCACTCCGGCTGAGACTAGAATAATGTCATTTATTGATGATAAAACAGACTCATACGAACTCATACCTCGAAGAGTTTATATACAGACAATTCCACATGAAACGCGAAGCAACCAGTGCATAATGCTGTCCTGTGAATTCAAGTCTGTGCCGTTGAGGATGCAGCGTGACGATCGTCTTGATGATTCCGCGAATCCGGTGTTCTACGTGAGGAACAACATTGAAAGGAAATGCTGAAGCAGGGTTCGAGGCCTTAACCTGAAGAATGTGAGAGTAATGTACCTCGTAGACCAACAAAGTCAGCGTTCGGTCTGGATTAGCCTTATGGAAAGCTGCGAAGCAAACGGTGGGAAGATCGGCGATGAGGTGAGGGAATTGCTCTGAGAGATTCTAGGATTTGTTAGTAACTGGTCCGCCACAATGTAGATAATCACGGCATACTTTATTATGCAGCATCTCAATGATTGTCGATGTCAGACGCCAGAAGCCCGCAATAAGTCCGTTATATTGAAAGACTCTATAGAGAGCCTGAAGTGATAGTTTACTCAGTTCCTCCTGAAGTCGAGGAGTGCAGAATGGGCCAGCATCCATGCAGTCGACGGTAAGCTCAAAGCAATGACGGAAATCTAGCATAAAAATTGTTGCAGATTAGCGCTCAATGAATTAACTTCTGAGATAAAGTAGATATAACACACAATATTCCTCAGGCTCCTGCTGGTGTAAATGGCGTAACCCCAGTGCTGCACGGTCGCTCAGGATGGACTCTCGACATAGATAGAACTGATGGGATCGAGAGGGATCAAGTAGGAAGTCCGACAGTGAGGCATGAAGAATAGATATGTGGCCCTTTCTGTCGCATCCAATAATGGACTCAAGTGGGCTTAGACAAGCTTTTGCTTCACCAGGTTGCCAGAGGAAAAAATCATCCATCGATTGCGTTGTACGGGCCAGGAAGCTTGTCCGTGGCTTGATGATGATCAAGAAACCGAGAACATCTTTAACTCTCTCAATATCGCGAACATTGGAGAGGACATGATGGTAGAGTGAGTTTAACTCTGCATATGGCAGATCCTCATCACCCCTAGGAGGCTGAAGGCGGCGAATCACATCTAGACGGCGAGTTGGAAGCTCGTAAAGGTCTCCGCCGACATACTTGACCGTTGTTGACGCAAAGATGAACTGGCCCGACGACTTCTGGGTAAGCTCATCGAGGACCTCGTCGGAGGGCCAAGAGGATGGAATGTAAGAAGCAAGGGGATGTTCGTGTCGGATTTTGTCGAACGAGTCTTCCAGGAATCGCCGGATATCCTCTCCTGTGGAATATTCGTCGGAGAGAGCGAGTCGTGAGAGATGAGGTCGCAGAGAAGGTAAATTAAAGGTGGACTGGAGATACACTTCCGGACGGCTGGCGATGAGGATACGAATACGGAAGGGAGAGTGATGAAATGCGGCCGCGAGCGACTTCACGAGGCCGGATTGTATGTCCTTGCCTTGACACTCATCTAGGCCATCGATAATGATAACAAACGGTGAGTCTTTGAAGTTGAATCCAGTCGAATGGAGGTACTGCATAGGTTCGATGATGAGCTTCGCGAGTTGGAAATCGACGGATTGTTTGAAAATCATGGGGTCGGCCTTGATGGCAGCCTCAATAAGCGGCTGCGAGGCTGGAATCGCGCGAACGATTTGATAAGCAATGGTTGCGATAAATCGATCGATGTTGCTGCGCTCTGGCGCTGTCTTCCAGAAAAAGAAGGTGGCCAGGAGGAGTCCATCTGTTTGGCAAATCTCTGCAAGCGTATGCGCGATGGCCGACTTTCCAGCTCCTGCAGCACCGTAGAGCCATAAGATCAAGGCGTCAAAGTCGATTTCACCTTTGATCCAGCTCAATAACCTCTTTATGACGGCGACGCGAGTGTTAGGATGGCATCTGGGGGCGTCGAGTTGCTGACGTTCAAGCGAATTGTAGGTAGCTCCCATCGCCGATTTCTCCCCGAGAATGAACAGACCTTCATCAAGTGATGTTCGTCAAGATAGGAATCAAGAATAGCGCCTTCACAAACCTGTATGTCCTTGAATATGGATTTGGGTATTTATCTGATTACCGGAGACGTTTGCGTGTTGGGCGTTGTTCAAAAGAGATACTAGTATGAGAAATGAGCATGCATACATAGGGACCAAGCCCCAACGCACCGATAGGACCACTGAAGTAGCCATGACTCCGCCCAGCAGGTGGGTTCCCGCTGGTGTTGTCGCCCCCAAACATCCTGGCCCTAGATGCCGTCAGCAAGTCGGGAACTGGTATATTATGATCGGTAAAACAGCTCGAAAGTTCTCATGGGAGGATCGAGGCAACGAGCAGATCTGTCGTAAATGGTGGGAGGAAGAGCTGGATGCAACTGGATATAAAGAGACACTCGAACGGCAAGCGGCGCTTAGGGAGTGCACTACAAGCCGGACTAACGCCGGCGAGCCGTTTTGGATCTAAATCCAAAATCGTAATGGCTGAACGATGAACGTTCTAAGTGAGGAGACACGCCGACGATGGATCCCGCGCATACGCCGTTTACGGTATGGACTACTTGAATATACATTGTGATCTGGAGGAGGTTGTGAAAAGCGACAGCGACAGAGCGCATATTTGAAAAGAGCGAAACGTGCTTCATGTTCAGAGTTTTCTGCAACCTGGGTCTTGACATTTGAGTATTTGGAAGGCAGAATCAACGAGAACTGTGGGAAGCGTCGTCTGGAAGGGCCTCTATATCTATGGACGAGGATTGTCAGTTTGGTTTTCAGCACAAAAGAAGGGGTAATGACTAACCTGCGGCTCAGGCTCAGGCTTCCAGGACTCGATAGCTGGACCAACCCCAAAGTAAACCGTAACCGCCTCTCCCCATAACATGACAACTGAGGTTTGAGCAAACAACTCATCAGCGTCGTCGTCGCCTCAGGCCTGGTAAGCCTTCGTCCTTCGGGGATCTTGACGGGTAATAATCTGGCTTTCATTGTTGAACAACTTCGCCGAGACATCAGACGAGGCTGAGGAGGCAGAATAATGGGTCGCGTCTGGAGTATGTTGTGTTGATGCTTCACTTTGTGGACGGCAGAAGAGATAAAGGAGGGTTGGAACCGATGATATTGGCGCGAATCTGCGTGGATGTCGAGCTGGTTGGCTTATCAGCTTAAGGCGACCAGATACAGAGAACAAGAAATGTACCGTTTGACCTATATAGCGGACCCATCTTTCTTGAAGTCGATTGTAGATGGACCGCAACAACGACCGTGTCCTCACGATTGGATTTTGGAGCGAACATCTGCGGCGTCATCTAAGAGTGGACCTATATGCAAATAGCCTTCCTGTTAGGATGGTCTAAGACAGCCACGGCAGGGGTAGGTGCATCCAGAGGCAAGTCGTTGGCGAAGTGGTGAAATTCAAATGAATGCGAGTCGTCAAATTTCTGTGAGGACACACGGGCCTTCGATAATTGTGGGAGAAAACTTGCACAATGTGTCCAGGGAGAAGGGAAGCCCAAGTTTGATAGTCTTGAACGACAGGCCGCAGAATTTAGATCATATGAATATGTCTGCCAGCGATGAATGTGCGCGACTCTGCAAATTTGAGGACAGGTGGACCTGATAATGCTGGCGTTTTCCAAGGGACCGCGAAGATAATAGGAGACTCGAGGAGAGGTGGTGAAATCAGAGCATGGACTAGAAAGCCTCGACAGTCATATTAGCGTTCAGAAAAGAGAAAAGTGCGGTTTGACCAACCTCAGTCAAAGAACGATATATTTTCTCCTTCCAAGTAGACCCACCCTTTCCATCTTGATAACTGGCACGAAGCGGTGTACCGAGGTCTTAAGTGGTGGAGATGAGGCAAAATCTTAGGCCTCAATGCCAGTAGAGGAACGATACATGTTGTGGACGTGAGGAGCGACGACGGCGAGTGCGAGGAGGGCTCAACATGTTTAGATAGTGGAAGGTGAGGGATGGTAGACGAGTATCTGCCGATAAATTTATGGGTTTGGGGCAAGGAGTATGTAGGAGATGGCGCCGACGGGCAGGCAGGTGGGGAAAGGCCAGATCGGAACCAGAAAGAAACAGTGACACGTGACATCACATTTCTCGGACCCCAATAAGTCGTTGATCCGTCCCAAGCGCCGTCTAAGCGCTCAAGTCTCGACAAGAGAGATCATCAGCGGCCATGCCACCGATCCACATCCGTCACCTAAAAGGCGTCTCAAAGATCAAAGTCCTCTTTGAATCGCCCGTATTTTCCATACAGGACTCGTAGCGGGAGATATATCCAGCAGCGACCGGCGTCTAGGCAGATCCGTATGTACTACTTCTACATAGACGCTTATCGGTTAATGTAAGAGAAACTGACTGAAGTTTCTCCATAGGCATTTCTTGCTTATTATAGTGAAAGTAGGCCACCCACATGTCCTTTGACCATTGCACTGAATTCATTGCGACCGAGTTGGAACCTTGCGGCCATAGATATTGATAAAATTAGCGTAGCAAGCTCGTGCCTTTTAACGGGCCTTGGCTAGACTCGTTCAATACAATCTCGTCGTCCAAAAAACCAGCGAGTACGGTACCAAACGCACAATTACTTATATAAAATTGTTTGACGTGCTGAGCCAACCCGTTCATTGATCACGACTAGAAATTGAAGGATACTTGTCTCAGCACCAATCACCGATTGGAGGCGATTCACGTTAAATAAAAATAATGAGCCGAAGCGGGCATGGTAAGTGGATACGAACTACTGGAGGGGTACAATGAAAACAAATGATGAAACTAGGATAGATTATTAAGACGCAGGTATCTTGCGACGTCGGATGGTTCTGCATAGCGCTGTTTTAGAGAATAAATAGAATTCACTTGAATAGGATTCAGCGTAAGGATAGTGGGAGGGGCGCGTACTTTGTAATAATTGAGAACTGCGTCCCGAGCGGGTTGAATAATGCCGTCGTTCCACCCGTCCAAAGGCCAATCTGCATGAAAGTTCCTCGCCCGTTTCCAGCCCCAAGTATAATCGATATATCCAAGAAGTTTTTGAGACTTGCGTGCTAGAGGAAGTACATGGGCAATGCAGAGTAGAGCAGAGAGTGTATTGGAATGATTGTTCTTTTTTATATATTCGGCTATGTGAAAAGCATCTGCGCTCGGGCAGAGACTAAATAACGATGTTTATTAGTGCAGGATATGAAAAGACCTGATATAAAAACCTACCTCGATGTGTTGTGATGCAGACGCTGCTCCATGAAATATGTGCCGACCAGTGCATAATGCTGCCCTGTGAGTTCAAGTCTGTGCCGTTGGGGATGCGTGGTGACGATTCTCTTGAGAATCCCGCAAATCTGCTGACCTATGCGAGTAAGAACATTACAACGAAACTCCGATGCAGGATTCGATGCCTCAATCCGAAGAATGTGAGAGTAATGTGCCTCGTAGACCAGCATAGTCAGTGTTTCGTCTGGATCAGCCTTGTCGAAAGCGTCGAAACAGACAACAGGAAGATCAGTAATGATGTGAGGGAATTGCTCCGAGAGATTCTGGCATTTGTTAGCAACTTTTCGCCACAGTGTAGATAATAATGGCTCACTGTCTTGTGTAGCATCTCGATAATTATTGATGGTAACTCCCAGAAGTGCGTAGTAAGTGCCTTACTTTCAAAGATTTTATAGAGAACCTGAAGTGATAGTTGACTCAGCTCCTCTCGAAGTCGAGGGGTACAGAATGAGCTGGCACGAATGCACTCGACGGTAAGCCAGCCATAGTGAATGCAATCTGGCATGAACATGTTGCAGATCAGCACTCAATGAATTAACTTCTGAGAGGGTAGAGATGACACACCATTTACACGAAACTCCTGCTCGCGCAAATGCCGCAAGCCCAGAGCTGCACAGTTGCTCAGGATGGACTCTCGACATAGATAGAACTGATGGGATCGAGAGGGATCAAGCAGGAAGTCTGACAGTGAGGCGTGGAAAACAGATATGTAGCCCATTCTGTTGTATCCAATAATGGACTCGAGCGGGCTGAGACAAGCTTTTGTTTCACCAGGTTGCCAGAAGAACAATTCATCCATTGACTGGATCGTATTTTTGATCTTGAACAAACCTGGGAATGGGATGACGATTGTTAAGACCCCGAGAACATGGTTGACCTTCTCAACGTCGCGAACATTGGAAAAGACATGATTGTAGAGCGAGTTTAACTCTGCATATGGCAGATCCTCCTCACCCCTAGAAGGCTGAAGGTGGCGAATAACATCTAAACGTCGGGTTGGAAGCTCGTAAGGGTCTCCACCGGCGTACTTGACCGCAGTCGATGCAAAGATGAACTGCCCTGACGACTTCCGGGTGAGCTCATCAAGGACATTGGCTGAAGGCCAGGAGGGTGAAATATAAGAATTAAGGGGGTGTTCGCGTCTGATCTTGTCGAACGAGTCTTCTAAGAATCGCTGTATATCGTCTTCTGCGGAATATTCGTTGGAGAGGGCAAGTCGCGAGAGATGAGGTTGCAGGGAGGATAAATTAAAGGTGGACTGAAGATACACCTCCGGACGGCTGGCAATGAGAATGCGGACACGAAGTGGAGAGTAGCGGAATGCAGCTGCCAGCGACTTCACGAGCCCGGATTGTATGTCTTTGCCTTCACACTCGTCTAGGCCATCGATGATGATAACAAATGGGGAGTTTTTGAAGTCGAATCCAGTGGAGTGGAGGTACCGGATAGGTTCGGTTATGAGTTTCGCAAGCTGAACATGAATGGATTGTTTGAATATCATGGGGTCGGTGTCAACGGCAGTTTCAATAAACTGGCGTAAGGCTGGAATCGCACGAGCGATTTGATAGGCAATGGTCGCGACAAATCGATCGATGTTGCTGCGCTCTGGCGCTGACTTCCAGAAAAAGAACGTAGCCAGAAGGAGTCCATCCGTTTCGCAAATCTCTGCAAGTGTTTGGGCGATGGCAGACTTTCCAGCTCCCGCGGCGCCATAGAGCCATAGAATGAAGGTGTCAAAGTCGGCGGCGATCTCGCCTTTGATCCAGCTCGTCAACCTGTTTATGACGGCGACACGAGTGTTGGGATGGCATTTGGGAGCGTCGAGTAGCTGTCGCTCAAGTGAATTGTGGGTAGCTCCCATTGCGGATTTCTCGCCGAGAATATAAAGTCCTTCATCGAGTGGTGCTCATCAAAATATGAATCAAGAGTAATGCCTTCACGAACCTGTATGACCTTGAACATGGATTTGGGTGTTTATCTGGCCAGAGATGTTGGTCTGTTCGGCGTTGTTGAAAAGTGATACTAATGTCTGAAGTGAGCATGCAAATATAGGTACCAAGCCCCAACGTACCGATGGGACCATTGAAGTAGCTTTGGTGCTGCCTAGCAGATGAGCTTCCGCCGAATCCGCCAGCGTCGTCGCCTCCAAACATCTTGGCCGTAGATGTCGTCAACGAGTCAGGAACCAGTGTGTTATAATTGGTAGAACGGTTCAAAAGATCTCATCAGAGGATCGACGCAACAAGCGGATCCGTGGTAAACGGTGGGAGGAAGTGAAGGATGGAGCTGGATCTGAAGAGACACTCGAATGGCAGGCGATGTTTATGCAGTGCATAACGTTGGCATAAGGTGTACAACAGTAGACCGTCGGACTAGGCCCGCGAGCCGTTTCGGCCGGGAATTGTACAATTGACCCAGTTCACCACATCCAAAGTCGTCTTTAAACAATAGCCGAGCGCTCAAAGTCTTCAGTGGCGGATGTAACTGTGAATTTGAGCGTCTGGGGATGCTGTGCCAAGAAAGAGCCTGGGCAGAGTCAGTGATCTTGAAAGCTTTTGAGTCCTAGGGATTACACTGTGATGAGCTGGTATCATATTTTAGCCATTAGATAGACAACTATACGGATGGGTTTCTGATATAGTGACCCAGGGATGCTGAGCTCGCCGTCGAGGAAAGTTGGACGGTAAGCGCTCAGAGCTCCTCGACAATTTCCATAACGACAGTTGTTTAAGTGGTCAGAGGCAACGTAGATGTCTTCTCCAACATCGCAGATACGTAAAATCAAACGCTGTGTGCTCATGATCAGTTACACGACAATGAAATACGAAATATTAGGGTACGCACCATTTCGCGCATGTCTTCAACCGCTTGCCGCTGACCGTGACAACGACTTGTTATAGCCTATGTATTTCAGCTCGCCCATAGCATTGCGTTCAAATTCCCACCCCATATAAGTAAGACGGTTCTTATCCAGCTCGTGGAGGTAGGCAAAGGAGTGAGTGTTCAGGGTAGACGTGTTCACGTTTCTGTTCAATTTGCAGAACACAACATCCAAGGTGCCTCCCATCGTGATTTTATTTACAGCGGTTTTCAAAAAGGTTGGCACTGCTAAAAATAAAAATAGATATCACAAATTCGACCATAGACTAGGGTTACGGCCAATTTCAGTCCCCCAGCCATACGGCCGACACATTGGGTTAAGAATCCAATCTAAAAACCTCTCAT
>Ga0247741_1001670_pt1 | contig 12303 bp, 13 predicted proteins | sample UWRJL213509R2_FD_180945 | JGI IMG/M metagenome (GOLD analysis project Ga0247741, IMG submission 180945) | Plant litter microbial communities from Arlington Agricultural Research Station in Wisconsin, United States - UWRJ-L213-509R-2 | ecosystem: Environmental > Terrestrial > Plant litter >... | reverse complement strand
GCGAGGATCTTCTTTTCGGTTCAGTAACGAAACGACTTAGTGGGCGTGGGCGCAAACGCGGCGAGATCAACGTTCGAATCGTCGACTTCGCTCATACCACGACAGGACGTGATTGGCTTCCATACTCAGGGGCAGCTGATCATGATCAACCACTCGAGGTCTATTCTAGTTCGAAAGGCTATCAAGCAGAGGTCGATCCGGATACGGGATTGTTGTATGCGCGTTTTCCGCCTCATTACCCTGATCAACCGGACCGCGGGTTCCTGTTGGGGCTGAAAAATCTGACAGCTTCATTGGAGGAAATCTGGAATACCGAGCGTATTCGGAGAGTCAAGGCTAGTCGTGACGATCCTTCAGTTGCCCAACTCACCTCTCTTAACTTGGATGGGAAAGAAATCTTCGACCAGATTTTTGGAGAAGAGGATATGGGTATGATCTCCTCCTGATTCGCGAACCCTCCTCGTTGCTCCTCTCTCTTTCATGAATTACTATGTTGTGTTTTCTCATATTGAAACATATCCGAGCCCCCCTCGACCTTCTGTCTGTATTAATGCCGCAATTTGGCATATTCTCTCTGTATCATATTCTCTCCATCACTATGTCCTTCACGTCGACTTGTAGCCAATCTCTCCCCCGGACGAACACACACATTTGATATTTTCGTGCACACCTAGATAGAATTAATTTCACCTGCATTCTCATTCCACTTCTAACTCTCCTTTGTATTGTATGATCGGTTTCCATCTTGATTTATGCGGATGTGGAACGTGTATCAATGTGAAATCGAATGTGGCAATGTGAAGCGTTACTAGATGATAATCACCTTTGTAAGCTGCCAAGCTTCGGCATATGAATCCCGACACCTGAAGATGTTTGTCATTATCAAATGCGCCACGATGTCCATTTATGGATATTATGTCTGATCATCACACAACGCTCATAGCCAAACAAGTAGCGATATAATGATTAAGTCGTGTCAAAGATCGAGTTACTACGAAGTGATCGTAAAAAGAATGTGGGCTGGAATAGTAACTACTCCAGGAAGTCCGTATGTTTTGTGATAATAAGGAAAACCGATTCGAAATGGTGGATCTATATCGCCTGCCCATCTACAACAGAGCAGCAACTCCAGCAACAGCAACCAACATGATACCTGCGGCACTAGACTTGACGCCGACGGCACCATTGGTGTTGGAACCAAGCTTGGTAGCAGTGGAGTCGGGTTCACTGCTGCTGCTGGTGGTGCTGGGGCTGATGCTAGTGGTGGGGGCAGTGATGGTCTTAGGACCGTCATTGCAGAGAGGTAGGTCGGTCGGGCTGTTAGAGATGTGAGGGGGGTAGACAGTGGTCACATGGCCGGCCGAGGAGCTGACAGTCGCAGTGATAGTGACCGTCGGTGAGGAACCTCCTGGGGCAGTGATTGTAGTACCTCCTGGGGTTCTGCTGGAAATACTGCTGGGAGAGCTGCTGGTGGTTCCTGGAGCAGTGCTGGTAGTACCAGTTTCGCGACGGTCGACTGTAACGGACGAAATCGAAGACGTGGTCGCATTACCGAGGACGGACGTGATGGTCTTGGTAACTCCACCAGCGACGGACGTAATGGTAATGGTAGGATCACCGAGAATGGACCTAGTGGTGACCGTAGCGGCGATGGAGGTAGTGGTTTTGGGGCATATAGATTTGCATGGCGCCGGTGCAATAACGACACAAGTCGGTCGCACGATCGTTTGCGTCGCTGGAGAAGAACTGAAAGTGACGGTGGCCGCCGAGGACGATATCACCGGGCTTGAGCTCACACTAGCAATTGAAGTAAGTAAATCGACTGCGCAAATACTGTGTCATTATGCGTACGTTGCGTTGGCCTTGACAGCGATCATGACAGAGACCAGGCAAGAAAGGGTGGAGAACTTCATTGTTGCGAGAGATGTAAGGGAGCGGCGAAGAATAAAGGGTTTTCGGGTTTTCGACTCGGGGAGGAGAAATTGGATGGTGATGTTTTCGATAGCCTGATCTACCTTATATACCTTCAAATCTCTCCACCCAGGAGCAGGATGTTGCCATCTCCGAATGTAGGATCGGCGCTCTATCGCCTTGAATCTTGAGATCGCAAGTGCCTGCAAGTGCCTTACGGGCTATGGACACCGCAGCCCATTGTGTTTCCGAGATACGGTCACCAACGCCGCATCAAAGGATCTACAAGCAGGTGAGGCCGCAGCCTCATGGAGATGTATTTTATTTTTCTTTCTTCCTGTGTCACCCGTGGTTCGTGAGGATAGATGGGCCCAAATCCCCTCGGGTTTTGAGGTTGGTAGCATGAGTGTGTTGTTTGAACGAGTCGTCCCTGCTGACCAGCAAAGCCAATGCTATTGCCTTTTTTGGCGCAACGTCTTGTCTTCTCCCGCCACCATCCTATAAAAACCTCGAATATTTGAATACGAGTCCAATTATTGCAGTCCTGAGCATGGACTCCGACCTGAAATGTAACAGGTTAACCTGTCGCAGGACACTAACCGACAAAGCGGTCGTCGTGAGTCTCGAGTAACATCAAATGATAGGTTGAGTGACTTTCTTGTAGACCACATGTGGGCTTTATATTTCATCAACACATTTCCGTTAAATCTTTCTTATACTCTGGAGGCTCTCATATCTTTTGTAGTAAGGATCTGTCTACGAAGGCCAATCTACATAATGTTGACCGAACCTATCTAGTCGACTGCGCAAACGAGCTTTTCAATGCGGCACGCCTCTGTCCAGGTAATTCATTTAGATTCCTTTACGAGCATACCTCTAATAATTGACTGCTTCATTCTTTCAGCATGCGAAACAAATCTAACTGAGCCGTAATGTCATGCTTTGCTCTCTCAGGCTCTGTCGAGTTTGACTAAAGCTACGCGAAAGCGACGATGTTGTCGTGGGTCTAGTGCCACCTCGCATTAAGCAGCGCTAAAAGGTTCCTCAGGTCTGCTCTCTACAACCCACAAACGACTACAAGACGGTAAATAATTGCGCATATATTTATCATCTCCGATACCTGACAACTGCCTTTTCAGTCAGTTTTGTCTGGCTTGACGCCTTCAACTATCCTAGAGATCTGCAGCCGGTTTGTTCTCACTCCATCTCTTCCACGAGCGTCAATTAAAATTTATTTTTAGGGCCATCTCATTTTGGCAGTACCAAATTCATCAAGAAAAGTAATTCTTTGAACGCAGGTCAGACCTCCGGACGTAAGTGACAAACGTTTATTTCTGTCTACAGCACGTTCCAGCAGGCGGTTTTTCGCAACCTAAACGACAAGAATGCTCAGCTTCAGAAGCAGCTGGACAATGTTGTCCGCGAAGGTGCAGTGTCAATATTCTAACTGTGTTCCATTTGCCCAAGGGGTAATCACAAACGTTGGCAGCGAATGGAGAGATTAGTCTCCTCAATAACAAGAAAGAGGGTATGCATAGATCGAAAATTATCGCTTCCACTTTAACGTGTTTTGGAGCATGTAGAACTGGAGCGTGACTTGGAGTTGGAGCGCAGGAAGACCCGCGAAATTCAAGAGGCCGCAAGAGAACGAGACAAAGAGTATCAGAAACTCAAGGTATGCCGCATTCCTCTAGTCACCGAATACACTCCGTTATACATACACCGTCGCTTGCAGATCCAATTCGACAAACTCAAGCGGAAGACGCTCTTTGGCCCAGCAGCAGGAAACGAAAACAATCCCATAGCACCTGGAAACTTAAACATCGCTCAAAACCAGTTCCTCGACGATCAGCGTCAAAAGGCACGAGGACAACTGAGCGGTTTAAATCCCGTTGACGTTGTTCAAGTCGTTGGAGGAATGGAAGCGCATAGAGCGAGTCTTGATTGACTGAGACTGCTTACTTCGCTCACCAGATGATAGGTTCAACGAACTCCTCTCGTCTCTCGCACAAACGGCGGAGCATTCGCGAACAATCAGCAGTCAATTGCAACCAACGACTGGACGAACCCTAGCCATAGGACCGCACATCGTCAACCGTTCGGCAACTTTGCCCAACAAGGAGATCATCAATCCCGCCGATCAAGCAATTTCTCTGATCGTTCTGGGAGTGCTAATGAAGTAGAACATATGTTGACTCACCAACAACCAGCCCGGAATTCTATCTCGACGTCGACTGGATGGCAGATACCGAGTTCAGCGCGGACAGGGCAGAGAGGTAAGATCTTGAAACGGTTTCAAACTCTTGACGACCTAACGATCGCATGGAAGTCTTCGCGCCCGTCGCAAGCAACGGAGGCTCAGCAGGAAGGTTTCGGCCAGCTCGATGAACGACGCGTCGTGAAAGTCGTCAATTATTGATTAAGAACTGTGCATGAACAACAAACCAATAGCTGTCTATGGAGTGCATAGCGAGTGTCCCAACGGCGATACGGATACAATAAGGACTTGGAGTTAATATATGTACATAATTGGTTTGAACCAAAGTAGTGAGAGCAAAAACGAAAGGATGATGATGATATGTACTTCGTTGGTTATTATGCCAATTTAGTGAAAAAGAGAGTAGAGTAAAATCCGCTAGGGTTGACGGATCGTACCCATCCGTTCGTCCTCGAGGTATTGGCCGATAGCCAACAAGTCTTGACCCGCACGCCGTAGATATCCTGCTAGAACATCCCGATCAGCATGCGGCATCAGAGCCTTGAGCTTGTCGACCTGGAGGGAGAACTCCGCATCTGGTTTTATGTCAACAACATTATCCTTTGAAAGGTTGAACAATGAAGGCCGCCGACCGATAGTGCCCTCGTTGGATGAGGTGGGGGGTGTCACACTTGACATCAACGTCTGGGAACGTTGTGCGCGTTGCGGTGGCGCGCGTGGGCCGCCTGGAACGGTAGGGGGCGAGTTCATGTTGATTGGTCGTGAGATACTTTTTGTGACTCCATTGTGCTTCGGGACACCTCCACCACCACCTCCTATTCGCCCTGGTGGACCAACGGGGCTAGCTGCTGATGTTGGGCCAGGTGAGAGGACGGGCCGATCTTTCCTCGAGAGACTGGCTTTTCGGCCGAGAGAGGCGAAGAACCCAGTTCCCTTGCTACTTGTCGAGAGTGATGGCGCGAGCTGACGCAGAGACGAGGGAGGTGTATTGCTCGATACACTAGTGTTCGACCGGGCAGGTGCGCTGCGGGGAGGGTTCATGGCTAGGGAAGGGTATGGCAATGCTGGCGGTACACCACCAGGAGGAGTAATGTCTCGGTAAGCACCGTGCGACAAGTCAGTCGCTGTTGAAGCGTCTGGTCTTCTTGGAAACGTGGCCTCAGATATGATCGAGGATCGAGATGTTTGCCGAGGTTGTGGGGCGAAAGGCGTAGAAGATGGTGCGCGGGGTTGAGAGTTCTGGCCTGATAGCAAGCACACATTAGTAGTCAGAACGACGAGATGTAACTAGTGTGGACGAACCTTGTGTCTCGGCTATCCAATCCGAGAGACCACAGTCGTACAAATACAACTCATTAATCTTCGCCGCGTAGATTGCACATCGTTGTAGAGTCGTATTCTGGGAGTAGACCTCATGGCAGTACAATGCAGCTGGATTCGTGGCAATCATCTTCCGGGAAGGCCGCGAAGAGCGAACACGGTGGAGCACAGAGGGTGAGGGCGTACGTGACGAGTATCGTGAGCCTTCTGATACACGACGATTGGATCTGGACGACAATGAAGGTGCTCGGGGTAGAGAAGATAATCGTTTGAGGTTATTTGATATTTGGTGCCTGAAGCTCTTGGGAGGTGGGCTGGGAGCGTCTCCTGTATGATCTGCAGATAGCGGCGACAGGGGACGTTCGACCTGCTCGGACGACTCTCGTCGGGGCTTGTCAAGGGATGAATCGCGGCTCGAGCCGGCTGGTTGAGTGAGATGAGGGTTTTCTTTCAACCAGCTGTCGAACTTGGAATGGTCTAACTTCTCCTCAGCCGCTTCTTTGGGGCGAGAAGGTGTGGGCGGCTCGACGATCGTGACAAGAGGTGTCTCGGAAAGTTCATCAGTTGTCGTTATTTGAGGAAGATCCTCTAGTTTCCTTGGCGTAGGGTCTTCTACGGACGACCTGGGGAGCGACGACTCAGGTGATGGGGTCCGAGGTATGGACGACCCAGACGTGATGGATTCACTATCAATCGAGGATGAAAGGGTAGCACCCTCTCGCCGATGAATAGATTGAGGATTTGATATATGAGATCCCCCACTGCTGACGGACATGAGCACAAGACCAAATAGAATGGAAGGAGGAAAATAACACACTTATGACTCTCCGTCATGGACGATTTATCGTCTTCGGCTTCCTTCTTTTGGATGTCGATAGGCTTTTCAGGATTCAACTGCGGCGATTTAGAAGCTAGAACGGCAGCGACGGAAGGGGGGAGCTGAAGTGCCTGCTTCACCGCATCAATGTCGCCTCTAGTTCGGGGAGGGGTGGGAGAATGCATTCTTGGAGGACGAGGAGGCGGTGGACTTGATACATCAATGTTAAACATGGCTCTTGGCGGAGGGGGTAGAGGACCAGCGGTCGCGTGCACACCTTTCAAGGTGGGTTAGCTTGCTTTCGCGGCAGACATAGTGAAGACATACCAGGTTGATAGTGAAGATATGCCGACGACGCCGACGGCGCAAGAGAACCTGAACTTCCTTGGACGCTGCTGAGGCCACGGGGTGCTGGGCTCTCCGTCCTCGTAGACTGGGTCTTCTTCGACTGTAGCCTCTCCAGGTCTACCACCACCGGGGCCGCGACTGGCATATGTATCTCCTTTGCCTCGCCAATTTCTGGCGTAACAATGGGCGAAAACATATCAAGCTGGCTCATGCTGGGGTAAGCACTGTCTGGTGGGGAAAGCAAGCCACGTCCATAATTCAAACGGTCTCCTTTTGCGCTATGCGTTGGCGAGGTTGAGCGAGATGCCGACGTGTAATGAGGCACATTGTTGTTGTTATTCTTGTTCACGTCCCTTGTCTTGCGGTCCGGAACTGTCGCTAAAGACCCATGTGGCCTTGTACCCACGTTGGACGAAGTCATTTCACGAGATGCGAATTTCCTCGAAGGTGTAAGTTCAGAAGTAGACCGATGGTGGCCTCTGTTGTCTGGATGAGCAGTGCTAATACTGTCCCCAGTCAAAGGGGCAGTTGATGGAGGCGTAAGCTGAGTGTAAGTTCGTAATGCCGCGTCAGGGGGAGCGACCAGGGCCAGTCCAGCAAGACTGGTTTTGTGACCGCGTCGTTGTCGAATAGAATCGTTATGGGAGGCAATGTCTGACGTTGATTTTCCATGCTCTCCGCCACTGACCGCATCCATCTCCACAATGGCTACCCTCCGTCTGTCCGCACCGCCTTTCGAAGGCGCGGTTGATCGTTTCCTCACGCTGGATGAAGTTTCGGAGCCAGCATCGCGCGCATCGGTCGTTACAGAGTCATTGGAGTAGTCAGAAGAGGACGTGGACGTGGACGTGGTGGAAAGCTTTCGGGTGTGATGGTGTGCGGTGTGAACAGATACATTTTCCGGGCTTGCTGTGCGCGTATAATCTCGTGCTTCGTTTGGGATCGAGGACTCGTAGTAGGAGAGAAGATTATCGGAGTGCTCTCTTGCCAACTTTGGACGTTTCGGACTAAGGTCGCCTATGAAAGCGAGAACATAAGAAAGGCGTTTCAGAGGGCTTTTGGCTCTAGGCATCATAAAGACATGGGTGAAAGGGGGACGAACCTGTAGATTGTTTCAGCGCTTTATATGGAGGGCGTTTATGGCCCTGGAAAGGACCCGAAGAAATGTCGCTCATGGAGTCAGTGATGGCGAGAGCGAGGAGGCATACCAGTGCCCGGACTACCAAACAACTGCCCAATTCGGTGTAAGGGGCAGTTCTTACTTTCGCAGTACCTGATTGTAACCAGTTTTCCACTATCCATTATGACTAACGTAGTTAAAGCTAATCAAATGGCTCCAAATTCATCGATATTCATCTTCAAGCATTACTGTGATCCTGCGCATTAGGGCGCTGTCCTCCCAAAAGCCCTCCTTCAAATTCGTTGCTACGCCAGCTCATGCATGCGCTCATGCGTCTTAATTTAGTCAGTGTCAGTCTAACAGGACGGCATGAACGCAGACTGTGAGATGTCCCAACGATGTTGCATGCTGTCGCTTGAGGTTAATTACAGCCGCCATATGGAAGTGCTCGACACTGGACATCCACTAAATGGTACTGGTAGAGGACCGAGAAATCTTGTATTCAGTATTGGTTACTCGAACGGATCTGGGCATTATGAAGAAGCTGTCGGGGCCATTGAATGGTCAAAGCGCCCGAGGTTCGTGTAGCGCGGGTCCGGCAAGAGGCATGGAAACCAATCCGAGGATTCATCGCATCTCAGAGACATCACAGACAAACGTCAGGCGCAGTCGAGAAGCCAGAGAGCTGTTTTACAAAGTACTGTATGAGAATCAAAGATCGAGGCCTGTTGAAGCCGTACGCGTTGGAGTGATGAGAACTTGATGAGAAAGGCTAATCAGCCTCAGCGCGCTTGTCATTCAGTAGCGGACTTAACGGGCCGCTGCCATCAGCGCCATTAACCTTAGATCCAAATAACACGTCGACAAAGATTCGCTGTGCGCAGTGCGCACTGGAGTCTGGCACTAGTTGTTATCGACCCTCTACTGGCACCAAGATGACTTCTCACTCCTACGAGGTAGCATTATTCGGAGAATTCTTCTCCCAAGATCTCAAAGCAATCCTTAATCGGATCACTCTGCACAGCGAATCATCGCAGCCGTTTCAAAGCCGAGAGATCGTGTTCGAACCAATCGACGCACAACTCCAGCGCGATGCCAACACAGAACCCATTCTTCTACGCGCAAAGAAAGAAATATCGGAGCCTAATGCATCATGGTATCTGCACTACGTTTACCATCGGGTTTACTTCGTGGCATGTGCACTGATCATGCGATTACTTTTTCAACGACAGGGAGCTATTCTCCTACCTCAAGCCAGAATCAGTCCGTGTTCATCCTGAGGCTACAGTGCGACCATGGGCTACATCCCAAGTTATTGGTGACGCCTTGAGCTTTGCGGCTGCGCTAGGTTATGTGTGAGTCTTACCTAGCCTATCAAAGCCACTATGCAATCATACGGTGGCGACTAAGAAATTGGATCGAGATTAACCCTACCTATTAGACGACGTTCGCAGATTTACAAACGAGGATATGCGTTTCGAAGGGGATCCTTGCTCATATTAATGTTCCAGCAAGAACAGGCACGCCTTTTTGAAATTCCAAAGTGTGTGTGCAGCTCGTTGACATTTTCATTCGTAGGTCGATCCTAAAACGCAATTACCGATCCCAGCACACGCGGATACACTCTGGGAAGTCGAAGTGAAGACTGCAGAACCGATCCGTACTCAAGAAACGCCATTGAGCCAAGCGATCGATGCGGTTCTACAAGTGCAGCTGCTAATGAAAGGTTTGCTTGATCTGCGTCGTCAGGATGTATGATTACGAACTACGAGACAGCGGAATGATATGAAGATTCAGTCTAATCATTCTGGTTCATCATCGTCCATGTCCCCCCAGTCAACCACCTCATCATCTTCAACAGCCCACGATTCACCTCCTTGCGCTTGTGCTAGCCGAGTAATCTCCAGAAGGGTCACATCATCAATTCCTCCGTCGGCTTCACTGTCATATGCGCTCCCATCGCTCCCCTCTTCACCTTTCGAGTCTCGAAGTGCACCTAAAGGATCGTCCTCTCCTTCGCTTCCAGAATACTTATCCAAAGCCGCAAGGACGTTCTGCGGCTCTTCTGGCTCTTCATTGTCCTCGTCTTCACTACTCCCATACCCACCTATCAGCCCAGCAATAGCCACTTTGCCCGCTTTTGCATTCAATCTTCGCCTCTTTTGTGGCCGCTGCTCTTCCTGCGTTACCATGCCCTGGACGTCTACGATGGTCCCCTCGAACTCATCCCACACCTCGATTGTGGGGAACTCAACGAATTGGGTGTGTCGGAGAAGTGTTGAAAGCGTCTGCGTTGGATCGAACGCATAATGGGCTCGTTTCGACTGAGGTGGTGCTGTTATACGGTTATATGCGAGTGGATCAAGACGAGTTGCCATAACACATTGAGGATTGGTGTATCCGTCTGGATCCTCGTCGTCTGGGAAGATGAGGTGTCGAACCCACTGTGGATACGCGTCGGCTTTTTTCGATTTGCCGGTTTCTTGCAGGCGGTTTCGGAGGAGCGTTAGAAGAGGTGTCTTCATGTCGTTTCGGTGGGTTAGGAGGGTGAAAGGCGGATCGCGTGGTTGGGAAGAGGGTGCGAGAGGGTCTTTCGGTTTGTAGAATATGAATTCTATGGTCAAGAGTGCGATTTGATTTCTGTGGAAAAGGGTTGAAGATGTTTAGCGAAGACTCTATGTATTAGAATCAAGGAATACACGTGCTTTGCATCCCAACTTGACTGGTTTAGTTTACGCCTTTCCATCCCGTTAGGAAGTAAATCCATTTCAATATCCTTAGCCTCTAACTGGATCTTTAAAATATCTCTTTTTGTCATTGCCGGGCCTCCACCGCGTCCTCTCCCACCCCTTCCCCTTCCTCTTGAGTCGCCCCTTCCTCTTGTGCCCATACCTCTACCCATACCACGACTGGGCGGCGTAGCAGCACTTCCGGCCATTCCATACCCTCCCTTCACAATCTCTTTCCCCCACTCGCCCACCTTCCGGCCCATCTCCTCCAAAAATACATAATCATCCACCATCGTACCCCATGTATACCGGTTCATTGGGACGTATGCTGCCTTGTTCCGTTGTCCCGAGCACCCGGACTGTGTTTTGTGCGCGGACGAACATGTGAGTGAACATGTGCGGATGGAGCAGCCTGGGCAGGTGTACTTGGCGTATTTGTTGGTGCAGAGATTACAAAGGGGTGTTAAGGGTTTGGAGGAGGAGGCTTGAGGTTGTGCAGGTGTTTCCGTTGATAAGGACGCCAATGAGTCCATCGGTTTGGGAGGTAGAGAAGAGTGTATGGGAGCTGGTATAGACATTGGATAGACTCCAACGGATACTGAGGCACTTGAAACAAAATCTTCAAGACTCCAGCCTTTGAAGTTAACTGGAGCAAAGGTGAGTGGTGGTACCATGCAATGAAGATGATTTCGGACGTCTAGCTCGGTTAATTTTTGTTGTCTAAATCTGGCATTTGCCCCTATCTTATCACCGCTACAACTTTCAAGATAATGATTCCACATATGACATATTGCTAAATGTGTAGGCAATTATAATTTAGAGAAAAAGAAAAAGCTATCAGGGAAGTAGGAGATATTACAGAGTTTTTGTGAGGAAATCTTAGATTCAAACATGATGGAAGGTGTTATCCAAAGGATGTGAATATGATGAAGAACACTAATCTATATAATGATACTTCAGACGATGTATGAATGCGCCTCTTCGATAATCAGAAATCGTCCATGCCAAAGTCAATCTCGACCTTCTCTCCTGGCTTGAAGGCAGGTAAGCCTGAAAATCAATAGAAATTCAGAGATGTACTCAACCAAAGATAGCAAGAAATACACACCAAGGTATGGGCAGCTTGCGCATCGGAAAGCATCTCCCAAGAAACAGCTCCCACAGCTGCTCGTCGCCTTCGGCGCGGCCTTTGCAGCCTGCACCAACCGTTCCTTCTCACTCTGGTCCATCGCCACTGCCTCCCCGTTCTGCGATCCATCCAACACAACGACCTTGCTCGTCTTCCGTTCTTCCTGCTCTAGCTCGGCAAGCCCACACGTGCATCCCTTGCACGCCTTCTTCCTCCGTGGCGCCGCCGCGTTCACAGGCTCACAGGTAGGCACGGGCCGTTGCTTGTCTTCTGCAGTCAACAGCGCCTCCGCATCAATAAGTGGGGTCGAGGGTGAAGATGTGATTGCCCAGAGAGGTTGTTTCTTGGGTTGATCGGTCTTCTTCCGATTAAGCTTCATGAGCGGAACCGCGCCGGTCGACCGACTTTTGAGGGAGACTGAAGCACTTGAGGCCTGTGAGGGCTTTTGGGCAATGATGGACCCGGATTGCGGAATAGATGAGAGAACATTGAACCCCGCGAAAGTGAGCTCGGATGGCAATCGGGTTTGGAAGGCGGATGAGAGGTGGAGAAGATGGAGTGTACCCAGAGGAGTCATCCCGGATAAGAGCTGTGCAAGTAGGGACGAGAGTTTTGGTTTGAGTGTCTCATAGTCTGATTCGTTGAGAGCAACGTGAACCGACGAATAGGTAGAGGGTACAAGGATGGTAGCTAGGAAGATAGATTAGAACT
>Ga0247741_1001669_pt1 | contig 12315 bp, 16 predicted proteins | sample UWRJL213509R2_FD_180945 | JGI IMG/M metagenome (GOLD analysis project Ga0247741, IMG submission 180945) | Plant litter microbial communities from Arlington Agricultural Research Station in Wisconsin, United States - UWRJ-L213-509R-2 | ecosystem: Environmental > Terrestrial > Plant litter >... | reverse complement strand
AGAGCGACGGCGGGAGGGTCGAGGTAGTGCTCAGTCGTCCGTGGAGGACTGTCGCGCCTCATCCGCTTCGATCTCCTCGCCGCCTCGTCTACCTCATTATGCTCCCGCCCACCCGCCACGGGACTGGCATCAGGCAGCAAGGGCTCGGTCGGCGCCTGCTCGACGGGCCGCCTGCGCTTGCCGTTGGGTGTAGCGTCATCTTCCGTCTCCTGATGAGCAAACCATGCGAGAGGGGCGGTGACAATGTTCTTGATGGTGCCAAGGAAGGACGAGTTGTGTCTGGCGAGCGGGAGCGGTCGCTGTTGGCGGTGGTGCTCACTGCTCGACGACGACGCCATCGACGACGGAGGAGAAAAGACACACAGCAACCAAACACAACACTCTCCATACAACACTCGTCACAGCTGTCACGGTCACTCCTCTCACTTGCATCATGCTCTCCTCGGCGCGTAGGGCGACGGCGATCGCACGGCGGGTGTATTCGACCCAGGCGACGACGAAGGAGGGTTGGCTATATATTGATTCAGTATTTCCAGTACAAATTGCTAGATGGGAGTGAGTGCATTCCTATACACTGGATTTCTTACGCTCATGCCCCCACAGTTTCCGACATTATATTGGCATCCTGCGTCAAGATTACCTTCTCGGAGCCCTCCAAACCCGTCTCGAGCAACTATCAACAGTCAACGACTTTAAACCACTTGAACTTGAGCCGCAGCGCAAAGATGGTGGCGTCTTTGTGCGGTTCAGTTACACTCCACTCGAAGACGTAGACGAAGAAAAGCAAGACCTGGTGCTGGAGAAGAAACTGCGAGAAGAAATGAACAAACACGGTGCCCTTCCAACCTGGACTGTGGTGGGGAGCACCGGTGAGTTGTGGCTTGTACGAGGTTCACCATGGAAGGAGGACATGAACCGCTACGCCTCACCCATCCTCAGGATCGCATTTGACGGCCCCGATATCCAGGAACAATCCCTCTATGAGCTATGCCGTGTATGTTCCCTCTCGCCCACCTCCCTCCTGACCTAATGCCGACCTTCTCAGCCCTATGGACGCATCAAAGACCTCGCGCCCCCCACTACAGTCCCAGCAGGCATATTACGTTCGGCCACTGTGACGTACCGGCACCTCCACGCCGCCACTATCGCTCGCAACGTCATCCATGGCCTCGATGTCGTGCCTAACACGAGCTCGACACCCACGAAGACGCGTATACGCGCTCAGTACGAGAAACCCATCCAGGCGCATGTAGTTAGAGACTGGATGTCGTCGCATCCAAAGATAATGCTTCCAATTCTTGTGTTTTTGATTGGATCATTAACATATACTGTGAGTCCCTCTGACCACATTGTACTCTATATCTAACACTATCTAGATATTTGACCCTATACGCTCTCTAATGGTTGAAGCCAAGATGCTAGATTGGTTCGACTACCGCAGTACGTCTTTTCTCATCTCCGTTACCTCTCTAAAACATCCCAGAATTCCGGCTTTACCAATGGCTGCGCATGAACACCCTCGATCGTCTCTCAAGTACCTTTGGCGTTGCAAGCACTCAGCCCCCGTCACCCCAAACCGAAGAGGTCTGGAAAGAGCGCAAAGACGCTGAAGCCGCTATCAAAGCGTACCTCGCGGATATGCCAAGTGCGTCTTTTGCCCTATGACGTCATACCGGCGCTAAAGTAGCCCAGCCACCATCGCATTTGTGCACGGCCCGCAGGGGAGCGGAAAGACGTCCATGCTCAAGGTCGTCCTCGAAGAGTCGGGCAGGAACTCCCTGGTCATCGATGTTCGCCAGCTCAACAATGCAGCGTCAGACACCGCCCTAGTCGCCAGTCTTGCAGGACAGACGGGGTACTGGCCAGTGTTTACGTTCCTCAACTCCATGAACACACTTGTCGACCTCGCAAGTGTTGGCCTGATCGGCCAAAAGAGTGCGTGATGGTCTCATGAATTCTGACAATACCTAATGACTTCCACAGCGGGAATGAGAAGCTCAATTCCCGACCAACTCACCCAAATTCTCTCCGTAGTCACAGACGCCCTCAAAGGCGTCTCATCTACACATCGCTCTGCTATTCAGCGTCAAATTAAATATCAAGATCACCTGGAAGAACAACGCATCCAGGCCGAGCACAAGAGACGCGCCATCCGCGAGGGCACATGGCACGACGGCCGCCAAGATGTTCTCGCGGGCAACGGTGTGATGAGCGAGCTAGGTATTGGGGATGAGAGGTTCGGCGAGGACGTAATTATTCGAGTCCCTGAGGACCAGCTGCAAGAGAAACCTTCAGTGGAGGAAGAACAGGCGTCGAGGAGGAAGAAGACGCAGGAGGATATTGAGGCGATCAACTCGTTGCCAATTGTGGTCATTCGAAACTACTCACCAACTGCTGGATCTGCGCCCAAGGAGGAGATGCTGGGTGTGTTGGCGCAATGGGCCGCCACGCTGGCCGAGAATCAGGCAAGGAAATTTTACTCAGTGTCATAAACGTGCTAATAAATCTTCAGATTGCCCACGTTATTGTGTTAAGTGATAACCGCGAGAACATCAAGAGACTGGCCAAAGCAATGCCCTCAAAGCCGCTCAACTCAATCGCCCTATCCGATGCCGACTCTGCAAGCTCCCTCTCATTCGTGAAGCAGAAGCTGCACGACTCTGGTATTGACATCGGAATTTCCGGCCAACAAGCCCAATCTGTCGAACGACTAGGTGGCCGCGCGAGTGATCTCGAGAGCGTCAGTCCATTACCATATCTCAGTAATCCTATTACTTACACCCCTGCAGCTCATTCACAAGGTGCGAAGTGGAATGAAGGTAGACGAGGCAGTGGAAGATATTATCAGCCGGGGCGTTGCTGAACTGCGCAAGAATGCATTCGGCGACGACGCTGACGACGCAAAGAGCCTTTCGTGGACACGCGAGCAGGCCTGGAAAGTACTAAAAGTACTAAGCAAAGCACAGGAGGTCGGGTACTACGATATACTCGTCGAATTCCCCTTCAAAGGCGACGAAAGTGCCCTTCGCAGCATGGAACACGCTGAGCTCATCTCCATTGGCACCAAAGACGGGCGTCCATGTACAATCCGACCTGGAAAACCCGTATTCCGATATGTCTTTGAACGGGTGGTCAACGACAAGGTGTTCCAAGCCACACAGGAGCTGGGGTACAACGAGAAGCAGATCGCAGAGGCGGAGAGCAAAATCAAGACCTATGAGCAGGAGCTAGCGCTGCTGGTGGAGACGATGAAGAATGAGAATCGACGGTGGTATCAGTTTGGGCAGAGTCCGTGTCGCGAGCGCGCGAGGTATGTGGGAGATAAGCTGGTCATTGCAGAGCGTAAAGTCGAGGGTTTAGAGCGTAAGAATAATGAACTCAAGAGGGTCTTGGCGAAGGGTGGCTAATCTACCGTCAGAGGACTTCTTGACGGACATTCGCACCGTAGCTGTTGTGTTCTCGATCCAATCTCTGCCCACACAACGATGTGCCTACAAATGAACTCCCATAACTTAAAAATTTGTCTCAGAGCTAGCAAAATTTTCCTGAGGCTTTGCAGTGGTTGAAAGGAGAGAGATACTCACGCAGATCCACAGCACGAATCATAATCAGGCCCGGGACTTCTACAGAGACATAATCATTTTGTATCCACAGGCAACGCCGCAGTGCGCTCCCGACTTTATCCTATCGGTGTTGAGACACAGTAAATGCCATTGGGAGCAGAAACCGTAGGAAAAGTCAGTGAATGGTTTGACCTTTTCGACCTCACGTCAAAGGTCAACCTCCCGCGCGGGTATGCCCGGACTTAACTAGACTGACTTTCGAAGGCCGAAGGTCAGTCCGAAAAGTAAGTAGAAGTGAGATGGCAAACGTTGAGAGGGTGTGAAGTGGCTTCACGATGAGTTGCGTGTGTGAAATATGTGAGACTAAGGAGTCGGATACTCGGCTCGCATTGCCCATGGTCAACTTGATCATTTGATCAAGTGCATATGAGTGGAAGTTGTTCGATGACATTCACAGTCTGTGCTTCCGATTTCGAGTGAAAGGTGGTCCTATCAATTGCGGGAGAACTTAGACTTGAATAAAGTGCTAAAGTAGTATACATTTCAAGTTGTGTTCGGGCGTCCCGAATCCCGATGATATCGAAGATTTTCATCGTCTATGGTTCGAGTCTTCGCGCCTCGTTAGTACATAACTACTAGAGAACTCTTCAGTTTGGAATCGGGGCAATGCATATTTCCAACAGGTTTCTTTTGGAAGTCGGCTCGAAAACCCGACCGCCCAGGTGTACGCAAGTGTCTTGATCCTCCGACGAGGAACCATTGAATTCTCTAAATATAACAATATCCAGAAGTTGAAGAGGTAGGGACTAGTGTGGACGGGAGAGAAAAGGCGGGAAGATCTAAGAATGTGGAAATGGTCTGAATTCAAGTCTTACCCTGAGTCCGAATGAATGACAAACCCATACAGTTGTAGAAACAACATCCGTATGAGGATTTAATGAACTTTATTTTCCCTGCTGGTTCAGCCTCTTTTCGATCTTATAAGACAATAATTAAATATTGCATTCATATCCTCAGATCTCGAAACGAGCCTTCCACCAGCAATTCCAATAAGCGCCCGTGTATCAATGGTGGCAGTGCCATTATATAAATGTGTTTGTAAATTCAGGAATACTTACTTAGGTCCGGATAGACCAGCGGCTGTCTGTGAAAGTGTCGTCAGGGGAGAATTTGACGACACCTTCATAGAAAGTTCGGCTTCCGGTCTACGGTCCCGAAGCAATGATATATTCTCGCAGTACCTATATCGGGATACCTTTCGGGACAGGATTGGCCAACGGCGTGTGGTATAATATCATCACATCACGATGAATACATTCAGACTGCCCATATCGAGGAACATAGACGAGTGTGCGGAATAGGGACACGCTTTCCGTTTCCAATCCAATCTGACCACTTGCGAATCCTCTCCGTTGGGTTTGGAATAGAAATTTGTCGACCAAATTTGCAGATCTTCATCTTCAGCATATCCAATTCCATCCGTCGTGCGTTAGAGCTATATAAGACCCAGCCGCGTCTCCAGTATCTCCTCATCCCCCGCCTCAACCCTCCTCTCCATTGCATCTTCACTGACAGCAAGCCGTACCATCGCCATAATGCAACCTTCGCGGTCGCCTGCTTGTGTCCAGTCACCCACTTCATTCAAGGAAGTCTTCCAAGCACCTTCGTTGTTCTCGTTGTCAGCATTAAGTTCCAGATCATGGATCATCTCCTTTGGTAAGTTTCATTTATAATTAACCGTCTATTTACTAATAACACATTGTGTAGCGCGCTCATCAATCCTCTCAGTGCTAGACGATGCAATTATGGTCGGACACTTGACAATCTCTGATTCGGAAGGGATAAATTACTATGGGGAATACCATAGAGGCTGCAATAACGTTCACCTGAACATCGTTAATGACAATTTCTGGTTCCGCATACTGCTGTAAGTTCTTCCGCTTGTATAATTGCTGGTGTCAAGTCATCAACAGAATATTTCCTTGTAGATTCGGAGACCTAGGCTGTAAGCGCCTTCTGACGCGTCGGGATGGAAGGTGTAGACACTTACACTCCCGTTTCTAGTCAGCGAGTCGTACATGATGGGTGATGTCGAGGTATCATCACTCAAGGGAGCCATGGACGTGTGTATTTATTTACCGCATGCCTTCGAACTTCAGCTAACAATCGAGGATTTATTCCAGTTGTGGCTACAGAATCAAGCCGGCATGGAGAACACTTTGTCTTCGATGGTTGTGAGAGTAACATCGGCTGTCACCAGTCTCTACAATAACTTGCTTGGTCAAACACGCTCCCAAGCTCGTCTCAATGCCATTGCAAGCTACGATCAATCGAACGAGCTGTTCAAGGTACGTGGCTCGGGTGCATCTGTTTTTCTTTCTTTCACTGATGAGCTCATTCTTCAGGCTTTCCTGAGCAAGGAGATGATGTACTCCTGTGCACTTTGGAGTGAGGCCGAAGGCGGAGTAAGGGGCGATCTGGACATGGGTCCAATTCCTGGAGACTTGGAAGCTGCTCAGCTTCGTAAAATTCGTCACGTCCTTCGCGCAGCCCGCGTTAAGCCAGGGTATCGAATTCTTGAATTTGGGAGTGGATGGGGAGGTCTCGCAATCGAGGTAGGTCTTCAATATTCAATGCTCTCGGACTCCATGACGCAACTGACTGACGACCAAACTGACAGGCAGCACGCTCCTTCGGCTGCGATGTTGACACCTTGACACTGTCAGCAGAACAGAAAAAGCTTGCGGAAGAGCGTATCAAGGAGGCTGGCTTGGAAGGTCGGATTCGTGTTCACCTCCTTGACTATCGGGAAATCCCCGCAGAGTTCGAAAAGGCTTTCGACGCCTTCGTCAGCGTGGAAATGTTGGAGGTAAGCCCAACGATGAGGATCACAGCTTGACGCAACTTTCCTGACAAAGCTTACCCTTCGCCAGCACGTCGGTGCTAAGTACTACAACCTTTATTTCAAACTTGTGGATTTCGCTCTTAAGCCCGAAAATGCCACCGCTGTGGTAACTGCCTCGACATTTCCCGAGTCGAAATTCTCTAGTTATCAGTGAGTAATCAACTCCAATTAAGCAGACCCTCTGTCCTATCCCCTTCTCAAACAGAGCGGAGGACTTCATGCGCAAATACATGTGGCCAAACTCTTGCCTACCAAGCGCAACGACACTGATAGCTGCCGCGAATACCTCATCAAAAGGACGATTCACTCTTGAAAGGGTCGAGAATCATGCGGCGCGTAAGTCCTGCAATAATTCGTGTTTGGTCTAATTTTAACAACTCGCGATTCAAATTAGACTATCCTCGAACTCTCCGAGAATGGGGCAGGCGTCTTGACGCTAACCTCACGCAAGACTTGATTTCAAAGGACTACCCTGCTCTCAAGGATCGTGTCGATTATGATGCTTTCAAGAGGAAGTGGCAATATCTATTTGTGTATGCCAGTGCCGGATTCGCGCAGGGCTACATAACATGCCATATGCTTACGTTCATCCGCGAGGTTGGCCATCGTCTCTTGATCACTTATTCAAACACATCTAACTCATTTGTCTTCTTCCTCCAGAATGATATGCCAACTTAATCTACCTTGTGCCTCTTCGGGGGAGTTAGCCGCTCGAGTATGCACTCAGTGCAATACAAAAGCTGCAGGTTAGATATCAGACGCCAACAGGGCCGTAGACAGAAACATACATTAGAACCTCACTTGTAGATACGACCCTACCATATGACTTGGCCACCGAGGGGGAGTTTTGCGGAAATAAAAAATAAATAAAAATAAAAATCTACCTTGTTGCGAGTGAGGCAAGATCCCCGGACGAATCCGAGGTCAAGAACTTCTGGACGGATGTTCGCACCGGCGTGCTGCTGTGTTTTATCGATCCAATCTCAGCCCACATAACGACGTCCATGCAAACGAACAACTCGAGATTATACAATTTAGTCAATTCTGAACTTTGAACTTGAAAGACTCTGCGACACATTCGTATATATACCCAAACTCCGCCCTGTAATAACTCCTCTGAACAACCCTCTCATCACTAGCAAAAATTTCCTGAGATTGTGCAGTAGTTGAAAGGAGAGTAATACTTACGCAGTATTCACCACACAACTTAGTACTTGGAGCAGTACAGCAACAGACGAAATTTTCCGCAAGTGGCAACGCCACGCTGCGCCTTTCTGCTGCGCTCCCGACTTTACTGCACCATCCTACACTGGGTCCTCCGGAACAGCAAACGTAGCCTGGAGCAGAAAATGTAGGAGAAGCAAGCAGAAGTGGGACGACAAACTTCAAAAGGGTGTGAAGCAGCTTCATGGTGGGTTCAACTTTTGTGTGTAGTATTTGGAATTAAGGAGTTGAACTCTCAACTTGTTATATGGTCGCTCGTGGTCAACTTCGATTATTTGATCAAGTGCTATGCACATGGGTGGAAGCTCGGGCGTCCCGATGGTATTGTGCTTGAATCAAGTACCAATATACATTGGCATGGAAGTTGTTTGGGCGTCCCGATGATAGTCACGGGTCTGTACTTCAAGCCTTCGCGCCTAAGATAGTTCTCATTAATTACGAGAGAACTCGTCAGAGTTTGGAATCGCCTCAAAGCGAGTTTCCAATAAGTATGTTTTTTCTAGACCAGAATAACTTGAAGCCTTCTCTCATGAGAATTCTTTAGATGTTACGATAGCGAGAAGTTGAAGAGGTAGGGGGAGAAAACAAGAAGAGCCATAATATAGAAATAGTCTGAATTCACCTACCCGGAGTCTGGATGAATCACAGACCCGCCTATAGGCAATATACTGTGCAATAAACATTTGTGAAATAAATCAAATTCCATTCAAATTTGGTATAGGTTTGCGAAGCCATTTCGCAAAATTTGGTACAGGTTGAACTCGACATCGTCAGAAGTTTTGGTATAGGTTCGGGACTTAATCGTGGATTAGAAGGGATCTGACCAAGGAGAATAGTTCTCGCTCATCAGCAGTACATTGACACGCCAAATATAGACGCCTGACGCCAATATAGAGTCAGCTATGGGGCGATCTTCCAGCAAGGGACTGGTGATTCCTTCTGTCTATTCGGGGGTACTGTGTAACACTTTCCCGAAGATTTACAGCATCGCATTTCACAACGGCGGCAATACGGCGGCAATCAAATTTAAACAGGCGCCCAGCGCTCAATGCCAAACCACGGTAACCGCTCGACAACCCAAGGGAAGCGATCATAAGCGTCTTGACTCTTCATGAGTCTGAAAACAACCACGAAAAAACACTCTCATAGAGATGTCGAACGATAAAGCCAAGTCGCTCGTGTTCTACGTTAATGTATGCCGCAAAATAGACATTTATGCCAGATTTGCCTTAGGCGGTGGGCAGGCCATAGACTTCCTGAATCTGAACACCAAGTTCATTGGCTGTATCACGGGAATGGTATGATACTTCGAGCAAGCTGTGGACGAGCCTCGAGGGTGAAAGTGGAAAATGGGTCCATGTCGATAGTGATCACGTCGTGCCACAAGGCGGAACTTGTTATTGTTATCTGACTACTCTGCCAGACCGTACGTATACACGTAGATCATCTTACCTATACATGCAGACATCAGGATTTTTGAACCCTATAGAGCGTCGAATGCAATGTTGAGTACTCAGAGTCTCAGCGTTAGAATTTGTTCGGTTCCATTCGAGCTTGAAGTGAGCCTCAGGTGGTAAGACAGAGTTCGAATTGAGCTTCCTCCGCATACCACCGTAAATATTTGTGCGCCGGATCACATGGCTGGTCCGACACCACTTCCGTGGAGTAGATTCGTGTTGTTTCACAGGCGGTTCACTCCACGAGCGCTCTGTTCTCGAGTCCCAAATATGCGGCATCTGCCGAAGGGATGCACCAATTAAGCAACTATTTCCATCTTGGGTCAGCCGAGACACAACGCTGTTCGCTACAAACAACGTCCATCCAATGGTCGGGCAATACGGTACAGTGCATTTGTTTCCACGGTGACTCTGGCTACTTATTGGCCTGGGAAATGTGGAGAGATGAGAAGTCGGGATTTCACTCACAATGATGAAACGCGGCACACAGGCTTTAGTACTGCGAGAAACTGTGCTTGTATCCAACTCTGACTAGGAAAAACTCCACAGACATACGACAGGCGCGGTGAGTGCGTAAGTACTCGGTGTACACATGATTAGTCTAGCTATTGGATTTGAATCTCGATCTTCAATGGCTAATCGTATAAATACAACTCGGCGCAAAGAGGACATCCATCATCCAACCCACTCAAACTCAGTTCAACACCAAATATTTCAAACAACAATGCAATTCTCGACCACATTTGTTGCTCTAGTTGCCGCGACTGCAGCTGCCTTTGTCGCTGGCTCTCCAGTCGAGGACGTATGTTCACACATTACCAACTTTTCCTCGCAGTTAAATTGACTCTACTTGCGCAGGCTCCTGTCATTGCCAAGCGAGAGACCTCGTATGGAAATCCCGACCTCGTCACTGATCAGGGTAACCAATTCAAGCTCAACTTTGGGAGTACCGACGGCCATCCCAACGCATGCCCTGGGCATTTTATCTGCTGTCAGCGTCGTTTTTTGCTCTTGAACACGAATTCGGGCTGATATTAGATGGCTGTTAGATATTCCGAGAAATGGCGGTCAACATGGGGATGTCTCCCTTGGTGATCCGGACGATTTTGTCGATGAAGGTAACCGCTGGCGTTTGAACTATGGCAGCACAAGCGGCCACCCAAATGCGTGCGATGGACATTTCATGTGAGTAAAGGGCATTGGACAGAAATTTATCGTTGCTTATATTTCTCTTCTAGCTGCTACATCAACAAGTAGGCTCGTCAATCCACTCGTCCCGTGCTTGATCTTCAGGCAACCGATGTACATGTATTGAATGTTGTAACTGAATTGAGCATTGTCACTTCACCATATTTATTTGAGCTTTTGTGGAATCAAGGAGATTCGAGTTACCATATAAACAATCTACCCGTTGAGTGGAGCAATTTGTCAGACGGGCTATATTTCCAAATGGGCTTGTTCAGCGCCAATCAAAACCGCTGTCAGAGTCCAAGAGGTGACAAAATTAGCCATGTGAAACTGTGGCACCCACAGCTCACCCTGGCTCGCACTGCCAGTGAGACACTTGCAGGCATCGTACGTTATGACGCCTTGATATTTTTAATAAATGTGAATCTGCGTCTGTAATTTTTTTGACTTTCCAACATTCCCGGCGACTTTATTATCTGAGACCCGGATACTGAACATTTGGAAGCGAGTTTTTTCCAGTTACACTTAAGGCCCGAGGGAATGCGATTTATGTGGATGAAACGAGATGGACGCCTACTGAGTGCACTGTCGGGGTAGAGCATCCGGACCCGTGTGAGGTTACCATCTGTGAGAAGCAATGGTTGTTCACCCAGAGGTCAAGGAGTTCCGAGGTGGTGAAGTGAAATCAGAGATCGTTATGCGCGCATGCTGACCACCCGATCTTTGAAACCATTATTAAGAACAGCCTGATAAGAATGACTTTAAACGCCAGATTGACTGCAGCTGCGCTCTAGTCGTCGACTATTCCAGTCACTCGGTTCTCAAACATTTAAGCCCTCAGCTCCACTGTTACTTCAACAAAGCAACTATGGAGAGACCGTGGGGATCTGAAGGCAAGCGAAGTGACTGGAGATGATCACTAGCATGGCGGGAGGGTGAATTGGGAGCGGGAGTTCCTCGGTATTTGAAGTACGTGTCCCTGACGTGTCATCTGGGTATCGCCGAGTAGCAGTCGAGAGACCTTCGTCGAAGTCGCGCAACGACGAGTCGGAAGACAAGCAGGGTCTAACGTGTGTGAGCTTGGTGAGACAAGGCGGTCACTGCGGGGCCCAATGACATCACGCGTCTACACTTATAAAACACCTCGCTGCTTCTGTTCCCCGTAACCACCATGGAATCGATCCAAGCCGCGCTCGTTGAGCACATCACCGAAGCTGCAACCCTCTCGCGGGATGCCGTCCTGTCCCGGGCATGGGCCTACCCACTCCTCGGCATCACCTATCTCGTCTCCCATCCCGCCCTCTACAAATCCGTTGCACCCGTCGTCCTCAAGGCGGTCACCACGTCCCTCGGTGTCACCGCCGCCATGTTCTTCTTCACCTACCTCCCCCAGGTCGCCTTTTGCGCGCTGTTCTCTGGCCCATTTGCGTTCCTGACAGCTGCAGTGCTCGTACTGGGAGAGTCGTATGTAGTAGTGACGTTTGTGTCAAAGGCATTCTTCCTCGCTGCTGCTCAGGATCGGTTATGTATGTCGTCATTGATTCCTTGCTTGACACCTACTGACCTTTTGTAGTTGATGCGGTTCTGCTGCAACAAGGAAACCAGGCTCTCGTCGAACGAGGTCGTCTAGTCCAATCAAATTCGTCGGGCTTCAAAGTTCTCGGTAAATCACTCACCAAGCCACTCGATCGGTTGTCAAAGGACGGCCTCATCCGATACGTCGTGTCTCTACCCCTGAACTCGATCCCAGGTGTGGGGACAGCGTTCTTCCTGGTATTCAACGGTAGGCTCTTGCATACATGCACGAAACGCGTGTACTCACTATCAGCGCAGGCATCAAATCCGGCCCTGGATTCCACGCACGTTATTTCCAGCTCAAAAACTTTGATCGAACAAAACGAGAGTCGTTCGTCGAGGCGAGGCGGGGTGCATATACTGCGTACGTCTTTCTCCCCTATTCCACACCCAATTCTAAACT
>Ga0247741_1001668_pt1 | contig 12319 bp, 19 predicted proteins | sample UWRJL213509R2_FD_180945 | JGI IMG/M metagenome (GOLD analysis project Ga0247741, IMG submission 180945) | Plant litter microbial communities from Arlington Agricultural Research Station in Wisconsin, United States - UWRJ-L213-509R-2 | ecosystem: Environmental > Terrestrial > Plant litter >... | reverse complement strand
CTCTTTGCTTATGCCCTCATCTTTCTCTGCACCAGTGCCAGCAAACACTTCGTCCATTCGGCAGGAAGAAGAGTCTACAGAGCTCGCTATATTCCGGCAAGAATGGCTCTTAGAACTAGAGAGACGCAAGGCGGAGCCTCACGGCTCTACATCGGGTAATACGTCTGGTTCAAATGTCGGAGTCACGGACAAGTCAACATCTGGGGAGACCACACCTACCCCTCAGTCGCCCAAAGGAAAGACATTTATTCGGTCAACTTCCACTCAGTCGAAGGAACCTGCTTCAACTCGCAGCTTTCCACCAAATCACCCGGCTTTGAGCGATGGAGGAGTCCTGCACGAGCCGAATATGCCTCCCAAACTGGCCAAAGCGTTGAAGCTCTACAGACGCGCTGTCGAGAACGAACAGAAGGGAGACTTAGACGAGGCTGTCGATCTCTATCGTCTAGCCTTCAGAGAGGTATGCTCTCTACCTTCTTGCACCGTTCCGGTACCAGCTCAGGGCCAGCCATCAGGACGACAAAGTAGACCGTGCATATACACGTGAACAAATGCTTAAGTCCATTCTCAAGGATAGGGAAGAGTCTTCTTCTAAGAAAACTGTAGTCGTCAAACCAGAAGAAGTCGAGGATCTGTCCGCGAGCTTCCAGAGCGCAGTGACAGTTAAACCGGCGGCAGCTTCTGCAATTATCACTGGCACATTAGCTACTCTCCTTAAAGGCTTTCCAGTCGACCTGAAATTCGAACCGGAGAATGAGAAAGAGCCGATCTTTTTAAACACCCTTCCCGAGGAACTGCTAGTCCTGGTGATTAGCAAACTAGATCCGACCTCCATCGAACGATTCGCAAGTGTCAGCCGGAGAGCTAGGGTTCTAAGCTTGGATCCCGGAATATGGCGGTATATATTTTCATGTCCCCTCAGTGCAATCGCTGATTTCTTCTGCCTTAGGGATCTCGTTCGAGCGACCTATAAACCACCTCAAATTCCAGACCTGGAGCTGCTGACGCCTGTAGTCGAGCGCGTTCTCTTTGATTACAGGCGCGTCTACGTCGAGCAGCCGCGAGTCCGGTTGGATGGTGTTTACATAGCAATTTGCCACTACGTGTCTGTACCCTTTCTCAATCCAGACTTTTCAACACTGATCCTGCTCTCGCACACAGACGGCCTGGCCTGAGCGAGAACCACTGGGTGAACGTACATGAGCCACCTTTTCCTGATAAACTGTTCTAACAACACGAACCACTCAGATAAGCCACCTGATCACTTACCATCGCTACCTGTAAGTGTCCCTCCACACATCGCATCACACATACTCCATCTAATTTCCATTCTTCAACGCAGCCGCTTCTTCCCAAACGGCCAAGTACTCTCCCTGCTCGCAAACGAAGAGAAAAACCCACAAGAAGTTATTCCCATCCTCAAGCCCACGCTCAGAATGAAAGGCCTCTTTCTTGGCAACTGGAAACTCGTTGGGACGACTGTCCACCTATCCACTCTCATCGACGCTAGCGGGCGATTTGCTCTGCCGCTCCCTACCAGTAGTGAGGTTGTTTCGGGCGGTAGTGTGGAAGGAATGAGCATGAATCAGGATTACAGTCATGGATTGGCTGGTACTGCGTTGTCTGGCTCGCATGGGCATGGGCATGGGCACGGTCATTCGTTTTCGCTTCACGGACATGGCCATGGCCACGGACACTCCTCAATCTCCGCTCCGGACAGAGCCCGCTACGTCTTTGACATGACACTCAACCTCCGCTCGCGACCGTTAGGAAGATGGAACAGGATGGACATCCAGTCGTATGACTCTGTCAACCTTGAGACAGGCGACATCCACCCTGTCGCACTCAAGCACGAGCGACCGTTCTGGTTCTCGAAGGTTCGGTCGTATGCATAGAACCAACCTTACGAATATCTTTAGAAGGAAGGATCTAGTAGGGGACGAAATGTGTGCCAAATTTTAGATTCTTACTTGGAAGTTTGTCAGGTTTAGGTTTTTCAGATCTTCAACTCTGAAAATGATCATGAATAAGCGCCAAGTACATATTCAAAGTAACATGAAAACTTCCCGCAGGATAGATGAAGCCGGCCAGAGAGTCGTAGTTTACAAACGACAAACCTTGAAATAATTACCAGGTGGGGGGTTGCCCATGAAGGGCCAAAGCCGCTCAACGCAACGCCGCATCCACTCAACTAAAACCGAGAGAGATACCAATGATGCACAACCCTCCAGTACTGAGGACTCCTAGGAGGTATATAATTATGCGTATCAAAATCAATGCACGATGATTGATACTATTGGTTCAGAAGGATAAACCACCTGAAGTTCCAAATGACGATCGATTTTATCTCGACTCCTCAGATCTTTATCCCTCAAGTAACACACAAACTGAGTTGTTTGCGGTCCTCGTAACCATGCAGGCCTAGGGCTCAACCTGTTACAAAGTGGTCTATCCCACTTTGTCTGATAGTTCAAGTCCCTGGGTCACCATTGACCGGATTTCGCGCCTCACATATCACATTCGTCTATTCTCTGGGGCGGGTAATGGTGCATCCCACGTTCAATAGTAAGCATATTAAGAACCAACTTGACGCTAGCTGTCCACGTCAGGCGCCTGGATTTGTATGGGGCTCTAAAGGTACAAGTCACTCAATGGGGAGTGTGTGTCTCGGCCGAATTGGACGCAGCATAGGTCAAATAACGGCATTACATAAGTATTGCTGGTTCTCCAAACTGCATTCATTCGCACTCTTCATCGGACTCCTCCAAACTACCCCTCGTTTCTTTGTTTGTTCTTTTTGCCACCCTCTGAACTTGATCGCCGAAATTACCTTCACATCTCATAGACCTGCCAGCCTGCCACTCGCTTCTTGCAATCGGAATCAGGATCCTGTTCTCGCGAACGCTGGTGCTCAGATTCTAGCATTTAAAAAAAATTGACTGGCTCATGTACAAATATTTGTCTGCGTATGCTGCTTTTTGGTACACTCGCGACAATTCTCGAGATTGACACAGCGCATAGACAAAAATATATACTGAACTTCCTAATTCTGTGGACCCTGCCAGTTGAGTTATCCAATGAGGATTTTTATAAAGATCGAGGCCATCGATTCGTGTCGAGTTCGACAAATTGGGTTACTTTACGGGGTTGTGTTTGCGGTCAGGCGGTGACGAAAGGGATTTTGGACTGAGTGGGGGTATGGTGTACAGCCTGTAGCTTTCGGGATGAGGGTACGAGATCGGTGGATCTGACACCTTGGCTTTCCAATTCTTTACTCCGAGCCACCAGTATAAAATGGACTCCTTTTCGCCTAGTCAGTTGATCCGTCACTCTTTGGCGCCAGCGCCCCTCCTTCTCTTCTCATTCGCATCGCGATCAAACACCTGCCGATGCCTGCTATTGCCACACTACACACATATCTTAGCTCAAATGGCGGCAGTCATGGACACGTCGATGTCGGATTTGGGTCAGACGTCGCCTCTGCCAGTCGCGGTGCAGCTGCTACAGCTCCCGCTTCTCCCTGGTGTGTTCACAAACCTCATCTCACGTTCTGGGCGCTCAACTTTTTCATTTGCATCCAGGGAGCGTCTACACGCGTTCATCTGTCTATTTCTGACATATGCCTACTATGGAGTGCGTTTGCTTGGCCTTCATCACTTTTGGTTCAGCATCTATAGTCTTGCTCCTACCGCACGTGACTCCGACATGGAAAACGCAGCTACCTCCCGTCGCACGTCATGGACTGAGGCTATCAACAGGATGCAAAAAATATGGACCTTGATCATGACTGTTCCCGTTGTTATCATCCCGTGAGTCATCCGGATAAGGCACTAGTTATGAACCAGGCGCTTACTTTCTATGAACAGAACCTCGGTCGCCTTCCTACAGATACAAGACATCCTCGATAATGTCTACCCTCGTACTTTCGCTGTCCTGACTTTTATTCTGTCCGGCGCGTCGTTTGCAGCCAGCTACATCTTTGTCGCCAATGCGAAGAACCTGGATTGTGAAGAGAAAGTTCGTCGATGGGAATCCGCTTCGCACCAACCGAACACCTTGGCGTCGCTCGATTTTTGGGCATGCCTGTCGCTACCGTTCACTTCTATGGTCTGGTAAGCTTTCACTACTTTTTTATCCCATTAATATGAGTGCTAATGGCCATGTAGGTCCATCGGTTTCTGCATGATGACATTATTATCTCTGGCGTGGATTCATCAAGGTACAGCAGCCTCACCCAGGCCCACTCCCGCGACATCCAAGGTAGATCTTGTGTTAGGCCACACATTCACTGCATTTGTGATTTTTTGTCTCGTGTTCCAATTCTATCGCGTTCGACAGTTTTTATCTCAAAAATGACCTGCGCCTTTCGATCCAATCCTAACTTGATCCTATCCCCGAACATTAAAATATAATTGTAGACTCAACTATGCTTTGAATATGCTGTTCCCTTGTTGTTACGATTTTTTCTTCTTCATGTCTACTCTACCGTCATCGTTCCAGACTGACATCTAACTTCTAAGAAATATTCTATCTAAACCAATTGTGTCAATTGCCATTGTACACTGTTGGCCTTGAGCGCCAGGAGTGAAAGACTTGAAACCACCAAGGTACAGTTATCTCCTACCAGAGTCGCAGGGCATGTCAGGTCTAACTGACGCGGAATCAGATGGATGAGCCAAAAATAGTCAAGACCTATTTCAAGCCAGTGTTGAAACATGAAGTCGGAGCACGCTCACTGCTTGTTGGGTGCCAGTGCTACGTCGGATACTCACACGCGCACTCGCTTGGTCACGGACACGGACATAGATTCCTCGACCCCAGCCCCTGTGATGTTCTCGAAAAATAGCCTATACATAAGGTATTTTTACTTAATCACAAATTCTGCATCTTTTCTCAGAGAGGCGCCATAGAGTTGATGCGTATGGGGACTAGGTATGTGAACCGATGAAAAGTTTAAGCAAAGGAAGGCTATCAGGTGCAAAAATTGAACGACGGACTGATCGATACAACCAATGAACCACAAAATGGCGAGAGGGCGGATCACAGCGGGCAATAGAACAAGTTTCCTATCGCTTACGAGCGTCAATCAGAAGTAAGCGGCCCCTGATCGTCGCGGAATTTTTTAGGTACTTGGATGGTTAAGAGATCTGCGTAAATATTCCGGACGTGCCCATAGATTCCTGTGTATTCGAGATGGGCGGGGAACTCCTCCATGAAGGAGTCACCAAAGAACCGCAGGAGATACTTGCAGAAAAGGGCGCGCATACCAAAATACCTAGAACCTAGGACTCTATGGTAGCACAAACATGCAGCGCAATCAAGATCTATTTGAGTTTGAGTAGAATTACCTGGCCAATTGTGGCGCAGCAGGCCATTCCCAACGGTCCAATCGTTTGGGATTCGGATAGGTGTACTTGCCAGACAGCGCTCATACACGACACTGAGAAGGATCAATTCTATTGCACAGCGGAGAGATATTTGCAGGGGGCGTACGGTACGTCATACACATGCTCAAGTTGCAAATTGCCTTCTGGTTTGCGAAGGCCTCAATGATTGCATTCTGCCCACTATAGTTATGTGCATAGTGGTCGTTCTCCGAGTAATGTCTGACAAGAAATTTGCTTTCGCTCTTGGCGCGAAGGAGAAGGCCAAAGTAATGAATCATGCACCGTGCAAGTGTATGGATGAAGTGAAGCACCAGAGGTGTCTGGGCTGAACACATGTTGAACTTGCGCGACGCCGTCGCCTGCCTTCCTTTCCCTAATCACCGCCACCACCGGTTCCTAGAGGTGTACATGCGAGGTGGATGAGAAAAAGTATAAAGGAAGATGTCTCTGATTCGCGTTGTCTTGAACAAAGATATTCGAAAATCATTTTGACTCTTGACTGGGCGTGGGCGACTGCATGGTGGGTGAAGACCTCCGGCTTGGACGTGGGTGGGTGGGTGAGAGGCGGGGGAAGAAACTACTGGTCCTCACGCCTACACCCATAATAATGTCAAGTATGGCCCTAGGGGGTCTTTGGTATATATATCCTCACTGTACGAATCTTCGTGGTCTTGTGGGCTTTCGTCTGTGATCGCGAACGTTCAGGCATCCCAAGTCGCATTAGTGGTGTTTGACGCGAGTAAGTATGCTGATGAGAGCTAGATAATGCAGAGAAATTCGTCAGCATCATGATCTAAGGCACGGGCAAAACAACAACGAGTTAGAATGACACAAGCACGTCGAAAATATAACAATCTGTTCGAAAAGCCACTAAAGATAGAAGACTTGCCTTACGATCGCCAACATTGAGGCTAGCATGAGTCATTCCTGCTCTGAATCCACGTCCATTCCTTGTGCTGCTCGAAGTTGCCGTCAATGTCACTCTCAGGAGACACACGAGGAACACATCAACCCGTCTGATACGGGATTGGTCGAAGGTGGCGGAATGCGAAGAGGTCTTCCATGTTAATTAAGAGAGCTAGCGACAGAGCGATTTACGACAAGCTAATTGAAGATGTTTAGTATGCAAGCAACGGGAAGGAATGGTGAGACGTACAATTTACACTGCGAAGGAAGTTGCGGGCAAGAGCATGAATGCGAACCCGAGCAGACGAGCACCACACGTTACTAAAAATAGTTGAGATGGATCCACAAGAGAGCTTGACGGCTAGACACACACCTGAGAACGTCGACGTTGTGGAAAATAACAACACCGTGTCTGAACTACATGTTGAGAAGACCATGCCGGGAAACGACTTTACAAACAGAACCGGGAAGGAGGCCAACCCCTGAATTACGCCTCCACCACGCCTACATTCAAGCGGACCAAAGTGTTCGACATCAGATGTAGTGCTTTCAACGGAGGCGGAGGGGGTTTCACAAGGACTTTCGGCGTAATGGACGAGATCTCGTCTTCCAACTCTGTTTCGGTTTCCAACTCAATTTCCGTAGCTGTATCGGCCTCTGTCACAGCGGGGTGTAGAGAGACCAAGTTCGGGATGCGGAACGGTCGCTTTGCTGGTGGATGGCACAGAACTTGAACCGGCAACGGCGTTGGTGGACTTAAGAAAAAATTGGTGGGTTTGGCGATGGCTTTGCGTTTGCCGTACATGGGTTCAATAACTATCAGACCAAAGTAATATGAGTTAGGATCGAATAGAGAGAGCTACGACGTACGCGGGTTCTCGAAGAAAGCGACGACGAAAGTGAACTGAGCTGCATGGCCGACCAAACTGGCGCGTGGCATAACCACCAGAAACGAGTGAGAGGCGGTAGTACCCAGTGTAGCCTGATAAGTGAGTAGGTTGTATATCGTCAATAGCATGGTGAATAAGCTTACCGACGAAGTACTTACATTGGATGTGAAGCGCTGGAAGGAGCAGTCGCCCAAGTACCAATCTTGACCACCAAAGCCTTGTTGAAGCGGATAAGAGCAATATCTCCAGTAGGCCACCTAGTGAAAGAAATCGACAGGAGTGAAACAAACAGGTGACGATGAATACCGAACGAAAGGAACTTCAGCAGCCAAAAACGCGAGAAGGCAAACATCATTGCATTACAACAGGAAGTCCCTGCAACTGTGAGGCGGGTAGATAGGGTTAAGTAACGCAGTGATACCTACTTGATAAGAACGTTGGTAACAGCGTAGGACACCAGTCAGCCTACTGATTTCAAGTTCTTCGCTCGTCGACGCCGATGACGTCAACTTGCACAAGCGGTTGATGGGTGCGGAGGCAAACAAGCTCAATCACCTAATTATCCTTATCCTGCACCGGCGCCAACAAACAGTTTATAAATCCACTCAGCTTCGAAGAGGAGCCCGCAAGCCTAACAGATTCCAGCAAAAATGGCTCTCAGAAATAGAGAGACACAAGTCAGCGTTGCACGGCTCTACGGCGGTTCAAATTCAAACCTCACAGTCACCTCAAGTACGAGTCGGTCGACATCGTTCATTCGGCCAGCTCCTATGTCCCGCTTCAGCTCGCAGCTTGCCACCAGATCAACCAGCTTTCAACGATGGAGGAGTCCTGAGCGAGTTTAATATGCCTCCCAAACTTGCGAAAGCGTTGAAGCTTTACAGACGCACTGTCAAGAAGAGAAGAGAATTAGACGAGGCTCTCGTTCTCTACCATCAAGCCTTCAGAGGTATGCTCTCCACCTCCCGCCATTCTAGTACCAGCTCAGGACGATAAAGCAGATCGTACGTATACACGTGAACAAATGCTCAAGTCTTCGTCAAACAAATTCTAGAAACCAAACTAGAAGAAGTCGAGGACCTATCCGCGACCTTCCAGAGCGCAGTGCGAGTCAAACCTGCAGCCTCAAAGGCTTTCCAAACAATGTGAAATTCGAACTGCGGAATGAGAAAGAGCCAATCTTCGAGAACACCCTTCCCGAGGAACTGCCAGTCCTGGTGATTAGTGAACTAGACACGACCTCCATCGAATGATTCGCAGGTGTCAGCCGGAGAGTTAGGGATCTAGATCCTGGATATGGCGGTATGTATTTCCATATCTCCCTCAGTATAGTTGCTGATTTCTTCTGTCTTAGGGATCTCGTTCGAGCGACCTACAAACCACCTCAAATTCCGGACCCGGAGCTGCTGACTCTTGTAGTCGAGCACGTTCTCTTTGATTCCAGGCGCATCTACGTCGGGCAGCCGCGAATTCGGTTGGACGGCGTTTATATCGCAATCTGCTACTATATGTTCGTGCTCCTCCTTTATCAGAATGCTGACTTTCCAACACTGACCCTGCTCTCGCACAGACGACCCGGCCTAAGCAAAAACACTGGGTGAACGTACGTAGACTTTTACATGAACCAACCTTTTACTATACAAACCACCCAGATAAGCCACTTATCATCGCCACCTGTGAGTAGCCCTGCACAACACATATGCCTAGCTAATTTCCCTCCTCTGAAGCAGCCGTTTCTTCCCAAATGGCCAATTTCTCTCCCTGCTCGCAAACGAAGAAAAGAACCCACAAGAAGTTATTCCTATCCTCAAGCCCACGCTCAGAATGAAAGGCCCCTTCCCTGGCAACTGGAAACTCGTTGGAACGACCATGCATCTGTCCACTCTCGTTGATGCCAGCGGGCGGTTCCCTCTGCCGCTCCCGACGAGCAGTTAGCTTGTTTTGGGCGCTGGTATGGAAGGAGCAATCATGAATCTGGATTGCGGTCATGGATCAGCCGGTCCTGGGTCGTCTGGCTCGCATGGGCATGGTCATTCACATTCGCTTTACGGGAATGGCCACGGACACGGATACTCTTCCAGACCGGGCTCATTCCGTATTCGAGATGACACCAACCTCCCCTCGCGACCGTTAGGAAGATAGAACAGTCAATCGTACAACTCTGTCAATCTGGAGACGCGCGATGTCCCTGTCGCACTGAAGCACGAGCGACCGTTCTGGTTCTCGAAAGTTCGGTCGTATGCATAGAGCCAGCTTCATGAATATATTTAGAGGGCCTCTGCCGGGAAGGGAGGATCTAGGAGGGGACATACTAAGATTTCGATTCTCACTTGGAAAATTCTAGGGTGGTGCGCCCTTGCTCGGCAGTGGTCCGTGGCTTATCCATCGTTGTCCGAACTACACCAAACGTCGAGCCTTTAAGCTTCCTCGTCATCCTCTCGGTAAGACTTGGGTAAGACGGACTTTACTAACTCGGTCGGACCTTTGATATCTCCTTTGATGAAAATAAGACTATTATTGGCTGGTGCATTTCATTCTGCGTCGGTTAGACTAGATTGAAAGACGTTAATACACGCAACGATAACCCACAACCCGCTGGTAGGAGGTATAAGATATACAATGCACAATAGTAATTGATATGATTGGTTCGGATAGGATATTACTTAGGGGTTAGGTATCTGTGTGGAACGGTAACGATGCTGTAAACTTGGATGTAAGAAAAAATTCTGATAACAAAGGGGATAGCATGTTCAAAGCATAGAATGTAAATTTACATTTTAGTGGGGGGCTGAGGGAGTTGATTCGAAAGGCGCCGGTCGCTTTTCATGTAAAAACTGTCGAACGCGATAGAACTGGAACGCGAGACAGAGAATTACGAAAGCTGTGAATGTGTTGCCGAACGCGAGGTCTATCTTGGATGTCGCAGGAGTGGGACCGGGCGTGGCTGCTGTACCTTGATGAATCCACGCCAGAGAGAATAATGTCATTATGCAGAAGGCGATGGACCTAAGTGGCCATTAGTACCTATTAATGAGATCGAAAAGTAGCGAAAGCTTACCAGACCATAGAAGTGAAGGGTAGCGACATACATGCCCAAAAATCGAGCGAAGCCAAGGTGTTTGGTAGGCGTGAAGCGGATTCCCATTGACGATATTTCTCGTCGCAATCCAGGCTTGTCGCATTGGCGATAAAGATGTAGCTGGCTGCAAACGACGCGCCAGATAGAATAAAAGCCAAGACGGCGAAAGTACGAGGGTAGACATTATCGAGGACGTCTTTTATCTGTAGGAAGGCGACCGAGGCTCTGTCCACAGAAAGTAAGCACCTGCTTCACAATTACTGCCTTATTTGGGTGACCCACGGGATGATAACAACGGGAACAGTCATGATCAAGGTCCATAATTTTTGCATCCTGTTGACAGCCTCAGTCCAGGACGTGCGACGAGAGGTAGCTGGATTTTCCATGTCGGACTTGCGTGTGGTGGGGGCAAGGCGGTAGATGGTGAACCAAAAGTGATGAAGGCTGAAAAAACGCGCTCCATAGTAGGACGCTGGTGATGCATATTTCATAAATGAACAGATGGGAGTGCATAGACGTCGCTCCCTGAATTTTAAAAAATGAGAAAGCGACATAATTGAGCGCCGACTCGGAGGGCGTGAATTGAGTATGTGAACACACCAGGGAGAAGCGGGAGCTGTAACAGCTGCATCGCGACTGGCAGACGCGACGTCCAAACCGAAATCGACACCGACGTGTTCATGACTGCTGCCATGTGAGCCAGGGTGTGTGTTTAGTGTGACCATAGCAGCCATCAGCAAGTGTTAAGCTGCACCAGAGTTGGGGATCATTGCCAGGATGTAGAAAGAGAAGGAAAGGCGCTGGTACCAAAGTGTGGGGGATTAACTGGTCAGGGGAAAAGGAGGGACGTACATTTTATAGTAAGTAGATGAAAGCTGCAGTTGATCACCATACCCCCATCTAGTCATCACCCGATCCGGCTAAGGGCTCGTTAATCGGGCTGTATCCTCTCCATCGGTGATTTCTTTTCTACAATATATCTACCCCAAAGATATTTGGTGCTCAGAGCCTAGGAGGATCATACTAAACGCTATAAACTCTAAAGAGAGGGACTTCAATCATTAACGTTGCTCTTTATCAGCACCCTTGCTATGACGAAACTTCCCCAAGGGATGATATGGACCAGGTCCATCCATGTGTTTCCAGCTATATGCAAAACTGACACCCATGATGCAGGCGGGGCCGTTGGGCTCAAAATGGGGGAAGACTGAGAGTACATGGCCGGCCGATGATCCACGACATCTGCAATTGGGTTACGAACCCTGGAGGGTGGGGGCCTACTCCATTGCTAGTAACACTTTCGCCTCCAAAATCAGTTTCGGTCGCTGATATCAGGGACGACAGCCACTAAAGAAGCAAGCCGCCCAATTTATTGAACTCAATACAAATTGAGGGCCTCGAGGCCCTCGATCTTTCAAAACGAGCCGAAAAACCTTCACCAGACCACTCAGCAGCGGTATAGGGCTTAGAGTCTGTCCGGCAACCGTGGTATCATTCCCACCCTCCAAAAATGGGCTGGTCGTGGCGGTGCATCGGGATTCAGGGCCTTGATGCAGCCACATTTTAAAAATTTGGTGCCTAACCATAAAATAGCATCGTCACAAAGCACCAGTTTCTAATACTATACCTTAGAGACAGAAAATAAAAATTCTCTAATCACATCAAAATGTTTAAATTTTAATACTGAACATTTTACCTTTGCAAAACAAGTCGTGAATCTAAGCGCCTGGTGATCTCCAGAAGGCGCACTGTGCAGCGTTGCACAGCCACCATCAAACAAGGTGCGGGCACCTCATGCGCCCCCCCTTCGAGCTTTATGCTGTTCTCAGACTCCAGATATGTTTTAGAGGTAAGCATGCGGCCCCCCTTCGAGTTTTATGCTGTTCTCAGACTCCAGATAAGCTTTAGAGGTGAAATATATAGTAGATAGATCTACTTAGCCTCTGCATATCACAAAGCCCGAAGGGGGGGCGCATGAGGCGCCCGCACCTTGTTTGACGGTGGCTGTGCAACGCTGCACAGTGCGCCTTCTGGAGATCACCAGGCGCTTAGATTCA
>Ga0247741_1001666_pt1 | contig 12327 bp, 11 predicted proteins | sample UWRJL213509R2_FD_180945 | JGI IMG/M metagenome (GOLD analysis project Ga0247741, IMG submission 180945) | Plant litter microbial communities from Arlington Agricultural Research Station in Wisconsin, United States - UWRJ-L213-509R-2 | ecosystem: Environmental > Terrestrial > Plant litter >... | reverse complement strand
AGCCCACACTAATGTTTGCGGATGGTGATATTTGAAGGTTTTGCGGGGATCCTTTTGCCAATTTTTTTAATTTCTCTAAAGAGTAGTTATAGGGTGTTTAGGTAGGTAAACTACCTAATGTTTTATCAGAGACTCGAGAAAAGTAATGTTTTTTTTGCGAATGAATTAATCGTCGATCGGACAAGCATACTGTTTAGGGTGGTAACCGGCTGTGAGACATCGTTGCATTAGTTTTACAATGTGTTTGCGGCCTGCCCCACAGGACCAGGCCCACTTCAGGACTTGGTACGAGATCTGCGAGTGGCCTGGTGCGGTATTGCTGCTTGTATCGAGCAGGGCCTCTCGCACCTCATCTTCTGTGATCTCCTCGTATGGTATGTCATCTGGGTTTTTGTCGGTGAGGTTTGGTGCGGCGACGTTCTCAAGGTCTGGGGGGGACTTGGGACAGCTCCTCTCGGAGGGCTTCACATTTCTCTTCGTGAGTTGTGGCCTTGGGGCGACCATCTCCTCGGGAGATAGGTGGTGTAGGGTAGTTGCGGATTCCTTTCGACCAGTTCGGAAAACTCCAGATCTCCGTCGATTTGGCGTTCTGTAACTTTTCAGATGCCCAGGCAGTTTTCTTGTACTTACAGAGCTTCTTGAAGAAGTGACGACTTCGGATGATTCGTGACTGGATGGTTCGACTGAATTGTTCGCCGAGTTCTTTCTGGGCTCGTCGAGCTTCCGCAATCTTCATGGACAGGTCACTCAACTCTCTATCCCACCAAGGTTTGGCGTGCGGGGAGGGCTTCCGTTCCGCGGTAGCATTCTGGATAACTTGGGTGAGCACCCCAGCATATCTTTCGAGATTATCGTGTGTTGGGTTATCTTGATTAGCAATATCTTCTATATCCTGTAGTTTCGTTAGTTCGTCATCAAAGGCTCTTACCCAATCTTGGGGTTCAACGTTCTTCAGGGAGTATTTCACTCCATAAAGGTTGTCGGTCTCCTTACGGCCATGGTCAATGGTGAAGTGGATGCCATAGCGGTCAGACATTCTAGCTATATCAGTGTCAATGGCCCATTCCTGTATCACGTCGTTAGCGATAGCGGGTTCGTTGGCAAATTTGAGGTCAATAACTGATGGCCGTTCTCCGCAATGCCGTGCTGGGTGGGCGATGACGCCCTTTTCGTTGAGGAAGGCAAATCCTTTCTCGGACAGCCAGTCGACAATTGACTCGGTGATTGCATCCACTCCGACAACATCGCCAATTGACCACATCGGGTGGTGCAGGTTAAAGTCGCCAGTAATAATAACGGGGCCCTCAGAGGGGATGTTGTGATGTTGAATCTTGAAAAGAATGGAGTTGTGTGCTGCTGGGGCATCGTTGTAGACGTTGAGGATAATGGTTGTTGGCCGGGTTGGATGACGTCTAGGACTTGGATATCACGGTCCTGGATAATGTCCGTTCGCAGGGTGACTGTAAAGTCTGGGCGGCGTTTGTAGAATGTCAGTGTCCTTGGTCGTGGTTCAGGTTCCGCGAGTGAAGCAATCGGTATGATGGTCGTCCACCCCTGGAGGTTAATTGACCCCCCATACCTCTCGTCCTTCGCTCTCGCCAATTCTGAACCATGGAGGTTCTTGAACTAATATGATATCAAATTTGTCAGTAAAGTTATTAAGTAGATTTATTACCGTACTCTTGTTTCTTTCTCCATTGAGTTGGGCAATACGGATGAGTTCTGTGCGTGCTGGGGACTTCCAGTGCTTTCTTCGCAGTCTTGCTTTTCTTCCTGGGTTTCCTCGTGATGACATGCCAGGGGTTGCCGGTTTTCTGAGCTCTTCTTTCGTTATCCCTGACAGATCCGTATTTCTCGGGTCTAGCGGAGCATCGTCGTGAGTTCGCGACATGGTTATTGTCTTCGCTACCTCCTGCGATGCAATTGATGCAGCGTAGGTTGTGCAGGCAAGACATACCTACACGCGTGTTGTTGTCGCCATGTCCATTGCGTCACAGCACGTACATGGTCCTTCTTGATGGCTCTCTTCTGAGTGATCCTTGGGACATATGCAGCAGCGAGTTGGGTTCTTGCAGGTGTCGGTCTTGTGGTCCCATTTCCAGCAGTTCTTGCATTGGGTGATTGGCGGGCGATCTTGGTATGCTCTCAGTGTGCAGTGTCGGCCGAAGGCTGCCAGGGTCCGGGTGTTAAGAATGGCCCAAGCGACAGCTTCATCGTCGACCGCGAAAACAACTGAAGACCTGTTCGCGTTTAGTAATTTCTCTTGAGTGTGCATCCACCGAGGTGGTGAAATAAGGTGGCGTTCATTGGCAGCGTAGATGGGGTTACAAGCGATCAGCTCTCTATGAATACTGTCAGGCTTGTGAACCTCGATCTTCCCCTCTATGGTCACCCTCCTTGTGCTCATTCCGTCGACTTGTATCTTGTACCACTTCTTGTCCTCATTGGCGAGAACGTCGTATTTGTCGTCACGGATGATCGGGAGGAAGGTGTCGGCATACTTGAGAAGTTCAGCAGCTGTTTGGTCTGCTCGTGTTGATAGGACTAGATTGCCTTGAGTGTTGTACTTTGCAGCGACAACGCATAGGTGCTTGGAACGGGCGTTAGTACTAAGTGCATCGTTAATAGAGCTCACCAATTGTTGTGGATCTTTCCTCTCTTCTTCCCGGATCCCGTCGGGTTGAATCTGGACTATCAGTCTTGAGGGTTGGTGGGCTGCTGATGGGTTGGCGCATGCTTGCTCGGGCTTCTGTACCACTGTTGTCGTAGCAGTTGGCGCTTTGGTACCCGAGTTGGGAGGGTGCCTTGAAGAAATGTTGGTATTGGTTGGATGCGGGTTCGGACGAACTGTGGATTCCTCGAGTTTAGTGGCTCTGGACTTTGTGTCTCGAGTCTCACCTAGGGTCTCATCCATCTTGGTCATGATACTTCGGGTGTTCTTCTCGATATCGGCTTGGAGTTTCTGGAGGTTCTTCTGGATTTGAAGGTGGTTTGTCTTCATGGTGTGGGCGTCGCTTGCTTTGCTTTGGAGAGTCGCCTTCGTGTCCCCACTTTCCAAGAGAATTGCGGGAGGAAAACATGTCTGTGATTATAGTGTATAGCTTTCTGGGTGTATATTTCGGTTCAGAGGTATGAGACGTTTGAGAAACTGTTTGGGATGGTGGTCACAAGTCAAGGAGCGGTGTGCACACACGGTCATCGTCTTGTCATCCACCAGCCGTTCATCAAGTAACGATCGAGCTTGCAGATTCGAAAGCGAATTTCTATCCTGGGGTGTCAAGAGAGATGTTAGATGTGAGGAGTACGTCAGGGTGAGGAGGGAACAAGTAGCGACGATACGCGCTGGTAAATGAGTGCTCGAGGGCCGATATCTCCATTTTCTCATCTTTCCCGTCTGCAAGCAGTTTGTCGACTGCCGGCAAGGTTTGACTAACTCTTCAAGTTGGTGACATGGAAGTGGATCATGGGAGGTGCAAAGTCGAGGTGAACGATGGCGCCGGTTACATTGCAAGTGTACCACAACGCCTGTCTACTTGAATCAAAGATAAGTCAAATTTAAGGGTCATCGAAGTGAGAGGCAAGAATATACTAGAACTTTGGGAGTTCGTCAACCGACTATCTTCGCATTTGCTTTCTCTATTGGCGAAGTAGGAATAAGTCGAAAGGAGAACGGTGATTCTGTCAGGATTCTGAACTGGTCAATGCGGAGGTGGCAATTTCAATGTGACTGACCTTTGAGTCCACCTAAACAGCCACAGAGAGCTCTGAATCTTCATCCTGTCTCGGGTTAGATCCAGTGTGAGCCTGTCAATATAGGTCAGCACAACCTACGTGAGAGGACTCGTATCCATAGACGACAGCAACAAGTATGAGAATACCAATATCGCTTCCATAGTGCCAGAGCAATCACCCGCAATGGAGGGAAGTAAGGAAAGAACTGTCAAAGGCAGTTACAGTAGGGATCACGCGCTTAAGCTTCTTGTACATTGACGCCTTGCGATAACCTGCACATCATGTACAAGAAAAGTGTCCATCCTGACTGCTTAGCGACAGCCCAAGGGCCAGAGCCTAAAAAATTGATCCGGGTCTTTGATAAGTAAATATGAGAGGAAGTAAGTATCTATAACAATCGAGAATTTGAAGACTAAAAACTAGCCACTGAGTGTTTAACGTTGGGTAGGGTCCAGATAGGCCTCAAGTGATCCAAGTCGAGCCTCACCCATGACAACTTGCATGACAAGTGACAATGTCTGTAGACATGGCGGGAGTGGTGGAAGTAGTAGCCTCGTATTTGGTGGCAGAAGCTGACAGTAGTAATTATTGGTCCAGCAAGGGGGTGGTCATAGACCACTCACCAAGTCCATCTCCAGGTGCGGACGTATTTCCTGAATTCTCCTCCGTCTCTAATAACTCCCTTCCTGCTTTCTCGAGCTCACGGACTTCATCGTAAATTCCAAGCTCCGGAACCAACTCCAAAATAAGGCGGTCGGGAATGCGGGACCCACGGCCATGTGCAATGAGCCGCGAGAGGCGGTCCCTCATAACGATAATTAATTCGTCTTCAGCAAGACGTCGATTGATAGGTCGCCCAAGATTAACACCTAGCGCGTTGCGACACCAGATACTGGTTCGAGGCATGGTGGTACTGGTTGAATGTGTGGAGTCTGTGGACGTCCGCCTGAGCCGCCGTTCTCTAGATATTCCAACTTGGTTCCACGGGGCTTTCCGAGTCGAACAATGACATCAAGACCCTTCATTGTGTCATCACCTGGGCAATCTCCCGACGGCGTTGCCAGAATTTGGATCACTGAAGGCAGACCTGACGCACCTAACTTGAAATTTTGAAAGCCGACACTCAATAATCCACCGTCAGTTTAGACTGAATCTTTCGTCTATTTTCAACAAGTGTCTCTCCAGCTTACCACCCACCAACCCGCGTCTGCTAACCTACGTACTGAACCTCGAATGTTACGATGCATGTGTACATAGCGCTCAGTTGCTGATAGCAAAGCGCGCGGACCGAACGAAACAGCCTTCACTTGACAAAGCGTACTCTGTTTGGCCATCTCACACGACATTTCCCATCCATTGAAACAACCTCAATCTGAACAAGATTTTCATGGCTTACATTCGGTGGCTTATATGGTCTGAATCTCCGTACGCTTCACCAGATTCTTTTTTACACTTTCCTTGCCACATGATATTTCCGAAGGTGAAATCTTAATGGATTGATGGATGGTAGGATTAGATTAGGATAACATGGCCCTTCGGGCGCGCCTGTACACAGGCATGTGATGTCAACAGACAGTCAACTTAGGGAAACAATGTCGAACTTATATGTCTTTTCTTTCTGAATACAGCCTACATCGCCATTGTTTCTTCCGATTTATGGATGTTGATGCCTGGAGCGCTATCGAACGGCGCAAACACAACCCAGTTCTGAACTGAGGAGTCTTGTCAATATCCGAGGGAATTTGGGATATTTTGGGTCTCTGGTACAAGCCGCTGAATTTGTGTACATATAGGTCGTGCGGGCGGTTTTGAGTTCAATTTTGGAGGCTTTAGCCGCATATGGGTAACCGGGTTGCGAACATTCTCCTTTGAAGATTCGCTCCAGGGTAGCGTGAACGGGAACCGCAAGCCTCTCCTTTTGGGCTCAGCCAACATCAAAAGGGTCCACACCGCACCTGATCACGTATGCGGCTGTGCATGATCAACTGTTACTGAAGATCCAAGCGGTAGCAGTCGCGTATTACGACGACAAGAGGCCTCAGACCTTAGTAGAGTATTTGGAAGTGTCACTCTGATTAATAATGTAAGTGCTTTCCAACAGTTTTAGGATCTCAGATTGTGTAGTGCACCAGCTGGAGCACCTTCCTCCGAGTTGCACTGGCTGGGCGTGAGAGCCATGACTAATGTTCATGTTAGAGCCGTCGCTTTGTGTGCGGCGCTACTGGTCCGTAGTTTGTACATGGCAAAGCCAGTAAGTTCTAGTACACTCGTTCAGCTACACCACAAATAAATTTCTGACCTAACATTCTAAGTAGTTGCTTCCAACTCGTGGCTGCATATCGCTAACCCACCGTTCGTTCCTCACATCCGCCCAATTTTTTACTTTGTCTAGGTCGCATGTCTTGAGTGAGGAGTAGGATTCGATCTTCTCTAAGCTCTATTCATTTTTTGATGGCGTCATCGACGAGTGATCGCAACGCCAACTCTGTGCCTTTGATCATCTGCATTTCTCGAATGCCATTCGAGGTATTTTATGGGTTTATGACCACTCGTCGGAGGTTAGCACAACTACCCCAGAATCTGAAATATTCTGCGAAAATGTGAAAGATATGTTGCTAAGACCCCACCAGTAGTGGGAATAAGAAATTCTGTTGAAGAAATTTTCGGAAAGCCCTCACTGTACTGAACTACTTACACACCCGTAGTTTTTAGATTCACCACGCCAAAGCTGTCGACCAAATGATGTCATAATTGAATATTAATATCAGCACAAATTATGGGTCCACTGAAATGAATAAACACATGAATGAACGGGATTCGAGTTGATATAGCCTGCCTCAACCTTCCCTGCTTTATACTCATCCCGAAGATTTGTTTCCTGACCGTCATGCATTGGATCACGCTTCGTTGGATTCAAGACAAGTCCAAGTTCAATATTTTCCAGGCCCAAACTGTTGCGATCGCCTTACATTAAGTAAATTGAAGCCCGTAGACGTAATATTACACAAGTGACGAATCTTACCAAGGTCAAGGCAACTAGAGAAACTCTAAAGATGCGAATAAAATTTTATGAAAACCAATGAGGTTTATAAATCCACTGGAAACGGTCAACCACCAGAAGCTGGAGTAATAGAATCAATGATAAAAATATATAGTCCTGCTCTCAACAAAATGGTATGGAGAAATGGGCCCATTAGAACCAAACCCAAAGGCCCGTGCAAGCGAGGACACGTTATATACACAAGGAATGGGTATGAGGAATGAGGGCCTGTCATGAATCCATATCGAACACCATTTAGTCGACTACTCTGGGATGGAACAAGTCCATGAGAGACAGGCTGGTACCAGGCGCATCTACGGACTACATAAGCGCCCGCCGATTATTCTAACAGAGCAATTTCTTCGTGGATCTGGGATAAAATTGTTCAAGAGAAATATTATGATATATTCTACGAGAACTTGTATTAGATCCATCGGATTTGAGAACAACGAGGCATTATTTTACCAAGCAGTGCCCGTAGGATGCATTTTGACAGCAAAGGAGAACAATATAGATACTGAACCAAAAACCGTTTCATTGGGGTTGACGAAGAGACCTCCCAAGAACTTCTTTATGGATATAGAATTAACTTGAACGGCTTGAATCAGGTGACGGGATAGCAAGTCCGACTCGAAGTCCAAGTCGACGCCAACTTGAATTAGAAATACGACAAAGCTCAACATTTAACCCGTAAATCACACCCGGACTCATGAAAGTAAAATTTATTGGTCATAAATATTCTTAATCTAGTCAAGATGCATTTTAAATCTTAGTTGACCATACCTCGATGCACAATCGCCATTGTTTCTCTTCGCGAGCACTTCTTTGCGGCTGGCCGGCCCGGTGAACGCACGCACGCGCGTGTGGCTCCACATGTGTCCAGCACAAAGAGTTTTTCATATTTTTGAACGCTTACAATTTAATTAGCTCTATATTAAAGAATAGAATCCGGTGCAAGGGCTTTTGAGAAGCGAGATGTCCATTTAACCTTGTATATCTTAACGTCTCCAAATTTTGGTGCAGGCACCCGTCTCATTATAATAGACAAGTGTCTAAGTACACGCCAGTTTCTCATAACTCTCTTCTCCATATGCATATATATATTCTGGTTACTTGTGCCGGCCGTCACGCGCCGCGCCTCGGGGTGGTTTGGATGAAATTGGTCTCAGGTCACAGGTCATAGCCCATTTTGGCCGGTGTCAAAATGTGGTTCGTAAATTAGGTTAAAAAAGGGTTCAAATTATCAAAAATCGCCGCAAGAGCACATTGCTTGAATCATACTAAATATTCGCAAGCTCAATTTTCATCGGAATTATCATTGTGTCGCCAGAAGCACCCAGCGCTGAATAGCGTGTTTGGATGACATTGCCTCTTCCCTGCCCCAGCTCTTCAACATCCACATCTACTTCGACATCGGGCGCAACCTTTTTTTGTTAGAATTTCCCCTTTTCAACACATGTAAGGCCATGGTCCTTCATGGGCGCGCCGCACCACAAATCCTTGGACATTGGCATGCCTGCATTGTGCCCTGGAATAGGTGGCCGAACGTTTCCTCTGGCCGAAATTTGACCTTGTCCCTTGTCCACCCTCGACTTGGCTGAGGCGAAATTTTCGGCCAGCGCGTCACAGGTCACACCCCCGGCCGAATTGATCGAAATGGTACAGTAGAACATATAATACACTAGCATGGTTGTCTCGTGTCGGATTATAAACATATATACATCCAAATAATGTTTTGCGAAAAAGTGAACCTTGAAACCCATGTTGACTGAATGCAAACAAATCTCATTCTAATATGGGCGAGACCGTAGCTGATGTTCCCTGGGCAAATAATAAACCGGTTATTTGATTAACCGTAGGTCGCGACGAAGCCCGGTATTTTGCTGCTTCACGAATGTGAAGCACCATTCTCGATGCAAACATGGAATGAAAGACGCGTTGAGTACTGAGTGTCCTTGTTAGAGAAGTGCGATATTCATGTAGAGGCTGCGAACGTACGTTGAAAACATGTCTGTATACTAGTTCAAGTTGTTTGTGTGAGAAAGAGCCAGTGCGATGAGGAAAGACTTACAGGACCGGAAAGTGCTACGACCATATTGGCAACAGAGACAACTGTTTGATCTTAGCTTCAACTGGAGCCTCTCACTGTTATAGACAAGTCACGTACCCAATAAAGAGAGATAAAAGACAAGACCATCCCTATACAATGTCTTGATGAGCGAGCCAGATGTATGTCTATACTTCTTGATGCCAGCGTAGAGTGTTAGGCTAAAAAACACTTATCATCACCTTCCTTAGTAGCCCTGCGACAGGAGTAAGATAAGGCCGTACTTGTCTCAGTAAATGCGAGAGTGGCATAGGCTGAAAATAGCCATCCGCTCTTTTCTGTTATATGGCAGCCTTCAATGGAAGGTGGTGGAGGCCCGACTGGTTGACAGAGTTTACAAGTCAGTCTAAGGTTCGGATAAGAACCCATAGTGGCTCCTACATTTGACCGTCCGAGTCCACATAATCGCGATGAAGGTAAACGGCATATATACCGGCTGATCGGGTCACAAACACGTTGGAATGAGGTGAATTCACAGGTAGAAATGCTACTTGATACTTACCGCTATTCCCATGAGGAGATACTTCATATTTTCTCGTTTCATACCGTAAAGAGCAGCGGTGCGAAGCACAAGAATTCCTGAGGAAATTAAGCATTGCGTCGGTGCAGTTGATAAGATAAAACCGACCCTGTGCTGAGCCAATTGCTATTCCTTGAAGGCCTGGTTTTCATGTGAATTTTGACACTATGCGACCATTGATCCGTGAAGTAACTTACAACCACCTGCCATTTGGAGGCGAAAACAAACCTTAGTGCAGCATAAGCAAATGAAACTGACAGATCAGATTAGCTCTCACTGTAGGAGGTACTTGAGGTGCAAGATAGTCTGGTGATATCAGGTATGGTGAAAATCGTTAACGGAGACGCCATAATGGTCATGCAATTCCGACTCACAGTAAAGCGTTAGCGGCATATCGAAGTACACCGAGTACCGTGTTACCAAGTACAGAACCTTCGTCAAGTTCCATCTTGAGTGCCAGAGATGCGCGACCTATCAGGTCTCTCTGGATTAGATGTCAGGTCCCTCGAACGACATGTCACTCACCTCGAGATCCAGTGTGAGAAGGTGATCATATAGCTGTAAAACTGAAGCGTAAGCAGGTATCTCTCAAGATGGCAGGAGATCTGAATCTACGGGCAACAGAGCACTCGCGCAAGTAATGTACTAGAAAGTGTTCAGCCAAACATCAAGGATTTGCCCATCCGGTGAAGGCAACTGACGCACCCTACACGCCTTTTCGAAAAAAATTTGACCAAGATGCAATGGTGCCATAAAAAGAGAGAGAGGAAGCTAGCACCGGGGTGTCTGCCGATTTTTGCTCTAGTTTTAGGTTCTTCATTCTGCCGTAACTGGCATGGACCCTCTCTTCCGAACAGAAATAACAATTGCGTTATGGACCCAGGGCGGTAAGCGTCGCCAAATATTATTTACATCACCATTGATTCGGATAGTCTTGAGGTGCTGTTCATGATAGAGTCTGTTGAGAAGCCCTGAGGATTTTGGTCAACAATTGTTCAAGAATGAAGACAGAGGTGTCAGAGATCAATGTAAATACCAACACTCACAATCGCCCTGGTGGCGATTAGGTCTTAGCTCGCACCCCCAAAGTTATGAATTCGAAGGAACTTCCTGTTCACATTACCAAGTGCTACCCGGAACCACCGGCAGTCGTGTGGGGATGTTCCTCCAACTAAATTGCACCGGACACCAGCCGCGAACGTAACACGCCGCCTGACACCTTATCGCTGGCAAAGGATCTCACGAAAGGCATTCATTGAGGATAGAGAAGGTTTCGGGAGAGGGTTGCAATAGTCGTGTTCCGGCAAATTAATGCGGCCATTTCATCTGCCACCGCATGCCTCTCCCATTTGGATATGGGTGACAACTCCGTTTCCGAATATATGGGCGCCTGTTGTTCAAAAGAAGTATGCCGAAGCACGCCTAGGCTCATTTTGGAACCTGTCAAAATTTCAAACTCCCTATATGGATACAGGGGCTCATAAGCTTGACAGCTGCTGCCTTAATTGGGTACTGAATGACAGACGCTGGCGTAATTGGCCTGGGGCCATCGGTGGCGATCTAACTTTGGTATAGTGCCTGGCAGAGGAGTTTCGATGCGCTCGGCGGTGGGTGCAATTTGCAGACCCGATCCTTTGACATCTACCATATTGCGCACACTGTGAAGGCTGAATACATTCAACCTTTCGCCGCGACTCCCTCAACGCCTCAGGCAGACTGCGCGTCTCCACTTTCAGCACCCACTTCGTCAGATAGCAGTTTATCGCAAAAATTTGACTGGAGGAACTGCGACCCTACTCAAGCTGCTTTCACCCTCTGACCTGACAATGATACCAAACCCGCACTAGTTCTCCGTCATGAACTAGTAGGTATGTCCTGATAACTGTTGATAGCCAGCAACTGCTTTATTTCGAAGCATTATGGAATAGGTTGGTCTATATATTCTTTATAAACCAAAGGTTAGCTGCACTTCCAAACCTTGTGGCATCTGTCTTATGCCCGCGGCCTGTGTATAAAATCAAGCAGGAAAAAAGTCTCAGTGGTAGCCGGACAATCAATCAAGATCGCTCAAGGATGCACAATTCAGCTCGATACTCACCACGAACGCTGTGGCTCCCAAATCATCCTTGTTCTCTTCTTTCTCGAACGCTTCTGTCATTTTGTTATTCTGTCCGAAGATTGCACCTGCCGCCTGCTGATACAATCTCAAGTCTCAAACCTCCCCGACTGGGTCAGCACTGGCAGCTTTCGCACACAAATTTCATCAATGTGAGTGACCCACTTGACGCATTTTAATTTGGTATCATCTGATCTAAATCGACTCAGACCGTGGCGAGGTCAACAAGGATTGGAACTAATAAGCCCCATCTATCGTTTAGGACAATATAGCCGAGGAACCGTCGCCAACTGCAGTCAGCTACAGACTAGTTCTTTCTAATGGACTCGCTGCAGACCATCCAGGAGGCGATATCTATCCCACCGGGTCCAACGAGCATTACCCTCCGGGCTTTCTCCCACCATACCCTATTCTCATTCAACCACACATCCTGGAGAGCTCCGCCAGAGCTGGTAGATATTTCAGCGACATCAAGGAAGCGAAGCAATGTATCTCTGCGTCTCTCAATACGCGCTACTGTTGCGATCCAGCAGTTGAGCGCATGTTGATCTGGAGATAGCGCTCAGGAATAGGATAGTATTCCCCACATCTTGAATTTGGACCCTGACTGGACATCAATGGCCCCATATCACATTCGAGTTTTGAGGCTCAATTACCGTCAATAAATCGGTGAGCTATCTATGCCGTGATAGGTGAACTAAATTAACTGTATTCGTACAGTGCCTGGGCTTGGGTCATATTTGAATACCGAAATATTAGACGCCCATCTTTGATCACAAGTTGTACATTGCTCCCTATGGATAGGGCCGTAA
>Ga0247741_1001665_pt1 | contig 12330 bp, 15 predicted proteins | sample UWRJL213509R2_FD_180945 | JGI IMG/M metagenome (GOLD analysis project Ga0247741, IMG submission 180945) | Plant litter microbial communities from Arlington Agricultural Research Station in Wisconsin, United States - UWRJ-L213-509R-2 | ecosystem: Environmental > Terrestrial > Plant litter >... | reverse complement strand
TACCTACATAATTGCACCAAGTATTGGTGATCTTGACTTCGGTAGAAGTCAAATAGCCCACATCTCAGATCAATCTGCGACGACTCTGCGTCCAATGACGATGATGATGTGGACTGGAAATAAATCTTCTCATATTATTTCCGTCGCCGCGTTGCTCGAGCGATTGCACATCATATCCATGGATCTTTCGTGTGCTCATTCATGGTAGGACACAACCACCAGAGCCAATAAAATATGGAGTCGCTTGACATGTTTCTCGTCCGCTCTGTAGATGCTCTCCTAAATATTTTCATTCCTTCAGCGCAACTTCAGCGAGTCAGGTCTAGCACACTGTCTACCATCGAGTGTCATCAACCCAATCGGCTGAGCACATACGATCAGACATTATTTCCCTACTATAGTATCGGTATCGAGGTTGGTCATCTTCAGCGAACACTTTGTAATGGGTCCTCGATACACCACAAAATTCTTGGATGTTCGGAAAGATTTGGAGGAGCGCCCCTTTAAAACGATGTGGCATCGTGAGAGTTGCAGTAGCAGACGCTAAGTCAAGAGACCTGAGATTCCACTCGACCTTGCTCGACCTTAGTAGCATCCGCTTCAAGAACTGGATACGGAATGCTCAGCAGACAGGCGCTTTATAACGAACTATAACTCACCAAAGCCCAATCGGAATCGTCGGGATTCACAGTAGGAGGGGGGGTCCAAAGTGTGCTTGCCTCGAGATCATAATCTTCCAGACTCAGTGCGCGGAAAGTAAGCTTTAAACACTCCAAATTTGGCAGACTTGCAGCGATGGCGGTGAAGGTGTCGGGTATCAGCAAATGAACTTCGAGTTCGAGGTTTCGAAGATGATTTGGCACACGAAAAACTGCCAGGACTGTCTCCAGATGTTGAGGAGGGAGGGGACATTCCAGTAAAGTCAAAGAAGTGAGACTGGAGGTGTATTGTTGTAGGTAGGACGCTAGGACACCGGGGTTAGACGAGGGGTTCAAGGGGAGCATAAGGGTCAACGATTCAAGCTTCGGAAGTGGGGCACGACACCACTCCATTTGAAAGAACGACTCGAGGTCAATGTTCCGAGTGGGTGTCATTTCCAAAGAGAGATGTCGCAAAAGTCGGTGAGAGGCGAGGACTGGGGAATACATCGAATAGATGCGTCCAATACTTCTGGAGGGATAATGCCAAGTTTCCCTGCCCTGCACAAGGTTGAGAGTACGCAATAACGGCATGACTGGCAACCTCTGTAGAAGTGAAGACATATCTCCGTCATCCAAGGAAACCAGGCCGAACGAAACCAAGGTTCGGCGGTGATCAATGATGAACGAGAGCAGCCTGTACGACAAATATTTCTGTTTAGATCGATCCCCATACTCCATTTGGATAGTGAGGTTTTTAAGGGAGGGAAACTTCAAGCAAGGTGTGATAACCTGTCTAAATTGAGGCAACGATACTTTGATATTGAGGCTCGTCAATGTTCTTGAGGAAGCCCTCAAAGCAGCTCCGAAGGCTCGCACTGCAAACGATGGCTGGTTTTTGACAATCTTACAGGAGCGTGTATCAACACGTATTTCCTGGATCTTGTCCATTCCGTAGATGAGGCAAAGTGTCATGGAGCAAGCCAACTGCTCAGTCACGTTGGAGGGGATCATTTTCCAGATTGACTCGAAGACGGGATCCATGTTCTTGAACAGAGCACTTGGAATAATCCTGGCGGAAGCCTCCGGAGAGCCATGAACTTGAAAAGGTTGAGGAAGGATGCATAATGTTCGAACGTGGTGCGCGAGACCCGGGTCTCTAGAAATTCATTTGGGTCTTTAATTATCTGGAGCTTCATGAAAGGGAAAGCAACTCACTCGAATAGATCCAGATCACGAGTATACAAGCCCGGTGGGGAGGCAACGCATACTGCATTATATCTTTCCTTCATGGATATTTTGAAGAACGCGCTGTTCACCGAATACAGTTTGCGGATTGTTGCTGCGTCAGTGACGCTGGCAATTTCAAGCCAGAGGTCGTAGGTAGCTCGACCATGCTGGGTCTGGAGAGGAGAACAAAAGTAAAAATATTTTGAGGACAGTCGTGGCCACTTACATACAGGTCTGACAAGCCTGAGAAATAATCGAAAGTATCCAAGTTGAACGTTGAACGGCTTGAACCTCAGGCCTGGTCTTCTATCAGTACTTCAGTGTTCACAAGGTCTTGTTCTTGGTGACCTCAACTGTCATTATATTGTTCGCTATTCTCTTATTCTCAACTCCTCCCACAACTGAAATTTTTATCCTGGTTTCCAGGCGCCGTATTATTCATCTTTCGGCATGTCAGAGCCTGCGTATGTGCATGACCAGGCTTCTAAATAGCGATATTTTCCCCGCACTCTTTCGTTAGCGGGGATTATTCAACTAGAATCTTCCGAGCGTCCTCAAACCGGGACATTTGTCACTCGCAACCTTCGGCAGAAGCATCGCGGTGAATTCTATATTCAGCCTGTTCTCCTATCCTCCTCCCTTCCATTGGGCCTCCAGGATCCTAATTCTACACTGTGGTGACCCAACATCTAAATCACCACTCACCCAAGCCTCAGAGTATGGAATCGATCCTCAAAGCCAGCGAGAAGGCGAAAGAGCATGGGATCGACCTATCAAAGCTGCCTCAAAACTTGGATATGGATGTCGATTCTATCACCCAGAATGTACATGCCATGAACGCCAACTGTGAGTTTCTACCCTACGATAATGCTCGTGTGTTGATTGTCGTTTATCAGGTCCTGATGAGCGTATGCGCTTCGTTTTCAAGAGTCTTGTACGCCGTCTACTATGCTAGGATGTCTAAGGGTCTGAGATCTTCGTCCATTGACAGGTTCAACATCTACACGACTTTGTGCGAGAGACATCTCTTACGACTGAGGAATGGATGTACGCTACACGTTGAAATCCTTTTCTGGGTAAATGTAGAACTATTTCCCAGGACGACTATAAATTTCTTGACAGAAACTGGCAAACTATGTACGGATATTCGTCAAGGTAGTCTTTCTACTCTTTCTTCATTTCGAGGTATTGACGAATTTTATTCAAGAGTTTATTCTCCTTTCCGACTCACTCGGTGTATCGACCCTTATCGATTCGATTAACAATGCAAAACCTCCTCATGCCACTGAGTCGACGGTTCTCGGCCCCTTCTTCACTGAAGATGCCCATGACGGTACTGTTGGATCAGCGCCCTATTTGTATTTTTACCCTAATCACGGTTTTTAGTTCAACATGGAGACTCTGTAGCTTCAGAAGGCAAGGGGGACTACATGTACGTTGAAGGTGTTGTCAAGGACACTGAAGGTCAACCAATTGCAAACGCAATCATTGATACCTGGGAGACCGACGGTACTGGGTTGTATGACACTCAGGTGAGTTCCCGTAATCTAAAATGTACTATTTCCCTCCACTTACCCGGCATCAAGTACGATGAACGACTGGAACCTGATTGCCGAGGAAGGTTGCATACCAAAGATGATGGGTCGTATGCTTTCCGTGCAGTCGTGTACGTCCACTATATTCTGATGACCTACTACCGTGCTCACTTTTCGTGAGCAGACCAGTATCATACCCGATCCCGGCTGACGGTACCGTCGGGAGAATGGTTTCGCTACTCGGCCGCCATGTCTTTCGACCTGCCCATCTTCACATGCAGATCCAGGTTTGAACTTGCATTCATGTTTTCGAACAGGTTGCTCATACTCGACTCTTCAATCTAGGCACCAAACTTCGAAACCCTCACGACCGCCTTGTATTTCAAAGGGGATCCTTATGTCACATCTGATGCTGTGTTTGGCGTGAAATCATCTCTTATCATGGTATGTCACCGGTTGTTGCCCAAGAATCGAGCTCATGAGACTTGATTAGGAACCAGAAATTATCACAGACGTCGAGCTTTCGAAATCTAGAGGGTTCAAGGACGCTGCGAAGCCGCATATGTATATTAAGAAAGACTTCATTCTCGCAACTCCTCAACAAAGCTCGAAGGCTCGCGCGGAAGCCTTGGCAAGAGCTCAGGCGCGGGCAGAACTCAAGGCCAGTGCAGTCGCATAAACAGGCCGCAGCAGTATAATACCACAATGAAGATGCCGATGAAGAAGGGAAGAGAGACGTAGCAATGAACGAAACCGATTCTTGATGTATGATAAAGGGTAGACCTGGAATATTACAACATTGTGTGTACAATAAAATTACATCTAACATGCACTGGTACCTGTGTCTCTGGGGGTATAATGATAGCGAATGGGCAACGGAACTGTCTTTGAAGCATCTAAATTATGGTTGCCATCTTGTATTCCCTCTTACTTTGGAAACCTCTTCGTCGAATTCCGATCCGGTAATGCTCGGCCCTACAATGTCTAAGTCTGTGTTGTAATTTACAGTATACCCAACGTCTGAGTCTGGTTCGCTGAAGATTCCGACATCTGCCTTTCGGTGGAGATTGAGCATTAGGCGAGACATCATCGTGACGGAGATACTGTGCGGGGTTGTGAGTATTGAGTGTACGTGGTAGGTTTGAGACGTACCTGCTGGCAAATGTGGACAGTCCACCACGTAGGAAAGGCTGCGAACGGCGCTTCAATATAGCAGGATGATTAGGGTTGAACAAACGTACTCCACAGAGCTAGAGACGACTTTGTAAGTCAGAGATAAGGAACGATTGACTGAACACTCACGTAGAAACTCAAAATATTGGTGAGGTTACAAAGAGCCATGACACTATATAAGCGGCACGTCAGCGATGCCTCGTAAAAAGCAGCCACTACGTACGCGAAGTAGATGGCACCTGAGACCAAAGTGTTATTATTGGAAAGAGCACATGAGGTGAAAGCACCCACCATCCCGAAGGATCAGTGAAATCAGAGGTATATTTATCCCAGTGGTTGCATAATCTTTTCGTGCCTTCCATGTCTTCAGCAGCGTCAGGGAAAATATTAGTAGATCGTAGATGAATAGGGCCTCCCAAGCACCGGCCAACCCTTTACAAAGGAAATGAGTTGGAGAGATAAAGATCGCCCAATAGACTCACGTATTGCACTACGGGGGCCGAGAAATTCGAGTGAGTACGGCAAAGACATTTGATGACAGCTACTCACGTTCCGCGCGACAGGCCAACATGACAACCACTGCCTGTTTCCGACGGTGCACTCTTCTGACCGAACAAGGCCCACTGGAGGTGGAGGTGGTCAAAATTAGCTCGCTCTTGGAGAAAAGGTCTGGTGACCAAGAACGTACGCATGATATCCCAATCAAAACTGCCCCACTGGTGACAAGAAATGTCAGAATCCTGACTGAACACCCATAGAGGGCATAAATCCGCAATGTCAAGAGGACTGGCGGAAGAACTGAGTGGTGTACGAGTGGGGGAAGATAAATATTATTCACTGCAGACAAGGACTTGATTGACAATCAACATGAGCTGTCGAAAGAGATTGTATCGTCGACAGCTGCAGCAGGACCCTTGTCAGCTGGACTGCGTCTCGCCTGAACACAGTGGTCTTACCTCTAGGGAGCTCGTCAATAGGGCCTAGAGGGCGGAATATAGTCGAACAGACGACTCACAGCAACAGACAAGTTCGACAGCCCAAGAATGGTGACCGCTATGTTGCCAAAGAACGCATAGTATCGATTCATGAAGAACCAGTATGAGCTCTGGTTTTTCCGTCTTTTCCATAGGTACTCGACTTCTTGCCCTGTTGTTGAACATTAGCGCCCATGCTGGTGAACAAGTAATGACCACGTACTCAAGGTGAGGACATGATCATAGAATAGAAATGCTGCAGAATGGAGTTGGGATTGTCTTCGTTTAGTGTGTAGGACCTAACTTACAGACTGCAAAGAAATGAAGGTAGTTATGGGCCAATCTGCGGATGTTGAGGGTCAGCACCGCCCAAACACACCAAAGATAGCGCACCTACATATCGCGAGCGGTTTCGGGACTGTCGTGATCGAAGAGGCTCATCGTGTATGCGGGGGAGGATGGAAGAGCAGAGCAGACATCGGCCGCGATGGGTTAGGTGAGCTTGGATATAAGAACCGTCAAAGAGCGGTTCGCGTTCCTAGCCGCTTGGCCGTTGTGAATGGTTGAACCCTCGGATCCATTAGGCTGGAAAAAGGCGATCAATTGTGATTCTGAATGCAAATCACCACACCCCTGCATCTACCGGAGACTTTGAATCTCCAGACACGGAACGTATTCAAATCTTCTTGTTGAATTTGTAGGGGCCGGATTTAACTGTGCATAGATTGAAAATACTACCGCCATGAGAACTTCACTCGTCTTGACTAGGGATGAGCGTGTGACTGAAGGCAAATTTCTTGACGGCTTCGTGGAGATGGCCAAGTTTCCCTCAACTACCTCCGTATAGGATGATATATGACGATAAATTAAAATCTTGGGAAGCTGTGACTCTCTTCGATCCTGCCTGAAGGCAACAGATCGCCCGGCGCGCTTAAGTCTGGGGACCAGGGTAACCGATAATCGCAAACCATATTGTTAGGTGCAAAGGTCTGGCTCAGCCTGGCCCAGCATGCATGCCTCTACTACAGAGGCTGCGAACCGTAGGACGGTCCTCAGTGGCGGTATAAATCTACCATTAATGCATGGTGCTCGTACTTACCACATGGCCTTGAGGCAGAGATCCGCACTTCGGAGGCCGTGTTGACTTACTAAAGAGTGATTTCAAGAGAAACATACGCCAGAGAAGAGGAAACTAAAGCCCGATGTCGTCCTTGTGAATACAGCAACGTCAAAAATACTAGGACTTGCATTAGCCGTCCTGAGATATATCGATATCCTCATTCATATATGCGAAAGTCGGGGAAATGAGGATGTTCAAATTGCATGGAATCTAAGACAAGGATCTGGGAAAGAACACTGTATCAACCACGGCAGGCATCAAACAGTAGAAGACATATCTTTACACTTACATACGCCTTCCCGCATGCCGACATAGAGATGCAGTTCGGAAGGTCAACTAACCGAATCAAGCCGTGCCCAATAATAAGCGTCGAAAAGGATTCATAAGCGCTAGGTTAACTCCTTCGTTACACCTGCGACAAATATTCATACATGCGTACCTTCTTGACATCTCAATGATGAAAGTATTACAATGCAGTGCCACACAGTAATTTAACAGCCTAGACGTACGAGACTGCAGAAGAACGAGACTGAGCAACGGAAATGGATTCGTCTAGGCCGTGATAGACATTAGAATACACACTTGGCATGGCCAAGGCATCGATGGTTAATCAGTCACGGAGACCCGGCGAAAGACATATCTTGAGACGCCATCATCCTGAAGTACCCATTCCCGCTCTAATTTGTACCCTTTCCGTCGTGGGCGCCAAACGGCCCAGAGATACCAATACGCTACGCCGAAAAGGGCCACGGAGAATCCTCCAACTGAATGAGACTGTCATGATCCATATCAGTACCGCCTCAAAAACCGATGTATGGGAGACTCACCCAATAAGGCAGTTTGTTATACGTCCTGGATACTGGCGCTGGAGGGAAGAAGGGTACGATAACAAGGAAGAGGTTTGAAAGGAAGAAAAGCGTGATGATCACTTTAGGTGCGCGAAACGGCGGACTCCATTCGCAGACGCGGTATGACTTCGTGTAGAGAAGTAGAAGTCCAAGAGACACCAGAGTGTTGATTAAAGACAACGAGTAGGATGACACTATGATGGAAATTTAGAACTGTGTCAATCTAGCGAAAGAGTCACATACGACTGATGAGGAACAGATAGGCGTCGCCCGGAGGAATCGCAAATAAGAAAGTGCAGGACACCAGGTATTGAGTCGTTAAGCCGGCAAGGGGAGCGTTAAATGGTTTGTTACTTGCAAACACTGAGGCGAAAGGTAGAATGCCTTCGCGTCCCAGTTCCTGAATCACTGAGAACGGGAGAGGGTGAAGGTGAAATGTAATTAGAACATAAGATCCCATTGAAGCTCACCTCGCCCTTGGGAGAATTGACCAGCTAGTAAGTTTCCTAAGGTGGACAGAGCAATAAATGAGCTCAAAGCCTACAATTGAACTGGTTAGACCAAGTACGCGAGCCAAAGTATAGGGGAAAGGACCTTCTCAGTGGTGGGTCCAAAGAGATTCCTGAAGTACAACGCGCTGCAGTGCATTCAGGACTGGGGAAAGAGTTCAAGTCGGAGGAGAAGTTCACTAACGCGACGATCTGCCGGCTTTCCAGGATATCTGTCTTCGATACAACAGCAAAATACGCAATGTTGATAAATAGATAGACAGCAGTGACAGAGAGCATCGCCAATGGAGCTGCTCGCTTGATGGTGCGCACGGGATCGCGCACTTCAGATAGCGCATAATTGGCATTCGAGTAACCAATGAACGACCTTGATGTTCTTCAGCATACTGCTCGAAACACGGATTGACACCAAACGTACCATATAACATTGTACAATCCGCTCACAAATGCATTGGCTCCGGTCCCAGAGCCTTCCCATAACTTGTCCCAGCGGAGGTTGTCTGGCTTTTCGTATTCTTCACGTACTTTAGTGACTCCTGCAAGACAAAGGACGCCGGAGATGGAGATGAGGGTGAGGACAACTAATTTCAACAAGCCCAGGGTATTTTGCAGCCGAACACCCCACTTTAGCATAGTGCCGTGTATGAGACAGATAAAAGTCAGGCAGCAGAACGCGACGAGACGTGTGTGGAACCACGTTGATTCGATGGACAGTGAATGCAAGAGGTCTGTGAATCGTTGATATATAGCAAGATAATCGGAAGATGGATTGTAGACGCACACTCGCTGATGACGACGCTGTTTGCTGTCGCAGTACCCTGAAGCGTATGATCAAGAAGCGGTAAGTATATGACTCTGATATAAGCTCACCATGATAAGTGTGGATGCTGTATACGCGCAGGTCGCCATGAATTTTGGCCGTCGATAGATAAACTCGAGATAGTTCTTCTCGCCACCGCTACGCGGCAGGCCCGTTCCGAGCTCAATGTAAACAGCTGTTCCACACGCAGCGATCAGGGCCCCTACCAGCCACATAATCAATGCAACACCCACACTGCCTGAAGAACGCAGGATGTTGCTAGGTGTGGCATAAATACTGTAGCAATTCTTGGATGAGGTACATAGCAAGTAAAGAGAAGAATAAGGCTCGCCCAGTTCCAATCACCCGATTGAATATGAGAAATGCAGCACTAAAGAGTCCTATGAAGCGCAGAGGTACTTGAGTCGAGTCCTCGTCGGAATGGATCGGACATTGCGATCACCTAGTTGACGCTTTGCCTTAGGTACGTTATCGTAACTTTCACCGTGTTGCACTTTGACATACAATTCAGAGATTAAAAGGTAGGGGTACCGGTATAATGATGATTCTATGCTCACAGTCGCCTTCAGTCCTCTGCAGAGCAACACCCGCCACCACTGGATGTTCGACCGCCTGGGCGGACGGAGCATCCTGGGTCTCTGCCGTCCACAACAAAGGTGTACGCTCTTCGTCTACTTCTCCAATCATACCCAGTGAATGGCTTTCTTCGACGCGTCCAGGATTAGATTCTGACTTGCGATGATCAAGTTGAAGTCGGGAGGAAGATGGTGCGGCACTTCGGTCCGGGTGTTAAATCTCAAACGTCACGTGACTGAGAGTAATCAGACGCGTCCGATTCTTTTAAAATTACCGTCAATTACTTGCTCGAGTAGATAGTTAATTGGGTATTCTAGGAGCTCCTAGAGCATACGCTTATTACCACAGCTCTTTTGAGAAGATTTAGCTATATTGAAGCCGTCTCAAAGCCGCAAAAATCGACGCCCAAAGTAGGTGTGCCGGGTATCAGGACCGGAGGTTAGTGTCGCCGGTTTCGCCTGACCTGATATAAAGACAGGTTAGCCGGAGCAGACCCCAATCTATATCTGGATTCGAAAGCTTAATGCACCGAGGTCTGGGACGAACGATCGTGACGTCCAGGGCTGCAACTGAAAGCTCCCCTAATTTTGTCTCCGAGTGCTAGTATATTCACCTCTAATTGTTATAAAAGCGACGATCCCGTATCTTGTGGCAGCATTTTGGGTATTTAGAATTGCCCATACTTTACAGGTACCTCTAACTCGTACGCAAGTGAAACAGCTCCTCGTCCATTTTAGGGTACAATCTTGAATCAACTAATCAGATAATGTATGCAACATGATCCTCGGTAACAGCCGGCTCCTCTCGTGAGCCCCATATAAGAGCGACTGACGACGCAATCGATTTCAATCTAATCCACCATCATCGATTTAGATCCAGCTACAATGTCTAACGTTTTCGTGAGTGCCTTTTCATTTCTGGCGTCTCATGTGGCTTGGATTGCGGTGAGGGTGCGGCCTCGCTGGTTCTCAACGGGCTGAGATGAGATTAAATGACCCCAGCTGTCCTCACCGCCCACCAAAAAAGCGCCTAGGCCCCTGATCCTCTCGATCGATCGAAGATATGAGCTCTGACATATTTCCCTGAAATCTAGTTCGACATTTCAATCGACAAAGGACCTGTGAAGCGCATCGAATTCAAGCTCTACGACGATGTCGTTCCCAAGACCGCCCGCAATTTCCGCGAGCTTTGCACTCACCAGAACGGCTTCGGCTACAAGGGGTCAAGTTTCCATCGCGTCATTCCTCAGTTCATGCTCCAAGGTGGTGACTTCACCAAGGGCAATGGAACTGGTGGCAAGTCGATCTACGGCGAGAAGTTCGCTGGTATGTCTTGACCTTCAACATGCGCTTGGACTGCTGATAACCTCTGGGATTTCAGATGAGAACTTCCAGCTCAAGCACAGCAAGCCCGGTCTCTTATCGATGGCCAATGCTGGAAAGAACACCAACGGTTCCCAGTTCTTCATCACCACCGTTGTGACTTCGTGGCTGGATGGTGCCCACGTCGTTTTTGGTCAGTTTCTATTAACATAAATCGCTCTCTTTTACTCATATATCCTTATAGGCGAGGTTGTCGGCGAGGGTATGCTAGTAGTAAAGGAAATCGAGAAGCTTGGCTCATCTTCTGGGAAACTCTCCAAGAAGGTGGAGATTGTCAATTCGGGTACCGTCTAGGGTAGGACACAAATGGAACTTGTTAACGTTATGAAAGCTCTGTAACATTATTTCCAATGACCTGAACGAATGGAATATCTCGCCTGACATTGAAAAAAGGAGGGGTGAAGGTCAAATTTTATAAACGATATTGGGACATCATGAGAATTTACAGTGTACCACATTTATTAATCTTAACCTCCTTTTTAGGCGTCCCCGATGCCGTGCCAATGGCTTCAATCGTCTTTACAAGTTCTTGATTCTCGATAACCTCGCCTGAGCGATTACAAGGTCAGCGTTTCGAAACAAAACGTAATATTGCGATGCGCTTACCAAAAACTACATGAGCGCCGTCTAGCCAAGAGGCTACGACGGTCGTAATAAAGAATTGGGATCCATTAGTATTCTTTCCTGCATTAGCCATTGACAGAAGATAAGGCTTGTCATGCTTTCGCTCAAAGTTCTCATCTGCAGCACACTCCGGGTGTTAGTTTTACCCGTTCTCGATAGGAGGATATGACAGCATACCGGCGAATTTCTCTCCATAAATTGACTTTCCCCCTGTTCCATTTCCCTTTGAGAAGTCACCACCCTGTAGCATGAAATTTGGTATGATACGATGGAACTTGGAGCCAGCATATCCGTATCCGTTTTGGCCAGTCGCGAGCTCGCGGAAGTTGCGGGTGGTTATTGGGACAACTTCGTCATAGAGCTTGAATACGATACGGCCTTCATCTTTATCGTTAATTGTAATATCGAACTGGTAGATTGCGATGGCAAGTCAGCAAGCATCCCATATCTGGCCGTGGAGGAAAAAGGGACTACTCCACGCGATGGAACGGCTATACAGTCGATAGAGTACTCACGTAGACGTTTGCCATGGCAGAATGAATGAAATCGATGAATCCCTTGATAAGCAACGGAATATATACTCAAGATCGGCAAGAGTGATCGGAGATGCACCTCGGCTTCCGGATCAGACACGTGGCACGTGCGCCAGGACGCATGATGAGCGCAACCAATCAAATTTCTCTTCAGCTCAAGTTCGTCTACAGCAAACTCGGAGTCCGGTAGTCACGGTCTTGTATAGGAAGAGCGGAAGGGGAAAGCACTTGGTTCTCGCAAGGTTTGCGAACATCGATGTCTGTTCACCGTTCTTGAATGGTTGCGAATAGTTGGCCGATTAATTAAAATGCTAGCATACTAGTACATCATAGAGTACACTCTATAATTTTGTAAGATAAGTTTGACG
>Ga0247741_1001664_pt1 | contig 12334 bp, 10 predicted proteins | sample UWRJL213509R2_FD_180945 | JGI IMG/M metagenome (GOLD analysis project Ga0247741, IMG submission 180945) | Plant litter microbial communities from Arlington Agricultural Research Station in Wisconsin, United States - UWRJ-L213-509R-2 | ecosystem: Environmental > Terrestrial > Plant litter >... | reverse complement strand
AGACCCTCTCCCTTCTGTTCTTCGACTTGCTACTATGTTCAAGTTCTTGAAATCAACCGCTGCCCTCATTTTCAGCGCTCTAGTACCACTGGTTGCATCTCAGGGTGTAGCTGCTCCTTCAGGATTTAACCTGTAGGTGTGAATAGACAGTTTACCGAAATTGTAACTCAAAGCAAAGCTATCTTACTCAGCACGAGCCTTGGGCTAAATGGATCAGGATGTCCACCGGGATCTGCCAACTACGTCCTCAATGGTATGTCTCTTCGGTTTCTTCAGCAGATCTGTTGCCCATAATTCTATAGCAAACAGAACCGCGGTCACTGTCACATTCAACAGGTATGAAGCTGAAGCTGGCCCAGGTGTTCCCATCAGCAGCAATCGCGAGAACTGCCAATTGACATTCGGTGTGAAGTACATAGTCTCACTCCTGTCTTTACTTGTAATGCACATCTTATCACTCTCACAGAGTTCCTGAGGGTTTCTCATTTGGGATTGCAACTGTCGATTATGTGAGTTCATCCTTGGTTCGTGAATGATTGGAAACTCATTCTCTAATTCTCGTAGCGAGGCGACTATCGGCTGGATGTCAGAGTCGCTGCTACTCAGCAGTCGGTCTACTATTGTATGAACCCTTGTAAATAACTGTTCTATGCCTCTGATTACTCCATTTCCAGTCCGTGGAGTGGTCCAAACAGCTACTGCTCGCTCTACCCTCATCGGTCCTATTCCAGGTAAGCTTGTTTAGGGTAATTTCAAGGCACTCCTTGTCCATTCACCTGCTCACTTTAGAAAATATTTACTTGTTCCGCGATGCCTTTGACCTCGTTTCGACTGTCACTGCGCCTTGCGGTGCGGAATCTATCTTGAATATCAACAGCTTCCTCCAGGTTAGCAATGCTGCCAATCCTGGAGGCCGTGGACACATTTGGGGCGAATATGTGCGTTTAATTTATTCTATTCGTGTACCACTGCTTAATCTTTCATTTTCTCGTAGATGCTTGGCATTTTCCAGCAGGTAGATTATTTGGTATTTTTTATAACGCACAACGACTGACTCCCCATAGACATTCAACTTCCAATGGCGCAGATGCTGAGCACAATCTCACCCACTTGAATCCTAGGGAAATCTAATGCCAAACACCCAATACTTTACGTTTTCTGCTCGACGTCACCTGCTTACTGAGACCTTTTCTCCTCATCTCTACCTCTAGTGGTCTTAAAATATGTTTCTTTACATGCTCTCGCACATTCTTGGAAAATTCCCAGTAAAACCCACCTGGATGTCTCAACTGTTTCAGCCTTGCTTCCCACATATGAATACAAATTCAAGCGTACGCTCATAAGGTAGAGGCAATCCATACTCATCGTGTGTCAGGTGATCGTGACGAGTCGTGACTCTGCGAAATTGAACAGAGCGTCGCCATCATCGTGACAACCCAAGACAGCAATCCTTCAGCTTTAAAATAAGATCACAAATCACCTGGTCCCTTGCTCACAATTTCGGAACCACCAAAAATTCTGAATTGCTTTTTAAAACACTTTGGTGGTTTTATAAATTCGATAGCTAACGTCAAGTAATTTACATCTTAATTTCTTCAAGGATGTCACGAATTTCACGTGACACACGATGAGTATGGATTGCCTCTACCTTACTTTGATTGGGTGTAGTCATATATCGACAGAAAACGAGTAACCGTGCACCGCAGCCGTCACAGTGTTCACGTAAAACGCCTGAACCCCTCGCTACAAGAAAAAATATCAGGAGAGAATTGGAGAGGAACCGCATTCGCTGGACAGGCCTTTGTCGACTTTGACGACTGGGTGCGAGGTTTTGATATTTGATTGGCATCATGGCGTTTCGAGACCTCTGGAACAGTAGTAGGAGGCTACTTATCTTCATGGTCTCGTCTTCCTGACTTGATCCGTGCTATCTGCTCTGTTGGTATTAAAAATCCAGTCGCCTTCGCAGGGATCGACGTTTAGCCGAATCCTCGGAGCACTTGGATTAGCAATGAATCATTGGAGTATACGGATGTCGTCGAAGCACTACAGTACCGTCGACGCTTTCTCGTTCTTCATCTACCACTGTTGTCCTTGGAGAATATCAATTCTGTCACTCTCAACTCTTCATGTCCACCCCGTCGAGCGAGTTTCGATCTCGTCCATCTCATTTCAGATTTCGTTTTGAATTCTCCAGAATTCAACACGAGCTGATGGAGATAAACGATATAGAACAGCCTGGCTGGGTGTGTTACGTGGGCTGAGTGATTGGGGGTTAACGGACACTGGATGTAGCGGAAATATTTCAGGGTGTATCCTTTCCTGATGTGCATTCGTACTTGTGACGCTGGCCATCTGCTTTGCTCATATTTCGCTTGATCACAGAACTGCTCGATGTTCCTGAGATTTCTTTTCCAAAACTCATTGACATAATTTCTAGATTTCTGGGTACGCTCGAATCGAGTCGGCGGGGTACTCGTCTGCTATTTTCAAAAGGACGTGCGTGCATGTTCCCCATATCAATCTACACAATTCAAGTTTCGTTTCGTTTCAGAGTAGCAGGAACTGGTGGCTGTCGTATAACCGTACTGGTGAGTAGCATTCCTCTCCTCAATTTCATTTATTGACTTGACTATCTTCAAAGGCGAGTCTCAAGGGTGAATTTCTTGTATTGGAAACTCTCCGGCTATAAAACATATTCGGCTTGATGACTCCATCCGCACTCTCTCTTCGTGCCATTCTTCCAGAAGCCTCAGTTATTCAACATTGAGTTGAAATGACGGGTCCCCTGGCTGACTAGATTCTTTAGATTTGTGTGCGGATGTCGCCCCTATCGAAGCACGAAAATCTGTCCCACCTTTGTTCTTCAGCTATTTTCTCCAGTTACCCCGTCTTGAGGCCACTTTTAATACCTCCCTTCGATTTCATTATCTTACGAAGGTCACCCATGGAGATATTCCTGAGTACCATTTCGTTCAAAGGTGTAATTCAACCTATGCACCGTAATCGTTACAGTTCGAGAATCATGATTCCGTATTCAATGCGACCTTGATAAATGGGGAAGGAACGCGAAGCCACTAAAAAGCTAGAATCAACGCTTTCTTGCAAGCAATGTATTTAAAACCGTTTTCGGACGATCGTCGCTCATCGACATCGGGAGTCGGGCCGCCATTAATAAATGACGTGTACTTTGAAAAACTCCGCTCCAATTCCTTTCCCGACTCCCATCGTCTGGGACGCCGCCCTCCCGCGAACAGACTCGTTGGCCAGGTCTAGCCCAGATCTCGATCGGTCATATCCAGTTTCACTCTTGGTGAGATTCTGAATCCCGGATCTCAGGCCATTGGATCGCAAGATTTCGCCTCGCGCGCGGGCCAAATCGCTCAAAGTCGCCAAGTTCGTCAACGAGGGCTGGCGCTGGGCGCTGGGTTGCAATTGACGTTAGGTTCGTTGGATCTTCAGTGAGACCCTGTTCTCGCGCAGTTTTTTGATACTTGCCGATCACAGCGCCCCCTTTCTCTTGGCTCGATAAATCTGTGGATCTGCTTGAGATACCTGGGTTCCTCCATTCGAGGCAACTAGCCGTTCAGTAACGCGGCTATTTTGCAGCTTCCGCCATCCAGAATACATGGTTTCGAGATGCGTTTAATCCAACGAATCAGCTTCGACTTTGAATAATGTACAGATGCTTTGGCGATGTCCATGTGACAATAATGCTGTTTTGGGGTCTCGCAGGTACGTTCTTTCTTTCATGCGATGCCAACGCACTCATCTAATGAGTTACTAGCATCTCATTGGCTCGATTAACCCTCTCGGACACCCAAATCCATTCAATCACCAACCCGAGCGTCAATATTAAACGACGGATCTGCACTGCGTATATCTGCAGGATTGGATGAGTTGTGGTCGTTGAATATGATGATCCACGGTTCAATTGCAGATATAACTCTATCTTACGAGCTATGTGGGGCCAATCGAGCATCGTGGGTCGATGTTCTTGGATCGACTCGGTTATACCTCTTGCCCTCATTCTCAGTCAAATTTGGCTGGTCGAGTTCGTGTGGAAAAAGCCATCCCCTCCTTGTTACAGAACCGAGTGAGCATTTTACCAAGGCCTTGCCCCCAGCTCCCAGTACTTGTACTTCTATCCATCTATGCAGTCCCCACCTTTTTCCAGCTAAATGTCCCTCTCCGGAACTTGTTTAGTCCGGCGATGAGACGGGTGGACTGGTGCAGTTGGCAGATGCATACATGGATATACAGAAGACACGTAATTACGGCTGGAGCTGCGGCCTTCGTGACCTCATCGGCGCATGCAGTCCAGGCAGTCGTCTTCCCAGGTCTCTCCACTCGATTGACTTTAGTTGACACAACGGTTTATCTAGCCTCCAAGACGTTTTCCAATGAGTTCGTTCGCAGATATTTCTCTTTATTCATGAAGTTACTCTGCTCTCCATCCTGGAGGACGTTGTTTGGACACACCCTGTATCAGTTGCTGCATACGCATGTGTCATTTGATCACTTCTGTTACGCGTAATCGGTGAGTCTTCTTGTAGTTCTTTTGGTCCCAAATCGCTGATATGAGCTCTTCATAGTCTAATTCCTTTCTCCAAGTATTTGAGGACGATTTTCTTCATCTACTCTTCTTCATGACATCGGCCGCGCTCGCCAATCCTTTGGATTCAACTCTCAAGGTACCTCGCGCTGATCGACATTGTTGTTGAGTCGAAGTCAAATCGGTGGGGTACCTTTTTCTATCTCCAAGAACGTTGACGGATTGTCCTCGATAATCGAAGCGTTGGCATCGACGCCCTCTCTTTTCTCAGCTTTCAATTGTATTGGGAACTGTAGAGAATAGCATTTTCTGACACTGTCACTGATAGATTCCTTCGCTGAGCGGGTTACGCGGACTTTGGTACACATGTACTGGGAATTTCTGAACGTTTGCGCAATCTCCGACTTTGTGAGCGTTCTTCTGATTTCTTTTCTAATACTATCTTATAAGATTGTAGGATAGAACCCTTGTCTGCCGTTCCTATTGGAATAACGTCAGTTCTTCGCTTCGTGCCTTCATTTGCGCTCACTGATATTTTTTTTGACGTTTGAACTTCCAGGGACTGTGGAGTCGTTCGAAGTTGATTCAAATCAGCGAGGTACATGACCACCTGTTTAGCGCGAGGCGTGCACAGATTTTCCCCGCAATCAAATTCTATGTTCTCCCTATCGTCGACTATGGAATTAGATCGACATACCCAAACACTGTTGTTGATATTAGTGGCTTAGCATCCACACTTGTAGGTTACACAACTCACGTTCCAGTTTGTGTAAGCGTCTCAGAAACTGGTGGGCCTCACGGAACCGTAGAGGTGAATACCACGACCTCAATTTTTATTGTAAACCATTTCATCTTCGAGATTAAATGTTGAGTTTGGGTTTTTGTTCTATTGAAGTCTCCTTCATATCATACACAGCGTCAGCTTAATGACCTTATCCGCTCTCGCTCAGTCGACATTGAATTAAATTGGTGGGTCATTTGATCATCGTCAGTGAGCTCCATGCGCTGACATCTTCCGTTATCCCTTCTAAGGATCCTATGCGAACTTCGATTATACCTCATATTCAGTCATCGCCTTCTTGAACTCTAACATCATCTGCAGCCATAATTGTATATCTCATAGAAATTTTATTTGGACCTAAGAATCAGAACTCATGACACGGAGGTCTGAGAGTCTATACAATTCTGTAAGGTAACTATGATACACGGAGGCGGACAAAGTCCAAAAAGAAAATTAAGTAACAAAAACATGTTATCGTGGCAATGAAGACGTCAGAATATCCTAGACACATATTTCAACCGTCAGTGGTTTCCAAAAACAACAATCAAGGTAAACTCACAATCTTGGAATATGGTCGAGGACGTACCATCTCAATGCTACCACTATCGTTGGTGGTGACACCAACGGCGGAGGTGGAGGTGGGGGTAACCTCGGTGGGGGTATCGTTACGGATACAACATAGATCCGCCACCCACGAGCAGACGCAGCCGAAGGTGCCCATCATATCGTCTCAACCCTGAGGATTCTTAGAGTCTTAAACACCAGAGATCCAGCGACGATGATGACTGGAGGGATGGCTAAATAGATGTAGGCCCAAACATCTGGAAATCTGACTGTGTTTCATGTTAAACACCAGTGTTGAAAAAGGGAGCTCCGAGGAAACTCACGTATTGCCGATGAGAGGACCATAATCATTCCGATGGTGGTAAATAAAACCAGATGGCGTTCGACACCTAAAATCCTGTCGCCACCGGTGCGTCCCCGCAGGAGAATAGTCTTGTAGACCACAAGGACTATAAGAGGGTGGACAAACGCCGCAGCGAAGAAAGCGGCGACGCAGACCAAGCTGGGTAGTTCGAGGATGGGCGACATTATGGCGAATATATTGGAGAGGATTGTTGTGAGGAAAAGAACGTAGGTGACTTTCTGGTTGACAACAGACATGGTTTCGATTGATTTTTGAGATCCTGGAAAGTTTTTGAATGCTGAGATCGAGTTCGAAGGACACTTTATATAATGTTTGCCCCTATCTAAATTTCAAGGCGCAGTCTCAGGCGCCTGAATCTTCATGTAGTTTAGGTTCGGTCCGCGCGCGCGGGCGGAATGACATAGGTGACGCCACGATTTTTGGAACTGATGATGTGCAGTGTGGGCGAGGCCGTACGTGAGCTATGCTTACTGCATAGTCCACCTCAAAAACAGTTCCCTTATCCAGAATACAATATTCAGGATTCATATTTACTCAGTAAGGTGCGCCAACTCAGCGCTTAAAATTAAATTAGAATCTTCGACCAAGCATCAAGCACAAAGTTTGAGGTGATATATCTCGAGAATCGGTCCAAAGCGAATATCGATATGGGATTCTGGTTATGACTTCAATATCGAAACCAAGTCGGCTGCGGTACCAGAATTCACAGCATAGTTAAACAAGACTCGACAGACACGATTGCAAGCTGCACTATAGAATGTCAATGAAAGCATTGCCGAAGAAACCCAAAGGAACCCACCCAGTCACCTTTTCGGATCATCGGTGACCACTCAGATTTCGATCCGTCAACGAGACTACGAATCCTGGATCCGAGGCCATGCAAGATCTCATATGGCGAGAGTCAGAGCACTACGCACCACCCGTTGTTACCGAGAAGTTGGCCACGAGAAACCGCAGCTTTGAGGCTAGCCCTTCTTTCACACAAATCTCGCACATTTGACGCTTTATAAAATACAGGTAGCCACCCCAGCATAATAGTACGTGTCATCACCATCCCTTCCACCACCTCGTCCGCGCACTTGCTACTGGTCCATGGCTAACCCTTCTAGTAGCAGCATGATAAACTTCAAGGTCACTCCGATCCTTAGACTGCTTTTCATTGGCAGTTATTCTAAAGCGGAGGAACTTGAGACTGTCTAAATATTGCTGGGCAGGGAGGGTAGTTATTAGGAATTCGTGTTGGCGGCAGGTTGTCTACAGGTTGAACATCCAGGCAGACCCTCAAATCTCCTTTGATATATATATTCCATGGATAGTCCTTCGAAGGGGATCATCATCATTGGATGTTACATCCGAATCAATCTGCTTATCCTCAGTCGTTCCGCCACTTCGCTCGACGAGCTTAGACTGGGAACGAATACAGCATCTATTATTTTGTTCACCATACACTGTTCGCCATACCCCAGGAGCGATATACGCTTCACGAGATGGGCCTTTCAAACACTAGACTCAGATTTGCGGTCGGACTACTGTCATTCAGATACATTCGAAACTCTGTTGGTGGCATTGGGCAAGTATCACCCACGTTTCAGAAGCTCTATAAGTGTGATGAAGCCCCAGATACAGACGTGTACCAAGAAGAGGGCAGCCACAAACTCGCAAATTTCATTGCGACTACGGCGGTGGCTCTCCTCCTGCTCATGCTGATAACGACAAATATCTTCTTGTCGCTCGCGTTGATGTCGAAGACGATCCTCCTCACGCTCTTTCTGACGACGAAGACGTTCATCGTCCCGCTCTTCCTGACGAAGACAACGATCCTCGTCCCATTCCTTCTGACGACGAAGAGCCTCCGCTTCCAACTTGCGTTGATGTCGAAGAAGGTTCTCCTCGTGCTCTTCCTGACAACGATGACGATCCTCGTCCCGCTCCTCCTGACGACGAAGAGCCTCCGCTTCCAACTTGCGTTGATGTCGAAGACGATCCTTCTCGCGCTCTTCCTGACGATGAAGATGGTCCTCGGCCCTCTTCTCCACCAGACGACGAAGATCCTCGTCACGATGAACAACGATCCGTGCAAGTAGACTACTGATTGAGTTCCCGTCGTCGTCGGGCGCGTCTTGCACATCGGAGGTGATGAAACGCGCCAGCAAAGTATCGACACCTGACTTTATCAGTTGAGGCAATAAATGTGATACCGTGAGACATACCGTCGCTGGTTCTGTATTAAAACACAATTAGACGGCGAAAAAATGATTAAGATGTAATGCATACCGTGGGCCAGGGCGGCTGCGAGACAAAGACCGCGACCTTAAGGACGATGCTCCAACACTGTTGAACGTTGTGATGAGTGAATGAACAGACGATATTTAGCGACGGTTGCCTACACGGCTTGGCTTTGTCCAGCTTCAGACATGGTGGGGGGGAGGAACGACAGAAGGTTCTCCATGGCAGACCTATGTTTTATATTCTTCTGAGCTGGGCCATATTTCAGTCACTCCGTCAGCCATCTCGAAACAGAATTTCAGAACAGACTGTACCGTTTGACCTAGCTGGTGGTTTCGGACAAGACTGGCCAGAAAGGGGCTGGATTCGTTAAACATCCAGTGTTTGTCAATGCTTGCTCCTCGAGAACCCAAAATGAGAAGATCCGCTGCGTGCTGAATTGTGGTCAAAGAATCGCTTTCCAAGGCGCTAAGATATTTGTGCCGCAGGTAGACTCTGTAATTTGACGTAGACACAGCTTGAGTCCGGAATGCTCATTTGGAGAGTCCATAGAGCTGATGAGATCGGAAAGACCAATCCACAGCATAGTCCGCCATGTCTCAACAGTCACTTCACAATCACTGACCTGAGGAAATCAAGGATCGCACACACATTGAATCCACCTATAGGCCGCAAGGATCATTTTTTTGAAATTGGAAAGGGTCCATGAGTCGATGGTGGAGGATGCTTTCGAGCGACATTCGTTCGGAGATTATGCAGGGACGTGCTATCGAGCTGGAGGACTTGCGACGATTCAGTAGCTGTATGGAAAATTGAATATGAGGTTAGACTAGGTAGGTCAATGCGAGTAAATATTGGACTGGACTTATCCTTGCCGTAGGCGAGACGAGATCTGGTTCCAATGGATTACAGGCACCGTCGCGCCGACGCAGAGTTGAGATCTAGATCTAGGCAGCGGTCAGTGCGTCAACATATCTAAGACTTTCGGAGCATCAGTGCAAGACCTCAGGCTTGCACTGATACCCTGGAGTTCGCAATGTATGCAACCTCAGGCCTCAGGCCTCATGCCTCGTCGTTCAAATGTGGAAGTCATCGAATCGCTATGCACTAGATCGCCTCGGGCATTGGCCGACTCAACAGCCCGCAAATCACTTATGTAAAAACAAGAACTGATATTTCCCCAGCAGGATTTCTTTTTTCTCATACGATTTCGGGCTCAGCAGATATTATTTCCTCGAATTATCTTTTCCGTTTTAATACGAGTTTTGGGTGAGCAGTGCTGTGCGACATATTGAGGGGTGCATTCCGCTTTTGGCAAGGCGTGTCGGGCGGTGAGGCCCTCAAATTTCAAATCGGAAGATTCAAATTTGAGATCTTGAGATATAACAGGGGACTCAAGCAAGACAGAGGAAAGATCTCGATTCGACATATGCATGGGGCTCGGAAGCGAGAACGATTACGATCGGAGTCTGTGATCCGAACGCGCACGGACCATTTCATTTGGTGACAGTATGCCAAAACGCTTACCCTCTTTCCTCTCCTCCTTCATCGAACCAAATCTCGATCTCCACCTTCTTGATCCGGGTCTGTCCTTCTCCCTGATCACTTTAGGCACACCACTATGAGGCTCGTCCACCCACTTCAAATCGGCGACATCGGAGTTGGAGATCTGCCAACCGCCAACACCTGGACTGCGATGCTGTACCCTTCATTGGTGCAAGGCTGGTGCGTCACACTCATTCCTATCTTTTCTCAATAATTTCTGACGCGACGTCGCAGCAGATTTGTCTTCTGTATTGACCTAAACATGACACGGTCCATATTTTCCTTAGCTCCCATCCTCCTCTCGAGGGGCCTGGATGTATACAAGAACATCGCGGAGGGTGTTATGCAGTGGAAATTGGCGACTTGCTCGCCTCTGGTGCGTTCTCTTATTTAACTGAGTATCTCTCGTTTCAAACACTTTTATAGTCACGGTCTGGCTGTCATGCTCAGCCCACTTTCTCCCTCTATGCACATACTCCGTCATGAACGTCGTGAATCTCCCTTCGAGCGCTGACAATTCTATCTAGTGTACACATGGACTTTCACCGGATGTGGCTCATCAGGAAGAAGCATTGGAACTGCCGTTTAGCACCTTGATCGTTGTCGACATTGCAGTCGCAGTTTCAGGCATCAAACACCCTCCTATCAAAGTCTTGCACCTCTCCCGAAGCACTGAATCACACCCATCTCATGTGAGGGAGACTGTAGCTATGAAGTGTTGTTGTTGATTAATTTTTCATGACCAGAATCCGTCTCTCCATTTGCCAACCTGGCCTGATTGTAGTACAGCAACGATCTAGTTGACCACCACCATCTAAGAGCTTATCAACTCGACACCGAGAAAAGGGTGTTCGAATTCAGAGGGAAGACTTTCTTCAGATATACATGACGGGCCACGAAAAATGTTGCAAAAGAGTGGAAAGTGTCCATTAGTCATGGTGATAATATTTTTAGTGAGGAGTTCGTTCGTAGCTGGTGCTGGGAAATGTCATTGAGGATCGTAAGACTTGCGAAGATGCAGTAGACAGTAGATGGAATACGTGATTGGGGACGATAAATCTTGAGTGCGAATTATCAGAACTTACCTGGTGACAGTCCGTAGACGAGTTCAACGAGGTCAAGGGAGATCAAGTTAAAAACTATAGATAGACTTGTCGGGTGGTGTGAGTATCCCAGCAGGCGTGGAAGGGAACCTTACAGAACATTGAGACTCAAATCGGGTAGAGAGTAAAATATTAACTCTTCAGCACTTCAGCCTGAGATTTTCGAATATCGTACAGAACTCCAGTGAGGAAAGGTTTAGATGAACGGAAGCAAGAAAATGGTCACGATCGGGTATAATATATTGTATTTGTGTAGAATTCGAACGATGATTTATGCGAAATGCACAGCGGGCGTCTGTGATTGGCGTGAGAAGTCCGTAGAAGTTTTCGAAAAGTGAAAGGGAATTCAAGTTCAGCTCGGAGGCTACGAAAGCCCCGTCTTAATTTATCGTTCACAGCTTAGAATAGCATCAGGAGCGCCGTCTATCAGTTTATCGACCAGTTTATTCAAGGCCCAGAGGCCTTTTATTTCACTCTCATCCGCGACAACCCAGTTGAGTCCAACAAGCCGTTTATAAAAGCATGCTGGAAGTCAGTTATCCCGCCAGAAAAGAATCGATGTACTCTGGGGTTCGCCTTCGAAGAAAATTATATTGTACTGGTTAGAGACAGTGCTGTCGACAAGGAACTCTGATCGAAGACAATGCCCTACTATCTTGGATCTATGGTGGTTGTACAACGAAATCGACCAAGAAACCCGAATATTATTCAAGCCACCAAGCTTATTTCACTCACGGACGGACGACGAAATGAAGGAATTTGAACCCGAAATATCGATATTCTGAGAAGACGACGATAATTATAACTAAAATACTGAGTGTCCGAAAGCCTCAGTCGTGCCCATCTTGGGCACACATCTCCTCATCCCCCTGCGAAGTAGATGTGGGCCCAAACATCTGGCAATTTAACTGTTTTTCGCATTAAATACTCGTGTTGAAAAGGGGGCCCTAAGGAAAACTCACATATTGCCGATAAGAGGACCGTGATTATTCCGATGATGTTAAACACCATCAGGTGGCGTTCGACACCTAAATTCCTGTTGCCACCGGCGCGTTCACGCAGGAGAATAGTCCTGTAGATCACAAGGACTATTAAAATAAGAGGGTGGGCGAACGCCCCAGCGAAGAAAGCGGCGACGCAGACCACGCTGGGTAGTTTGAGGATAGGTGAGACGATAGCGAATGTACAGGATTTTT
>Ga0247741_1001663_pt1 | contig 12336 bp, 10 predicted proteins | sample UWRJL213509R2_FD_180945 | JGI IMG/M metagenome (GOLD analysis project Ga0247741, IMG submission 180945) | Plant litter microbial communities from Arlington Agricultural Research Station in Wisconsin, United States - UWRJ-L213-509R-2 | ecosystem: Environmental > Terrestrial > Plant litter >... | reverse complement strand
GCTTGGATGTTCTTCAAACATCGGGGTTCAGGGATCACCTTGAAAACAAGGTCAACTCGCTGCTCCAACCCACAGCCGATTAAATACTCACCTCAAAGTACTGCGGCCATTCCTGACGATCCACCAGGTCCATAAACATCGCAGCCAGCTGCCGTCTCCCGCGAGGTGCATTCTGGGTAAGAAGAACCTGAATAACCTCCTTTATTGCAGCATTTTGTGCGGCTGTAATAGGCATTCTGTCGTTGAAGTGAGCGTCTGAATTTGCTTCACCGGAAGGCCCCTGACCAATGATAAGCTCAACCGGGGCTTTCTATAAGTTTCTTCAGATAAAGTGAGTTAGAGAAGCAATCTTTCGTTGACAGACGATGAAATGTCTTCAGATGAATGTCGAACGAGCAATTGACCATGTTTGGCAGCGGCGGGCCGTTTACCGAAACTCTCACGAATGCCAAAAACTCTCCTATTTGCTGCCTCTCACCTGAATCAGTTCAACTGCCAGTATAGAAAGAGAAAATCTTTGAAAACTACGTATCCCCGTCAAAACCTTTACGGTCAAACACCAGACAAGCGCAAGTATGGAACTCGTCTCACTATTTATTCGTCAGCGGCGAATCTGACGTGTTTGTTCTCTCCCAAAGCTCAAAGACCTTGGCATTTGGTCGCGATGTTGCATGACCTCTACTCAGAGGCAACTATGGACCGTAATGATCAAGAAAATCTCGAACTCAAGGAGGCCATACGCAAGTTAAACACAGAGAGAAACGCGATTGCACCCATTTCGCAGCTTCCTCCAGAACTCTTGGCAAAGATCTTTCAGTTTATTACGGACGACGAAGGCCTCCGTAAAACTTACCGACACTGGATTGCATTTAGCCACGTATCACAGGTTTGGAGAGAAGTGGCTTTGAGTACGCCAAATCTCTGGCGTGTTCTAACCTTTCGATCTACGGAATGGACGTCTGTCATGTTCGAGCGCTCGAAGGCAGCAAATCTGATCATCCGTTCCGATATCTGTCACCCCAACACTCCGGAGAGGAGGCAGCTTGTCCAACTAGCATTGTCGCAAGTGGGGCGCATAACCGAAATCGATGTTTCCTTGCGAAATCCTTCAGGGTATCTCCTCGAACTGCTTAGCCATTTTCCCAGATCCGCGCCCAGCCTCAGGTTTCTTCGCATCGTCAACATAGGCCAAGAGTCACCCTGTCCAGCCGGATTCTCACTTACAGAGGCACCACAACTACGCCACCTGGAGCTGTTGCGATGCCGTTTTCATTGGAACTCAAACTTCAGTGCACTCAGTTATTTGAAAATATCCGAAGGATGGTGCGGACCATTTGTAGAGCCCCCATCCACTCGGCAATTCTTAGATGCCCTTCGAGAAATGCCAGCACTCGTTCATCTCCATCTCAAGCACGGTCTACCATCAGACAACGGCACCTACATGCCAGTCAACTTGCTCAGATTGAAATATTTGCGATTATCCTCATACATGAACAATATTTCAAACGTTCTTTCACATATAATCATCAACCGAAAGACGTTTATGAAATTTACCTGCAAAGACCCATGGGCCAATTATCCTACGCCAGACATTCCGAAATTCATCTCCGCCCTCTCGTCGGTTATGTACGCACAGGAATCACAACCTGTTCATCTCAATCTTATCACCTATGATTCTGGACGCTCGGTAGGCTTACGGGTTGTCGCTTCTGAGGTAGAACCTGTGCATTCCGGAACGAGCTGTGTTCTCGATCCACTACGGCCATGTCCCCGATTTATTCTCATTCATGACGCGGTTTCTCGTCCGGGAAATGTTAATGAACCAGGGTCGATGCTTCAAGAAATCCTCCGTATGCTAGGACCAAAATCAGTGCGGACTCTCGAATGGCACACCCATTTGTCCTGTGGTACTGGCATCTCATCCGACTTGATAATACAAACCTTCGAGGCCCTCCCTAACCTTCAAAAGGTCTGCTTATCGAGGGATATCACGGGTCACTTCCTTTCCACTCTGATGCGCAAGCCAGATGGCTTTGAGCGTTCTCAGGTTGCCTGGGATATTAACACGTTCCCTTCCCTACATACTCTTATGCTTGAGCAGTTTTGCACTTCGACAGACATCGAGGCGCTCCAGGAGTGCCTTATGGAGAGGTGTGAGCGAAATGCTCCTATTCAAAATCTTACGATCTCATTGGAAGCTGAAGTGGCAGAGAGCGACGTGAAGATCCTCCAAGAATTAGTTGTCAAACTTGAGGTTCTGGGAACCGAGCAGGCACTGCTATTCTGGGCGTCACTGTTTGAATATTAGTACGACATATAAACTCTCTTCAAGCCTTGCCGAGCTCCATAAAATCCTATTAATGGAAAGTCAAATGTTACGGCTTCTGTGAATATAACATGATTAGTTAGATCGCCCGCGCTTACCGCCTGCACTGCCACAACCCTCATCAACGCGGCCTCACATGTTTTGGCCTGAGCGTCCACATGCCAGCAAAGTAGTAAGTTGCGTTTAACGCTACGAGTCTGCAAAAGCTCATACTAATCGATAATGCAGCTGGACTTCAAAAAAGACATACCCATATCCCCAAACACAAGACGTGTCAGTGACAGCATTCACAGACACTTGAAAAAGGTGTTGCCTTGGGTGCGATTTATTTTCTTGTTATCATACAAGATACTTATCGAGTTTCGAGTATTTGTGGTAGATAATTACCTTAGTGCCTGCGAGCAACTTCGAGCTTACGAGTCAATCTGACTCGTTGGGGTATCTCCACCCCAACCACTGGCAATTACTCGCAGCCGCTTTACAACTGGAACCAATGCTGCGGAGACATGCTCTTTGAAGCAGCGAGGGACTTGCGGCCTTCAAATGGTCTTATTACCCTCAAGATCGCACGTTCCTCAAGCTGCGGTACATCCTGCGTCTTGACGTTCTCATTGGAGACTCATTAACAGTCGTGATGTCAGCAAATCCCAAGTCTCACGTTAACACACATATTTTACACTAACGTTATGTCTGTCATCTGATAATGCTAGGTACTCATCCAAGTTATCAAACTATTCCAATGGTAACTCCAAACCCGCAATCCAAGAATTGGTCGCATGAAACGCGAAATAGGCCTAGGTCATCTGGTCTGTGATTGCCAAGTTCTTTCCGCAATCTCCTGCTATGGTGCTACCACGCTGGTCGCTGACTGCCCCATCGTCGGTTATACTTCCGTCGTATTTGTCGTGGTCTAGTCATGTCCGCGCTCCGCATCGGAGCTATTGTCGTTTGAGGGGCTCCCCTCTGTCGAACTCCACGCTTCAAGAAAAGGGAGAAAGAAGGGAGGTATCAGCTTCAAGCCTAGAACACAAGAACGCGTCCAAGCACGAATCCACCCCTACCCCCGAGGTCCAAATTTCGCACGTCCTTGCCTCCCAACCCGAGTCCGTGGCCCAGTCCAGGGCCCGGTAATATTCCACTCCACCCGCACGGATGATACGGTGCCTGGGCGACGTTCTCATCCCAACTGTCTCGCTCTTCCTTAGGCGGACTACGCCGCACAGGAGGCAGTGGGACAGAGGTGACGCGGTATGAGTCGTCGGACAGTAGGTTGAAGTTTTGGAGCGTGGTTGGGACCCACTGGGATGGTGAAGGTGCACGACGACGGCGTTTCTGACCAGCTGGCTTGGATTTTGCGGACGAAGTACCGACAGTTGTTGTAATTTGGGTAGAGTGATTACTGGAGGTGCTGACTGGCGACGAGCTGACGCCCTCGGTTGACGGGGAGGGTGGTGGGCGTGCTCTCTTGCCTAGCTTGATGCTTGAGATGGAGGAAGAGGTTGTAACTGGGCTGCCATTGGGCGATAACGCAGACGAGCCGAAAGAGGCCTCAGGGGAATCGACCATGGATGAAGGAGACTCGGTCGCGGCTGATTTGGAAGGGGATGGAGTGTTCACTGGTTTCATAATGCAACGCTTGACGTGTCTGTTTAGGTTGGAGGCTACTCCAAATCGACGACCGCAAGTTTCGCAAACGAACGCTACGAAAATTAATACCAGGTCAGCCCTATGTTATATATCCGCAAAACTCGTGTCTTAACATACCTTTTTCTCCAGTGTGAACCAGGAGATGCTGGATATTAAATGTCAAGGACGACATTTCGTGAGTACGAGATCATCTGCAAAGTGTATGAAATTTCACTCACTTTCCTAAGCGTGCTAGGCCGATCAAAGCTAGGGGGTCAAATTATGAGCCATCCCCTTTATGTGAAAAGCAAGAGGGCGGCGCACCGTTTGTGGCACATCGTGCATGCATGTTTCTTCTCCCGCGATAAAGCCTCAGGAGTAGCTTGAGTGGCTACAGCCGGTTGTGCGGGGCGTACTAGAGGTCTGGACTCCTGACTGGTGACCAACACGGACACGGGCGGGGCTTCATATCCACTTTGCGTAGGTTCGCCATCGGATCGACCACGCGGATTGAGAAGGATAGCCATCGCAGCGGGAGTTGGTAGCTGTGCAAGTGTGGATTGGACACCCGATGGTTGGCCACTGGAGGATTTGCCGCTAAAATAAGCAGAGTCTAGAGGAGCAGCATATACAGGCGCAGGGGCGATAATATCGCTACTAGAATGTCCTTCCCAGTCCCACCCTGGTGATTGGTACACCGGTATGTCCTCGGGAGCACCAAAGGCGCAAGCACCAGATGAAGGATTCCCGGCGAATCCCAAGCCGGTGGCGTCAAGTGTATGGTCCACAAGACTTGTTTCGCAGAGTCTGGAGGCTAACTCTCCGCGGTCAAGTAGGTATCGATAGTCTTGATGTGGGTAAGGAAACGATGATCCCCTCGAGAAGCCATTTTCAAAATTTGGTGCAGTATTTGCAGCGATGAGATACGGGTCGTGGATCGGCGACGACGAGCCTAGAGGAAGTTGCATGTCGTTGAAGTAGTCGGGGACGATGGCATAATGCTGCGCCTGCATTGTTACACTGGAAAGCGGGTGAGCGAATCTACAGCCTTTGATGTTATATATTTCATACGTCTCTGCATGAGAACAAGATGTGAATTTTGGAAGTCCAGGCACCTGCCACCATCCTCGAGACCTTCGCTGAGTTTTACGTAGGCATCGCGGAGCTCTGTCCGAACCGGGCCATTCTATCTTCCCACAAGATCATCGAAGTCCATCTCTAAGCTTTCCATTTGACTCTTTACTTATCGTTTACTGATCTCTGCTCACGAGTCCCGCCAATTTGTTACCATAACTCTCATCACCTGCCCTATGACTTCTTCTCAGCTTCACCTCTGCCGCAGGTTCTCGATCTGATAGCATTCCATGTCAAGCCCCAGAATCCGCTTGTTCACTGTCCTCATGTTTTCACACATGTTGATGTCCGCAGCCCGAAATGGCGGAATGGACCATCGAAAGGCCATATTTCACGCAAACAGAGTTCGAGAACCTCATCTGTCCGAAAGAAAAAACAAAGCGACGCTCTCGGGGCGCACGACTGTTCACCCCAGAATAAATAGCGCGAGCGCTCTGCCGTCTGATCTTGCGTCGTAATAACCTTCTCTTACCTCATGGTTGCTGTTGTCGAATTCTTCAAGTTGCAACTGTGACCCACCGATGGAACGTCAAGGAACAACATCTCCCTCCTCTTACTCCCTGGCGCCCACTTGGTCTGAGATTGGTCGCATCCGTATTCGGATGCAAGGTCCGTCTCTCGGTCTATTCATTACTGAGTACAAGAGACCTGCTGCACCGTCTATGTACCATGAAAGGTTGTAACTCTTCACATCGTCAATGGTGCTTCTGACTCCGCCAAGACTCTCCCTTTCAGTAGCGATGTTATGTTACAAGGGTGATCGATTCAGGGTCGAACATTTGACGCAAACCTGTCGAGTTAATCTTCAGAAAACCATTCTATACGTCTTCACAATTCTGTCGCTCGTGCTCTTGAATGCAGATCTGACTTTGTCTCGATACAATTTTCCGCATGTTTTGAGCAGCCGATCGTTATACAATTCTATTTTTCAAATGTGCCCATGTCATTACCTGCCATCGCTTACTTCATAAATTTGCTGTACAACTTGCTACCACCTAAAAATTGCCAAGATTAGCTGTTAGGGTTACAGGGTTATACAATTGGAGGCGATGCTTACTCTGGGCAAGACTTTCAATCTGTTCCTTAGTCTTCCGCCCCGCAACCTTATCAACAGCAGTCAATGCATAGTTAAACGCATTCGAGCCTGTAGTTGATGCCATGGGGAAAGTAGGACCTGAAGGGGGTTTGCCATAGCCTGAAGATTGAGGACCTAAAATAAATGTTGCATCAGGATCAAGAACCTCGGGATATCAATAGAACGAGAATAAGAACTCGACTTACGAGGGGGCATAAGAGGAGGGCCAGTAGATGAACTTGGTCCACCCCAAGGAGATGCCTGAGGAAACGAGGACCCTCCATGACCAGGGTAAGCGGACGCTGGTGAGCCGTATTGTCCGGGGTAGGCAGAAGGATAGGGGGAAGAACCATTGTCAGGCCCTGGCATCGTGCTCCCTGAGCCGAAATATCCAGTTCCAGGGAATTGCGGGCCACCAGGACCTAAATGAGGCGATCCATTTTCAGGCGCCGGCGAAGTTGAAGATGGGCCATGATTCGATGGGAACGAGGGGCCGCCAGAAGGGATGTAAGCTGGGTTGTAAGGTGGCGTCGATGCACTGGGGAACGCCGACGGTCCGCCCCCAGGAAGAGGAGGGCTTTGCGGGGGTGAAGTTCCAGATGCCCAATTGTGGCTGGACCCATGGGGAGGCTGAGATGGAAGATTAAAGGATGGCCCTCCCTGCTGCCCAGGATAGGTTGACCCGGTTTGCCCGGGATAAGTTGATGCTGGAGGCGTGTATGTGGAAGGTGTCGGAACACCAGGGAAGCCCGGCCCACCATGTGACTGCGTGTTTCCATGCCCATGCATCTGTGGACGACCTGCCGTCGGAGTTGGAGTGTACGAAGAACCAGAGGTAGGCGTATACGAGGATGGTGCTGTGGTCGGAGTATACGAAGAAGATCCAGATGGAGGATGATAAGATGTAGGTCCAGTAGGAGAAGCGTAAGAAGGATGCCCTGCAGATGGTGCGTATGAAGGACTACTGGGCTGTGGATAGGGACTTCCTCCAAAAGCAGTAGGAGAGCTGGGCATACTTGATCCAGGATAACCTGACGGCGCAGGAGGGTAGCCCGCACTTGCGGAAGGGGTGGTTGGATTAGAATTAGATGTACTAGGGCGTGGAGGACGGCCATGCGCTGACAAACTTGCGTGAGGCCTGAGGTTCGCACCTCCATTGTATGACGATGCTGAGAATGTCTGAGGACGTGTAAGATTGGCTCCGCCGCAACTGCCAGAGACACCAGGGCCATGCGCTGGAGGTTGGTTAGACAGCTGCCCAGGATAAGTCGAGTGATTAGTTGCAGGAGGCGCATTTGCAGCAACACCCCATTCCGGAGGCGGCCACACCGTGGTACCAGAAGCAGCAGGAGCAGCGCCCGATGGGGGGACTGTAGAATTCTGGCTTGGGGGGACAGGGTGGTAAGCTGCTTGCGATTGTGGGGCCGACGTCGGTCTTGAGTTCACATTTTGTGGCCTTGTAGCGGTGGGATGTGCTGGATGAATAGGAGGTGGTGGAGAGGCATTCGAAATTCGGCCCCCACCTACACCCAGACCAGAAATGTTGTGTCGACCAAAGTCCTGAGTAAGAGCTCCTACAGGATCGGCCGTAGGCTGCTGCTGCTGATATGGGAAGCCGCTAGCACCCGCGGGGCCTGCCACTGGGGGGTAAGCTTGAACAGGCGTCCCAACTCCAGACCCAGGCTGAGGACCACCCCCATAAGCTGGGTAACTATTCGCATTTACGACGGGAGGAACGCCATGAGCATGCGATCCATATGGCCCAGGATGGGAAGGCGATATTGGGGAGGTCGGAGGTTGAGCAGTGGCCATCGGTGCATTGGAGACGACACCCACAGGTGAAGCGTGTGGTGCCACAGAACTCGGCTGCTGAGGTACCATTGTAGGTACAATGGCTGGAGTATCAGGAACTATAGGCTGGACCTGGGCGGGTTGTTGAGTCGGTACAGGTGCAGCAGGTGCAGCGCTTGCCCTTTCAGGCTCAGGCTCTTCAGATTCAAGCGTATAAGGCGGTGGGGGCGCCTCGTCCTTGTTATCCTTCTGCGAGGCAAGCCACTCTTCATACGTCTGACCATCATCTCCCCCACTCGAACCACTTCCACTCGCACCACCAGCGACCATAGATGAGCCGGAGACCCAATCACCCGATTTAGCGCTGACCTCCTCGTACTTGGGACGCGAAGACCAGTAGTCCTGGAGTTCCTTGACCGGGAAAGTCTCGTGGATACGTCGTTCACTCCGGAGACCTTCGGCGGCGAAGCCACATATCCGCATATACCTATGGGACAATATGTATAGATGTGGCGTCAGTAACATTCATGACGGAAAAAGGACATATAAAAAGTTTCAAGAGCGGAGTCGGGGTCATAGATTTGGTCCATGCGAAGATCCGTTCGGATTGGGCCAAAGGGAAGGGGGGAAAAGGAACTCACCAATCCGACGGAACATCGTATCCGTCCTCATCTAGAGCCAGGAAAGGGAACTTGTCGGAGTGCGGTAAGTTACGCTTATGCTCGACGATCGGCATGAACGCTGTGCCTTCGTCATATCTGAGGGACGTGGATTAGCTCGTGCCAGGTGAGTCTAAGGAGCGGAAAGCATGAAAGGATGATTGAGAGCATATCAAGGAGGGTAGAAAACGAGGGATGGAATAAAAGCAAAAAAATGTATCAAGACTCACTCATCCCACATAGCACCATACATCGTCCGCACACCAAGCCTCTTCGCATTCGAAATTTGCCTCCAGAGAAATCTCCCACCGCGTCGTTTGATGCCGTTGAGATCCCACTTTCCTTCAGATAAATTGTATCCCTACGAAAACGAAAAGTGAAACCAAGATCAGCATAGTAACAGCAAACTTCAAGCTTAGGCTCAAGCTCACCGATCCACCAGGAAGTACCACTGGGATGTAGTCCACTCTCCTCCCCGTCTCCTCGTTCCGCTTCTTAATCAATTCGACATCTCCTTTCATCTTACTTTCGGCGAACGCATCCGCCTCTTGCTCGTCCTTATATCGCCCGATAGTCCACGGAGAGATCGCATCAAACTCGTTAAGCCACATATTCACAAAATCAGAGTGTCGATCGGCATCCCCCTCGGATAACCTCCAACATGACGGCGCGCCGCCCATAACGTAGACGCCTCCAGGGGTGCTCTGTCGGAAAAACTGTACAATTGATCGTACGAGTTCGGGTGTATGCCCTGCGTGTTCAAAACCGAAGCCCCAGAGCGCGATGACGGGCTTGCCTCGTTCTTTGAGGTAGTTTGGGCTGTCTAGAACGCCTTTATTACGAACCAGGTGGTTCCAGTCGTGTTGTAGAATACGCTGGATCTTGTTCGCGGGCACACTAGAGACATCATACCTATCAGAGTATATCAGCATAACTGTGAAGTGAGAAGTGTTTGTAGATTACTCGCATTATAGCAAAAACTCGCCCCTCTCGCTCCGCTGCCTCTCGAACGCGATCTCCAACCTCATCGCGTAATCTCCTAATACCTTCATTCCCATTTTCAAGGTCGCATTGACCCGCAAATCGTTGCAGAAACGCGCCGTCAACCCCATGTTCCGCCATCCAATGGAAGTGGCGTTGAACAGTCTTTGCATTCCTGGAGGAGAAGAGGAACGTTTGCTCGCCAGACTTCGTCTTCAACCCTGGCGCCGGGAAGAGTTCAGAGGGAGAATATGCGGAAACATCAGGCCAAAAATCGGTATTGGGCCGCCCGCCGTCTGGTATTGGGTGGTTAAACCAGTGCAGCCATCCATGGTGACCTGCAGAGTGGGGAAAGAGATGAGTTGCTCAATGCTCCAGATAGACAGATCCACCACACTCACCCGGTCCTATTGGCTCGCCATCTCCTGCACAGGTGAACCTAAATAGAACCAATGGTCAGGAACCTCTTCCGAACTTCGCATCCACATGAAGGGCCATCCTAGGCTTGGCTCTCCACTGAAGCCACTCACCATCCTTGATACCCAACAAGAAACTTGTCTTGTATGGTCGATGAGTTCGCTCTGTTCAACAAGTTCAGGTTGAACTGACTGCGATCTTCAGGATCAACGTACCTCTTCAATACCTTCCCCGCACTGCTCGAGCTTCCACTTGCCATCTGGATCCTGTATCGAGTTTGCGATGTTGGACTTACTTAGCTGGCGTCAATGGATGTTGTGGTATTTGAGGGCGCCGAAGTAGTCCAACAGTCGAATATAACCGAGTCCGCACAGAACCTAGAACAGCAAGAGGACAACAAATACATCTGCTGTGCGGCTATATGCAGAACCCTGCATCGATGGCGGCACAGCAAATATTTGACGGGAAATGTATCTGATAAGGATATATTTGTGCAAAATCTCATCTTGTCTCATACAGCCGAATTCTATAAAAGTTGCCTTATACCTGCTCATCATCGTCTTCCACAGCAAACCCCTGCCATGGACATAGAAATCGCGGAACTTGCTGGATATCTGGTTCACAAACTCGACCAGTACGCGTATTACTTCGCTGTGCACATACAAAGCACAAAATATGACTGTGTTTAAGCGCCAATGCTTCCCGACGAATTCTCGTGGGCATAGCAGGAATACCTGCCTCTGGAAAATCAACGCTGGCACATCTCCTGACGGAACGCATCAACCACATTCTTGACGGGCGGCAGCCTCCGGGAAAAAGTGACGATCAACGATCCCTACCACCCACTACACGCCCGCAAGCCATCCTGGTGGGATTAGACGGATGGCACTACAGTCGTGCCCAACTTGACCTCTTCCCTGACCCCAAACTCGCTCACGACCGACGTGGAAGTCACTGGACATTTGATGGACATGCCTATGTCGAGTTCGCACACAAACTTCGAGTGGAAACCGAGAAGGACATCGTGGTCACCGCACCATCGTTTGATCATGCATTGAAGGATCCCACAGCAGACACGGTTGTCATACACCCTCATCACCGGATTGTGATCATCGAGGGGCTTTATGTTTTCCTTGCCATTGAGCCCTGGAATAAGGCTGGGATGATACTGGACGAACGGTGGTTCATTGAGGTCAACGCGGAGGAAGCCAAGAAGAGGTTGGTCGGTCGCCATGTACTCACTGGGATCGCGAAAGATGCTTTAGAAGCAGATTGGAGGGCCAACGAAAACGATATTCCTAGTGAGTTTCTCTGTCCCTGAGTCCTTAGTTCAACGAGATCCTGATCGCGGTTTTACTATTATTAGATGGGCATTTTATCGTCGCGAATATGCTTGAGCCCACGAGGGTCATTCAAAGCACAGATGATCCAAAGTATCAGCTATCTAGAGCGGAAGATAAGATACAGCTGTAATTCACAGACAGATAGATCTCAACCTATGATCAATTCCGCTGATCCAGCTCCCACCGCTCTGTAACGGTTTTGAGTGCGAATAGGACGGATCTCATTGTCTATCTCTTGCACACAGGTATTTATTCTTTTTTCTTGAGATCCACTCCGATGCCTGTTCAAAATCAATCCAAATGGTCAATATGGACAGCCGGTCGCACTTCGACCTCCCTTCACGAGTCATTCACTTCATCCGCATTGTTCCCTTCCGAATCGTCTCAAGCCCACCAGCCACTTCTCGGCGCCAAAATTAGAAAGCTGTTCTCGTAGACCAAGTGTCGTCCAGGTATGAATTGTCTGTAGCATTGCAGTGACTCAAGGACTTATACGCGCCCGTAGCCTAGAATTATCTCTTGGGTTGTCTCTGGTCGCAGATGCTGCTGGTCGTTGGTGAGAACGATGCGACAGCACAAGCCCTGAATGGCTGATCAGAGTGTTTTTTTTTTGGCAACCTTTCCAAGGTCTTCAAGGGGTTTTCTCATGATCATATTCGAGCTATTTCAGGGCCCAAGAGAGATAGATGATGTTGCCTAAATAGAGATTATGCAGCCTTGTGATTCCGATCGCTTGCACATGGAATCTCTGCGTCGGTGCCGCCTTCAACTTCGAGTTGGCGCGTACGCTTTGTTCGTTTCTTCTATTGTCAAAATCCGAGCTCTCTGATAATTTGGCGCAAGCCCAACGACATTGCCCCTCGAGACCCTGAGGTGATGGGCAGGAGTGGCTGCCTCAGGACTCTCATCTCGTCGCGGTTGTGTAAAATCGAGTTTTACTCCGATTTAAAATATTTTTTGACATTCTGGTTTCACCGAATGTGA